>Ga0207694_10000232_pt1 | contig 53672 bp, 58 predicted proteins | sample KBSC34metaG_FD_184353 | JGI IMG/M metagenome (GOLD analysis project Ga0207694, IMG submission 184353) | Corn rhizosphere microbial communities from Kellogg Biological Station, Michigan, USA - KBS C3-4 metaG (SPAdes) (version 2) | ecosystem: Host-associated > Plants > Roots > Rhizosphere > Soil... | reverse complement strand
ATAAGTCAGCGCTATCTGCACCTGCTTGTTATCCGGAATGGTCACACCGCTGATTCTAGCCATAGATTAACCTTGCCTCTGCTTGTGCTTAGGCTTCATTTTGTTGATGACATAGACGCGGCCTTTACGGCGCACTATCTTGTCATCCGGACTGATTTTCTTTACGCTGGCACGCACTTTCATGCGGATCTCTCCTTATTTGGGGCGACACACTGCCTTAAAGTTGATTATTAATTCTCGCGGTAAGTTATCCGACCCTTCGTCAGATCGTAAGGAGTCAATTCTACCTTAACGCGGTCTCCTGGAACAAGGCGGATGTAGTGTTTCCGCATCCTTCCGGCGACATGAGCTATGATTTGATGGCCGTTTTCGAGTTCAACCACGAACTGGGTGCCTGGTAGCGCCTCTTTGACGGTACCCGCCAGCTCGATGACCTCTTTTTCCTTCGCCATAAATATAACGAAGTAATTGTAGCAAATTTTAACAGATGCTGTAAAGAGTTATTTTAATGCTCATCCGATGCTTTAATATTTCCGACTTTTGATATGCCTAGGTCTACTGACTGCTTAGACGAGGCTGTGGGTGATTTCGAGAACTCATTTATTACTCCTGCTAGTAGCTCAATGGCAAGGGTTCGCACACGTTCTTTGGCTTTCTTATCTTCAATTTGTTCAGCTTTGTTAAAGATTACAGTTACTTCTGATTCAAGCGATAATGCGACAGATTGTCTATATCTAAGCTCATCGTTAAATTTTACCCTACCACGCAGTAGAACTAGACTCGCACCAAAAAGTACAACTACAGGAAGTTTCGCTAACCAAACCAGCAGTAAGTTTTTATAGTTCAATGAGCCGGTTGCGATTAATTCGTCCTTAACATCATAGGCAAACCATACCAGCCAGACCCCTGACGCAACTGCAAGAGCTATATATACCGAAAAGAGAATCCAATTCCACCACGAGTTAATCTGTTTTTTGATATTTTCAGCTAAGACCCCTGTTGATATTTTCCCAAGCAGATCTGTTGCATTGCCTAAAATGTCTTTCGTATTTTTCTCAGTACTTTTCCTGAGTCGTTCAATTGCCGCACCCTCGGCTTTTGCATCCTCTATAAAACCTCTTAGCTCAACCATTCGAGTTTCAAATGCTGTCAGATCCTGAACACCTGCAAGTATTTGCGGCAAATACTGGACCAAAGCATCAATAGAGCTAGCAACATTTGGCAGGTATTGTGGGTTCCCAGCAGTGACCTGGGTGTAGTTGTCTTGCATTGATTTCAACTGATCGAGAGTTGCCTGCTGAATATTATTTGGTATTAGGTTTGAGTAGCCATCACCAAAGGCATACCTTAACAGATCGAATATTTTTTCTTGCTTTGACTTTAACTCAGTCGAGGAAAATTCGCCGTGGATCACCTCGGTGTTTAGCTTTGCCGCCTCTGAGTTTACGGATTCTATTAGTGATAAGATTTGATCGTTCATCTTTGAGCGAAAGTATACTCTATTTAAATTGCTTAAGTATTAATTTTATTATGTAGTCTTTTATCTTAACTTACAGGATGCACATTTTTAATTTGGCTATAGTCGACAAAAGCATCATAAAGTTGTAAAATATACCGGTTATTTCGACCGAAAAGCCTGGAGCTAAAGCTCGGCTGTGGCCGGAGTTAGCTCTTCGAAAATAGGAGGAGGAAGTGAACCGTAAGGATAAGATATTTCTCCTGACATCTACCACGATTAGCGGACTAGCTCTCTTCGGTGGTCTGCTGTATCGTCATCATTGGCTGGCCGCCATACTCCTGGTAGTCGGCTGGGCAATGCTGACTTACGCGGTCATCACCAACCGACCGCGTCGCAACTGGCCACACAGTTCCTGACCGAAAGGAGCGAGATGCTGAAGTGGGTAGATGTCGGGCTGGGCACCTTCACTGTCCTGCTGGTCATTCTGGGCATAGGGATGATAATCCACCGCTCGCTGCCAGGCTGGCGTCAAGACCGGCGCAACCTGGTCAGCGACATCCAGACCATGGTCGCGCTGTCGTTCATCGTCGCCATCGCCGTTGCGTTCCTGTCGTTCTTCGGGATGCTCGTGGCAGCAACTCACCTTCAGGCGGACATCAGCCTGTACGTGTTCCTGGGCAGCGGGATCTACGCGCTTGTCCTAGGCGCCGCCATGTGACCACCTCATCAGAAGAAAAGCCCTGAGCGGACTTCGCTCAGGCATCGCGCTCCTAAGGGAGCGCGTTTTAAATTCTATTCGAAGGCGCCAGGTTTTATTTTTCCAGTCCGCTTGTAGTTGGCGATTATGACGCCGCTGGGTGAAACGCTTGAATCGGTCAGCTTGAAAGCCGTCGGAATCGTGCCTTCGGCGAATAATTTCTTACCCGAGCCCAAAGTAATTGGGTAGGTTTTGAGCCACAGCTCGTCGACCAGGTCGTTTTTTAACAAAGTCTGGATAAGCTTGCCGCTGCCGTGCACCTGTAGCATCGGTCCGTCTTCTTGCTTCAGCTTTTTGAGCTGGCCTACCACGTCACCGGTTATCAAAGTACTGGGGTCCCACTTGAGCTTGATATCTTTGCTGGAAACTATATATTTGCGGCACTTATTGAACGGATCGCCGATCTGGCCTTTTTGCTTGGGCCAGTAGTTGACCCAAATGTCGTAGGTTTTACGGCCCAGCAGCAGATCGAACGGCTGACTGACTTGCTTAATTATTGCTTTGGTAATGGTTTCGTCACCATAAGCAAATGACCAGCCGCCGTATTTGAAGCCCTCCGAAGTATCTTCTTTTGACCCGCCCGGCGCCTGCATCACCCCATCTAGCGTTATAAAACTCAGTACGACAATCTTCCTCATAAAGCTCCTCCTTAACTTGATTATACGCCGGGATTAAAAAAAGCTTTCCTGGGCAGGAAAGCCTTAATTACGCGTACATTTCTTGCTGAACCTTGTATTCCCCCTGTACCAGCATCGACAAGCGCCGACGCATGGCGTTGTGAGCCTCCTGCAGGTACCGGAACTGCCGCAGATCAAAGACCCCCGACAGACGTAGCCGGCAATGTTCCTGCAGAACCATACCCTGCAAGCGCGCCAGATGTATCCGTACGTCGGTAGCTGAGATACTTGTCTCTTGACCGTCGCGCAGGATCAGCGTTTTCCGGCAAGCCGTCCACTGTTCGGGAATCACCTTGGCGATGCTGGAAAGACAGTCGCGGCGGTCTCTTCCTACCGCGCCGGTCACATCCGCCAAGGACGGGCTGTCTACACCACCATCGAAGCTGGCGGTGTAGGTGTTTTCGAGGATCGCCAGGACGCTTTGGTCGGCGCCGGCCCTTGTAAGGATCAGCGACGAGACCAGGTACGACTTGGCGTTGCTTTCGAACATCAGTCTGATGATGAACCCATCGAGCGCAGCCTGTTCGGCCCACTCGACCCATTCTCGCTGAAGCGTGTGCGGCGCATGCTTCATGCTACAACCCCCAATGTTCATCTGAACTTTCGCGGCTGACTGACGTGATTATAAAGGTTCTCCTGCCCAGGATTCGCATATTTTATAATATTCATTAAGTTTTTACCAGTCTTAAATCCAGTATAATCATAAGCATGAAGAAACAGCCCGCTAACAAGCGCATTACTACCAGAACAAAAACCGCTAAATCAAGTACTAAACCACCGAGTAGCGCCTCTCATGGTTGGAGGATTATCGGCCAGTGGTATGTGGCGGTGCCTTTGGCGCTGGTTGTCGTATTCTCGCTCGGATACCTGGCCCGCGGCTGGGTGCGTTACCACGCCGAACCGACTCTGGTGGCTTGGTCTGCCGACCAATCGTCTAAAGTAATTAAAGGTCAATCGAGCGAGTTAGGCGACCCGTTTAACCGCATGGGTTTTGGAAATGTGGACAAAGCTAGCCAGTGCGTATTGACCTACGCCAAAGGTTTCAGCTCGGAACTAAGCTGCGGCACGGATTATAAAGCCTTCAGCAGCAATATAAACGGGCTTAAGCCGGATCTGGCTACCCGAGGCTCTACCCTACAGATAGCTTTACAGGCGAACGGCTGGACGAGTGGCAACACGACCCTGGCCGAATTAGCCGGCAATATATCCAAAGGCATAGATTACACCCCAGACGCTACCTATTTCAAAGTAGTTGGTAAGTATAACTGTCTGGTCAGTTTTACTACGGCTTTTAGCAAACCGAAACCGCCGGCGATCGCCGGTGATATGAGCTGTTCCAGGCAGTATGGGATAATGGGCGGCGCTAGTAGTAGTTACTAAGTTATTTGTTGCGGCGCGGCAGGAACCGCAGACGCCTGGAACCCGTGCCCGGCGTGGCGTCTTCTTCGTAGAAGTAGTCCGGCGCTTCGTACTGGTCGTAGGTGATCATTAAAGCGCGTGATTCCACCTGACGCAGAGTTTCCAAAGACACTGATACCAAGATTAGGATACTGGTGCCGCCGATGGCGATGTTTTGATTAAGTTTAACCTGAGCCAGTATCGGCAAGACCGCCAGGAAACCGAGCGCCAGGCCACCGAACAGCGTCAAGCGATTCACGATCGCGCTAAGGTACTTCTCGGTCTGTTTGCCGGACCGTACGTCGGCGATAAAGCCACCCTGCTTCTGCAGATTCTCGGATATCTCTTTAGAATTGAAGGTCACGCTGGTGTAGAAATAGGTGAATATGAAAACCAGAAGGAAGTAGGTGACCGGATAGATCCATGGTTTCCAGCCGCCGGCCGCGAAAGTGGCGGCGCTGGGGTTCTGGAACAACTGGCTCAGCTGGACGCCGATATGGCCCCAATGACTGTGCGGCACGAAGTTAACGCCTTGTCCGTGCGTCAGCAGTTGACCAAGGAAGTTAGGCACCGAAAGAAAAGCTACGGCGAAGATAATCGGTATGACGCCGGCGGTAATAAGTTTTACCGGCAGCGTGGTAGTCACGCCGCCGTAAGTACGGTTTCCCTGCACGCGTTTGGCATAATTTACCGTCAGACGTCTGGAGGCTTCGTTGAGCTTGACCACCGCCCAGGTTATGAAGACCACCGCCAGCATGATGATCCAAAACAGTATCATGCCATGCCGGCTGAAATCGCGGTGCAAGAAGAAGAACTTGTCGCTTTTTGCCATAGTGGAACTCTTCCAATAGACAGAGCTCCAGAGTTCCGTGAACAAGGTTGGCAGGCGGCTGACTATACCGACGGTGATAAGAAGGGAGATACCATTACCTATGGAACGTTCCGTGATCAATTCGCCGAGCCACATCAGGACCATTGAACCGCCGGTAAGCGCGGCGATCATCACTACCCACTGCGCTAGCGAAGTATGGGCGGTTATATCGCCTAACCCACCGACGCTGGAAGCTTCCTGGCGGATAAGGTAGATATAACCAATGGACTGGATGATGGCCAGCGGGAAAGTGAGCATACGCGTATACTGGTTGATCTTTTTGCGGCCGAACTCGCCCTCTTTGTTCATAGCCTCCAGTTTCGGTATGGCCTTGGTAAGCAGCTGCATTATGATGCTGGCGTTGATGTACGGCCCCAGGCCGACCAGCATGATCGAGAAGTTGGCCAGCGCGCCGCCGGATAAGACGTTAAGGAAGCCCAGCAGCTGGTTGGAGTTGGACTGGGTAAATAAGTTGTTTAGGACCTGCTTAAGCGTGTGGGGGTCGCCTAGAGGCACTGGGACGTGAGCTAAGATGCGGAAGACTAGAAGCATACCCAGCACGGCGCCGATGCGCTTTTGCATCTCGCGTTGGCCTAAAGATTTTAGTATGATTCCCCAGTTCAAGAAATAAGACACCCCCGCGGGGTTTCTTATGGCGCCGGGCAAAAATTGTGATATTTGCTCGGGCTAGCTTCCCGCGATCATTAAATTACTCAAATAATTATACAGTAAAACGCGCTAAATTGGCCGGCTATTCAGTAGTTTTAGCCGGTTTCTTTGAGGGACGGCCGAGCTGCGGCGTGGCGCTGAAGCTGCCGCCGGCTTTTTCTACGGCCTGGATAGCCTTGGCGCTGGCGGACAGTATTTTGACGTCCTTTTTAGAGGTGACGTCGCCCTTATGGATAAGTTTGACCTTGGCATGAGGGGTACTGATAATCCCCGCTTCGTGCAAAGCCGTAGTATCAACGCTGGCTTTTTTAATAGCGTCCAGCTGGCCGGTGTAGACGTTCTCTACTGTCGGTCGCTTGCTCTTAAAACCGCGGAGCTTAGGCAGCCGCATATATAGCGGCATTTGGCCGCCTTCGAATCCGGCTCGCACCGGACTTTTGCGGGCGCCCTGGCCTTTGGTGCCGCGGCCGGCGGTTTTGCCCCGACCGGCGCTGATGCCGCGCCCGGAACGGGTGGCCTTAACCTGCCGGTTAGTGACTAGCTCGTTATATTTCATACTTTGGCCTCGGTTTTCTTAACAGGCTTCTTAGCGTCTGATGGTCTGGTTATCCAGTCTTTGGCAGGAACCATGGACTGCAGGGCGTTGATGGTCGCGTAAGTCGTATTGACCCGGTTGTTGGATCCGAGTGACTTACTCAGGGCGTTCTCGATGCCGGTGACTTCCAGAACCGTCCGAACGACTCCGCCGGCGATCAGACCGGTACCTGGCGCGGCCGGCATGATAAGGATGCGCGAACCGCCGACCCGGCCTTCTACTTCGTGAGTCAGCGTTCCTTTATATAGCGCTACCTTAACCATGTTTTTCTTGGCGACTTCCGTAGCTTTGGTTACGGCCGCCGAAACGTCGGCGCCTTTGCTGACGCCCATCCCGACCTTGCCTTTGTGATCGCCTAGGACCACCAGCGCCTGGAACCGGAAACGGCGGCCGCCTTTGACCACCCTGGCCACCCGGTTCACGTAGATGACGCGCTCATCGAACTGCTTTTCTTCTCTGACACCGGCCGGCGGCCGGCTTCTTTGGGCTGACTGCATGTTAAAACTCCATTCCTTCGGCCCTGGCGGCGTCGGCCAGCGCTTTTATTCTTCCGTGGTATTTGCGGCTGCCGCGATCGAACGCCACGGCTTTGATCTTGGCTTTCTTAGCCTTGGCGGCGATGTCTTTGCCGACCTGCTCGGCCTGTTGGGTCTTGCTGCCGGAGGCGTCTTTGCCGACCGTGGTAGCGTAGGCCAGGGTCTTGCCGGTACTGTCGTCGATTATCTGGGCGGTAACGTGCAGATTACTGATAAAGACAGATAGGCGGGGCCTGTCGGTCGTGCCTTTGACGATCGTGCGCACGCGGCTGGCGCGGCGGTTGGCGTTCTGTGATTTGTGGGCTAATCGGTTCATATCTATTCCTTACCGCTCTTTCCGCTCTTTCGGATGATACGCTCGTCGGCATATTTGATACCTTTGCCTTTGTAGGGCTCCGGTTTCTTAAGAGCTCTTATCTCGGCGGCCACCTGGCCGACCTGCTGTTTGCTGATGCCGCTGATGGTTATCACGTTCTGTTCCACGGCGGCCGCAACTCCTTGCGGAAGCTTATAAATGACATCATGCGAAAAACCCAGGTTGAGTTTAAGATCTGTTCCCTGAAGCGCCACACGGTAGCCCACCCCATTGATCTCCAGCTTCTTTTCGAAACCCTGGCTGACGCCGGTGACCATGTTGTTGATCAAAGATCGCATCAGGCCATGGCGCGAACGGTTCTGGCGCTCGTCGTTCTCGCGCTCCACCAGCAGACTGCCTTCTTCTTGTTTGACGCGTATTCCTGGCATGGTGAACTGTTCAAGGCTGCCTTTGCTGCCGTTAACGGTCACTTTGTCATCGTCGACAGTGATTGTCACGCCGCTGGGTATGGTGATGGGCTGTTTTCCTACTCGACTCATGTTAATCCTTTCTAATAGACCTCGCAGATTAGTTCGCCGCCGAGGTTCTTTTTGGCGGCTTCGCGCCCGGTCATGATGCCGTGCGAAGTTGATATGACCACGATACCGCGGCCCCGCTTGACCGTCGGTACGCCCGGGCTTTTGACGTACATACGGCGGCCGGGGCGACTCAGTCGGTTGATCTCGGTGATCTTAGCCGACTCATCTTCACTGTTGATAGTGACGACTAATTCTTTGCGGCCGTTTTCTTCCTGGACGTTCACACCGCTGATGTAGCCGTTGTCGGCCAATATGCCTGCCACCGCTTCCTTGATCTTGGAGTGCGGCATGGTAACTTCGGGCTTATTGACGGCGATAGCGTTGCGGATGCGGCTGAGCATATCGGCTATTGGGTCGGTTGATACTTGATTGGTCTTATTCATAGGCTTTACCAGCTACTCTTGGTTACTCCTGGGATTTCACCCTTAGATGCGTGTTCGCGGAAAGCGATGCGCGACAAACCGAACTGGCGCATATAGGCGCGTGGTCGTCCGGTCTCGGCGCAGCGGTTGGTGTGACGGGTGGGGCTGGAATTGCGCGGCAATAAGGCTAATCCTTCGAGATCTCCGGCGGCCTTAAGCTCGGCGCGCTTTTGGGCGTATTTGGCGATCATCATATCGCGTTTCTTATCGCGGGCCAGCATTGATTTCTTAGCCATCTAGTTGCTCCTTTCAAATGGCATGCCAAATTTTTCCAATAAGGCCCGGGCATGCTCGGGATTGTTCGCTTTGATATTGAATATGATCTGTAATCCGTGGGGCGTGGACGTCTCTTCGAACGAGAGTTCCGGGAATACCGATTGATCCGTTAAGCCGATGCTGTAATTGCCCTGCTTATCGAAGGATTTTTCCGGCACGCCATGGAAATCGCGCAGTCTCGGCAGGATGATATTGATGAACCGGTCGGCGAATTCGTACATCCTCTGGTCGCGTAAAGTCACTTTGACGCCGATCTTGTTGCCTTCGCGCAATTTGAAACTGGCGATGGACATGCGGGCCGCGGTTTCTACCGGCTGCTGCCCGGTAATCTTGCGGATGGTGTTGGTCGCGACCTCGATCAGACGCTTATCATCCTTAGCGCGGCCTAAGCCGGCGTTGATGACGATCTTTTCCAAGCGGGGGACTTCCAGGATATTGGCCAGTTTAAGCTCATCTTTAAGTTCTTTGGCGAGCTTCTTATCGTACAGGCTTTTTAAGCGGGCCTGGTATTTGACCGGTGTAGCCGTAGCTGCCTTAGCCATTATTTGACCTCCTTGCCGGAACTTTTAAGATACCGGCCCTTTATTCCCTTGGCATCGACCTTATAGCCGACACGCGACGGTTTCTTGGCGACGCTGTCCAGCAGGCCCACTTTGCTGACCCATATCGGTTTGGTCATCTCGAAGATGCCGCCCTGCGGCTGCTGCTGAGTGGGTTTGCGGTGGCGCTTGACGACGTTTATGCCTTCGACTGTCACTTTATTGTCCTTGGGGTGAACCTGCAGCACTTTGCCGGTCTTACCTTTGTATTTGCCGGCTCGGATCATCACGGTGTCGCCTTTTTTGATACGGATCTTGAATAAACCTTGAGCCATTATAGGACCTCCGGCGCCAGGGAAATGATGCGCTGATAACCCATATCGCGCAGTTCGCGCGGGACCGGGCCGAATATGCGAGTACCGCGCGGCGTCTTGTTATCTTCGGCCAGCAGTACGGCGGCATTGTCATCGAACTTGATACTGGATCCGTCTTTACGGTTAATCGGGCTGCGGGTACGGACCACCACGGCCTTTTGGACGCTCTTACGCTTGACTTGCCCGGCCGGGTTAGCGGTTTTCACAGAAACGACGACGATGTCGCCGACGCGGGCATAGCGCCGCCCGGAACCTCCGAGCACGCGGATACACAGCAAGTGTCGGGCACCGCTGTTATCGGCAGCTATTAGTTTTGATTCCTGCTGTATCACTCTTTTTCCTCTTTAGGCTCTTCGGTTTCTAACGGCTTGGGCTCGATAACCACCTTCTGCTCTTCCGGTACGTCGGCCGTGGCGTCGGATTCTTCGAACCGGGCACCGGCCTTTTCGATTATCTTTTCCAGCGCGAAGCGCTTACGGGCGCTGATCGGCCTGGTTTCCTTGATAACCACCAAATCACCGATTTTGGCCTGGTTCTTCTCGTCGTGCGCCATGAACTTGGTGTTCACGGTGTATTGTTTCTTATATATGGGATGGGTGCGGCGCTCGCGGACCGAGATGACGATGGTCTTATCGGTCTTGTCGCTGGTTACCGTACCGGTTAATTGTCGTGCCATTTAAGCGCTCTCCTTCTGAAGTTTCTCACCTAGTGCTGTGTATACCCTGGCCAGATCCTTGCGCTTGTTGCGCAGGGCGCGGACATTGGTGGCCTCGCCGCTGTACAGCCGGCGGCGCAGCTCGCTGATTTCCTGCTGCAACGAAGTCGTCTGCTTGGTCAGATCTTCGGTGCTCATCTTTCGCATGTCGACGATTTTCATTACTGCTCCTCCTTGACGGAAAAGCGGGTCTTGACTGACAGTTTGTGGCCGGCCAGGCGCATGGCCTCGCGGGCGGTCTCTTCTGACACGCCGTCCATCTCGAACATGACTGTTCCCGGCTTTACCTTAGCTACGAAGAATTCGGGGTTGCCCTTGCCGCTACCCATCTTGACGTCCTGGGGCTTACGGGTGACCGGCGTATGCGGGAAGATGCGGATCCATATCTGTCCGCCACGCTTTATGTAACGCGTCATAGCCTGTCGGGCGGCTTCTATCTGGCGGGAATTGACCCGTTGGCTCTCCAGGGCGACCAGCCCGTAGCGACCGTAAGCGATGGTCGACAAAGCCGTAGCCTTGCCGCCATGGATGCGGCCTTTACGAACCTTGCGGAACTTAGTCCTGGAGGGCATCAACATATTAAGCTTCTCCCCTGTAGATCCATACTTTCACGCCGATGATGCCGGCGCCTGGATAATTAGCCCGCGCGGTCGCGAAATCGATATCAGCCCGCAGAGTATGCAGCGGCACGCTGCCTTCCACGGTTTTTTCGCGGCGACTCATCTCGTTACCGCCTAAGCGGCCGGCGACTTCGATACGCACGCCCTTAGCACCGGCGCGCATGCTGGCGCCGGCGGCTGATTTGACGGCTCGGCGGAAGGCGATGCGGCGTTCCAACTGGTGGGCGATGTTCTCCGCTACCAGTTTAGCCTGCAGCTCAGGCCGCTTGATCTCTTCGATATTGACACGCGTTGGCGTTTTGAAGATTTTTTCCAGCGCGTCTTTGATCTCGGCGGCACCGGAACCGCCACGGCCGATGACTACGCCGGCTTTGGCGGTTTGGATGGTGATGGTCACCAGGTTAGGCGAACGTTCGATGTCGACTTTGCTGATAGCGGCCCGGGAACCGAGCTTATTGACTATCAGTCGGCGGGCGGTCAGGTCCTGATTAAGGAATCCGGCGTATTCTCTTTTGCCGGCGAACCACTTTGAACGCCAATCTTTATTTACCTGAAGGCGCATGCTTATCGGATTGACTTTCTGGCCCATTACTTGGCCTCCTTCTCTGTTTGGTTATCGGCTGTCTTGATGGTCGTCTTCTTGGCTTCACGCTTCTGGCCGTCTACGACGACTTTGATGTGACTGGTCTTGCGCTGGAAACGGCGGGCCCGGCCGCGAGCGGCCGGCATGTAGCGCTTGAGGCGCGGCCCGGAAGTAACGCTGACTTCCAATATTTCCAAAGTGCCCGGCTTATAACTATGGTTATGTTCGGCGTTGGCGGCCGCGCTTTTGATGGCTTCTTTGACGGGACCTGCCGCCCGCCGCGGAGTAAAATCCAAGATCGTCAGGGCGTCCTCTACGCTGCGGCCGCGCACCAAAGAGGCTACCACCGCGATTTTGCGCGGGCTGATGCGGACTCCTTTTTGGAAAGCTGTAGCTGGCATGATCTTATCCTTCTAGGCTCCCTGGGCCTTGGCTAATTTCCCGCCGTGACTGCGGAACTTACGGGTGGGCGCGAATTCGCCTAATTTATGCCCGACCATGTTCTCGGTAATGAATACGGGTACGTGAACCTTGCCATTGTGCACGGCGATGGTTTTGCCGACGAAATCCGGGGATATGGTGGAAGCCCGGGCCCAGGTGCGGATAATAGTTCGGTCCTCGGCGGCTAAAGCGGCCACTTTCTTGGCCAATTTGGGGTCTATAAACGGTCCTTTTTTTAGTGAGCGGCTCATATTATCTCCTCTTTCCTTGGTGTCGGGTCCTTACGATGAATTTGCTGGATACTTTGCGGCGCCGGGTCTTATAACCCAGAGTCTTTTGACCCCAAGGCGTGACCGGCGGGCGGGCCATACGGTGCCGCCCACCATCACCACCCCCGTGCGGGTGGTCGGCGGCATTCATGACCACGCCACGGACGGTCGGCCGGATACCCATCCGGCGTTTGCGGCCGGCCTTGCCGACTTTGATGTTCTGATGCTGTTCGTTACCGATCACTCCGATCGTAGCCATGCACTCGGCATTGATCATGCGGACCTCGCCGCTGGGCAGACGCACCTGGGCGTAGGCGCCTTCTTTGGCGATCAGCTGGGCGCTACCGCCGGCGGTACGGACCAACTGGGCGCCGCGGCCCGGCTGCAGTTCGATGGCGTGGATCTGGGTGCCGGTAGGTATGTTTTTTAGAGGTAAGCGATTGGCCTGTTCGATAGCGGCTTCCTCGTTGACGGTAAACTTGCGGCCGACACGCAGGCCGCGGGTAGCCAGGATGTAGTGGTAGGCTCCGCTGTCGTCCTTGACCCTGGCGATCCGAGCGCTGCGGTTAGGATCGTATTCTATCTGTTCAACCGTCGCCGTGGTTCCGGAGTCCATCTTGAAATTGACTAGTCGGTAATGACGTCGGACACCGCCGCCCTTATGACGGGTGGTGATACGCCCCTGGTTGTTGCGGCCGGCGATGCTTTTACGGCTGCGGACCAAGCTCTTAAGAGGTCGCTTAGCGGTGATTGAATCAAAGTCCTGGCTGCTCATGCCGCGTCGGGCCGGCGTAGTCGGTTTATATTCGCGGACCGGCATTATTTGGTCTCCTTAGGGGCCTCGGGCGTTTCCAGGGCCGCGAAAATCGGGAGCTTATCTTTCTCGTTAAGCGTCACGTAAGCCTTTCGGATATCGGAACGCTGTCCGTTGATGGATTTGCGGCCACGGTCACGATAAGCCCGCTGGGACTTGCCGGGCACGCCGGCGATGCGGACATTTTCGACCTTGACCTCGTACTGGGCGGCCACCGCCCGGGCGATGTCGTGTTTGCCAGCGCCGACTGGCACATCGAAGATATAGACGTTGCCAGCCTCGCTTTGAGCATAGGCCTTCTCACTGATACGCGGTTTGAGGGTCATGTATTTCATTATTTAACCCCTCCCAGCCATTCATGGACGATAGCTAGCGCGTCATTAGTCATAACTATGTGGTCAGCGTTTAGGATGTCATAGACGTTCAGGTACTTGGCCTGTACCAGTTTGATGTCTTTAAGATTGCGTGTGGCCCGAACCGCCAGTTCATCTTTCTTATCGACGACCAGAACGGTCGGGCCCTTGGTATCCAGCTTGATAAGCAGCGCCGCCGCCGGCTTGACCTTGCCGTCTTTGAAATCGATGGCTTCGATGACTTTGAGCCGGTCTTCTTTGGACGCCAGACTCAGCGCCTGGCGTAAAGCCTGGCGTTTGGCGGTGACGCTTAGTTTTCTCGAATAATTCTCGATACCGGTCGGTCCGAAGGCTACGCCGCCGCCGCGCCATATAGGATTGCGGCTGGAACCGAAACGGGCGTTACCCGTACCTTTTTGCCGCCAAGGCTTGCGGCCGCCGCCTCTTACTTCGCCGCGGCGCTTGGCGGCGGCGTTATTGGTCCGGCCGTTGGCCATATAAGATAGATAGGCGTCTTTTAACAGCTGATGGCTTTTGACCTCTACCCCGAAGACTGACTTGTCCAGTTTCGCGGGCGCGGCCGCCTTGTTGCCGGCCTTGGTATAAGTAGCGACGGCCATTACTTGGCCTCCTTGATGATAACTATGCCCTTGCGCGGTCCCGGAACGGAACCGACGACGCCTATGAGATTCTGGCCGGCATCGACCATCGCGACTTTGAGCTTGCGGGTAGTGACCTGGTCGTGGCCCATGCGGCCGGCCATTTTCTTGCCTTTGAATATGTGCTGAGGATACATGGAGCCGATGGAACCGGGTCGGCGGTAACTGCGGCCGCCGTGGGTCTTACGACCGCGTTTAAAGTTGTGGCGTTTGATGGTCCCGGCGAAACCCTTGCCTTTGGTGATGCCGGTGACGTCTACCATGTCGCCGATTTCAAAAAGGTCGGCTGAGAGTTTCTCGCCGACCTTGATGTTCTCGTCCAGTTCGCCGTTTACGCGGAATTCGCGGATAATCTTCGGGAACGCGTTGGCTGTCTTTAAGTGACCGGCCATGGCTTTTCCGACTTTTTCCGGCTTAACTTCTTCGGCGCCGACCTGCACGGCCTGATAGCCGTCTATTTCCTGGCTCTTTATCTGGGTAATAACGTTAGGAGAAGCCGAAAGCAGCGTGACAGCGCTAAGAGCGCCATCGTCGTCGATGATGCTGGTCATTCCGATTTTGCGGGTGATTATAGCTTTCAACTATCGTCCTTTTAGCGGTTAATTTCTAAGACAGAACCTTAAAAATGCTTGGATCTGACGGTTTCCGCCCCTGTTACACAAGTTTGGACCTATTCAAAACCAAGCGAACTATCAATACTGTCATCAACAGATTAGCATAAAGAAATAACACCTGTCAATCTGTAGACTATTCTACAATATCAATCAGCCCTGATCTTCATCATCTGGGCTATCAGGAAGCCGCTGCCGCGGTTATGGCCGCAAACTTTTTCCGGAATGCTGCAGCTATTGCTGGTGCACGCTTCAGCTGAGACCGGCTTGTATTTTTTGCCGGGACAGTCGGGATCTATCAGCTCGCCAAAGGTTTGAGTGGCGTCCGTTTCCGTGATGTCGCCCCGGCCGACCGCCTTATCCAGTTCGTTAGCTAAGCCGTTTATTCCGGCGCAGTCGCAGTTTTCCGGCATCATGGCGTTAAGCGCGCCCCTGGTCAAAGAAATATCTTCGCTCATGGGCACATATTAGGCCCAGCTGACCGGTTTGTAAACCCGTCCGATAGGCGAACCGATAATCAGCAGCGTGGTAGGACTGTGGAGTGATTTAACGCCACGCTCGACCTCCGGTTTAACGGATACCAAAGTGCCTTTCGGGGCCTTGACGGTTTTTCCGTCCAAATGAAACTCGGCCACACCTTCATATACGATGAATAGTTCGTCCTGATGACCCTCGATCTCGTTATGAACCGGTGTCAGCCACTCGCCTTTCGGCTTGGTGACGCCGTTTACGCCGAAGGCTTCTATGCCCATGTGCCAGCGGATGCTCTTCCAGCCTTTGCTGAAACTATCTTTCATCGGCGGCACGTCATCGATATGTTCGACCGTCCATCCCTTATTCTTCATAGCTTTTAATTATAAGGTGTGGTTTCTCATTATCATAAAAGAGCCCTCATTTGGGCTCTTTTTCGGTGGGCTAAATCATCGCTGATTTTATGCTTTCCACCACTGCTCTTATCTTAACCGTATCGTGATAAAAAGCTGTGATTTAAGTTACATCTTTATTTCGGCGTCGCAGCCGGCGGGCAAGGACAGGTTCATCAAAGAATCAATGGTCTTGGGCGTCGGGTCGCTGATGTCGATCAGGCGCTTGTGGACGCGCATTTCGAACTGCTCACGACCTTTTTTGTAGACGTGAGGGCTTTTGACGACAGTGAAAGTGCTTTTGCGGGTAGGCAGAGGGATCGGGCCGGAAATCTTGGCGCCGGTGCGCAGCGCCGTATCGACGATCTGTTTGGCCGATTGGTCTATGACTTTGTGGTCATAGGCCTTAAGCCGGATACGGATGCGCTGTTTGACTTCTGCTTCTTTGGTTTCGGCCATTATTTTGTGACTTTGGTGACGACGCCGGCGCCGACGGTGCGGCCGCCCTCGCGGATGGCGAAGCGCAGGCCCTGGTCCATGGCGATCGGTGCCAGCAGTTTAACCTTGAAAGTGATGGTGTCGCCGGGCATGACCATTTCTTTGTCGGCCGGGAGTTCGACCTCACCGGTAACATCGGTAGTGCGGAAGTAGAACTGTGGCTTGTAACCTTTGAAGAACGGAGTATGCCGGCCGCCTTCTTCCTTGGTCAGGATGTAGACTTCGGCGTCAAATTCGGTGTGTGGGGTGATGGAACCGGGCTTGGCCAAAACCTGGCCGCGCTCGATGTCATCGCGTTCGATACCGCGCAGCAGGATTCCGACGTTGTCGCCGGCCTGGCCTTGGTCGAGGTTCTTTTTGAACATTTCTACGCCGGTAACGACACTCTTGGTGGTGGGACGGATGCCGACGATCTCGACGTCTTCGTTGACCTTGACCACGCCTTGTTCGACGCGGCCGGTAGCCACCGTACCACGGCCTTTGATAGAGAATACGTCTTCGATAGGCATCAGGAACGGCTTGTCCAGGTCACGGACGGGCTCCGGGATGTAATCGTCCATGGCTTTGACCAACTCCATGACGGCGTCTTCGTCAGAAGCGCTGCCTTCCAGAGCTTTGGTAGCGGAGCCTTTGATAATCGGAGCTTCGCGGTCGAATTCGTACTTAGCCAGCAGGTCACGGACATCTTCCTCGACCAGCTCGACCAGTTCCGGATCGGCCAGATCCATCTTGTTCAGGAAAACCAAAATCTTAGGCACACCGACCTGGCGAGCGAGAAGAACGTGCTCACGGGTCTGAGGCATCGGGCCATCGGCGGCAGAGACCACCAGGATAGCGCCGTCGATCTGGGCGGCGCCGGTAATCATGTTCTTGACGTAATCGGCGTGACCGGGCATGTCGACGTGGGCGTAATGACGCTTTTCGCTCTCGTACTCCTGGTGCGAGGTGGCGATGGTTATACCGCGGGCTTTTTCTTCCGGCGCGTTATCAATCTCGTCATATTTGATGGGTTTATTGACTGAGCTGGGAAGCTTCTTGGCTAATACGGTGGTAATAGCGGCGGTTAAAGTTGTCTTGCCGTGGTCGACGTGGCCCATGGTACCGACGTTGACGTGCGGCTTGCTGCGGTCGAAGTTCTCTGCCATTTGGATGGTACTCCTTAGTTATAGTTTACTTTTAGCATAGGAAAACAACAGCCACCTATGCGATCTAGCAGTTATTATATGGGAAAATTAACCGCTTTGTAAAGGGTTTCAGCCGGTAAATTTCTCTAAAAGCTGGTCAAGTGAAGTCATTGTTGCCCCATGCGAGTCAAGCAAGGCTTTCATGTTTGGGCCGCGGCGCGGCAAGTTTGTCAGTTTGGAGCCCGGTCCGGTCTCGTAAAACTCAGTGTATCCGTCAAGGATCAGGCGCCTTACGGTGTTTTGCCATTCTACCCTGTCCGCCAGGCCACCGATATCCGCCTTGATATCGGCAACGCTTCTCAGACGATCGACGGTGCGGCTAGACATTACAACCAGCTTTTCCGGCAGCCGTATCCTGTTCTGATGGGTGTGGAAAGCCTCTGCCAACTGAGACATCCTGTCTGCCGCGGCTTGTACTAGAGGTGAATGGGCCGCTCCACGGACTTTAAGCATTATTACGCGGCCGCCATAGATATCCTCAATCTCTTTCTTAGCGGCCACTACGTTTTCACTTTCTCCGCTGATCACAGCTTCTGTGTCGGAATTGTCGTTTGCCCACGTTACCCCATATTTCCGGCAGACTTCCGTCAGGCGGTCTTCCGCGATCTTGAAGACGGCGGCCATCGACCCCGGCCTGTTTATGAAGGCCTGGTGCATAAACTCGCCCCTGGCAATCGCCAAGTCAAGCCCTGTTCGGGTGTCAAATACCCCCTCGTCATGAAGGGCGGCGAGGTGCCCGAAACTGTGGCCGACCCGGGTGTCAGGATCGGTTTCGAGTATTTGCGATAAGGCTGTTGAGCCCACTATATTGGCGATAAAAATTACGGGTTGAGCTAAACGAGTGTCGTCCAGTATTTCCTGCGGCCCGTGCAGCATTAGTTTGCCGATATCCCTTCCTGTCTTCTCGCTGGCGTATCCAATGCAGTCATGGTATAGATCGGCAGCCGCCGGTATGGCTTTGACCGCCTCCTGAGCCATGCCCGGATACTGACTTCCTTGGCCCGGATACATAAATACTTTAGTCATTTTGAGCCATTTTTATCGCCCGGCGATAAGCCCGGATATAACCTTTGGTCATGTTCTTATAATTGAATTGTTTGCGGGCCCGCCTGGCGATATATTCGCGGTCCATCTTGAAGCATTCGCCGATGGCGTGGAAACCTTCGATATAATCCTCCACCAGCATGCCGGTCTTGCCGTGTTCGATTAGTTCAGGCATGGCCCCACGGGCTATCGCCAAAGTAGGCGTCCCGCAGTAGGCCGCTTCCATAACCGTTAAGCCAAAGGGTTCACGAAAATATGTTGGGTGGAGGTTGCATTTGGCGTGACTTATCAGTTTAACCTTTTCTTCAAACCCCAGTTCTCCAAGGTATTCAACCAGCGGGTGGTCCAAGTAAGGTTTGATATTGTTGCGGAAATATCTGTAGCCTAGAAAATCGGTTTTGCCGGCCAATTTGATTTTAATGCCCAGATTGATAGCCAGCTCTATAGCCTGGTGTGGCGCTTTCTCCTCGTCGAAGCGGCCCAAGAAACACACATAATTATCCGGCCGCTTTATTAAAGGGAACATGTCAGGATCCTCTCCGTTATAAACGGTACCGATATAATTTAAATCCGGGTAACCGTTTCTCTGGTTTTCGGAGATTGAAATGTAATTAAGATTCTTCCTTTCTTTGAAATATTGAAGGCTCAAAGGGTTGAAATAGAAGTCACGTCCTTGCGACGGACTACCTAAAGTAAAGTGGTTGTGCAGTGTTATGACGTGCGGAAAGTTCGCAAACGGCTTTAAGTCAAAGCCGTGAGCATGGATGACGTCAATCTCCGGCAGAAGTTTTTTAAGCAGTTTTTCGGTACGCTTGTGTATATATCTGACTCTTAGCCTATAAGCGCTAACCAGAGCCGGGTTCCTGGGATAGAACTCTGCACGTGGTGTGATAGGAATCACAGGGCAGTCTACCTCAGAATCACCAGTCCCAAGAAGTATCGGTTCGTGGCCCATCTCCAACAGACCCTTTATCGTATAGTAGATTACTGTTTCAGTGCCGCCGTATTTCTTTGCGGGAATCTTTGCGAATGGATTGGCTACAATTGCTACTTTCATCTTGGACTAATTATTAAGTTCATAAGGATAAAACGGATAGCGCGCCGACAATTCCTTGGCGGTCCGCAGCCGGGGGACAAGGGGTATATGTTGAAGGACTTCTTTCTCTAGGGTCTCCTGCCAGGCGGTTTGGTGGACTTTCGGAGCCGACAGGCGCCGGCGCTGCGTCTGGATGGCTAAGATGGCCGACACCGTCCAGGCCTGGACTTTCTCGGGACGATTGGAGCTGTCAACGAAGACTAGCTCGCCATGGGTCTTGGCCATCGTCGGCACGCCTAACACCCTGCCCCTGGCATCGACATAAACGAATTCGGGGTAGCTCCGGTTGGCGCGGACTACGTTGAGCAGGCGGTTCTCGAGTTCCCGGGCCAGAGCCGGAAAGCCTTGGCGGCGCAGACCTTTGGCGATGTCATAGGTCTCTTTGGGCCAGGTCACATAAGAGCCGTGATAATCCCAGAAGTCGACCAGGTTGGCTTCGTGCAAGGCCCGGCTGCGGATGCCGGCGTCAGTTAGAAAATCGGTGCCGGTGATCTCTCGGACCAGTCCGGATATATACTCGATGGCCTCCGACTTAGGAAGATTATCGAAGATACCGCTGTCCAGCAGCTCGGCCGGGTTAGCGGTGACGGTCTTTATCACCCGAAGCTGGTTAGCGTCATCGTAATCCGTGCCGAGAGCGAAATATTGTCTTTCGGGTATCCAGAGAAGTTCCAGGACCCGTTTTTGCAGACGGCGGGCATAATCGTTCAGTTTGATTTTCTGAGACGGCAGCAACTCGGCCGCCAGCGTGAACGCGTCATAGGCTAAGCCCTGGACCTCGATAGATGAAATCGGATGGCTGTGACTGGCCATCTGACCGTTCTCGTGCACGTAGAACTCCCGGGAGTCTTTCCAGACCTGATTCTCGATGCCATGGGGGTTCTTACGGTGATATTCCACGAAGCCGCTGCGGGAGCGGTCCATATGTTTGGCCATCCAGTCCAGGGCGTTATCCATGACGCCCAGTACCGATTCCGACTTGCCACTGCGCAGTTTGACCTGCTTAACCAGTATCTCCATGCCATAGGCTTGGCAGTAACCGGCCAGCACTTTGACGAAGTGCGGCGTCGAATCAACCGAGCCATAGTAAGCCAGCGATTCTCCGTCGCCGCCCCAGACCGCTGATAACCGTTCATATATCTCCCTGGAGGTGGCGTTGAGCGGTTTACCGTCTACCTGCGGCGTGCGGTACTCGTGGATTATCTTACCGGGTTCTTCTTCGTTATCCTTGTTTTCATTTTCGCCTTGCAGACTGGCCATCGTCAGAATTATCTTTTCAACCAGTTTAGGCTTTATATACATTAGGTCTTCGGCCACCTCAAGGCTGTCGCGGCCAAAGACCGCCCCTTTGAACAGTCTGTCGGAGCTAGCGTATATACCCTTGCCGCTTTTCGATGTCACGGAGTAGAGAGCCTGGTTAGGCGTCATATAGACCTTCGGCAATGGCAAAGCCGCGGGCAGACCTTTAACAGGTAGTCGTCTTATGAATCTCCTCATACGGTATAACTATAATAACGCCGCATGCGGACAACTGTTAACAATTCGTTATTTAATTCTTCCCTGATTTGGCGATGATAGCCTGCGTTACGTTCGGTGGTACATCGGCGTAGTGGTCCAGCTCCATGCTGGAACTAGCCCTTCCTTGGGTGCCGCTTCTAAGATCCGTGGTGTAGCCGAACATTTCGCCCAGCGGCACGAAGGCGGTAATTTCCTTGATGCCGGCTTGCAGGTCTTCCATGGATTCAATCCGGCCGCGCTTAGCGTTAAGTCCGCCTATGACGTCGCCCATGAATTCTTCAGGCGTAACAACGACTACTTTCATGATCGGCTCCAGCAGGACCGGGTTAGCGTTCTTGACGCCTTCTTGGAGAGCCATTGAACCGGCTATCTTGAAGGCCATTTCGCTGGAGTCGACTTCGTGGAACGATCCATCATACAGCTCGGTTTTGACGTCGACGACCGGATAACCGGCAATCACGCCGTTGGCCATGGCTTCTTCGATGCCGGCGCGGACCGCCGGAATGTATTCGCTGGGCACGGCCCCGCCCTTGATGCTGTTGATAAATTCAAAGCCTTTGCCGGCTTCGTTCTGACTCAGCCTTAGCCAGACATGGCCATACTGGCCGCGACCGCCCGATTGACGGATGAATTTGCCTTCTTGCTCGACGTTTTCTTTTCGGATCGTCTCACGGTAGGCGACCTGCGGCTGGCCGATGTTGGCCTCCACGGCGAATTCACGCTTCATACGGTCGACGATGATCTCCAAGTGTAGTTCGCCCATTCCAGAGATGATAGTCTGGCCGGTCTCGTGGTCGACATGGATGCGGAAAGTCGGATCTTCTTCGGCCAGCCGCTGCAGGGCGAGGCTCATCTTTTCCTGGTCGGCTTTGGTCTTGGGTTCGATAGCGATGGATACCGGTGGTTCCGGGAAGGTGATGCTTTCCAATATGATGGGATTGTTGGAATCGCAGAGAGTGTTGCCGGTGGTCGTGCCTTTAAGTCCGACTATGGCGGCGATGTCGCCGGCCTCAACCTCAGTGACATCCTCGCGTTTGTCGGCTTGCATCCGAACGATGCGGCCTATGCGCTCCTTTTCACCGGTGGAGCTGTTAAGTATGTAGGTGCCGGCGACCACCTTGCCCGAATAAACCCTGAAGAAAGCTAACTTACCGACGAATGGGTCGGTGGCGATTTTAAAGGCCAGAGCCGCGAATGGCTGGGACGCTTCGGGTTTGCGTTCGACTTCGTCACCGCTTTTAGGATTGGTACCCCATGTAGAACCGCGGTCCAAAGGGTTAGGCAGGAAGTCGTTGACGGCATCCAGCAGTTTTTCAACGATGACGCCGCGTCCATCACCACCAGTCACGGCATAGAACTTACCAGTAAGCACGGCGGAGCGGATGGCCTGTTTGATTTCGACCTCACTCAAACCGTCTTCACCGACCTCGAAGTATTTTTCCAACATGGCTTCGTCTTCGGCCACGGCGTTCTCTATCAGCAGACTGCGGTACTTCTTGACCTGATCGGCCATGTCGGCGGGGATCTCGCCCTCGGTCAGCTCGTGATCGGTAAATTCTTTGTAGGTATAAGCTTTCATGCTGATAAGGTCGACGACGCCTGATACCGATTGCTCGAAGCCGATCGGCAGATGAATGGGGAAAGCCCGCTTGTTAAGGCGGTGGTGGATGGACTCCAGCGATTTATAGAAATCGCCGCCAGTCTGGTTGATCTTATTGATGAAACAGATGCGCGGCACGTTATACTTGTCAGCCTGGCGCCAGACCGTTTCGGACTGGCTCTCCACGCCCATCTTGCCATCGAACACCACCACCGCTCCGTCTAAGACACGTAAAGAACGCTCCACCTCTACCGTGAAGTCGATGTGTCCGGGAGTGTCGATGATATTGATCTTATGATCTTTCCAAAAACAGGTCACCGCCGCGGCCGTGATGGTTATGCCGCGTTCCTTTTCCTGGGCCATCCAGTCGGTAGTCGTCTCACCCTCGTGTACGGCGCCGATCTTGTGTTTTAATCCGGTCCTATATAGGATGCCCTCGGTCGTGGTCGTCTTGCCGGCATCGATATGGGCGATGATGCCGATGTTTCTGAGATGGTTAAGGTCGTATTTCTTCTCTGCCATTATTATCCTGTTGCGTTTAATTCTTAAATACGTTTTTGACTGAAATCCGGTGTTTGGGCTGCAGGCTGGCCTTTTGGGCGGTGAGGCTGCCTTCGCCTTTGACTCTGACGACGTCGACGAGCGCTCCCAGCGCGAATTGCGGTAGATCCTCCGGGGTAATATATACGTGATAGGAATTCTCCGGAGTGCTGGCGTCCCAGACGTCGAATACGCCGCCGCGGGCCTGACTCATGAAATCCCGGTCTTCGTCAGACCCTTTCAAGGCATAAAAAGAATCCGGGTTTTTCGTAAGCGGTGGCATTCTAAACTAGGTCCTCGCGAAGTGGGCGAAGGCCCGGTTGGCTTCGGCCATCCGGTGGGCGTCTTCCTTCTTCTTAACCGCTGAGCCGGTGTTGTTATAGGCGTCAACCAGTTCCAAGGCGAGGCGGTCTTCCATGCTCATGCCGCTGCGGGCCCGGGCCGCTTCTACGAACCACATGATCGTCAGGTGTTGCTGGCGCTGACCTTTGACTTCAAAAGGTATCTGATAATTGGCGCCACCTACCCGGCGTGAGCGGGTTTCAAGATGAGGCTGGACATTCTTCATGGCCTGGTCGAAAACTTCTAACGGGTTTTGGACCTTGAGCTTATCGGCGGCCTTCTGCATGCCGTTATACACCAATCGCTCAGCCAGCTGTTTTTTGCCGTCCCGCATTACCCGGTTTATAAGCTTGGAAACAGCCGTGCTTTTATACAGCCGGTCGGGCTGGGCTTCGCGGATGAGCGCCTTGGTAGTCTTGCGCGGCATTATTTGGGCCTCTTGGCGCCGTATTTGGAACGCCCCTGCTTGCGGTTATTGACACCCTGTAAGTCCAGGCTGCCGCGAACGATATGATAACGCACGCCCGGCAAGTCTTTCACGCGGCCACCGCGGACTAAGACGACGGCGTGCTCCTGGAGGTTATGGCCTTCGCCGCCAATGTAGGCCCAGACCTCGTGGCCATTAGTCAGACGCACACGGGCAACCTTGCGAAGGGCCGAGTTCGGTTTCTTGGGAGTCTTGGTGGTCACCCTGATACAGACGCCCCGTTTGAAAGGCGCGTCCTTGTCGTAGGTCTTAGTCTTTAGGTTATTGACCACGCGCTGCAAGGCCGGCGATTTGCTTTTATCGCTGGCCATGCGGCGTGGTTTACGGACTAGCTGATTGATTGTCGGCATATTTCTTCTTAGCTTCCTTGAGATTCAACTGTAAAGTTTAGCAAATTTACTCCTTAGAAGCAACCGCTTCAGCGGGTTGGAATTCTTCCTCGGTTTCATCGTCTTCATCTTCTTTGGCGCCCGTTCCGACCGGTATGCGTCGACCCAGGATGACGTTTTCTTTGAGACCGTACAGATGGTCGACTTTACCGCTGGTGGCAGCCGCTATCAGGACCCGGGTGGTGTCCTGGAAGGAGGCGGCGCTCAAGAACGAATCGGTGCTTAGAGACGCCTTGGTGATTCCCAGCAGCAGCTGATTGTACTTGACCGGCCGCTTGCCGGATTCCAAAAGCTGGGTATTGGCTTCTTCGACGGCGATCTTGCTGACCACGTCGCCGGTGATGAATTCGCTGTCGCCGGCATCTTCTATCTGGACGCGGCTGAACATCTGGCGGACGATGACTTCAAGGTGTTTGTCAGCGATGGTCTGCCCCTGGCTGGCGAAGATGTACAGGATCTCCGTCATGATGTAGCGCTGAGTGGCTTCTAGGCCCTGTAAGCGTAACAACTCATGGAGGTTGATAGAACCGTTAGTCAGCCTCTGACCGGCCACCACTTCGTCGCCGTCTTTTACCTGCATCTGCTTGAAGCCCGGTATCTCGTAGCGGAACATGGTCTTGCTGGTGGGGGTGATAGTCACCCGATGGTCTTCGAGTTTGACCTTGCCGATCATCGGCGCGGTTATCGGCTCGCTGTTGTCTTCCTGGGCGGCAAGCACGTCGCCGACATTAACTTCGTCCCCGTCCTTGACCTGTGGCACCCGCCCGTTAAGATCCAGCTCAATGGGTTTCTGCTTCTTGGCTGTCACCTGAACGATGTATTGGTCACCCTCTTCCCAGAGGTTTATCTTGCCCGAAATATCAGTCAGATAAGCCTGACCTTTTGGAGTACGGACTTCTAAAAGCTCTTCCACGCGGGTCAGACCCTGGGTCACGTCATCGCCGGCGGTCACGGCGCCGGCCCGGTGCTTGGAGTCCAAGGACAACTGCGTACCCGGCTCGCCGATCGATTGGGCGGCGATCACGCCGATGGGGTAGGAACTGGCGACCAGCTGGCCGGTGGCCAGGTCGATTCCGTATGACAGCTGGCTGACGCCGCGGCTGTTGGTGCATGAAAGCACGCTCATGATCTTGACCTTATCTATCGATTCGTCGTCATGGATGGCTTTGGCCATCTTAGGAGTGATTAGTTCGCCGGCCTTGCCGTGTTTCTTGATGTTCTCGGCAAGGTAACGGCCGATCAAGCGGTTACCTAAGTCCGTGCCGATGAATTCGGAGTCACTTCTGTAAACCGGGAATCCAGGATCCTCGGCCTCGTTGTTGATGGTGAATACGTCTTGGGCGACATCCACCAGACGGCGGGTCAGGTAACCTGAGTCTGCCGTGCGCAGGGCGATGTCGATCAGAGATTTGCGCGTACCGCGGGTTGCCGTGAAGTACTCCAACGGATTCAGCCCGTATTTGTAGTTGCTCCGGACCGGCAGCTCCATAGCCCGTCCAGTGGCGTCGGCGCGGATGCCGATCATGCCGACGGAATCTTTCATCTGGCTGAGGTTACCGCGGGCGCCCGAGGCTACGGCCATGGACATGGTGTTGTCTTCGGTCGCGAACTGTTCGGCCAAAGCTTTTTCGACCTTGCTGTCCACGTCCGTCCAGGCTTCTACGGTCAAACGGTAACGCTCATCGTCAGTGATCAGTCCGGCGGTATATTGCTCGGATACTTCGGTGGCACGTACTTCGCCGTCTTCGACTATCCGGCCGAGCGTTTTAAGATCCGAGAAGTCATCCATCCCGATCGAAATACCCGAAGAGGTGGCGTAGCGGAAGCCGATTTCTTTCAATTCGTCGGCGATTTCGGCGGTCTTATCCTGTCCATACTTCTGATAGGTAGCGCTCATCACCTTATCCAGCGTTCGGCTGGTCATGGTGACGTTCTGATATTCGAAGTCCTCCGGGAAAATCTCGTTGAACAGTACCCGCCCGGCGGTTGTGTCGCGGGTTTCGCCGCGGAACGGCACTAAGACGCGCGACTGCAGCGTGACTTTTTGGTCGTCAAGCGCCATTATCAGTTCCTCGACACCACTGAAGGAACGGGCTTGCTGGTTCTCGGTCCCCGGCCTTTGGTAGGTAAGGTAATAGCAGCCTAAGACGATGTCTTGCTCGACGTGCAGGATCGGTGAGCCGTCGGCCGGCTTCAGAAGGTTCTTATTTGACGCCATGATGTCTCTGGCTTCGGCTTGGGCGGCATCGCTCAAAGGCAGGTGGACGGCCATCTGGTCGCCGTCGAAGTCGGCGTTGAATCCCTTACAGACCAACGGGTGCAGCTGGATAGCTTTACCTTCGATAAGCACCGGCTGGAAAGCCTGGATGCTTAAGCGGTGTAGCGACGGCGCGCGGTTCAGTAACACGTATTTGCCTTTGATGACTTCATCAAGGGCGTCCCAGACCGCCGATTCGTTGGCTTCGATCATACGGGTGGCGCTGCGGATATTGTGGGCCAATTCCTGGTCGATCAATCGGCCGATGACGAACGGCTTGAACAGCTCTAGAGCCATAGTCTTGGGAAGACCGCACTGATACATCTTAAGCTCCGGACCGGCAACGATAACCGATCGTCCAGAGTAATCTACACGCTTACCGAGCAGATTCTGGCGGAAACGGCCCTGTTTGCCCTTGAGCATATCAGACAAGCTCTTTAGGCGGCGGCGCTGGCCGGTAGCCGCCACGGCGCGACCTGATCGGGTGGAGTTATTATCGATCAAGGCGTCGACGGCTTCCTGCAGCATGCGCTGTTCGTTGCGGCGGATGACTTCCGGCGCGTTCAGTTCCATGAGTTTCTTTAAGCGGTTGTTCCGGTTGATGACACGGCGATAAAGGTCGTTTAGGTCTGATGTCGCGAATCGGCCACCGGTCAGCTGGACCATCGGTCTCAGATCCGGCGGGATCACCGGCAGGACGCTCAACGTCAGGCTGCTCGGCTTGATGCCGGCGCGCTGCATGCTCTCCAGCAGGCGTAGGCGCTTCATAATCTTCTTCTTGCGTTGGCCCTTGGCTTCATCGGCTTCTTTGTTAAGCTCATCTATCAGCAGGTCCAGATCGACTTCATCCAGCAACTCTTTGAGCGCGGTGCCGCCCATGCCTACGGATATCAGCGCCGCCAGCTCTTCCGGTAGATTGCGGTATTCGGTTTCGCTCATCAGGCGGAACTTCTCCAAACTGTCAACCTGGGCGTTGAAGGTCTCGACCTCTTTGCCAAGCTCCTCCAGTTCCTTGTTGCGGGCTTCGCTCAGCGAGCGGACATCGGCGCCTTCGGCTTTGGCCTCGTTCTCGTAGCGCAGATTTATAGCTTCTTCGGCGGCTTTATATTCGGCCTGACGATCGGCTTTGATCTGATCGCGCTTCTCGGCTTCGACTTCCTTGATTATATAACTGGCGAAGTAGGCGACTCGTTCCAGGTTTTTGACGGTCATGCCCAGTAGCAAACCGGTGGCGCTGGGCGTGCCGCGCAGGAACCAGATGTGAGCCACGGGCGTCGCTAGGCTGATGTGGCCCATGCGTTCGCGACGGACGATGCTGCGGGTTACCAGTTCGCCATTCTTGTCAACGGCGGCCTCGCGGCTGCGCACGCCTTTATATTTGGCGTCGTGCGGATTGATATCTTTGACTGGACCGAAGATACGCTCGCAGAACAGTCCGTCCCGTTCCGGTTTCTGGGTCCGATAGTTGATAGTTTCCGGTTTGGTGACTTCGCCGTAGCTCCATTCCAAGATGTCGTCGGGGCTGGCGATGGCCAGCCGGACGGCGTCGAAGTCGGCGATATTAGTTCCGGTTGAATATTGGCGCATGTTAAGCCTCCTCCCCAATGTTTTCAATGTCTTGCAGTTCCTCGGCGTCAATCACCGACATTCCTTCTTCGGCGGTCAAAGACGGATCGTTGGCGACGGTTTCGTCGGCCACTATGGCTTGGTCGATGACCGAACTGTCGACCGCCATGGAAACCGGCGCTTTGGCCTCTTCTTTGATGTTCTGAGCCAGGACTTCTTCGGCGTCCACTATCTCGTTGTCGGCCAACAGGTCGACCTTGAGGCCCAGACCCTGCAGTTCTTTGACCAGCACGTTGAAGCTTTCCGGGACCTTAGGCCCTTGGATAGGCGTGCCTTTGATGATCGATTCGTAAGCCTTGGCGCGTCCGTAAACGTCGTCGGACTTGATGGTCAGCATCTCTTGAAGAGTGTTAGAGGCACCGTAGGCTTCCAGCGCCCAGACCTCCATCTCACCGAAGCGCTGTCCGCCGTTTTGAGCCTTGCCGCCCAACGGCTGCTGGGTGACCATGGTGTAGGGTCCGGTGGAGCGGGCGTGGATCTTATCTGAAACCATGTGATTGAGTTTGATTATGTACATCGATCCAACCGTGGTGCGTTCGCTGAACGCCTCACCGCTACGGCCGTCGTACAGCTGCTGTTTGCCATCCTGCGGCAGGCCGGCTTCTTTCAGAAGATCTTGGATCTTAGGAATCGGGACGCCATTGAAGGCCGGGCTGGCGACTTTCATGCCTAAAGCGCGGGCCGCCATGCCCAGGTGAGTCTCGAACAGCTGACCGATATTCATACGGCTAGGCACGCCGAGCGGATTGAGGATGATATCTATAGGCGTCCCGTCTTCCATGAACGGCATGTCCTCGACCGGCAAGATGCGGGCGATGACGCCCTTGTTACCGTGGCGGCCGCCCAGCTTGTCACCGACACTGATCTTACGCATCTGGGCCACGAAGACCTGGATCTGCATTATCACGCCGGCCTTCAGCTCATGCCCGTTGGCGCGCGAGAAGACCTTCACGCCCACGACTTTGCCGTGCCGGCCGGTGCTCATGCGCTGCGAGGTATCGCGGACTTCCTTGGCTTTCTCGCCGAAGATGGCCCGCAGTAGGCGCTCTTCGGAACTGAGCTCCTGCTCGCCTTTAGGGGTGATTTTTCCAACGAGTATGTCGCCGGGGTGAACCTCGGCTCCGATCCGGACGATGCCGTCCTCATCTAGATGGCGTAAAGCCTCTTCGGAGACGTTGGGGATGTCGCGGGTGACGATTTCCGGCCCCAGTTTGGTCTCACGGACTTCGGTCATGTAGTCGACTATATGGATTGACGTAAGGGTATCGTCCTCGACCAATTTGCGGCTAAGGATGATGGCGTCTTCGAAGTTATAGCCGGACCAAGGCATGAAAGCGGTCAGCAGGTCCTTGCCAAGGGCCAGTTCGCCATCAGCGATACTCATGCCTTCGATCAGCGGTTGACCGGCCTTGACTTTATCGCCGCTTTCGACGACCACCATCTGATTGATGGAACTGCCTTCGTTGCTGCGCATGAAGTGGGTCGGATGATAAGTGACTTTGCCTAACTTCTTGTAATTGACGATGACGTCATCGGCCGTGGCTTTTTCCACTACGCCGTCTTCTTCGGCGACGATCAGCTGGCCGGTGTTATGGGCCACGATGTTTTCCATGCCGGTCCCGACGATCGGACTTTGCGGCTGGATAAGCGGTACCGCCTGGCGCTGCTGGTTACTGCCCATCAGCGACCGCAGCACGTAGTTCTTTTCGACGAACGGGATCAGTCCGGCGCTGGAGCCGATGGTCTGGCTTTGGGCGGCGTCCATATAGGTCGCCTCGTCGGCGTCGACTTCTCCGGCCGCTAAGCGGTTACGGACACTGATGCGCGGTTCTTTGAAATAACCCTTGGCGTCGACTTCGTTACCGGCGCCGGCGATGATGGCTTCGGACTCTTCGGCGGCATCCAGGTAAATTATCTGGGTCGTGACTTTAGCCTTGACCGGCCAGGTGGCGCGGTCCTTGACGGTGGCTAATCTTTTCGCGGCCGCTTCAGTGATTACCGTACCGGATTTGACGATGACCTTGCCTTTGTCATCTTCAAGATCCGTGCGGGCGATATGTCCGGCGGCATCCTTCGCGGACACGGCGTTGATAACCTTGCGGTAAGGGGTTTCTACGAAGCCGTATTCATTTATTCGGGCGAAGCTGGCCAGGTTAAGTACCAGGCCGATGTTGGCGCCTTCGGGCGTCTCTACCGGGCAGATACGTCCGTAGTGGGTAGCATGGGCGTCGCGCACCTCGAAACCGGCGCGCTCGCGGCTTAGGCCACCGGGACCCATGGAAGATAAGCGGCGCTTGTGGGCCAGCTCGGATAACGGATTGATCTGGTCCATGAACTGTGAAAGCTGGGAGCTGGCGAAGAATTCGCGCACGGCGGCCACTACCGGCCGGGCGTTGATCAGTTGGGCCGGAGTGACGGTTTCGATCTCGGACATGGACATGCGGTCCTTGGCGTTGCGCTCCATGCGCAGCAGACCGATGCGGAATTGGCGCTGTACCAGTTCGCCGACCAGCTTGACGCGGCGGTTGGCCAGGCTGTCGATCTCGTCGGCCGGATCCTGGGTAACGTTCAGGCGGATCACCTCGGCGATGACGGCCAGCAGGTCCTCGATGCGCATGACGCGGTTATCGATTGTATTAGGCACATCCAGATTCAGGCGTTTGTTGATCTTATAGCGGCCGACGCGGCCGAAGTCGAAGCGCTTGAAATTATAAAACATGTTCTCAAGCAGGGAGCGGGCGTTGTCAACGGTCGCCAGGTCGCCGGGACGTAGACGCCGATAAACTTCGATCAAAGCCTCGTTGGCGCTGCTGGTGGGGTCCTTGTCCAAAGTCGCCTGCGTGTAATTAATGTCACCCTGGTCGACGTGCTTGAAGGCTTGGCGGATTTCGTCCGGGTTCATTCCCAGAGCTTTCAGAAGAGTGGTGACGGCGATCTTACGCTTGCGGTCGATTTTTACGAATAGCGCGCCGGCGGCCGAAGTCTCGAACTCCAACCAGGCGCCGCGGACCGGTATGATCTTAGCTCCATACAGATTGTTATTGCCGTGCGGATTGGCGGTAAAGAATACACCGCTGGAGCGGATCAGCTGGCTGACCACCACGCGCTCGGCGCCGTTTATGACGAATGTCCCGCGGCTGGTCATCCATGGATAATCGCCCAGGTAGATTTCCTGTTCCTTGACTTCGCCGGTGACCTTATTGGTCAGCTCGACGGTCGCCTTAAGAGGAGCCTCGAACGAGACGTTGTTCTCGCGGGCCTCGGATTCGCTCATTTTCGGATCATCAAAATGATAATCCTTGAAGCTGATGCTTAATTTGGTGCCGGTGTAATCATCTATCGGACTGATTTCGGCTAAGAGTTCGCCCAAACCCTCGTCCACGAACCACTGGAACGAATCGTTCTGGTGGCTGACTAGGTTCGGCGGGTTTATAATGTCGTCTTGGTTCGTAAAGTACGTGCGCTTTGCAATAGTTCCAGTGCTTTTTGCCATCAAAAGCAATACTCCTCGTTTATAAATTAGTTGTTGTCGCTTATGCGAAGCCCACTACGTTCGGCGATGCAATAAAAGATTTGAGCACAGCAAGCACCAAAGTACACTACTTCTTGACTCTATTCTAAAGAGCTTTTGCCGCCCCGTCAACAGTATTTTACGTGATATACGTCACAAAAAGCTTAAGCGGCTTTTTGGACCGTGTCGGCCAGTTTGCGCGAGTCGATCACTTTATCGGCCAAGCCGTACTTGACCGCTTCTTGGGCGCTCATCCAATAGTCCTTTTCCATATCTTCAGTAACCTTCTTGATGGGTTGGCCGGTGTTCCTCGCCATTATCTCGTTCAACAGATGCTTTAAGCGTAAACCTTCCCTCAGATCGATTTCCATGTCGGACACCTTACCTCGGGTACCGGAGCTGGGCTGGTGGATCATGACCGTGCCGTGAGGCAGCAGTAAGCGCTTGCCTTTGGCGCCGGAGCTCAAAAGGAAGGCCGCGGCGCTGGCCTGAACCCCGATGCCCACCGTCTGGATGTCGGGTTTGACGAACTGCATGGTGTCATAGATGGCGAAAGCGTCGTACACGCTGCCGCCGGGACTGTTTATATAAAAGATGATGTCCTTGTTGGGGTCTTCGTTCTCCAAAAACAGCATCTGGGCGACTACCAGGTTGGCGGTGTGTTCGTTAACGTCCTGGCCCAGAAAGATTATGCGATCGCGCAGCAAGCGGCTGTATATGTCATATGCCCGCTCGACACGGCCCTCCTGTTCGATTACGGTTGGGACCAATATTTGAGAAGTCGATTTGTTCATACGCTAATTATTGTATTCCGGAAATTAGCACTCGTCAACCCAGAGTGCCAATTATTTACCGGCGTATTCGCTGAGTCTGGCCAAGGTCTTCTCGGTCAGCATCCGGGCCTGGACATCTCGCTGGCTGGCCGGCTTATCCAGTTCGGCCTGCATCTGCGGGTCCTGGTACTGGCCTTTTAATATCTGAAGCCGGATCTGTAACTCCTCGGGGGTGACGCTCAGGCCCTCCCGTTCGGCGATCTCGCTTAGCATCAGTCCGATCTTGACCCTCTCCAACGCGTCGGGCATATGCCGCTCGCGGTGCTGCTCTTCGGTAACGCCTTCTTCGCGCAGGTGATCCTGCCAGGTCACGCCGCGGTAAGTCAGGTTCTGCTTCTCTTGCTCTTCTAAGCGTAGGTTCTCTTCTATGACCAGACTTTTGGGGACGTCTACTTCGGTTTTTTCGGCTATCTTGCGGACCAGCTCGTTATTGTACTCGGTTTCCGCCTGTCCTTGACGCTCGGCCTGTAGTTGTCTTTTTACGTCTTTTTTTAGTTCGGCCAGGGTCTGGAACGGTCCGGCTTTGGTCGCGAAGTCGTCATCTAGCTTCGGCGTTACCAGTTCCTGTACGGCGTTAGCTTTGACTTGGAAATCGACTTTCTTGGACCGCAAAGCCGCGGCGCCATAGTCTTTGGGGAAAGTAATCTCGAAGAATTCGCTGTCGCCGGCCTTCATCCCCACAAGATTTTCTTCGAACCCCGGTATGAATGAGTTGCTGCCAAGTACCAATGGGTAGTCCTTACCGTCGGCGCCGGCTATTTTCTGGCCCTCTTTATCTTTGCCTTCGAAATCTATGATAACTTCGTCGCCGTTCTTGGCCGGACGTTCGACCGGTTTGCGTTCGGCCATTCGACTTTGCAGTGATTTGATGACCTCGTTGACGTCGGCGGCAGTGATTTCCAGTCTCTTCTTAGCCAGGCGTATCTTTTTATAATCAGGCAGTTTGACCGGCCCGAGAATCTCGGTCTCGGCTTCGAATTCCATCTCGGTATATGGCACGAATTTCTTAAGCTGTACGTTCGGCGTGCTGACCGGTGTTATCTTTTGTCCTTCCACGGCGCGGCGGTAAAGCTCGTTTAAGGCGTGTTCCATGAACTCGTCTAAGAACGCCTGCTGGCTGACGTTCTGTTCGATAAGGTTATCAGGCGCCTTGCCGGCCCTGAATCCCGGTACCTTGACGCTGCGCTTAAAATGACCGACCACATGGTGCCGGATCGGCTCCAGATCCGATGCGTCGGCGTTGACCGTCAGTGTGATATTGGTCGCGCTGTTATCTTTCCTGGTAACTCGCATGAAAAGCTATTATATCGGATTTGCCCCTGTTTTCCCAGACTGGTGATTACCGTTTAAGTTCCGAAACCACCTCGTCCAAACCCATCTCGCGCTCTTCGCCTTTTTCTAAGTCGCGCAGTTTAAACCGGCCGGAATTAATTTCTTTTTCACCTATGAACAGCGCGTATTTAGAGCCCGATTTGACAGCGCTTTTAATCTGGGCGTCCAATTTACGGCCAGAAAAATCCACCGCGGCGTTTATACCGGTCTCCCGAAGGTGTTTTATGGCTGCTTGCGCGGCTTCGTAAGTGTCGCCTATCAGGATGACGGCAACAGTCGTTTCTGATCTTAAGTCCGGTATTAAGGAATGAGTTTCCATGAAATTCAGCAGGCTGACATCGCCCATGCCAAAACCGACTACAGGAAGATGTTCGACGCCAAAAATTTCCACCAACCCGTCATAGCGGCCGCCCCCGAACAGGGCGCGGGCGTTCTGTGGGTTGGCATCGAATACTTCAAAAACAATGTCATTGTAGTATTCGATGCCGCGGACCACGCTGGGCTCGTATACGGCGCTTTCGACTCCAGAGACCTTTAGTATATCCAGGATATTTCGGACGTTGGTCGGCGGCTGGTCGCTCTTAAGGTATTCGCGAAGCTTGGCGGCTCTTTCGCTTCCAATCTGTTCGGTTAGCAGCTGATCAAAAGCCGAATCGTCCATCTTAGGCATTTTATCTACAAGCTTGTAGGCCGCTTTCAGCTCTGATTCTTCCAGACCGAACCGCTTCATGGCGTCTACCATCGCTACCCGGCTATTGATGTTGATTTTGTAGGTACCCGGCTGGGCTCCCAGCGATTTAAGGATTGAATCGGCGACTTGGATTACCTCGGCGTCGGCTTCGGGGCCTTCGATGCCGAACAAGTCGACGTTCAGCTGATAGTGTTCGCGAAGTCTCCCGCGCTGCGGACGTTCGTACCGCCACAGGTTAGGCAAACTGTAAAGGCGGAGCGGATAGGCTAGTTCCTGACGCCTGGCGGCTACCATGCGGCTGACCGACGGCGTCATTTCCGGACGAATAGCGACTTTACGCCCCCCGCGGTCTTCGAATGCATAGAGCTGCTCGTTAACCAGTTCTTCGCCGGACTTGGCGGCATACAACTCGAAGGGTTCGATCAACGGCGCATCGTACTCTTGGTATCCAAAGCTTTCTACGGTTTTACGCAGCACGTCGAACAGGTACTTGTGAATTCGTTTATCCTCGGGATAAAAATCTCTAGCGCCTTTATAGGGTTGGGTAGATAGGTTCATGCTTGATTTAAATTATAGCGGACAATGTTCGGCGGATATATAATCGAAGTATGACAGCCCGCCGCCGAGCCAGGAAATCATCGCCGCTTTATCTTCCGCGCGCTCGCGAGTTATTCACTCCGAGCAAGGAGCTGGTACTGAAGAACATCTGGATTTTCGGTCCTCTTTACGCGATTCCGTTCATATTCTCCATCCATTCCTGGATCTGGGCGCCGGTAGCCGGTCAGCCGCACCATTGGTGGTATCAGACCGGCCGTTTCAACTGGAGCTCGGCGGGTTCCACGCTGCCGGTTTATCTGACGCTCCTGATAGTCGGTTTTTCATTGTTGTGGCTGGTGATCATCATGGCTATCGGAACCATCGCCCAGATTATGGCCCAAGAGGCACAGCTCAAGGCCGCCAAAGGCGAATATCTGACGTTTGAGAACCTCTGGCCGCAGGCGCGTTTATTAGGATGGCGGATGCTTGGTCTATACATCGTCAGCGGGCTGGCGATAGTCTTCTCGTTATTCATCCTTGCCCGGCGTTATCTGCTGGCGCCATACGTCATGCTGGAAAAGAAGACCGGCATCAGGGAATCGATGAGAATCAGTTCGGAGTTATCTTCCCGCAACCCCGGTTCGGTGTGGGGAGTTATAGGTGTGCTTGTTATCATCGCCCTGGTCGGCGCCGTGCCTTTCGCCGGCGGCCTGGTTTCATTCATTCTTGGCGCTTTGTATTCCACAGCTCCGGCCCTGCGCTACGAACAGCTTAAGAAATTAGCTTAACTAATTTACTTTGGTCTAATATTAGTCTTCTATTTATTTATGAGCACAGTTGCCCGGATAAAACACCAGCTTATTGAGCGTCAAACATCCTATGTGCCGTTGGGCGAAACCGCGGAACACATACGGGATATTTCCATAGGTTTAATAATCGGGGCTACATGCGTCGGCAAAAGTACCATTATAAAAACGGTTACCGATATCGATAAGGAATTCAGCAATCCCGGAGGCTTCACGACCAGGCAGCTTCGGTCGTCAGACGCTAAGACTTACCGGCATTTGGAAAATTCAGCGGCTTCGCTAGAGGGTTTTTTAGAACGAGTAAAAAATGGCGAGCCGGTACAGTACAACGTTTATGACACCGGGCACATCTACGGCTCCGAGGTTCAAGATTACCCCACCCCTTTCTCTGTTCTCGATACCCAATACAGCGCCGTCGTCAATCTGGAAAGAGCCGGTTTTAAGAATGTCCAGCCTGTCGCCTTAGTCACGGAACCCGCCCAATATGAGCGGCAGATAAAAACCAGGTTCGGCGGCGCGGCCAACGGAGAGGAAAGGTTGATCAGGCTTAAAGAAGGTCAGAAGTCACTGGAATATTGTCTGGAACAAGGCGAGGACATTTCCTGGGTAGTTAACCGCATAGGCGAAGCTCAGGCCGCTGCATACGAGGTGATCGGTCTGGTCAGAGGGTATCGACGCCAGTCCACCACGGCTCAGATCGTGGGTGAGCGGCTGTTAAAGAGAGTTAACGAGTTACTCGCTTAAGAAAGCAGTTTGGTGATGGCTTCGGCGAAAGCGGCTTCTTTCATGGTCATATCGCTGTTCTCCATGCGCTTGTAAACCGCGTTGGTGGCGTCGGTAAGGTATTTTTCCAGTTCGGCGTTAACCTTATTCTCGGACCAATGCTCGCCTTTTTTATTCTGATCCCACTCCAGGTAACTCACGGTTACCCCACCCGAGTTGGCCAGGATATCCGGTACGTCGATCACTTCTCTTGCGCTCAGCGCCTTATAGGCGTCGTAGCTCACCGGACCGTTGGCCAGCTCCAACACCATGCCAGCCTTTATGTCCTTTTGATTGTCTTTATTTACTGAATCTTCCAAGGCGGCCAGTACCAAAACGTCGGCTTTTACGGAAAGTAGCTGGTCGTTATCGATTTTCTGGCCTTTGCTAAATTCTACGAGCTTGCCGCGGTCTTTCTTGAACTTATCAAGTTCTTTAGCTGACAAGCCGTCTGGGTCATACACGCCGCCGCTGGAATCGGTCACCGCCACCAGTTTCCAGTCAGGATGTTCCTTCTCGGCTATCAGCGCGAAAAACGACCCCACGTTGCCCCAGCCCTGCATGGCATAAGTGATCGGACCGGAGATACTTGACTTGTTAAGTATTTCCCGCAGGACAATGACGCCGCCGCGACCGGTAGCGGCGTCCCGCCCCAAGCTGCCGCCGTTATTTAGGCTTTTTCCGGTGAATGAGGCTTTGGTCTTGTCGCCCGATAATTTCTCGTATTCATCCACCATCCAGTCCATAGTCTGGGCGCCAGTGTTCACATCCGGCGCCGGCACGTCTTTGTCCGGCCCGATATATTCGTGCAGACCCCGTACATATTTACGGGATAGTTCTTCGAGCGATTTATCATCTAGTCTTTTAGGGTCAACGCTCACGCCGCCCTTGCCGCCGCCCATCGGGATGCCGGCCACGGCCGTCTTGAAGCTCATCAGAGTCGCCAGCGCCCGGACTTCGTCGTAATCAACCTGCGGATGAAACCGGATGCCGCCTTTATACGGCCCGCGCTTATTGCTGTGCTGTACCCGGTAAGCATGGTATTTACCGCCGCCGGACAACTCTATCTCAAAGTTATGTTCGGCGTTGGTCTTAATAAGTCGTTCTATCTGTTCGTCTGACAGGCCGAGCTTCTTGCCAGCGTCCCGTATAAGTTTCTTGGCCGTATCTAACACGATGCACCTCCATTTTGGTGGGTGAGAGAGGACTCGAACCTCCACGGGTTGCCCCACTAGCTCCTAAGGCTAGCGTGTATACCAATTTCACCACTCACCCTTACTTAACAGAGGTATTTTAGCCTATAGCGGAGTTTTCTTCCAGAGCGGCTACGTAATTCTGGAGGCCGCTGGCCGCCAGTTTAAGCCGGTTGCTAAAGTCCTGGTCCCTGATGAACAGATTTACTTCGTCACCGTATTTATTTATGAATGACTCGTGCTGGCTAAGATAGCCGTCCAGCTGGGGTATGAAGAACTCCCGGCCAGTACTTTTGAATAGATTTTCCAAGAATGGTTTTGATAGTTCCAGGCTGATTAAAAACCAGTCGTACCCGTTTTTTAGGAGCTGTTCTTTACGCGCCGGCCATCGACGGTCGACACTGCCGTCAATGATAAGCGGCTTTCGCGTACTTAAGATTTCATTCATCCTCGCGGTTAATCTCTTTTCGAACTCAGCCAGAACTTCCGGTACGTTTATGCCCTTTTTAATAAGATCCTCAGGGAGAACCAGCTCGCTAGCCAACATATCTTCCTTTACTTCATATCTAAGGACATCGTTGCTAAAGATAGGCAAAGAAAACTTAGTGGATAAATAATGGGCGATTATTGTTTTGGAGCTTCCGGGTATCCCAGCAAATACTACCGCGTATGGTTTCGTCATTTCGTTCGCCTATAAAAAACCAGCTGGGTATCGCCGTAATTCTTGCTGGTAACTATATCTGTGTCGTCATCTGTGTCGTCGAATTCGGGCGCGGGCAGGTTGCCCGGATAATTAAGAACCGCCAGGCCGTTTTTGCCCAGGTGACGTTTGATGAGCTTTTCGAGCAGCGAAGTCTGAAGCTCGTCGAACGGCGGGTCCAGCAGCACGATGTCGAATTTTTTTTCCATGTTATGTATGCTCCACCCGGCGGTATTGGCCTTGACGATCTTGACGGTCTTTGCCAGATATAAATCCTTTAGATTCTGCTCGATTATCCGGTGCGCCGAAGAGTCTTTATCTATGGCGGTTACGGAGCCAGCGCCACGGCTGGCGGCTTCGAAAGCCAAGGCGCCGCTGCCGGCGAAGGCGTCCAGAAAAGTAAGACCTTCGATATCGCCCAAGATATTAAACAGCGCGCCTCGGACTTTCTCGGCCATCGGGTGCGTCCGATGACCGCGTGGCGACTGGAACTGCTGACCCTTAAGCTGCCCTGATACTATCCTCATATATCTATTATCTATATTAGTTCAGATTAGTGATAGCTCGCAGCGACGTGACTTTGGATTTAAGGTGGGGATAGGTGTCGAGGTGTTCTTTCTTATCGATGAATTCCTGGGCGGCGGACCGGGCCGCCGATATAAGTTTGATATCCGACAGATTGGCTATCCGTAAATCTAGCGCGCCATGCTGAATAGTGCCGTAAATGGCCCCGGGGCCGCGCAGCTGCAAGTCCAGCTCGGCCAGTTTGAATCCGTCAGTGGTGCTTTCTAAAGCTTTCAGACGCTGTAGAGGAGCTTTGTTATCACTTAGTAGCAGATAGCAGTAGCTTTGATGCGCGCCACGCCCGACCCGGCCGCGTAACTGATGGATCTGCGCCAGCCCGAAACGTTCGGCGCCCATTATCATCATCACCGTGGCGTTCGGGACATCGACACCGACCTCGATAACCGTGGTGGATACCAGAATATCGTATTTTTTGGCTAAGAAATCGGCCATCACCCGCTCTTTTTCGGTGGCCTTCATCCGGCCGTGCAAAAGCGCTACCCTCCTGTTTTTGAATCTTTTTTTGCTAAATTCCTCAAACACCGATTCGGCCGATAACCCGACACTGGTGTCCGATTCACTGATGATCGGGCAGACGACGAACATCTGGCGGCCCCGTGACAATTGTTCATCAACGGCTTTAAATACCTTTTCCCGGGCTACGGTCGATACGGTTTCGGTCAGGATCCGCCGCCGTCCGGGCGGCATCTCGTCTAAGAGCGATATATCCAGCTCGCCGTAAAGGGTTAGCGCCAGACTGCGCGGAATCGGCGTGGCCGTCATATGCAGCACATGAGGCATATGGCCGGCCTTGGCCTGCAGTTTCTTGCGCTGCTCCACGCCGAAGCGGTGCTGCTCGTCGATGATTATCAGCCCTAATTTATGCATGTCGACTTTTTCCGATATCAGCGCGTGGGTGCCGATTATCAACCTGATGGTACCGTCGGTAATCTTGTCATGAACGGTGTTCTTGGCTTTGGACGTCAGACTGCCCAGAAGCAGACCGATTTGCTCGCCATAACCAACGCTGTTAAATAAAGAACTCAGCGTTTCGGCGTGCTGGCGGGCCAGGATTTCGGTAGGAGCCATAAAAGCCACCTGGAAGCCCTGCTCCATGGCCATCAGGGCCGCCATAGCCGCCACGACTGTCTTACCGGAACCTACGTCGCCTTCCACCAAACGATTCATGGGCTGAGACTGGTCCATATCCTGGTAAATCCGCCAGACCACTTTGCGCTGGGCGTCGGTCAACTTGAATGGCAGATGGCTGACGAATTCCTTAGCCAGATCGACGTTGAAAGGGATCGCCAGGCCTTTTTCTTTCATATTTTCCTGGCGGTTCAGTAAGGCCGCCAACGTCAGCTGGAAAACCTCCTCGAAAGCTAAACGCTTGCGAGCGGATTCCAAAGCCTTGGCCCCACTGGGAAAATGGACTTCACTGACCGCGTCTTTATAATCCATAAGTTTCTGCTGTTTTAACAGCCACGCCGGCAGGTGCTCTGGCAGTTCTTTGACGATGTTTAAAGCTTCGCGGATAAGCCGGCGGATCTGGTTCGACTTCAGGCCTTTAGTCTCGCGGTAGACCGGAATAATCCGAGCGGTGTTCACCGGAAAATCACTGACTAGCTCGACCGACGGATTGGTCAGACTGAAACGGCTGCGCTTCAAAGCGTATTCGCCGGCCACGAAATATTCCTGGCCCTGTTTTACGGCGCCGGCTCTGTAGGGTTGATTAAACCAGACCAACCGCACGCTGGCGGTCTCATCGCTGGCGATGGCTTCCGTGATATGCATGCCGCGGCGGACGTAGCGACCGGTTACCGAGCTGATCTTAGCTTTTAAGGTGACTGGCCCGGGTCGCAGCTGCTTTATGTCCGTTATATTCGAATAATCCTCGTAGCGGCGCGGAAAATCCTCGATAAGATCATCTATTTTGTAAATACCTAATACAGCCAGTTTCTTAGCCAGCTCCTCGCCCACACCCTTCAGCTCGGTGATATCATCGGATAATCGCACTGTTTATAAGTTTAGCAACTGTCAGTATTTTCGGCGCCTGGCGCCGGCTCTGGTTTGCAGGGCCAGAGAATCGTCGATCGGCCGCGGCTGGAAATCACCATATTTATTGATAGCCGCCAGTTTGATTATCTCATCGCAGAAAAACGGATTGTTAGGCAGGAAAGGTCCGTGCATATAAGTGCCGAAAACGTTGTTGGTCCGCGCGCCTTCGGTTTTGTCCTTGCCGTTGTTGCCATTGCCGCGCCTAACTTTGCCGAGCGGCGCCTGATCCTTGCCGAGAAAAGTCTGGCCGCTGTGGTTCTCGAATCCGAGCAGCACGCCCAAATCGGACTTGACCATCAGATTACCGATCATACGTTTCTGCCCGGCGATAGTCTCCAGGTTTAAGACGCCGATGCCTTTGATCACCTTGCCGGTATTGGTAATGAACCGATGGCCGAACAGCTGATAAGTACCGCAGATAAGTACCATCGGCACGCCGGCTTCCGTAAGCGCGTGCATGTCATCGCCGATCCTAAGTATGTCCTGCTGGACGTCGGCCTGGGCCGAATCCTGGCCGCCGCCGCCGATGACAATGTCGGCTCTATCCGATAATCTGCCGCCAGGGTGATGATAAACGAACGTCGGTTCCAAGCCATGCCACTGGATCCGCCTCTTTAATGTCAAAGCGTTGCCGTGGTCGCCGTAGGTGTTGAGCTCGTTGGGGTATAGGTGCAGGACTGTCAATTCTCTCACAATACTTTCTCCCCATGTTTAGACAGTAGCTTATAAAGCTGAAGCATAGCTGTGTAAGTGGCGAGAATCACCTTGTCTCCCTTCCTGTCGGCCAGTTTGTGAACGGCGTTGGGTAAATCGTTCTCGATTTCTATGGTCTTGATATCGTCGTAGCTGAGCCGCAGGGCCATATCGGCCGCTCGCTTGCCGCTGGTCAGCGCGACTATTTTAGTCTGAAGCGGCGCGAAATCGACATCCCAAAGCCAGGATACGTCGCGACCGTCAGCGATATTGTCATTGATAGCGATCATCAGGTTGGCTTTAGCGGAACCGTATGAGGCTAACGCCTGGGTGAAGCTGGCCGGGTTCTTGACCAGCACCAGCTCGATAACCGCGCCTCCCGATAGACGGTACTTCTCACCGCGACCGAACGCCAGGCTGACTTCAGCCAGCTGATTCACCAAATCTTTGATTTCTACGTCTGGCATCAGATTTCCGCCCAATGCCAGCGCCGCGGCGCCGTTAAGATAATTATGCTGTCCGGAAACCTTCAGCCTTGATTCGTAGTTCTCATTGATGATCCTGTATTTCACGAGGTTTCCGTTAAAGTCTTCCAGGGATACGCCGACGTTGTTTTTGGTACTTCCCTTGGAAGCTCCCTTGGATAGATTGACCGCCGCCAGTTCGTAGTCATTAGGAAAATACCGGCTAAGCTTCGAAGATGAACCGAACAGGTGTAATTCCGTACCTTCTTTTTCGGTTATTTTTTGAGCCCGAGTAAATAGATTCGGATCGTTGACGTTAGTGATCACCCCTTCGGTAGCCGCCCGCATGGCGGCACCGATGTAGTCGGCGATAGTATCGACTTCGCCGAACCGGTCCAGCTGATCCCGGCTGACATTCAGCGCCAGCACCCATCGCGGCTTGATCTGTTCGGACAGACGGCGCGCCGCGGCTTCATCCACCTCCAAAACCGCGATGTCGAACGGTAGACGCCCACTGGCCTTGGCGTGCTGCGACAATGACGAGGCTATGCCGCGAGATAGGTTACTGCCGGTGGAGTTAGTCAACACCCGTTTGCCGTTGGATTCCAGCAGATGGACGACCATCTTGGTGGTAGTCGTCTTGCCGTTGGTACCGGTGATGAAGACTACGCCATCTGGCAGCTTTGACAGCATCGAGCGAACATATTTCGGAAAGATTTTCTCGACCACCAGTCCGGGCAGCGCCTGTCCGCCGCCGCGCCTGAACCGCAGGCCGGCTTTGACGGTCTTACCTGTGACTGTGCCTAAGAAATCCTGCATCGTTTAAGCGAGTTCGACCAAAGCCGAATCTTTGAACGCCTTACCGCGGCGCAGCATCAATCGGCCATTCTTAAAGTCTGATGAATCAAGATGATCCTTATCCGCCTGCTCGCCGTTGACATACACCGCCATGCTTTGTGCCAAACGGCGGGCCTCCGAATTGGAAGCCGCCAAGCCGGTTTGGACAAGAGCGTCAATTATGGGAATCCCCGGATTGGCTTTTATATGCGCCAGGGCCTGACGGATTTCGTTGAGGGCTGTTTCATCGGCGTCGGCAATCGGTTGGTCGCCGGTCAGATATCCGGTGATTTTCTCGGCGAAATCCACCGCTTCCTGGCCATGGACCAGCAAAGTGACTTCGCGGGCCAGTTTTTTCTGCGCCTTGCGCTCCTGCGGCGCGGGTTTATGCTCGGCCATGACCGACTCGATCTCATCTTTAGTCAGTAAGGTGAAGACTTTCAGATAATCTTCCACATCCGCGTCGTCGGCATTGATCCAGAACTGATAGAACTGCGTCGGCGAGGTCTTCGCGGGATCCAGCCAGACGGCGCCGTCCTCGCTTTTGCCGAACTTGCGGCCGGTGGATTTATTGACCACTAACGGCATGCTCAAGGCGTGGGCTTCAGCGCCTTCCTTTTTTCTAATCAGAGGGACTCCTGACAGCATGTTGCCCCACTGGTCGGACCCGCCGATCTGCAGCACGCACCCGTGGTTTTTGAATAATTGCCAGTAATCGTAACCTTGGATCAGTGAGTAGCTGAATTCGGCATAACTTATCCCGCTGCCGCCTTCGCCCATGCGTTCGGCGACGAAATCGCGCTGCATGAGTTCCGTCATGGAATAATGCTTGCCGACGTCTCTTAGGAACTCCAGGTATTTGACGTCTTTGAACCAGTCATAATTATCGACCAAAGTGAATTCCTTGCCGGAAAACAGCTTGCCGATCTGGCCTTTTATCGCTTCCACGTTCTTTTGGATATCTTCGCGCGACTGTAAATCGCGTTCTTCTTCCTTGCCGCCCGGGTCGCCCACCAGACTGGTGGCCCCGCCCGCCAGCAGCACGGCTTTCCAGCCGGCATCCAGTAGTCTCCGGGCCATCATCATGGCCGCCAGATTACCGATGGTCATGCTGTCCGAGCTGGCGTCGACGCCGTGGTAAAAAGTCTTCGGTTCGTCCAGCCAGCCGATATCGTCGAACGTCTTATCTTTAATAAGGCCGCGCCACGCTAAGTCTTCGCTAAGTTTCATCAGGTTTTTTTCAGTTAATTTCCTTAAACCAATTATAAGTATAAACGAAGTAATATATAAGCGAACTTAAGCCTAGCGGTTTGATATAATGATATCGATCAGGAGCAAAGACTGTTAGATGAGAAAAATACCCCGCGGCTCGGGCAGCCGTCCTATAACCACTAGGAGCGGCAAGGTGCTTAAAGTGAACCGCTCGCTTGGTGAGAAATACGTCGCGATGCGTCAGGCTAAGGCTTTGCGCAAGGTCAATCGGCTGCGCGGCCTGCCCAAATCCCGCCTCAAGCGGCTAGCCTGGAGGCTGCACCCCAAACGGCTTAAAGAATACTGGTGGAGCCGAGACGGTCTCATCACCTTACTGAAAGCCGCCGGCATCGCCATCGTGGCCATGTTCATACTGACCTTGGCCGTCTTCGCCTATTACCGCAAGGACTTGAAAGACATCACCGACTTATCGGGCAGTAATTTGGGCGGCAGTATCAGTTATTACGACCAGACCGGACAGAATTTGCTATGGCAGGATTACAACGCCGTCAAGCGGGTACCGGTAGCCAGCAACCAGATTTCTCCTTATATCAAAGACGCCACCGTGTCGGTGGAAGACAAGGATTTTTATAAACACCGGGGCTTTGATGTCCGCGGCATCGCCCGGGCCATCTATGTGGACGTCCTGCACCGCGGCGGCACTCAGGGCGGTTCGACCATTACCCAGCAGCTGGTAAAACTCACCCAGGATTTCAACCAGAACCGCAGTATCGCCCTTAAACTCAAGGAGCTTATTCTGGCCGTGGACTTGGAGCGCACTTATACGAAAGATCAGATCCTGACGAGCTATCTCGACGTGGCTCCGTACGGCGGGGTTGATTACGGCGTGCAGTCAGCCTCTCAGGACTATTTCCATGTGGACGCTAAGGATTTGACCTTAGCCCAGGCGGCTTTCCTGGCGGCCATCCCTAAATCCCCCTCCGTGTACTCACCATACAACAGCACCTACTTCGATAAGCAGGCGCTGCTGGACCGTTATAATTACGTGTTGGATTCGATGGCCAACCAGCACAAGATAACCGATAAGCAGGCCGACGCCGCTAAGAAAGTCGACGTGCTGGCCCAGGTCCAGCCGCAGCAGAACCGCTATGCTGGCATCAAAGCGCCATACTTCGTGCTGGCCGCCCGCGACGAGCTCAATCGCCGGTTCGCCAGCCAGTCAGCCAAGGTCGGCGGCTGGAAAGTCATCACCACCCTTGATATGACTCTGCAGTCCGAAGCCGAGAAAGCGGTGCAGAACAACCTTTCGAATGTCCAGCGCAACGGTGCCGATGAGGAAGCGACCGTTATAGAAGACACCAAGACCGGACAGATGAGAGCTTTGGTCGGCGGCGTAGATTTCAACGATCCGGACCATGGGCAGTTCAATTACGCTCACCAGGCTTTCATATCGCCTGGTTCCAGTTTCAAGCCCTACGACTACGTGTCATTGATCGATAACAATACCAACGTTGGCGCCGGATCAGTCTTATATGACAGCAAGGGGCCAATCCCCGGCTATCCGTGCACGACCGGAGTGTCGCAGACCGGGAACTGTCTGCACGATTTCGATTTCAAATATCCTGGGCCGGAGACTCTGCGCTTCGCCCTGGGCGGATCGCGCAACGTGCCGGCCGTCAAAGCCATGCTGGAGACCGTGCCGAACGATACCAGCGCCAACCGGACCAGTTCGATAAATAAAGTGATCGATACGGCCGACGCTTTGATGTCCGCTCCTGACGCCTATAAATGCTTCAAGGACGGCGTAGACGTCAACCAGGCTAAGAAGTCCGATGAGACCCAGTGTTACGGCGCCTCGGCCATCGGCGACGGCGCGTACATGCATTTGGACCAGCACATCAACGGCGTGGCCAGCCTGGCGCGCATGGGTAATGCCATCCCTAACACCTATATAAAAAGTATCGTCAACGCCTCGAATAAGACTTTCTACAACTTCACCCAACCAAAGGGCAAGCAGGTAGTCAGGCCCGAAGCCGCCTACATCGTCAACAACATGGCCTCCGACCCAACGGCCAGCTATTTCAGCAGTTCCCAAAAATGGCAACATTACAAAGGCTGGAATACCGCCGTAAAGACCGGTACCACCAATAATAATTTCGACGGACTGATGATGAGCTGGAACACCCAGTACGCCGTTGGCAGCTGGGTCGGTTATCACACCCGCAACAAGGCTCTGACCACCACGGCGATGGAGAATCTGACTTTGCCGCTGACTCGCACTATCATGGAGTTCGCGTTAGATAATCTGCACACTAATCCGGTCAACTGGACGGCGCCTTCCGGCATCCAGACTTTACCTTCCTATAAAAGTGCTCTGCCTTACGCTACCCAGGGGCCGGCAGTCACGACTGATATATATCCGTCATGGTACAAACAGAAGGCTACCAGTAGCAAGACGGTAGTCATCGACCGCGTATCAGGCAAGGTCGCCACCAGCTGTACTCCGGACTCGGCCAAGCAGACGGCCGGCGGCAGCTCAGCGCCCAACGCCTTTTCGATAGACATCTTCTACCCGCCGGGACAGACGGCTAACAGTACGACGGTGGACAGCAGCGCCCAGGACGACGTGCACCATTGCGGAGATTCGCCGCCATCCATCACCATTACTTCGCCGACTTCCGACTGTAATGATACTTGTACCGTCTCCGCCACTCCGTTTGCCGGCACCCATGCCCTCAATGACGCAACCTATGCCCAGTTCCCAGGAACCGTGAATATAGCCGTCAATGGTACGACGGTCTGTTCGTCGAGTAACATATCCGACGGCGTACCCGTCAGTTGTAGCTATTCCGCGACGTTCAGCGGCTCCGGCCAAGTAACCGCGACGGTGACTGATAGCGTTCTATATCTGGGAAGCGCGGATCCGGTAACCGTAAATTTTACTCAAGCGGTGGGGGGCCAGGACATTCACATCACAAACGCAACTCAAACTAGCGCTTCTTGGGCTGGTGGTCAGGCAGGAACAACTTACACAGTTACGAGAACTGATAATAATGCGGTTCTATGCACGACCACCTCCGTTTCATGCAACTACGGCCCAATCCCCAATAATACGACCATAAGGGTTTCAGACAGCTCCGGCGATAACCCAGATACTAAAAAAGTTTAACTAGTCTTTTTCCAGGAACGTATTAAGCGCGCTCCTGATGTCGCTGACGGAAGACAGAAGCGCCGGCTTTTTGCCGCCGCGGACCTGGGGACCGATCGCCGCTTCGAAACCAAGTTTCTTAGCTTCGGCGATACGCTTGTCTAAAAACGGCACGTGGCGCACTTCGCCTGACAGACCGACTTCGCCGAACACTACGGCGTTTTTCTTAAGCTGCATGCCTTTGGCGGCGCTGGCGATAGCCATACAGACCGCCAGATCGGCGGCCGGCTCGGTCAAACGGATGCCGCCGACTATATTCACGTAAATGTCTTTGTCAGCCAGCTTAAGCTTGGTACGTCGTTCCAGCATGGCTATTAGTAGGTTCACGCGGTTAAGATCGATCCCGCTGGCCGTACGCTTGGGATAACCGTAACTGGTGGGATTGACCAATGCTTGGACTTCGACGAGCAGCGGCCGACTGCCTTCCATGGTGGCGTGCACAATCGAGCCGTCGCTGACCTGCCGTTCTGCTAACAAAGCGGCTGATGGATTATCTACCGGCTTCATACCCGTATCCGTCATTTCAAAGATTCCGGCTTCGTTAGTAGACCCATAGCGGTTCTTTACGCCTCGCAGGATCTTAAAGCCGCCGTATCGGTCGCCTTCCAGCTGCAAGACGACGTCTACCATGTGTTCCAGAAGTTTAGGGCCGGCGATCGAGCCCTCCTTCGTGACGTGACCAACCAGTATAAGCGCCGTGCCGCTGGATTTAGCGGCGGCCGTCAGCAGCTGGGTGCTGTTGGTGATCTGGCTGACATTGCCGGCCGCTGAGTTTATCTCGTTGACTGCGATGGTCTGGATAGAGTCAACGACGACCAGGTCATAGCTACCGCCGGCGATAGTGTTCGCTATGTCGTTCGCGACGGTGGATACGGCCAGTTGTAGATTCTTGTCCTCGGTCTTTAACCGGCCGGCCCGCATGGCTATCTGCTGGGCTGACTCTTCGCCGCTAATATATAGGACTTTCAGACTCTTTGCGGCATTGTGGGCGATCTGAAGTAAGATGGTGCTCTTGCCGATGCCCGGCTGACCGGCTAGCAGATTCACGCTGCCCGGCACGAAACCGCCGCCCAGCACCTCGTCGACTTCGGTAATACCACTGGATAGTCTGGCGGTTTTTGTCGAACGGGCCTCGACGATTGATTCGATAGTGAGTTTTTTGCCACTGGAGCCGGCGGTCGCCGTCGTGACCTCCACCTGCTCGGTCAGTGTATTCCATTCACCGCAAGTACTGCAGCGGCCTTGCCACTTGTTATATTCAGCTCCGCAATTCGAGCACACGTAACCGACGCTTAATTTCCTCGCCATGATTCTCCTAGTTTACCAAAGATTACTGCGCGGCCTGCGGAACCAGCCGGGTATCCAAAGCCTTGTCCAGGCTGGTCAGCTCCTGAGCGATCGCGTTACGGGCTTGCACCAGCTGGTTATAAGCATCGATATCCGACCGCAAGGCCGCTACGCCGTTGTTATAACTCCTTACCTCGGCGTTGAACGGGGTGACGCCGGCGTTGTACTGCGCGACCTGCCCTGACGAACGCAGACTGTCCAGCCGCTGGCGGTCACTGTTGATCTGGGCTAACTGCGCGTTAAGCGTGTTTTCCTGCGAATCAATCCGCGATTTCATCTGATCCAGCTGCGCGTCATCAGCCTTTATCTGGTCTTGGCGGCTGGTGAACTCGCCTTGGTAGGACGCGGCGAAGCTGGCAACCACCTGTCGGTTTGTGAAATATTTTTCATAGTATTTCTCTAATGGCGTTGGCAGATTCGCTACCTCCGTACCGAATATCGAATGCATCTCATTGACCAGATCGTTCGGCTCGGTCTTCTTATAAGCATCGATGGTGTCCTTGATGCGCTGATCCTGTAAACCGGTCTTGTAGTAGTCCATCAGCATCGAATCGACATCGGACTTATCTTTGCCGCTCAATCTGTCATAGGCGGCGTGCAGCATCTCGTGGGCGGCCGTAACCTGTTCCACTCCGGCTAGTCTGGGTTCTTGGACGTCGTAGATATATATGCCGCGCTGATCGGAATGATAGCAACCCAGGACGATGGTCTGTTCGTTCTCACTGCAATCTTTCCTGAACTGGACGCTGCTACTTTCTATATTGGGATGGTTGACGTAAAAAACATGCTTGGAATAAGCGGTCATGGCATCCTGCCCGGCCAGAGAAGTTACTGTAGGAGGCGGAGTATAGCCCCTAAGCTGCCACCAGTCGGTCAGGGCCTGGGCATTGAAGTAGATGACGAACGGGAATGCCAGCAGCGCCAGCAGTATTATGTAGCCAGATACCCGTTTGAAAGCGGCCATTACGCTTTAGTATATCAACCTATTCCAAGGCGGCGGCGTAAGTCAGTTCGGTTTCCCGCTCGGGGTTCTTTCGAGTGTTGACCGTGACAACATCACCGGTGTGATAGTTTTCTTCCAGTAGGCCGCCGGCGATAGCGTCCTCCAATGTCTCCTGAAGCAAACGGCGCATCGGACGGGCGCCGTTCATGGCGTCATAGCCGCGCTCCATCAGATATTCTTTGGCTTTGGGGCTGACCTGAAGGCCGATGCCCTTTTTTACCAGCCGGGCGCGCAGATCTTCTAACTGGATATCCAGTATTTTCAGAGCGTCTTTTCTTGTCAGCGCCCTAAAGACGATGATCTTGTCGATGCGGTTCAAAAGCTCCGGCCGCATGGTTTTCTTAAGCTGCTCCAGGACTTTGTCCTTATTAGCTTTGTGCAGGTCGTCCAGGTTGTCCATGTCTGACGGTTTGACGGCCGAGAAGCCGAAGCTGGCTTCTTTTTGCAGTTTCTCGGCGCCGATGTTGCTGGTCATGATGATTATGGTGTTGGTGAAATCGATCTTACGGCCCTTGGCGTCGCTCAACACGCCGTCTTCCAAAATCTGCAGCAGCATATTGAAGACGTCCGGATGGGCTTTTTCTATCTCGTCGAACAGGACCACGCTATAAGGCTGGCGACGGATGCGGTCGGTCAGCTGGCCCGGATCATCATAGCCTACATAACCGGCCGGCGCGCCGATAAGCCGGGCGACGGTATGTCGTTCACCGAATTCGCTCATATCGATCTTCACCAGGGCCTCTTCGCTGCCGAAGAACTCCCGGGCTAGGATCCGGGCCAGTTCGGTCTTACCGACACCGGTCGGACCTAAGAAGATGAAGGAGCCGATGGGCCTTTTTTCGCTGGAAATGCCGGAGCGCGAACGGCGGACGGCTTTGGCTACCGTCTCGACCGCCTCGTCCTGGCCGATGATATATTTACCTAGGTTCTTTTCCAGATTCACCAAGTATTTGGCTTCCGAACGGATGACCTTGGTGACCGGCACGCCGGTCATGCGGGCGACGGTGTCGGCCATATCGTCGGAGGTTATGGTAATCGGTTTGCCGGCCTTGGTGCTGGTTTCAAGCTTCTTTATGTCTTCGCTGACCTGGCTGGCCCGCTGTTTTTCGCGAGCGGCTTTCTCGTAATCTTCGCTGTCAACGGCTTCATCTATGCGCTGATTTATAAGTTTAAGCTCCTTTTGTAGCTGACGCAGTTCCGGCGGAGTCTTGCCCTTATTCACGCGCATATAGGCGGAGGTCTCGTCAAGCAGATCGATAGCTTTGTCCGGCATATAGCGGTCATTGATATATCGGCGGGCAAAATTGACCGTATCGGCTAAAACCTCGTCACTAAGCCGTACGCCATGGTATTCCTCGTAGTGCTTTCTAAGCCCTTTTAGTATGGCCAGGGTCTCCGGCGGCGTGGCTTCGGGCACCTGGATAGGCTGGAAACGTCGCTCTAGCGCCGCGTCCTTTTCTATATGGCGGGTGTATTCATCAGTGGTGGTAGCGCCTATCATCTGGATTTTACCGCGCGCCAGACTAGGCTTTAAGATATTGCCGGCGTCCATAGAGCCTTCGGCGGCCCCGGCGCCGACTATCAGGTGCAGTTCGTCTATGAATACGATGACGTTCTTATCCTGCTCCAGCTCGGCTATCACTTTCTTGAGACGCTCTTCGAATTCTCCACGGTATTTAGTACCGGCGATCATCCCGGCCAGGTCCAGGGTAATAATTTTCTTTTCCATTAGGCTGTCCGGGACTTCTTCGTTGACTATGCGCTGGGCCAGGCCTTCTACTATGGCCGTCTTGCCGACGCCGGGTTCGCCGATCAGAACCGGGTTGTTCTTGGTGCGCCGGTTCAGGATAGTGATTACCCGTTTGATCTGTGGTTCGCGTCCGACCACCGGGTCCAGTTTCTTTTCACGGGCCAGTTTAGTCAGATCGGTTCCAAAGAACTCCAAAGCTGATTTCTTGGCGTTCTTGCCGCGGCGCTTGCCGTCGGAAGATTGGCTGTCGCCTTCATACTGCTGGCGCTGCAGGAACTGTTCAACCTCGGCGCTCAGGCCGTCTATATCGATGCTCATGTCGCGTAGCAAAGTCGTAGCCCGGGCATTTTTCTGGCTGAGAATGCTATATAAGATGTGCTCCGTGCCGCAGTAATCCTGGTTGAACTCCTGGGCGATTTCCCAGGCCATCTTCAGCGTCAACTTGGCGGTCTCGCTCAGGCCCTTGCCGCCCATGTTAATAACCAATGTCTTAGGTGTGAGATTAAGCGCCAGACGGGCCCGCTCTAAAGTCACGCCGTTGCCTTCAAGAATCTTGGCGCCCATGCTGCCTTCCTGAGCCAGCAAACCCAGGAGGAGATGCTCGGTCCCAATATAGGCGCTGCCGCTGGCCCTGGCTATGGCGTCGGCGTGGCGCAGGCTGTGCAGCGCGTTATTCGTAAGGTGTGATAAGAATTCCTGAAAATCCGGTGAGTTTGGAATCATACTACTATTTTATACCCTCGTTATCTTAGCTTTAGCTGTAACCAGTTTTACAGATACAAGTAGATGGTTAAGCGTACTTCCATGATATAAAAGTTAGCACTCTCGTGTCAAGAGTGCTAACTACACTCTATATCGCCTATTTTTTAGCTTCGGTGTCGGTGCCGTGTTCTTCGATGGCTTCCAGCAGGCTGGATTCCAGCTCGCTCTTTTCTTAAGCTTCTGGACCACCTGCTTGGTCTCCACGCCTTCGGTCTCCGGCTGCTTCTCATCCGCGGTTACCGCAATGTTGGCCTTGTCGGCCTCGACATCCAGCTCATGACCGGTCAGTTTGCCGGCTAAGCGGACGTTCTGGCCGGCTTTGCCGATAGCGATGCTCAGCTGGTCTTCCGGCACGATGACCGTAGCTTTCTCGCCTTTTATCTCGACTTTGGTGACATTGGCCGGCTTCATGGCGTTGCCGATGAAAGTCGTGATGTCGTCATCCCAAACGACGATGTCGATCATTTCCTGATTGCCGATCTCGTCGCGCACGGCATTGATGCGCGTGCCATGGCCACCGACGAAGGTGCCGACCGGGTCGACGCCCTGGACATTGGAAGCGACGGCGATCTTAGACCGCACGCCGGCCTCACGGGCGATAGCTTTGATTTCCACTGCTTTATTCTCCATCTCCGGCACTTCGGCGGCGAACAGAAGTTCGATGAACTCCTTGCTACCACGGCTGACTATCAGCTGCGGGCCGCGGAAGCTTTTCTCAACGTCCTTAAGATAAAACTTGAGCCGCTGGCCAGGGTAGTAACGCTCCCCCTGGATCTGCTCGCTGGCCGGCATAAGACCCTGGGCCCGGCCCAGTTCGATACGCACGACGCGTCCTTCTACGCGAGTCACGGTGCCATTGACGATACCGCCGATCTTATCTTCATACTCCGCCAACACGATCTCTCGCTCGGCTTCGCGCAGACGCTGCAAAATAACCTGTTTGGCCGTCTGAGCGGCTACCCGCCCGAAGTCTTCGACACTCTGAACGATCTCGACGGTCTCGCCGACTTTGGCGTTCTTACGGATGACCTGGGCGTCGCCGAGGCTAATCTGCATATGCTCGTTATCCACTTCATCCACTACTTCCTTGGTCACGAAAGCCGTGACTTCGCCGGTGTTAAGGTTCATCGTGACGCGCACTTCCTGTTCGCGGTCGCCATAATCGCGCCGCCAGGCGGCGGCCAGCGCCTGCTGTACTATTTCCTGGACCTGCTCTTCGGGCAGGTTCTTTTCCTCGGCTATCAGTTTGATCGCCTGGGCTAATTGTTTAAAATCCATCTCCATGTTTTGGTCTCCTTTCATGAAAAAATCCGACCTGCCGGTCGGACGTGTACATAAGTATTATATCAAATTCCTAACTGATAGCAAGTCTGGCAATGCTAAAATAATCAGGAGTGAGACAGGTAAAACGATTATACAGGGAGTTCCAACCG
>Ga0207694_10000231_pt1 | contig 53863 bp, 41 predicted proteins | sample KBSC34metaG_FD_184353 | JGI IMG/M metagenome (GOLD analysis project Ga0207694, IMG submission 184353) | Corn rhizosphere microbial communities from Kellogg Biological Station, Michigan, USA - KBS C3-4 metaG (SPAdes) (version 2) | ecosystem: Host-associated > Plants > Roots > Rhizosphere > Soil... | reverse complement strand
GACGCCCTGGAAGTCGATGCCCTGGAAGCCGATGACCCAGAGGCGGACCCGGGCCGGTACGACCTCGTGCACTGCCGCCTGACCCTGATGCACACGCCACAGCGCGCGGCCCTGCTCGCCCGCCTGGCCTCCTGGGTCCGCCCCGGAGGCTGGCTCATCGTCGGCGACGACGTGGACTTCGCCACGCACTCCTCACCGCACCAGGCCCTGCGCCAGACCTTCGCCGCGATGCGCCGCATGCTCAACACGGCGATCGGCACCGACTTCCACTTCGCCCGCGACTACCCGGGGCGCCTGCGCGAACTGGGCCTGACCCGCATCGGCGAGGAGGCCACGACACCGACGCTGCGCGCCGGCACCCCGCCGAACGAGTTCTGGCTGCGCACCTGGGACCAGCTGTGGCCGCGGATGGAGCTGGACGAAGCGGTGTACCGGGAGGCACGACGGCTGTTGCAGGACCCTGAGGTGGTGGACCTGTCGCTGACCCACATCACGGCTTGGGGCCGGCGGCCGGAGTAGCGGCGCTCACCAGAAATCCCAGCGCGCGCCGTGCCTCGGACGGGCGTCGGGCTCGCGGAGTTCCTCGATGTCGCCGCCGCCCCGGAACACGCTCACGACGAGCACGCTGTAGGTGTGGAGTTCCGCCCGCGCACGGCGTTCGAGCCCGTTGGCATAGACGGCCAGTTCGCTGCGGCGCTTTCCCCGCCAGTAAGGCAGCAGGACAAGGCGTGGCGGCATGCCCTCCCGGAGGCGGACCGGCAGGTGATGGTCGGTGCGGGACACGCTGACTCCAGCGGCTGTCCCGTCAGAGGCTCTGACGGCGCCTAGTAGTCGGCGCCGGTGAACCGTCCGCTCAGCCGGGAACGCATGCCCCTGATACTGCCCGCCGCACCGCCCTCGCAGCGACCCGTTTTCCGTCCCCACAAGCCGGCAGGCGGCCCCGGAACACCGGAACCGCCTGCCGCGAAGCCCTGCCCCACCGGCTCGGCGCCGGCCGGGCCTCAGTTCTCCAGCGAGATGCTGTGCACCGCCGTGGCGCCGATGGCCGCCTTGATCTCCTCCAGCAGCCCGGCCGGCACGACCGAGTCCACCGTCAGCGCGACCAGCGCCTCGCCGCCCTTGGCGGCGCGGGCGACCTGCATGCCGCCGATGTTGATGCCGGCCGTGCCCAGGATGCCGCCGAGCTGGCCGACCACGCCGGGGCGGTCGGTGTAGCGCAGGAACAGCAGGTGCTCGGCGATGGTGACGTCGAGCTGGAAGCCGTCGACCTCGACGATCTTCTCCACCAGGCGCGGGCCGGTGACGGTGCCGGACACCGACACCACCGAGCCGTCGGCCAGGACGCCGCGGACCGTGGTCATGTTGCGGTAGTCCGGGCTGTCCGAGCTGGTGGTCAGGCGGACCTCCATGCCGCGCTCGGTGGCCAGCAGCGGCGCGTTCACGTACGACACCGAGTGCTCGACCACGTCCGCGAAGACGCCCTTGAGCGCCGCCAGCTCCAGCACCTTCACGTCGTGCTGGGTGATCTCGCCGCGGACGATCACGTCCAGCTGCGTCGGCGCCGCGCCGGCCAGGGCGGTGAACACCCGGCCCAGCCGCTCGGCCAGGGGCAGGCCGGGGCGCACGTCCTCGGCGATGGTGCCGCCCTGCACGTTCACCGCGTCCGGGACCAGCTCGCCGGCCAGGGCCAGGCGGACCGACTTCGCCACGGCGACACCGGCCTTCTCCTGGGCCTCGTCGGTGGAGGCGCCCAGGTGCGGGGTCACGACCACCTGGTCCAGGTCGAACAGCGGGGACTCGGTGCACGGCTCGGTGACGAACACGTCGACACCGGCGCCGCCGACCCGGCCCTCCTTGATCGCGATGGCCAGCGCGGCCTCGTCCACGATGCCGCCGCGCGCCGCGTTGATGATCCGCACGCCCGGCTTGACCTTGGTCAGCGCCTCCTCGCCGATGAGCCCGAGGGTCTCCGGGGTCTTCGGCAGGTGCACGGTGATGAAGTCGGACTCGGCCAGCAGCTCGTCCAGGCTCACGACCTTCGCGCCGAGCTGCCCGGCCCGGGCCGGCTGCACGTAGGGGTCGTAGGCCAGCAGCCGCACGCCGAACGGCGCCAGCCGCTGCGCGACCAGCTGCCCGATCCGGCCGAAGCCGACGATGCCGACGACCTTGTCGTCGAGCTCCACGCCGGTGAACTTGCTGCGCTCCCACTTGCCGGACTTCAGCGAGGCGTTGGCCTTCGGGATGTGCCGCGCGGTGGCCAGCAGCAGGGCGATCGCCAGCTCCGCGGCGGAGGTGATGTTCGAGGTGGGGGCGTTGACCACCATGACGCCGGCCTTGGTGGCGGCGCCGACGTCGACGTTGTCCAGGCCCACGCCGGCCCGGGCGACCACCTTCAGCCTGGCCGCGACGGCCAGCGCCTCGGCGTTCACCTGGGTCGCCGAGCGCACCAGCAGGGCGTCGGCCTCGGGCAGCGCGGCGAGCAGCTCGGCGCGGTCGGCGCCGTTGCAGTTCCGGATCTCGAAATCGGGGCCGAGGGCGTCGACGGTGGCCGGGGACAACTCCTCGGCGATCAGCACGACGGGTTTGGCGGACACCACAGGCTTGGTCACGACAGCTCTTCCTTCACGCAGGTCAGGAGTGAATTCGCCCGGATTCCACGACGCTGTGATGTGGGCTGTACCCGGCTCAGTGTAGACCTTGAGGGGTGCCTCACACGTCGGTTGCCGCGTTGTGAGACGGGTGTCGCGCGGCCTCGCGTGACGCAGCGCATAGCCGGTGGCACTAAGTGCCACGCACGCGAAGACGTAGCATCGTGTTCATGAGTATCACCGTCGAGCACGGGATCACGGAAGACGCTATCCACAAGGCGCTTTCGCGTGTCCAGGACCCCGAGATCCACCGTTCCATCACCGAACTGGACATGGTGAAAGAGGTCCACGTCGCCGCCGACGGCGCCGTCAAGGTGGCCATCTTCCTCACGGTCGCCGGCTGCCCCATGAAGGACCGGCTGACCAACGACATCAAGCGCGAGGTCGGCACCATCGACGGCGTCACCGCGGTCGAGGTCGAGCTGGACGTGATGAACTCCGAGCAGCGCGAGGCGCTCAAGACCAAGCTGCGCGGCGGCCAGGTCGAGCGCGAGATCCCGTTCGCCCAGGCCGGCAGTCTGACCCGGGTGTACGCGATCGCCTCCGGCAAGGGCGGCGTCGGCAAGTCCTCGGTGACCGTGAACCTGGCCGCGGCGCTGGCCGCCAAGGGCCTGAAGGTGGGCGTCGTGGACGCCGACATCTACGGCCACTCCATCCCGCGCATGCTCGGCGTCACCGAGCCCCCCACGCCGATCGACGACATGATCCTGGCCCCGACGGCGCCGTCGGGCGTGAAGGTCATCTCCATCGGCATGTTCACCCCCGGCAACTCCCCGGTGGTCTGGCGCGGCCCGATGCTGCACCGCGCGATCCAGCAGTTCCTGGCCGACGTCTACTGGGGCGACCTGGACGTGCTGCTCCTGGACCTGCCGCCCGGCACCGGCGACATCGCCATCTCGGTGGCCCAGCTGGTCCCCAACGCGGAGATCCTGGTCGTCACCACCCCGCAGCAGGCCGCCGCCGAGGTGGCCGAGCGCGCCGGCACCATCGCCGTCCAGACCCGCCAGCGCATCACCGGCGTCATCGAGAACATGTCGTGGATGCCCTGCCCGCACTGCGGCGAGCAGGTGGACGTCTTCGGCAGCGGCGGCGGCGAGACCGTGGCCGAGGCGCTGACCCGCGCGACCGGCACGAAGGTCCCGGTCCTGGGCCAGGTCCCGATCGACGTGCGGCTTCGCGAGGGCGGCGACAACGGCCGGCCGCTGACCGCCTCGGACCCCGACTCCCCCGCCGCGCAGGTCCTGATCGGCATCGCCGACAAGATCGCCACCCGCAGCCGCGGTCTGGTCGGCATGTCCCTCGGCGTCTCCCCGGTCCGCAAGTAGCTCGGCGGTCGCAGGACCCTGACCGCATGCCACGATGAAGGCATGCGGTCGGCACTCCCCCTCGGCGAGGACCTCACGGCCCGCCTCGGCGCGCCGAAGCGGGTGCGCGTGCTGGGCAGCAGCCCGCGCTCGAAGGTGTGGCGCGCGGAGTTCGGCGGCACTCGTGCGGTGATCAAGCACCTGGTCGCCGGCCCCGGCGCGGACGATCGCTTCGCCCGCGAGGTGACGGCGCTGGAAGCGGCTTCAGCCGTGCAGCCGCCGGTGGTGCCGCGGCTGCTCGGCGCGGATCGCGGCGAGCGAACGCTGGTGACGGAGTGGGTCGAGGAGCGTCCACCGCCTGCGGATTGGGTGGTCGCGTACGCCACTGCTCTGGGCCGGCTCCATGGGACGCCGACCGAAGGGGTTGCCGGCCTGCCGCTCTGGGCCGGGCCGACGAGCGCGGATGCCGAGGCGTTTGTGAAGCTGGCGGCATGGCTCGAGGTGTCGGCGCCGAAAGGAGTCGCCACCGAACTCGACAGCCTGCTGACTCGCCTGGCGGCCCGCTCGGCACGCAGGGTTCTGCTTCACGGCGATCCGTGTCCGGCCAACGACCTGCACACCGCGGCCGGCGTGCGGTTCGTCGACTTCGAGCAGGCCTCGCTCGGTGACGGGACGGTCGAGCTGGCCTATCTGCGTATCGGTTTTCCGACCTGCTGGTGCTCGACCGCGCAGCCGCCCGAGCTGCTCGCCGAAGCCGAGGCCGCATACGCCGCGGCCTCAGGACGCGGCATCGACGACCACGAACTCGCCGACGCGTGCGCCGGCTGGACGATCCGCGGCGATGCCTTGGTCGAGCGCGCCTTCCGCGAGACCGAGGACCACCTCGCTCGCCTGACCGTCGAGGACTGGACGTGGTGGACGGTCAGCGCGCGGGACCGGCTGGCCCACCGGCTCGGTGTGGTCGGGCGTGTCGGCGGCGACGGTCCGCTCGGCGAAGACGGCGCGGCTCGCGCTTCGGATGCGAGCGGCCATGGCGGAACGCTGGCCCGGATTGCGGCCGCTTCCCACGAAGCGCCCCTGACGGCGGCTGCCGCCCGGCCGGCGCCGCCACCGTCCGGCACGGCCGGCGAACGCCCGAGAGCGGGTCTCAGAAGCCTGCAGACCCGCTCTCGTCATCGATCGGCACCGCCGGGGGGACCCCCGATCCCGCTCCGGCAGCCCCGCGGCCGCTTGGGGCGGCCGGTCTTGTCGCTCTTGATCCCGCTCAGTTCAAGAACAGCCCGGCAAGGGTCCGGCGCGCACGCCGGCTCTCCCTGCGCAGACGGCTCGCCTCGCGCAGCATCCGCTGGCGCTCGGCCTGCTCGAGCAGCTGTTGTGATCGGTATCGAGCGGCTTCTTCGTACTGGAATAGCATCTGGAAACTCCTTGTGGGATCGCCGGTCTCGGCGGTCGCTGAAATCTGCTTCGGGTACTGCTGGAACTGCGTGTCCTGCTCGATCCGCTGCGGAGTCGCGGCGCGGCGGCCGGCTTTCTGCAGCATCTGCTGGCGCGGAAGACCGTGGGAGCTCATGCCGGGATCGCAACCTTCTTGGCGGCCTCGACCGCGGCGGCGGCCTCGGCGGCGATCTGGGCCTCGACCAGGGCGGCGTCCTTGCGGGGACGGCCGCGCGGCCGCTTGCGGGCCACGATCACGCCCTGGACGAAGAGCTCGCCACCCCACACGCCCCACGGCTCGCGGCGCTCGAGAGCGCCGGCCAGGCAGGCGGCCTTCACCGGGCACTCGACGCAGATCGCCTTGGCGAACTCGACGTCGGCCGGGGTCTCGGCGAAGAACACCTCGGGGTCGTAAGCCCGGCAGGGCAGGGTGGTGTCGGTCTGCTCGACGACCGTGTCGAACACGTTCTGCACTGTGAGTCACCTCATCGTCGGATGCTCCCGGCTTGAGTTCTTCAGACCGGGTCTTGCGGTACTGCTCCCGCCACGGGGTCACCGTCGCGAGCCGTACTGTCGTGCCGAGAAACACGAAGGCCGCGGATCCCTTATCGGGATTCCGCGGCCTCAAGTCCTGCCGGGCTGAAGAAGGTCTCTTCATCCAGGTGGACTGGAAGTGCGGAAGTCCCACGGGGTCATCGGCTTGGTGCCGTTGTCGCCCTTGCTGCTGTCGTTGTCGCTGTAGACGCCACGCTCGGAGATGCCACTGCCGGTGATGGGCAGACCCAGCCCCGTCAAGGGGGCCGGAACCGGCTGGAAGACCGAGCGCGGACGCTCTTGTCCCAGCAGACCGGCATAGCCGTGCCGCTCCAGCAGGCCCTCACCCAGGGCGACGAGCCCCAGGAATCCGGCCGCACCGGCCAGGCCGGCACCGGAGACGGACTCCACCCGCCAATCGGCGGCCGCAGAGCCGAAGCACTCCTGCCCCGACACCGGGCGGCACGCGGACGCGAACTCCTCGGACGCACGGAAAACCGGCGCAGGGCTCATCGCCTGAACGCGGACGACGACAGCGTCGGTCATGATCCTCATCGAAATTCGCCTCCTTCACTTCGCCTCGGTGTGGACGGAGCCGCTGGCAGTCGGCACCACACGCTGACAGATGGAAATCTTCCTTCGACGCGCCCGGTGGACGCGCACAAAAACCTTTGGGCGATCTCTCGCCCGCATCGGAAGGTTAAGTGATCCCCGTACAGGGCCGCAAACTATTTTTGACCTGCGGTTACGCCCTTGAGCCAGAACTTCGGCTCCGATAGCCCCCACCACCGGTCGACACAGTTGCCCCCAACCTCGACGCTGACCATGCTGTCAGAACCGCACCAGGCTGTCACCCCTTTCACGCGAACTTTCTGGAAAACTTCGCTGGAGGATGGGCGAGGATGAGTCGCGGCGGGGAGCACCACGGCTGACAGGGCGAGGGGCATAGGGGCGGATGGACACGAACCACGGCGCCGCCGGCGACCCACCGGACGACGACGTCTTCGGCCCGGTCGAAGACGGTGAAGAGGTCTTCGAGTGGATCGACGACCAGGACGGCGCGCAGGATCCCGGCGAGCAGGTCAAGCAGCCGGCCCCGACCTTGCGGGAGCGTCTCGCCGCGATCCGCTCCGGCGGCCGGCGCCTGCGCCGCTCCCGCCGCGAGATCGCGGCCGTGACCGCCGTGATCGTCCTGGCCTGCGCCGTCGGCGGGGCGTGCACCTCGTGGTTCGACACCGTCGCCGGCGCGGCGGACCGCGGCGACGTGGTCTCGCTCGCGGTGGACTCCGTGGTGAACGGCGACCCCGCGGCCTCCTCCTACAACCCCGTCACCACCTCGGCGGTCGGCCAGTACATCCTCGAGGTGGCCAACAACAGCCCGGAGGCCGTGACCCTGGCCTCGCTGGACATCGACGCCGGAACCCTGATGACCAGCACCGGGTGGAAGCCGGTCGGACCGTCGGCGCGGATCCCCGGCGGCAAGACCGCCAAGGTGGCGCTCACCGTCAAGCTCTTCTGCCCGATGGTGACGCTGGGCCAGCGGACCGGGATGTTCAGCGCGGCGCCGGGCATCGGCGGCGGCTCGTCGCTGCCGTTCCCGGCCGTGCACGCCCAGGTCCGCGACTCCGACGGCGACCTGCGCGACCTGGTCCTGCCGACCCGGGTCATCACCTCCGAGCAGCTGGCGGACGGGCAGCTGAACTTCCGCAGCCCGGACGGCCTGGCCGTCCCGGAGATCGTCTCCGCCGACGCCGGCGCCTGCAGCCAGTACGTCGCCGGCAACGACGCGCAGCGCGATTTCACCGTCACCGCCGGCCGGTTCCCGAGCGCCATCACGATCGGCTACGACCAGGTGCTCTCCTCCGGCCCCGGCGTGTTCGTCCTCGGATTCACCGTGAAGAACACCAGCTCGCAGACCGAGACCCTCACCGCGCACCCGGACGGCGTCAGCGCCGTGAACGACGACCGGCTGCGCGTCGACTGGCTCCCGGCCTCGGTCGAGCTCGGCCCCGGCGTGAGCGCGCCGGCCCGGGTGACCGTCCACATCCAGGACTGCACCAGCGCCCTGACCGGCGTCCCGGTGCTCAACCAGACCATGCTCGAGACCCAGGACGCCGGCGGCGGCGCGCCCGCGCCGGTGTTCGTCGACCAGCAGCTGACCGGCTCGCTGCGGCTGGCCGCCGACGTGGTCCGGCAGGAGAAGGCGGCGTGCGGATGACCGACCTGATCGAGTCCGACGACGAACTGCTCGACCCGCAGCCCGGGCCGGCCGCCGCGGCCCGGCCGCACCGCCTGGCCGCCTCCCTGCACCGGCTCCGGGCCCGCCTGCCGCTGGGCGACGCCGGGCGCGAGATCGATCCCGCCCGGCGGCGGCGCGTGGTGCTGGGAAGCCTGCTGGCCGTGGCGCTGGCGGCCGGCGCGGGGGCCGCCGGGGTCCTCGTGCACAGCCGAGACCTGCACAGCACGCGGGCCAGGACCCAGGACCGGCTGCTGCTGCACCTGCTCGGCGGCGGCGCCACGCTGACCTTCGACGCGGGCGGCCCGGGCACCGGGACGGCCGACAACCTGCCGGGCTCCTTCGGAGCACCGCTGAACGCCTACTTCACCATCGCGCTGCGCAACGACGGCGCGAAGCCGCTGCAGGTGACCGCCGTCCGGTTCTCCGTGCCCGGGGTGGACCTGCTCGGCACGCCCTCGACCCCCACCCTCCAGCCCGGCGACTCCGAGGCGGTGACCGCGCGGGTCGCCGTGCACTGCACCGCTTCGGACCTGCCGCAGTATCCGTCGGGCGCGACGCTGACCGTGCGCACGCCGGCCGCCAACGGCGTGGCCGCCGGTTCCCCGGTCGCCGTGCCGCTGACCTTCGACCCCGGCCGTCCCACGAAAACCGTGTCCACCCCCGAGACGTTCCTGGGCGAGAACCCCGACTTCGGGGAGTACTCCACCGGCAGCTTCTACCGGCTGTGCGGCGACGTGCTGAGCCGCATGCCCTCCCGGGTGAGCGCCACGGCCGTACCCGGCAGCCCGACCCCGCAGAACCCGGTGCTGCACTACTCCCTGCACATCGACCACAACCCCGACGCCGCGGAGATGGCCGTGGTGCTGGCCAAACCGCCGGTGGTCCCGGGAGTGAGCGCACAGACCGATCTGACCGGACCGCAGCAGGTCGGGACCGAGGGGCTGGACGTGAACGTCACCGACCGGATCACCGACTGCCGCGCCTTCGGCGACTACCTGGCGGTGCGGGGCGGGGCCACGGAAGCCGCGAACGCGCTGGACGACGCGACCCCGGTCGGCCTGCAACCGGTCGACCCTCGCTTCCAGACCGTGCCGACGCTGCTGTCCACCGCGGCCGCGGGCGAGTTCGACGGGATCACGCCCGGGACGGCCGACCTGCAGGCGACCCTGACGACTCAGCTCGCGGCGGTGTGCCCCGACCTGTGACCGGCGATGAGCTCCAGCACCTCGCCGCCGTACCGGTCCGCCTTCGCCTTGCCGACCCCGGCGATCTTCGTCAGGGCGGCGGGCGTGGCGGGCCGGGACTCGCCGATCGCGGTCAGCGTGGCGTCGGTGAAGATGCAGTACGCGGGCAGCTTCTGCTGCTTCGCCTGCCCCGAGCGCCATTCGCGCAGCGCCTCGTACAGCTCGGGATCCAGGGTGCTGGGACAGGTCTCGCAGCGCCCGATCTTGCGCTCGGCCGCGTCGATCAGGGACCTGTGGCACACCCGGCAGGTGATCGGTTCCGCGGTCCGGCGCGGACGCTCCTCGCTGTCGCCTGAACCGCCTGAACCGCCGGAGCCGCGGCGCCTGCCGGAGCCTCCGCCTCTTATGACGCCGCCCGCCGCGCCTTCGCGCGTATCGCGGCCCACGCCGCCGCGCAGCCCGTCCAGGAACCGCGACGGGGAGCGCGACGCCCGGCCGCCCGGGGAGCGCGCCAGCGACCACGACAGGAACAGCCGCTCGCGGGCGCGCGTGACCCCGACGTAGAGCAGTCGCCGCTCCTCCTCGATCTGCTCGGGGGTCTCGGCGTAGGTGATCGGCATCATGCCCTCGGTCATGCCGACCAGGAAGACGGCGTCCCACTCCAGGCCCTTGGCGGCGTGGAAGGTGGACAGCGTCACGCCCTCGACGGTCGGGGCGTGCTGGGCGTCGGCGCGCTCGCGCAGCTCGGCGCCGAACCGGTCGAGGCCGGCGTCCGGGTGCGTGCGGCCGTACTCCTCGGCCAGCGAGACCAGCGCGGCCAGCGACTCCCAGCGGTCGCGCAGGCGCCCGGCCCCCTTGGGCGCCAAGGGGGTCCAGCCGTGGCTGGCGAAGATCGCGCGGACCTCCGAGGCCAGGCTCTCGCCCTCCTCGCCGTCCTCGCCCGAGCCGCGCGCGCCGAGGCCGGGAAGCGTGTCGGAGGCGTGGTCGGAGCGGGCCTTGGCAGCCCCGCGCAGCCAGACCTGGATCGCCTCGCGGACCTCGGGGCGCTCGAAGAAGCGCTCGACGCCGCGCAGTATGTAGGGCACGCCGGCGTCGCTGAGGGCCTGCTCGTACTCCTCGGACTGGGCGTTGATGCGGTAGAGCACTGCGATCTCGGAGAGCCGGACCCCGGCGTCCACCAGCTTCTTGATCTCCCGCGCGACCTCGCGGGCCTCGGTCTCGGCGTCGGGGTGCTCGGCGAACTTCGGGCGCGGGCCGTCGGAGCGCTGAGCGATCAGCTGGACCCGGGCCTTGGCGGCACGGCCCTCGGCACGGTCCAGCAGGGCGTTGGCCAGCGCGACGACCTGCGGCGTGGAGCGGTAGTCGCGGACCAGCTTGACCATGGTCGGGTCGTCGAAGCGGTCGGCGAAGTCCAGCAGGTAGCGCGGGTCTGCGCCGGTGAAGGAGTAGATGGTCTGGCTGGCGTCGCCGACCACGCACACGTCCGCCCGGTCCCCCAGCCAGCAGTCCAGCAGGCGCTGTTGCAGGGGGTTGACGTCCTGGTACTCGTCGACGGTGAAGAAGCGGTACTGGTTGCGCACCGTCGCGGCGATGTCCGGGCGCTCCTCCATGATGCCGATGGTGAGCAGCAGGACGTCTTCGAAGTCGATGGCGTTGCGGTCGCGCTTGGCGCTCTCGTACTCGGCGTAGACCTTGGCCACCTCGGCGGCGTCGCGCGGCGGCGTGCGGTGCGCCTTGGCAGCGGCCCCGGCGTAGTCGTCGGCCACGATCTGCGTCGACTTGGCCCACTCGATCTCGCCGGCCAGGTCGCGCAGCTCGGCGCGCTCGGCGTGCAGCCGCAGCCGCCGCACCGCCTCGGCGACCAGCGGGATCTTGGAGTCGATGAGCTGCGGATTCGGCCCGCCGACGGCCTTGGGCCAGAAGTACTGGAGCTGCCGCAGCGCCGCGGCGTGGAACGTGCGGGCCTGCACGCCGCCGGCCCCCAACTGCCGCAGCCGCCCCCGCATCTCCCCGGCCGCCCGCTGGGTGAAGGTGACCGCGAGCACCTGGCTCGGGATGTACTCGCCGGTCGCCACGCCGTGGGCGATGCGGTACGTGATGGCGCGGGTCTTGCCGGTCCCGGCGCCGGCCAGCACGCACACCGGGCCGTGCAGCGCCTCGGCCACCGCCCGCTGCTCGGGGTCGAGCGCGTCCAGCAACGCGGCGGCGGGGACCGGTCCGGAGCCGGGCTGAGTCTGCGGCATCCGTCCATGTTCGCATCAACGGGCGACACGGCACGCCGCGGATGCGGAAGAATCGAGCAGCCTCCGTGGTTGCACAGACCGGATGTTCCCGACAACGGGTGTTCCCGACAGCCGACAGGAAGTGGAAGATGAGCGACCAGATCACGATGTACTCGACGACCTGGTGCGGCTACTGTCGCCGCCTGAAGAGCCAGCTCCAGCGCGAGGGCATCGGATTCGCCGAGGTCGACATCGAGCAAGTGCCGGAAGCCGCGGAGTATGTGATGAGCGTCAACGGCGGGAACCAGACCGTCCCGACGGTGGTCGTTCTCGCACCGGGCGGGGAGAGGGTCGCGATGACCAATCCTTCGCTCGCTCAGGTGAAGCAGGCCGCGGGGATCTGAGGCCGCGCCGTTCGGCGGGCCACGTCCGGGATCATGCCTCCGGCTCCTCGGCCGGAGGCTCTTCGTCGTCCGGAAGGGGCTACCTGCGCGGCGGCCGGCGCTGCTTGAAAAGGCGGATCAGTCGGCGTATCAGGAAAATCATGAGGGTCTCCCCCGGTCGATCTGCTTCCCGGCTTCGGGCTCGACAGCGAAAGTACGCCCCCTGACCAGGCGCAGGCCTCAACCCGGAGGTGGACTCCGGGGTGGAAGGCGGGTGGAACACCGTGCACGTTCGGGTGGCATCTCCACACTCTGCGTGACGACTTGGTCACGCCGCGACTACACCTGATCCCATGACCAAGACAGCAGGCGTCTTCCTCGCCCTCATCGTCGTGGGCATCGCGGTGACCACCGGCGCGCATTCCTCGGGGCCGGTCTGTCCGGCCACATCGACCGGGCATGTCGCGTCGACCTCGGGCAGCGGGCGGTAACCCTGGCAGAACGTCAACTTAGGGCGTCGGCGATCCGTTCGCGATGTTGTAGAGCTGCTTCGCGCTCGAATCCAGATAGGGCCCCGCGAGCCAGTTCCCGCCATGCGCGTTGTGCGCGCTGCCGACCGAGGTGTTCGTCACCAGCGACAGGTCCCCCGCGGCCTGGCCCGGCGCCCGCGCGAGCCAGCCGCCGCCGGAGGCGCCGCCGGTGAGGTCGCAGCCGGCGCGGTACTCCTTCGCGTCCGGACCGAGCTCGGTGACGTTCAGCAGCTGCACCGAGTCCACCGTGCAGCCCCACTGCGACATCCCGTTGTACGGCTGTGCCGCCGGGTAGCCGCGGATCGAGATCTGCGGGGTCTTGTCCTGCTGGGTGGGGGCGTTGAACCACATCGGGACCGGCTTCGCCCCGACCGCTTCCACCGCCGAGTCCAGGGTCTTGCCGTCGGCGTTGCGGCCGACCTCGATCACCGCGTAGTCGTGGGCCAGGTCGCCGCCGTGGTCGTCGCCGGTCTTCACCCACTCCGGCGAGGTCCAGACGTGGACGGCCGGGAACGTGCCGAGCGGCGCGTACGACGACAGGTCGCTGGGGTCCACGTTCGGGTCGCCGTCGGCGTTGTCGAAGGCGGGGACGAACACCATGTCCAGGTGCCAGGTCCCGCCCTTGCCGTCGTGCACGCAGTGCCCCGCGGTCCACACCAGGCTGGCGTTCTGGCTCTTGATCACGGTGCCGGAGCACACGTAGTAGTTCCCGGAGTTGGCGTCGCCCTGGCGGTAGAAGAACAGCTTGCCGGTCACCGCGCCGCTGCGCGTCGTGTACGGTCCCGCCACCTTGCGCGCCGTGACCGGCGGGGGCAGCGGGGCGTTGTCGAACGAGGGCAGCGACTGCTGGCCCGTCAGCCCGCCGTCCTTGCCCTGATGGGCGCCGCCGGTGGCCGACGGGGTGTTCGGGCTGAGCACCGAGCCGACGAAGTCCTTGCCGAAATCGCCGCTGGAGGAGGCCTGTCCGATCACGCCGGTGGAGGCGCAGCCGGCCGCCAGCGAGACCACCGCCACCGCCGCGACAAGCGTCGAAACCACTCGGCTCTTGATCCCGCGGCCCCGGCGTGGGCGTGTCAGCATGGCGTCGCCTCCCCTCCCTTCAACGCCGACGACCCTACCAATGGTTCTCTAAAAGAAGCCTGAGTCGCCGGCGGAACGCTGAGGGACGACCGTCAGCTCCCCACCGGGTCGCCGCCGTACCAGTGGTTGACGAGCCGGCGCGAGATGGAGATCTCACTCGGCAGCATCAGGAGCTCGCCGGTGTTGACGGCCTCCTTCAGCTCGGCCCGCGAGTACCACTTCGCCCAGTCCAGCTCGGCGCCGTCCAGGTGCAGCGACGGGTCGTCCACGGTCGCGGTGAAGCCGAGCATCAGGGACCGGGGAAGCGGCCACGGCTGGCTGCCGAGGTAGCGCACCGAGGTGATCCGCAGCCCGGCCTCCTCCGCGCACTCGCGCGCCACCGCCGCCTCCAGCGTCTCGCCGGGCTCGACGAAGCCGGCCAGCACCGAGGCCCGGTTCGGCGGCCACGAGGCGTTGCGGGCCAGCAGCAGCCGGTCGTCCGGATCGGTGACGGCCATGATCACGGCCGGGTCGGTGCGCGGGTAGTGCTCGGTACCGCAGTGGTCGCACTTGCGGACCGAGCCCGCGTACGTCACCCGCGTCGCGTGCCCGCACACCCCGCAGAAGCCGTGCGTCCGGTGCCAGTTGTCCAGGCCGACGGCGTGCGCCAGCAGGCCGCCGTCGCGGTCCGGCAGCGCCGCCGCGACCTCGCGCACGTGCCGCAGCTCGCCCAGCGCCGGCACGTCCTCGGCGGCCGGCGGCTGCGGCGAGGTCAGCGCCGCCCCGGGAGTGGAGGCCGAGCCGGCGGTGGAGGCCGTCGGCTTGCCGTCCGGGCCGGGCGTGCCGACGCTGACCGCGAAATACGCCACGTTCTCGTCGTCCACGCCGAGGAAGTACCGCTCGGCACCGGGATACAGCGCGTCGAAGACCGGGCCGGGGTGGAACACCAGCCCCGGCTCCGGGTCGAGCACCGCCTCGGCCCGGCTGTCGTCGACCGCGAACACCCGGGTGCCCTCGCCGGCCCAGGCCGCCGCCAGCCACTCCTCGTCGGTGCGCCGCTCGGCGGCGCGGTCGACGACCGACCGCGCCAGCAGCATGCGGCCGAGTTCGCCCTCGAAGTAGGGCACGTGCTCGGTCATCCCGGGTCCTCCCCGCATAGTTCCGGCGGTTCCGGCCGGCCTCGGTGGTTGTGCCTGTGCCTGTGTTGGTGCCTTTGCCCGTGGTGGTGTCTCAGCGCTTCTCGGCCAGGTCCGACCACAGGTAGGCGGCCGCCTCGGCGCCCTTGAGCAGCAGCGGGATCGTCATGCTCTCGTTCGGCGAGTGCCAGCCGTCCGAAGGCAGCGACACCCCGAGGAACACCACCGGCGCCTCGATGACCTCCTGCAGGTCGGCCTCGGGGCCCGAGCCGCCCTCGCGGGTGAACAGCACCTCGCGCGGCGCGTCGAGCTCGCCGAAGGCCTTGCCCATGGAGCGGGTGATGGCCTGCACCGCCGGGTGGTCCAGCGGGGTCATGCAGGGCTTCACGCCGTCGGACTCCCAGTGGTGCGCGCCGGTCAGGCCGGCCGGGATGTTGGCGTAGAACCAGTCCTCGAACTTCTTCGCCACGTCCAGCGGGGACTGGCCGGCCACCAGGCGCATGGAGATCTTGGCGTGCGCCTCGGCCGGGACGATGGTCTTGTGGCCGGGGCCGGTGTGCCCGCCCCAGAAGCCGTTCAGTTCGAAGGTCGGCCGCGCCCAGACCCGCTCCAGCGTGGTGAAGCCGGCCTCGCCGGCGGTCGCGGAGGACTTGGCGTTGCCCAGCCAGGCCTGCTCGTCGAAGGGCAGCTTGGCGAACATCTCGCGGTCGGTCTCGGTGAGCTCCACGACGCCGTCGTAGAAGCCGGGGATGACGACGCGCTTGTCGTCGTCGTGCACGCGGCCCATGAGCCGCACCAGCTCGGTCAGCGGGTTCGGGATCGCGCCGCCGAAGGAGCCGGAGTGCACGTCGTTGGCCGGGCCGCGCAGATCGATCTGGCCGGTGATCATGCCGCGCATGCCGGTGCAGGTGGACGGCGTCTCCCGGTCCCACATGCCGGTGTCGGAGACCACGACGACGTCGGCCTTCACCCGGTCCCGCTTGTCCTCCAGCAGAGGGCGGAAGTTCGGGGAGCCGGACTCCTCCTCGCCCTCGGCGATGATCTTCAGGTTGACCGCGGGGGCGGTCCGGCCGGTCGCGGCCAGGTGCGCACGCAGGCCGAGCAGGTGGAACGCCAGCTGGCCCTTGTCGTCGGCGGCGCCGCGCGCGTACAGCCGGTCGCCCTTGACCGTCGGCTCGAAGGGCGGCGTGTCCCACAGCTCCAGCGGCGTCACCGGCTGCACGTCGTGGTGGCCGTAGACGGCGACGGTCGGGGCGTCGGCGTCCCCGGACGGCCACTCGGCGAACACCGTCGGCAGGCCCTTGCCGCCCGCGGTCTCCCAGATCTCCACCGTCGGGAAGCCGATCTCCCGCAGCTTCGCGGCCAGCCACTCCGCCGAGCGCCGCACCTCCGGAGCACTGGCCGGATCCGACGAGATCGACGGGATGCGCAGCCATTCGGTGAGCTCGGCGAAGAACTCGTCGGCGTGCTCGGCCACATACGGACGGACGGCTTTGTCCGAGGCAGAAGTCATGCCTGCACCTTACTCCTGCCCCGGACGGACGATCTTGCGCGATCCGCTCAGCCGACCAGGTCCGCGGGGACGCCCTGCAGGGCCACCGGCCGGATGAAGCGCCGGATCGCCTCGGTTCCCACCGACGTGCTCCAGGACGCCGAAGTCGCCGGCCACGGACCGCCGTGCTGCATCGCCTCGACGACGGCGACGCCGGTCGGCACGCCGTTCCAGACCACCCGGCCCGCCTTGGCCACGAGCGACGGGAGCAGGGTGCGGGCCGCCTCGCGGTCGGCGTCGCTGGCGTCGTCGGCGATGATCGTCGCAGTCAGCTGGCCCTCCAGCGAGTCGGCGAGCGCCGGGTACTCCGCCGGGTCGGCGCGCACGATCACCGTCGCCGGGCCGAAGTGCTCCTCGCGGTAGTCCCCGGTGAAGTCCTTCGCGGTGATCTCCACGGCGAAGGGCGCGCCGGCCCGCGACTCAGCCTCCTGTCCCGCCGCGGCGAACCGCGCGGTGACCCCGGCCTTCGCCGTCTCCGCGCTCCAGCGGCGGTGCGCGGCGGCCATGCCGTCGGTCAGCATCGGGATCGGGGCGTTGTCCGCCACCAGCGCGCTCGTCAGGTCGCCCAGCGCCGCGCCGTCGGCGGTCTCCGGCACGAACACCACACCCGGCTTCGTGCACAGCTGCCCGCCCGAACCGGTCACGGCGCCGGCCAGCGTCTGGGCCCACTTCTCGCGGCCCGCCTCGTCGGCGATCGCCCCGGGCAGGACGAACACCGGGTTCACACTCCCCATCTCCGCGTACACCGGGATCGGCTCCGGCCGCGCCGCCGCGGCGTCCATCAGCGCCCGGCCGCCGCCGAAGGAACCGGTGAAGCCCACGGCCTTGATCGCAGGGTGCTGCACCAGCTCGATGGACAGCTTGTTGGGGTCGCCGGCGGTGGAGTCCGCGTCCAGGAAGCCGAAGGTCCCCTCCGGCGCCCCGGCCCCGGCGACCGCCGTGCCCAGGATCTCCGCGATCCGCTTCGACAGCCGCGGCTGCGCCGGATGCCCCTTCACCACCACCGGGCAGCCGGCGGCCAGCGCGGAGGCGGTGTCGCCGCCGGGCACGCCGAAGGCGAACGGGAAGTTCGACGCCGCGAACACCGCGACCGGCCCCAGCGGGACGTCGACCGTGTACACGTCGGCCCCGCCGAGCGCGGCGCCCGGCGAGCTGCGCCGCGACAGGTGGCGCCCGGCGGCGACGTGGTCGCCGTACAGCCGCAGCTGGCCGGTGGTCCGGGTGACCTCGCCGTCCAGCCGCGCCTCGGTCAGCCCGGTCTCGCCCCCGGCCAGGTCGACCAGCTCCGCGCGCGCCGCTTCCAGGGCGTCGGCGCACGCGTGGAGCAGGTCTCGTCGGCGCTCGGCGCTCCAGGAGCCGTAGACGCCCGCCGCTGACGCCGCCGCACCGGCAGCCTGATCCAGTGTCGTGTGATATGTCACCGAATCAGGGTAACCCTGTTTACTCGCCGGACCCAACCCTCCGTATGAGAATGCCCGCTATGTGGTCGCATACGCAGTCGCCTATGCGGTCGTCCGCCTACGGGGTCGGCGCGGCCTGCGCCCAGAACGCCGCCGAGTCCGTCTTGAGCTTGGCCACGAACTGCTGCGGCGTCAGCTTCCCGGTCATGAACGCGACCGAGTCCGCCTGGAAGACCGTCGTGTACCACTTCGCGTCGTCCCGCATCAGCGCGTCCTGGTCCGGGAACACCGTCCGGTTGGTCAGCGCCGTCTGCACCGTGGACAGCATGGCCGGGGCGGCGATGTCGGTGCGCGGGGTCATGTTCCCGGCCTCGGTGGAGATCTTCGACAACTGATCCTTGGCCATGAAGTAGAGGACGAACTTCTCCGCGGCGCCCCCGTTCTTGCCGGCCTTGGGCACGGCGAACCCGAACAGGTTCACTCCCGCGGAGTCGTCCGAGCGCATGCCGCCCTGATCCGGCATCGCCGGGAAGACGAAGCTGTCCACGTCCGTCGTCCGCTTGGTCTCGCTCGGCACCCAGGTGCCGCCCAGGATCAGCGCGGCCTTGCCCGCGGCCCACGCGTTCTGCTGGTCCTTGGCGTGGGTGCTGGTGGTCCCGGTGTCCTCGGTGTTCCAGCCCGGCGCGAAGTAGCCGCCCTTCACCAGCGCTTCGAGCTTCTGCGCGCCGTCGGCCAGCCGCGCGTCGTTCCAGCGGCTGTCCGCGCCCTCCTGGGCGGTGTCCCGCTCTTCGGCGGTGCGCTTGAACTGGCCGGGGCCGAGTTCGCGCTCGAACATCCACTCCACCCAGTACGCCGCGTTGCCCCCGGTGGCGTCCAGCGCCAGCGGCACCTGCCCCCTGCCCTTGATCTGCTCCAGCAGCGCCGTGAACTGGTCCCAGGTCTGCGGCGGGCTCGTGGACAGCTGCGGATACTTGGTCTTGTCGAAGAAGACCGCCTCGGAGGCGACCTCGTAGGGCACCAGCACGACCGCGCCGTTCGTAGCGGTCATCAGCGGCGTGTACTTGTCCGGCACGACGTCGGTCAGGTTCTGGTTCTCGCCCGGCACCGGCTGCTGGTACAGGTCTGTCAGGTCGGTGACGTCCACTCCCTCGGCCCCCGCGCCGAGGACTGTGTTGACGCTGCCGTCCGACAGATCCGGCACCGGCTTGCCGGCCTTGATCGCGGCGGCGATGTCGTCGAGCACCCCGCGGCCGTGCCACTCGACGGCGACCGTCACCCCGGTGGCCGCCTGGTAGGAGGCCAGCGCCTCCTTGATCACCGAGGCCTGCGGCTCGTCCTCCTTCCACATGGACCAGTACGTGAAGGACTTCGAGTCCCCGCCCGCCGCCTTGGACGCCCCCTGCGACGCGCTGCTCGAGCAAGCGGGTACGGTCACGGCCATGACGAGCACCGCGGCCGTCATGGCTATGTTCCGCCTCTGATGTCTTCCCCTTGACTGCGTTGGCATGACGGCAGGGTACGACGATACGGAAAGCGCTTACAACGCGCCGCGGCAAGACCTTGCCACCACGGGTCGTCCAGCGTGGTGATGAAGGCCGGTCGAGGGCCCGGAACCGGTTTCTCAGCCGTCTCCGAAGAGCTCCTCGAGCTCCTCGCGGCCGGGCAGATCCGCCGGGCGGACGGTCTGGCCGTCGCGCACGTAGACGAACGCCGCGGAGACCGCGGACAACGGCACCCCGCGCATCTCGGCCCAGGCCAGCCGGTAGATCGCCAGCTGGGTCGAGTCCGCGTCGTGCGCGCGGGACGTCTTCCAGTCGACGACTTCCCAGCCATCAGGGGTCTTGTACACGGCATCGATGCGTCCGCGCACCACCCGGCCCGCGAGCACCACCTGGAAGGGCTGCTCGACGGCCTCCGGCATGGATTCGGCCCACCGCGTGCGCAGGAACGAGTCCTGCAGCTCCTTCAGGTCCACCTCGTCGGCGATGTCCTCGTCGGCGGCGCCGGGCAGGTCCTCGTACTCGAACAGGGCCTGCTGCCCGAACAGCGACTCGATCCAGGCGTGGAACTTGGTGCCCAGGCGGGCCGACGGCGCCGGCGGCTGGGGCATCGGACGCGCCAGCTCCCGGCGGAAGCGCGAGGGGTCGTTGCGGTAGCGCAGTAGCTGTGAGGCCGACATCGAGGACGGCAGCGGCGCATAGCGCTGGATGGAGTCGCCGCGCTTGAGCTCCTCCAGCAGGGCTTCGAGGTCGCGGTCCCAGGAGGCGATGGCCGCGCGGTCCTCGGCGGTGGCCGCGTGCTCGGCGTCGACGACGTGCGGCTCGGCCGGTGACTCGGCGGCCCGCTGGGCGGGCAGGAGGCCGGCGAGCGGCTCGCCGGCCTCGTCGAACAAAGCCATCGCCGCATCCGGGGCCTGTGCGACTCCGGCCGTCTCCACGGCCCCGACCGCCTCACCGGAGCCGTCGCCGTCGCCGGGCTGGCCGGCGGTCTGAGGTTCCCCGGAATCCGGCCCGACGCCGCCCGGCTCGCTGAACGCCTCGGCCTGCCGCCGGTGCAGTGCCGCGATCACCATCTCCGCGCCGATCCGCCGCCGCTCGCCCGCCTCGGCGTCCGGCAGCACCGGCCAGTGCGCCTCGGTCGCGCCGAGGCTGGGGTTCACGGCGTCCGGGTCCGGCTCGGCGGCCCAGGCGACGATCTCGCCGTGGCCGTCCTGGCAGTGCTCGTACAGCCCGGTCAGCCAGGTGTCCGGCCCGCGGCGCCGCTTCTGCGTCGGCCCCCACCAGTGCCCCGAGGCGGTCAGGTAGTAGCGCGGCCGGGTGACCGTCACGTACTCCAGCCGCAGGTCCTCCCAGGACTCGTACTCCTTGGCCTGCTCCTTGAAGGACTTGAAGGCGGCGGTGTTGCCGGCGTCGTCCAGGGCCGGCAGGTGTTCGGCGTCGCCGCGCAGCGGATACGGCAGCACCGCGCCGGACCCGATCCACGACTCGCGCGGCTTCTGCGCGGCGCCGGCCAGGTGCGGCACGAACACCGCGTCCCACTCCAGCCCCTTCGACTTGTGCATGGTCAGCAGCTTCACCGAATCGCCCTGCGACGGCAGCGAGGCGTCGATCCCGCGCTCGTGCCGCTCGGCAGCCTTCAGGTAGGCACGGAAAGCGGTTACCGACTGATCGCCCTCCAGGTCCTGGAAGTCCGCGGCCCGGCCCAGGAAGGCGGCCAGCGTCTCCGCCGAGCGCTGCGCCACCAGCTTCGGCGACGCCGCGACCTCCACGTCCAGCCCCGTCACCGAGATCACCCGGTGCAGCACGTCCAGGACCGGCTCGGACAGCCGGCGCCGCAGGATCCGCACCTCGGAGGCGAAGCGCGCGAAGCGGACTCGGGCCTCCTCGGAGAACGGCAGATCGGGGCCCGGATCCGCCATCGCGTCGGACAGCGACACGACCTCGGTGGGGTCGGACCCCGCGACCGCGTCGGCCAGCCGGTCGCGGCCGGCCCGGTCGGCATACTCGGCCGGGTCTCGCACCAGCTCCCGCGCCCGCATCCCGAGCAGCGCCAGATCGCGCGCGCCGATCCGCCAGCGCGGCCCGGTCAGCAGCCGGACCAGCGAGGCGTTGGCGATCGGCTCGTCGAGCACGTCCAGCATCGCGATCAGGTCGGCGACCTCCGGCAGGTGCACGAGTCCGGACAGCCCGACCACCTCGACCGGGAGCCCTTGCGCGTGCATCTCCTCATACAGCGGCGGGATCTGGTTGCCCTTGCGCACCAGCACGGCGATCTCGCGCAGCGCGATCCCGCCCCGGTAGTGCGCGTCGGCGACCATCCGCGCGACCCACTTCACTTCGTCCTCGGCGGTCTCGGTGAGCCCGACGCGGGTCCAGCCCTTGTCCGCCTTCTCCTCCGAGGGCCGCAGCTGCCGCACGCCGGTGTGCCGCTGACGCAGCGGATCGGACACGACGTTCGCGAACTCCAGCAGGTGACCGCCGCTGCGCCGGTTCTCACTCAGCGCGTAGCCGCGCGAGCGGGTGCCGTCGAGCTTCGCGAAGTGGTCCGGGAAGTCGTCGAGGTTCGCCACCGAGGCGCCACGCCAGCCGTAGATGGACTGACACGGGTCGCCGACCGCGGTCACCGGGTGACCCGCCCCGAACAGGCCGACCAGCATCCGGCGCTGCGCCACCGACGTGTCCTGGTACTCGTCGAGCAGCACGACCTTGAACTTCTCGCGCTCGATCGCGCCGACCTCGGCCCGCTCCTCGGCCAGCCGCGCGCCGAGCACCATCTGGTCGCCGAAGTCGATCAGGTCGCGCCGGACCTTCAGATCGCGGTAGCGCTCGACCAGCTCGGACAGCTCGATCCGCTGCCGGGCGATCTCGGCGGCCTTGAGGAAGTCGGTGTAGCCGCGCTTGGCCTTGCCGTTGCGGGGATCGCGGAAGGATTCGGCCTGCCCTATGAACGCTTCCTCGTGTTCGCGCAGCTGCTCCGGGGTCACCAGGTGCTCGGACAGTTCCCCGTCCAGCGCCAGCACTCTGTCGGCGAGGTCGGCGACCTTGCCCTTGAAGTACCGCAGCTCCTTGGGACCACGGACCGCGGTGACGGCCAGCTGGTAGCGCGTGGCGTCGGCCAGCAGCCGCGCCGAGGGCTCCAGACCGAGACGCAGGCCGTGCTCCTTGATCAGGCGGTCGGCGTAGGCGTGGTAGGTCGAGACCGTGGGCTCGCCGACCGACTCGTCGAACTCGGAGTCCGGATCTTCGAGTTCTTCGTCCTCCAGCTTCCGCAGGGCTTTGCGGATGCGCTCGGACAGTTCGGCGGCGGCCTTGTTGGTGAACGTCAGCCCGAGTACCTGGTGCGGCCCCACCTGCCCGGTCCCGACCAGCCACACCACGCGCGCGGCCATGACGGTGGTCTTCCCCGACCCCGCGCCGGCCACGATGACGGCGGGCTCCAGCGGCGCCGTGATGGCGTCCAGCTGTTCTTCCGTGTAGGGAACCCCGAGCAGTGCTTTGAGATCTTCGGTGTCCCGGATCAAAGGAGTTGCTTTCCCTCGGACTGTTTCGGGCAGCACTTGCGGAAGACACAGGTACCGCACTGTTTCTCGCCGTACGCGGCGAAGTTCTCGTCCAGGACCCGCGCCGCCATCTTCGCGAGCTTCTTCTCGATCGGAGTCTCGCCGGGCTGCTCCAGAGAGGGGTCCTGCTCGGCCGTCTTGGGCAGCCCGGCCGCGTCGCCCTCGCGCAGGAACACCAGCTCGGCGCCGCCGGACTCGTTCGAGACGCCCTTTATCGCGCCCTCGCGGACCACGAGCTGGTAGACCGCGAGCTGCGGGTGCTCCTGGGCCTCGTTCTTGGTCGGCACGTTCTTGCCGGTCTTGAAGTCGACCACGTAGACCAGCCCGGCCTCGTCGGTCTCGACGCGGTCGAAGGACCCGCGGATGCGCAGATCGAAGCCGTCTCTGTCGCCTTCTCCCTCGCCGTCTTCGGCACGGACGTTGAGCCGCACGTCGAACTCCTGCTCCGAGGAGTGCAGCAGCCGGCCGCGGTCGGTGACGTGCCAGGCCAGGAAGCGCTCCAGCGCCGCGCGCGCCTCCTCCTTCTGCTGCGGCGACTGCCACTGCGCCTCGAAGGACAGCCGGTCCCAGACCCGGTCCAGCCGCTCCATCAGCACGTCGAGGCGCGCCGGGGTGTCGCCCTTGGCCACCTCGTCGGCCAGCACGTGCACCACGTTGCCGAAGCCCAGCGCGACGGTCTTCTGTTCGTGCGCGGCGGCCTCGTGGTCCAGGAACCAGCGCAGCGAGCACTCGTCTATGGCCGCGACCTGGCTGGCGGACAACAGCAGCGGCTTGGCCGGGTCGCGGACCGGCTGCTCGGAGACGGTCTCCTCGACCAGGCCCCACCACTTGTCGGGGTGCGCCGAGGGCACCAGCGGCCGGCCGTCCCCGGCCTGCGCGTCGGCCAGCCGGGCCAGCCGCTCGGCGGCGGCCTGCCGCAACTGGTCGGAGCTCTTCGGGTCGGTCAGGACCCGGCGCAGGTCGGCGACCAGGGCCGGGATGGCCAGCGCGCGCTTGCGCAGCCCGGGCAGCGGCTGCACCTCGACGCCGAGTTCGTACACGAAGCGCGAGGGCGCCTCGGCCGCGGCGTCGTCCCCGATCAGGGAGCTGTCGACGGCGGTGACCACGAGCCGTTCGCGGGCCCGGGTGACGGCCACATAGAACAGACGGCGCTCCTCCGCGAGGAGCGTCGCGGCCGTCGGGATCTCGTCCATCGACCGCAGGCCGTTGCGGCCGATCAGGTCGGCCTGGAGCAGCGAGCCGCGCAGCCGCAGGTCCGGCCACAGACCGTCCTGCACTCCGGCGACGATGACGAAGCGCCACTGCAGGCCCTTGGACTTGTGTGCGCTCATCAGCCGGACCGCGCCGCCGCGCGAGGACTGCGCCGCCATCGAGTCGCCCGCGAGCTCCTGGGCCTCCAGGTCGGCGATGAAGTTGCGGACGCCGCGGCCGGTCGCGCGGTCCTCGGCGCGGGCCGCGTAGTCGAACAGGACGCAGACCGCGTCCAGGTCGCGGTCCGCCGAGCGCCCGACGTTGCCGCCGCGCTGGGACGTCCGTTCCAGATGCTGCGGCCAGTTGTGGGCCCGGTTGCGGCCGCGGTCGTCCGAGCCGCCGCTCCACAGTTCCCACAGAGCCTGCTCGACCGAGCCGCCGCCGCGCAGGATCTGGCGGGTGCGCAGCAGCAGCATGCCGAGCCGCCGGGCCGGCTCGGAGACGTCCTCTTCCATGGCCACCAGGCGCGCCGGCTCGGCCAGTGCCTCGCGCAGAAGCACTTCGCTCGGGCGGACCCCGGTGACCGTCGGATCGGTGGCCTCGCGCGGTTCCTCGGCGACAGCGTTCTGGTTCGCGACGCGCTCCTCGGCGCGCAGCGCGCGAGCGAGCTTGCGGAGTTCGAAGGCGTCCATCCCGCACAGCGGCCCGGACAGCAGCGAGCGCGCGACCTCCGGCGTCAGCGCGTCCTCGCTGTCCGCCACCCGCAGCGCCTGCAGCAGCACCGCCACCGCCGGCTCGGCGGCCAGCGGCAGCTCGTCGCCGGAGGTGTCGACCGGCACCCCGGCCGTGATCAGCGCGCGCCGCAGCGCCGGGATCGAGCGGGTCGCGGAGCGGACCAGCACGGCGATCTCGTCCCACGGGACGCCGTCTTCCAGATGCGCGCGGCGCACCATGTCGACGATGTTGTCGAGCTCGGTGTTCGGCGTCGGGAAGGTGAAGACCTGCAGCGAGCCCTCGACCGGCGCGCCGTCGACGACCGGCCCTTCCGCCGCCAGATCACGGTGCTCGCGCACCTTTTCCACCGGCAGCAGCGGGATCGGCATGCGCCGGGTCAGGTCGCGCGAAGCCTTCAGCAGCGCGGGGCCACAGCGCCGCGAGGTGCGCAGCACCGCGGTGTCGGCCGGCGTGCCGTCCATGTTCCGGAACGCCTCGGGGAAGTCGAGGATGCCGCGCACGTCCGCGCCGCGGAACTGGTAGATCGACTGGTCCGGGTCGCCGAACACGACCAGGTCCGCGCCGTCCCCGGCGAGTGCCTGGAGGAGCCGCACCTGGGCCGGGTCGGTGTCCTGGTATTCGTCCACGAACACGGCGCGGAAGTCGTGGCGCAGCTCGCGGCGCACGTCGTCCTGCCCGGCCAGCAGCACGGCGCGGTGCACGAGCTCGCCGTAGTCCAGGACGCCCTGGACGTCGAGCACGTCGAGGTACTCCTCGAAGAACGCCGAGGCCGCGTACCAGTCGCCCCGGTCGGCCCGCCGCGCGGCCTCGGCCAGCTCGGTCGGGTCCAGGCCCAGTTCCCGCGCCCGGGCCAGCACGGTCCGCAGCTCCTCGGCGAAGCCGCGAGTGGCGAGCGCCGCGCGCAGATCCTGCGGCCACTGGATGCGCTCGCCGAGGACGCCGCCTCCTATCCCGACATCGATGCTGCCGGAGACCAGGTCGCGGACGAACACGTCCTGTTCGGGGCCGGAAAGCAGCCGGATCGGCTCGGTGAACAGCTCAGGGTCCTGGAAACGCCGGACCAGCGCGTAACAGAAGGAGTGGAACGTGGTCGCCAACGGCGCGACGCCGGACATCGACAGCCGGCGGCCGATGCGGTCGCGCAGTTCGGTGGCGGCCTTGCGGCTGAATGTGAGGATCAGCACTTGGTCGGGGCGCAGTGCGGCACGGTCGGGATCAGTCTTCGCGATGACCGCTTCGACCAGCGTGTGCGTCTTCCCGGTGCCCGGTCCGGCGAGCACCAGCAGCGGACCGCCGGGGTGTTCGACGACGCGGCGCTGTGCCGGGTCCAGCGGCGGACCGCTGACCTGGGACGGGGCCTGCGTGTCGAACAATGTTTCGAATCCTTTGCCGGCGGGTATACCCGAGCGATACACCACGGTCCTCTATGACAACACAGACCACCGACTGTCACGCCCTATTCGGCAATGGATCATGCCTGCGCGCCGATCATGCCGTATAGGCGGAAGCGAAGGACCCGCGGGTTCGCCCGCGGGTCCTTCGCCTTTTTGAGAACACTCCCCCTATCTGCACCTACTCGCTGCGGAGCACCTCAGAGATCGACGACCGCGCCGCGGACCGCGCCGGGACCAGCGCCCCGAGCACCGCGATCCCGACCCCGGCCAGGAACATCCAGGCCAGCAGCGGCGCCGAGTAGACGTGGAGCAGGCTCGCGGGCAGATCTATGCCCTGAGCGTGTTCGATCAGCGGCACGACCAGCCGGAAGAGCCCGTATCCCAGCGGCAGGCCGACGATCCCGCCGAGCAGGCCCAGCACGCCCATCGAGGTCACGACCATCGCCACCACCTGGCGCGGGGTCATGCCCACCGACTTGAGCATCCCGAGGTCGCGGCGCCGCTCCCGGGTGTTCAACAGGACCGTGTTGAACACGCCCAGCGCGGCGACCAGGCTGAGGACCACGGTCATCACGGCGGAGATGATCCGCATCCCCTCGTTCGGGTCCCCCGGGTCGCGGACGGCGACGTGCCAGCCCGGATCCAGGGCCCGCAGCCGGGCCGCGAGAGCCTGCCGGTCGGCCCCGGCCGCCGCCCGGACCTCGAAGCTTTGAGCCTTCTGGCCCGGCGCCAGCTGCTGGAAGGTGCTCCAGTCCGCTTCGAACATGCTGTCCCCGCCGGTGACGCCCTCTCCGACGATGACGACGCGCGCGGTCCGGCCGTTCTCCTCGATGGTCAGGGTCTGCCCCAGGGCCAGGTGGTGCCGGTTCAGGAACCGCGCCGGGGCCACGGCCTGGTTCGGCCCGGACAGCCAGTGTCCCTTGACGATGGTCCAGCCCATCCGGGCCGAGTCGCCGCCCTCGTACTCCACGCCGATCGGGATGGTCATCCCGGCCACCCCGACCATGTCATAGGCCTGGGCCGAGACCGCGGCCACGCCGGGAGTGGCGCGCATCGCCCGCTCCATCGCGTCCGCGTCCAGCCCGCTCGGGCGGGCCCCGTACGTGCTGACGTCGTACGTCACCGCGCCGATCCGGTCCGAGGCCGCCGAGACCCCGGTCATCCCCCGGGCCAGGCCGTTGGCGAACACCACGGTCGTCACGCCGAGTATCACCGCCGCGAGGGTCAGGGCGCTGCGGGCCGGCCGGGCGAACGGCAGCCCCAGCCCCATGCTCACCGAGCGCGGCAGCCGCGAGCCGGCCAGCTTGCGCTGCACCTTCAGCCCTCGGCCGCGCTTGGGCGCCGAACCGGCGGAGATCGCGGCGATCGCCGACATGCCCGCCGCGCGCCGAGCCGGGAGGTAGGCCGTCAGGGCCACCAGCAACGGCACCCCGATCAGGCACGCGACGTCCACCAGAGGGCTGATCTGCGCCTGCCCGCCGAGGGAGTCGAACGCCTTGTCCATCATCGGCTGCCCGACCGCGATCCCCAGCGGCAGCCCGACCACGGTCCCGGCGATCGCCGGCACGGCCATGGTCGCCACGTACACCCGGACCACCTGGCGCGGGGTGAAGCCGATGGTCTTGTAGATCCCGATGTCCTTGTATCCGGAGACCACCGCCCCGCTGACCACGTTCAGCACGATCAGCACCGCGACCGAGACCGCCAGCACGCCGAACGAGAACATGATCGGCAGCAGCGACTCCAGCTTGGCCAGCATCTCGGCGCGGGTGGTGCGCCAGGACTGGAAGCCGGTGAGGGCCTCGGCCGGCAGGCCCGCGGTCGCCTTCGCGACGTCGGTCTTGACCGCGGCGTCTGTGCCGGCGCTCGAGAAGCGGTAGAGCATCTCCAAGTGGTCCGGATGCAGCGCGGCCATTTGGCTCGGCGCGACCCAGGCGTCGGCGGTCTCCGAGACCGAATACGCGTAGCCGACGATGGTGAAGGCCGGCAGGCCCGGCCCGGTGAGGGTGGAGGCATCCCGGCCCGGCGGCCCGGGCAGCGGACGGCCGACCGGCTCGTCGAGCACGATCTCCCCCGGAGCACTCGGCCAGCGGCCCTTCCACAAGCGGACCTGGTCGACGTCGCCGGCGCCCGGCTGCGGGCGTCCGACCACGGTCATCTGGATGGTGTCGCCCTGGTCCGGGCCGGTCTGCATGCTGACACCCAGGGCCTGGAAGGGCCCGGAGGCGGCGGTGACCCCGGCGGCGTGCGCGGTCGCCGCCAGTTGCCGCTCGGACACCTCAGCCGTGTCGAAGGAGGCGACCGCATGCGCGCCGTTCTGCTGCCCGAAGGCCTGCTCGAACGGCCCGGTCGAGGCCTGCAACAGTCCCAGCCCCAGCACCGCGCTCATCGCGGACAGGGCCACGACCAGCCCGATGACGAACGTCTGCACCTTGCGGCGCTTCACGGCGGCGCGCGAGGCGCGCCACACCGGTCCTTTAGTGACCCTCACGGCGCTCACGCGGTCCTCTCGACGGCGCGCTCGGCGACGATCCGGCCGTCGGCGACCTCGACCAGGCGGCTGGCGCAGCGGGTGGCCAGGCGCGGGTCGTGGGTCACCATCAGCAGGGTCTGCCCGAGCTGGTTGAGGTCGATCAGCAGGTCCATCACCTGCTCGCCGGAGCGGCTGTCCAGGGCGCCGGTCGGCTCGTCGGCCAGCAGCAGCGCCGGCCGGTTCATCAGGGCCCGGGCCACCGCGACGCGCTGGCGCTCGCCGCCGGACAGCTGCGCCGGGTAGGTGTTCTTGCGGCCGGCGATGCCCAGTTCGCCCAGCAGCTCCAGCGCCCGGCGCCGCGCCTGGCCGGCCGGGACCCCGGCGAGCTGCGCGGCGAGCGCGACGTTGTCGAGGGCGGGGAGGTCGTCGATGAGGTTGAAGAACTGGAAGATCATCCCGATCCGGTGGCGGCGGAAGAGCGCCAGGCCGGTCTCGGTGAGGGCGCCGAGGTCCTCGCCGTGCACGAGCACCTGGCCGGAGCTCGGCCGGTCCAGACCCGCCACCAGGTTCAGCAGCGTGGACTTGCCGCAGCCGGACGGCCCCATGACGGCCACGGCCTCCCCTTGGCGGATGTGCAGGGTGACGCCGTCGAGGGCGGCGGTGTCGCCGTACTCCTTGCGGACGTTGTCGAGGCGGACGATCGGTCCGGTGGACCCGGACGCGGAGGACCCGGTGGTCCCCGCGGACCCTGTGGTCCCTGCGGAATCGGCGGCGGTAGCGGTCATGCGATCAACGTAGGGTTAGGCGGCACCGCGGCGGATCGGTCCGTGGTGGTAATCGTCCGGGCCTCTCATCCTGGGGATGTAGTCATGGTGTGGGTGCTGGTGGGGGCGCTGATCGCGGCGTGCGCGACAGCGGGCCGGCTCGCGGTGCTGCTGCGCCGCGAACGCGGAAGGAACACGCGGGCCGTCGAGGAGCGCGGGTGGCTGCTGGAGCGGGAGCGGGAGAGCGCCGCGCAGCAGGCGGTGGACGCCGAGCGGGCGCGGATCGCGCGGGAGCTGCACGACATCGTCAGCCACAACGTGAGCATGATGCTGATTCAGGCGGGGGCGGCGCGGCAGGTGCTGGCGGCGGCTCCGGCGCGGGCGGACACGGCCGAGGAAGCGGGCGCACCGGCCGTGGCCGAGGACGCCCTGCTGGCCGTGGAGAGCGCGGGCCGCGAGACCATGACCGAGCTGCGGCATCTGCTCGGCGTGCTGGCCCCGGCCCAAGACGGCCGCGAAGGCGACCTCACCCCGCAGCCGAGCATGGCCCGGCTCTCAGCGCTCGTGGACAAGATCGCTTTCGCCGGGCTGCCGGTGGACGTGCGGATCTCCGGCGAGCCGCGCGCGCTGCCCGGCGGCATCGACTCGACCGCGTACCGCGTGGTCCAGGAGGCGCTGACCAACGCGCTCAAGCACGGCGGCTCGAACGCCGAGCTGACCGTCCGCTATGACGACCGGTATCTGCGGATCGAGGTGCTGACGGCGGGAAGCGGCTCGCTGGACAGCATCGGCGGCACAGCGTCCGACGAGAAGACCGAGAAGATCGGCACCGGCCGCGGCCTGATGGGCTTGAAGGAGCGCGTCGCGGTCTACGGCGGCGATCTGGATGCGCGGCGGCGGATCGGCGGCGGCTTTCGCGTCCGCGCGAAGATACCTTTGGACGCGCCCACCCGTCTCCCACCACCGCCCGCCCACCCGTCTCCCACCACCACCCGTTAAGGAGGCGCTACGCGCCACTGACAAATGGGGAGACGCTTCGCGCCGCTAGGAATGACAAGTGAACCCCCGAGTCCTGATAGCCGACGACCAAGCCCTGGTCCGCACCGGCTTCCGCATGATCCTGAAGGCCAACGGCATCGAGGTCGTCGGCGAGGCCTCCGACGGGCTGGAGGCGGTCGCGGCCGCCGCCGAGCTGAAGCCCGACGTGGTCCTGATGGACATCCGCATGCCGAACCTGGACGGCCTGGAGGCCGCGCGCCGGATCCTGGCCGCCGACCCGGAGATCCGCGTCCTCATGCTCACGACGTTCGACCTGGACAAGTACGTCTACGAGGCCTTGGCATCCGGCGCTTCGGGCTTCCTGCTGAAGGACGTCACGCCCGAGCACCTGGTGGCCAGCGTGCGGTTGGTCGACACCGGGGACGCTTTGCTGGCGCCGTCGATCACGCGGCGGCTGGTGGAGAAGTTCGCGGCCTCGCCCGCGGAGCCGGCGGGCAGCACTGCTGAGGGCGCCCCGGCGGTCCACCGCGACCTGGCCACGCTGACCCGGCGCGAGCGCGAGATCCTGACGCTGATGGGCCGCGGCCTGTCCAACGCCGAGCTCGCCGAGCGCCTGGTGCTGTCGGAGGCGACGGTGAAGACGCACGTGGCGCACATCTTCACCAAATTGTCACTGAGGGACCGGGCCCAGGCGGTCGTGGTCGCGTACGAGACCGGGCTGGTCGCGCCCGGCGACGAGGCTTGAGACCGCCGGCCCTCCTCCTTCTATACGTCCTCTTGTAGGGGAAGTCCCCTAGTTTCCGGTTCCCTGGCTCCCCGCGAAGTCGCTCGGCACCTCGTCCATGGACCCGCCGCCCGCGACCCCGTCTTCGCCGGGCGACCAGCGGGCCCGCGGCATGTCGACCCGGGCGCCGTCCGGCTTCAGCGGCGTGCCCTCCTCGCGGTAGTTGGCCAGCGCCTCGCGCTCGTGCCCGGGCAGGAAGCCGCCGTCGCTGCGCACCACCCGCCACCACGGGGACCCGCCGCCGTACTTGGCCATCGCGGTGCCGACCTGCCGCGGACCGCCCTCGCCGAGCCAGGCCGCGACGTCGCCGTAGGCCATCACACGGCCGGGCGGGATCCGGTCCACGACGTCGAACACGCGCTCCACGTACGGAGGCAGTTCGGGTGGTTTGCTCACTTTCGTCACTCCTGTCGAGGTAATCCGGCGCGCCGCCGGTAATCCCCTCGTGGGACGATCAATCACAGTCGCCGCGCTCGAGGGGCGCCAGGGACTATCGTCCTTGTGTCCGGCACGGCGCACCACGACGACAAGAGCAGAAGACAGGGTGGACAGTGGCAGGGGAGCCCGGCACCGCCTCGCCGGCCCGACCGGGTCCGGTCGAGGCCGCCACGCCTGCCGTCGGCCTGCCCTCCGCCGCGGCCGGAGGTCCCGGTGCGCCCAGGACGTCCGGACCCGAGGATAGCCCAGGGCCCGGCGCCCCGCGGCCCGGCCGAACCGGATACCGGCCGGCCGGTCCGATCATCGACGAGCCGCCGGAGCCGCGGCGCATACGCCGGCCGGCGGACCTGCTCCGCTCCGTGGCGAGCTTCGTCTTCATGCTCCTGTTCTTCGTCATCGGCATGGTCGCCGGCGGCACCACGCGGGGTGCGGAGTCGGACATCTCCAAGTTGTCCGCCGACCAGAAACTCCCGCTGGGCCTGGTCCTGGCCGTCACCTCGGCGCTGCTCGCGGTCGTCCCGATCGTGCTGGCGATCGACCGGCTGTACCGGCGCGACTCCCGGCGCGTGGTGGACTCGGTGCTGGCCGCCGCGATGGCCTACCTCGCCGCGGTCGGGCTGAACGCGATCGTCTCCTCGCCGCACACCCCGAAGACCATCCGCGACGCGCTGACGCTGCCGACCAACGCCGCCGGGGACACGGCGGCGTTCCACATCTACCTGACGACCGTCGTGGCGTATCTGACGATCATCGGGTTCTCCAACCGGCACAACTTCCAGACCGCGACCTGGATCGCGCTGATCGCCTACGGCGTGGTCACCCTGATCCAGGGCGACGCGACGATCATCAGCCTGGCCGAGACCGTGCTGCTGGGCCGCCTGGTGGCCTTCGGCTGGCGCTGGGCCCGCGGGGTGATCAACGACAGACCCACCGGCGAGGCGGTCCATCAAGCGCTGTCCGACGCCAGACTCGACCCGCTGTCGTGCCGCCGCGTCCCGGACACCGAGGACGTGCGGCGCTACGTCGTGGCCACCGAGGGGCACGGCGACGTCGACGCGATAGTCCTGGACCGCGACCAGCAGGCCGCGGGCCTGGTGTACCGGCTCTACCGCCGGGTCCGCCTCCGCGGGCCGGCGCAGCGCCGCAACCTGCTGAGTCTGCGCCGGATGCTGGAGCAGGAGGCGCTGATGTCGTACGCGGTCACGTCCGCCGACATCCGCACCCCGCGCCTGCTGGCCGTCCGCGACCTCGGCCCGGACACGGGCATGCTCGCGTACGAACTGGTCCCGGGGCGCACCCTGGAGCAGCTGGAACCCGAGGCGCTGACCGACGAACTCCTCAGCCAGCTCTGGGAGATGCTCGCCGAGCTGCACGAGCACCAACTGGCGCACCGCCGGCTGTCGGCGCACGCGTTCCTGATCGACGAGGACGGCCGGCCCTGGCTGACCGACCTGCGCCTCGGCGAGGTGGCGGCCGGGACGCTGTCGCGCAGGCTGGACACCGCCGAGATGCTGACCGTGACCAGCCTGTACTTCGGCCACGAGCGCAGCGTCGCGGCCGGCGTGGCCCGTCTCGGCGAGGACAACATCGCGGCGGCGCTGCCGATGCTCCAGCCGGTGATCCTGACCCGCAACACCCGCGCCGCGCTGAAGAAGTCGAAGGGCCTGCTGAACAACCTCCAGGAGGCGGTCCAGGCCCTGCACCCCTCGGTGGAACCGGAGCCGGTGAAGCTGGAGCGGTTCGGCCCCCGGGCGCTGTTCTCGGTGGTCGGCCTGAGCTTCGCGGCCTACCTGCTGCTGGCGTCGAACTACTCGTGGTCGGGCCTCACCGCGGTGAACTGGTGGTGGACCGGCGCGGTGGCCCTGGCCTCGGCGGCCACCTACGTCGCGGCGGCGATGGCCCTCGACGGCTTCGTCCCCGAGAAGCTCCGCTGGGGCCGCACGGTCATGTCGCAGGTGGCGGCCTCCTTCGTCACCCTGGTCGCCCCCGCGGCGGTCGGCGGCGTCGCGATCAACACCCGCTACCTCCAGCGCACCGGCCTGCCGACCCGCGCAGCGGTGACGGCGGTCGGGGCGCAGCAGATCATGGGCCTGGTCCAGCACCTCCTGCTGATCCTGATCTTCGGCGTCATCGCCGGCAGCTCCGGAGACAACAGCGGCGGCGGCTCCCACGCCTCCAGCGCGACCCTGATCGCCATCATCCTGGCCCTGGCCCTCCTGGTCCTGCTGATCGCGACGATCCCCCAGCTCCGCCGCTTCGCCGTGAACCGCCTCCGCCCCCTCGTCGCCGGCATCCTCCCCCGCCTGATGGACGTGGCCCAGAACCCGGTGAAGCTCGCCACCGGCCTCGGCGGCACCGTGATGCTGTCCCTGCTGTACATCTTCGCCCTCTGGGCCAGCATCCAGGCCGCCGCCACCGACGACCGGGCAGCGAAGATCAACTTCGCGGTGGTGGCCGTGGTCTTCCTGACGGCCCAGGCGGCGGGCTCGATAGTCCCCACCCCCGGCGGCGTCGGCGGCGTCGAGGGCGCGCTCATCGGCGCCCTGACGACCTTCGGCCGCCTCGACGGAGGCCTGGCGACGACGGCGGTGCTGCTCTTCCGCCTGATGACATTCTGGCTCCCGGTCCTGCCCGGCTGGATCGCCTACAACTACATGACGCGGCGCGGGGAGTTGTAGGTCGCTCGATCAGGCGATTCGGGTTGAGAGACCGGGACGGATCCGGAAATACTGATGACCAGTAGGGTGCCGCGCCTACGGAAGGTGCGGAAGTGAAGCCGGGAGCGACCGATGGAATCGGGTGCCCGGCTTCGCGCTTTTCACGCGTCCACTTCTACGATCTGAGTGACCGCTTCGAGATGGCGCCAACTCTCGCCATCGCCGTTCAGCCACCAGGCCGCAGCCAGCATCGGCTGCCGATCCCGCCGCTCGTAGCGCCAATGGATGCTCTTGGTCTTACCTTTCCGCAGCGACTTCAGCTCGTTGCGGACGCCATCGAGATCTTGATCATCAATAACCGCCGCAGCGGGCATAGAAGCAAACACCCTCGCCTCGTCGGCGGCGCATGCTCTCATCCACCTAAGCGGTCAACACCACGCCGATCAGTGTATTGACCCACAAACACGTCGACCGCCGCCCCAAGCGTGGGGCAGCGGTCGACTTCACTCAAAATAGCGAACGAGCGTCGAGCACCTCGATCGACTCGCTCAGCTCACTCAGTAACTCGGCTTCTCCGGCTCGATCTGGTTCACCCAGGCCAGCACGCCGCCACCGACGTGCACCGCGTCCTTGTACCCCGCCGCGTGCACGACGGCCAGAGCCTCGGCCGACCGGACGCCGCTCTTGCAGTGCAGCACGATGCGCTTCGCCGGGTCGAGCTTCTCCAGGGCCGTGCCCATCAGGAACTCGCCCTTGGGGATCAGGGTGGCGCCGGGGATGTTCACGATCTCGTACTCGTTGGGCTCGCGGACGTCGATCAGCTGGATCTTCTCCTCGCCGTCGAGCCACTCCTTGAGCTGCTTCACGGTGATGGTCGAGTCCTTCGCCGCGTCGGCCGCCTCCTCGGAGATGGCGCCGCAGAAGGCCTCGTAGTCGATCAGCTCGGTGACGGTCGGGTGCTCGCCGCAGACCGCGCAGTCCGGGTCCTTGCGGACCTTCACCTGGCGGTAGGTCATCTCCAGGGCGTCGTAGATCATCAGGCGGCCGACCAGCGGTTCGCCGATGCCGGCCAGGAGCTTGATGGCCTCGTTGACCTGGATGGAGCCGATGGAGGCGCACAGCACGCCCAGGACGCCGCCCTCGGCGCAGCTGGGGACCATGCCCGGCGGCGGGGGCTCGGGGTACAGGCAGCGGTAGCAGGGCCCGTACTCGGACCAGAAGACCGAGGCCTGGCCGTCGAAGCGGTAGATCGAGCCCCACACGTAGGGCTTGTTCAGCAGCACGCAGGCGTCGTTGACCAGGTAGCGGGTCGCGAAGTTGTCCGTGCCGTCGACGATCAGGTCGTACTGCGCGAACAGCTCCATCACGTTCGTCGAGTCCAGCCGCTCCTCGTGCAGGTTGACCTGTACCAGGGGGTTGATCTCCTTGATGGAGTCGCGCGCGGACTCGGCCTTGGAGCGGCCGATGTCGCTCTGGCCGTGGATGACCTGGCGCTGCAGGTTGGACTCGTCGACCACGTCGAACTCGACGATGCCGAGCGTGCCCACGCCGGCCGCGGCCAGGTAGAGCAGTGTCGGGGAGCCCAGCCCCCCGGCGCCGACGCACAGCACCTTGGCGTTCTTCAGCCGCTTCTGGCCGTCCATCCCCACGTCGGGGATGATCAGGTGGCGCGAGTAGCGGCGCACCTCTTCCACGCTCAGGTCCGCGGCCGGCTCGACCAGCGGGGGTAGGTTGCTCACAACATCTCCCAGAGAAGTCTTCGAAGCGCCTGGGGGTAATCCGCGGCATTCAACGACAACCGTCGCATGCCCGGCTCGATTCCCGGACCCTTCGTCCAATTGCCGAGATCGGCCCCGCCTCGGCCGCCGCGGACTCCGCGCGCCGCGTTTGCAAGATCAACAGCTCATCCGATCAGGTTCCGGACCGTCCGGGTGGAAACAACCTACTCGCGCGTAGACTGCTGACCATGACCACTACCGACGCCGCCTACGCGGACACCGGCACCTCCCGGCAACGGTCCGCCCGGCTGCCTCGGAGCGCCCGCCGCAACCAGCTCCTGGGCGCGGCCGAGGAAGTCTTCGTCGCGCAGGGCTACCACGCCGCCGCGATGGACGACATCGCCGAGCGCGCCGGCGTCAGCAAGCCGGTGCTCTACCAGCACTTCCCGGGCAAGCTCGAGCTCTACCTGGCCCTGCTGGACAAGCACTGCGACGCCCTGGTCGCCCAGGTCCGCGCCGCGCTGGAGTCCACCAGCGACAACAAGCAGCGCGTGGCCGCCACCATCGGCGCCTACTTCGACTACGTCGAGCACGAGAGCGGCGCCTTCCGCCTCGTCTTCGAGTCGGACCTGAACAACGAGGCGGCGGTCCGCGAGCGCACCCACCGCGTCACCCAGGAGTGCGCCGAGGCGATCCGCGACGTCATCGCCACCGACACCGGCCTGTCGGACGAGGAGTCGATGCTGCTGGCCGTCGGCCTGACCGGGATCGCGCACGTCACCGCCCGGTACTGGCTGTCCACCGGCGGCGGCCAGATCCCCCGCGACGCCGCGGCACGGATCGTGTCGCAGCTGGCGTGGCGCGGCATCGGGAACTTCCCGCGCAAGGATTCTGTCTAGATAGCTGGCACGCTTGGTCTGTCGGCGGACACCCCGCCGGCGTCGGAGCACGCCGCCTGTTGCACTCGAGCACCTAAGGAAGCCTTCGTGGAAATCAAGATCGGCATCCAGCACACAGCCCGCGAGCTGAGCCTGGAGTCCAACCTGTCGACCGAAGAGGTCGAGGCCGCGGTCGCCGCCGCGCTCAAGGACGGCGGCGTGCTGACCCTGACCGACGAGAAGGACCGCAAGGTCCTGGTCCCGGGCAGCAAGATCGCCTACGTCGAGCTCGGCGAGCCGACCGGCCGCCGGGTCGGCTTCGGGGCGATCTGACCCGATTCGGGAGTGAACAGTGGGGTAAAAGGGGCTCATGTCCTTTTTCACACTGCTGTGGCTGGCGGCCCTGGGGCTGGGCATCGGCGCCCTGGGCCGCGCCGTCGTCAAGGACGGCACCCCGATGACCACCTGGATGACCACGGTGGTGGGCGTGGTCGGCGCGGTCGGCGGCGGCTCGATCATCCACGCGATCCTCGGCGACGGGCACACCCTCGTCGCCACGCTCCTGGGCGTCGCCCTGGCCGCGGTGCTCGTCCTGGCCATCACGAGCTGGCAACGGACCCGGGGCGAAGACGCCTGATCCGCCCACCCGGTTTCCGGTCCGCTCGCCCGACTTCCGGTCCGCGCGCCCCGTCTCCTTCCGCCCGCCCGGCTTCCTGCCCGCCCGCCCGGCTTCCGGTCCAACCGCCCGGTTACCGATCCAACCGCCCGGTTACCGATCCGCGGGCGGCGGTTTCTGATCCGCCCGCCCAACCTCTGGTCCACCGGCACGCTTTTTGAGCTGCGGGCTCGGTGCTAACCCTACGTTTCAGGCGCTCAGCCCCAGCGTCGCCATCCGCGTCCCGTGCGCCTCGGTGAGCCGCGTCAGCATCTTCCCGACCTCGGCCAGATCCACCGTCGTGCCGCAGTCCGGCGCCGCCAGCACCCCGGCGAGCAGAGCAGCGAGCGCCGCACGCCGCGCCGCGATGTGCTGGGCCTGCGTCAGCGCCTCCCCCATGATCCGGCGGCCCCACAGCGCCAGCCGCCCGGCTATCTTCGGGTCCTGCTCGATGGCGGCCCGCACGTGCTCCACGACGAACGCGCTGTGCCCCAGGTCCTCCAGCACGCCCTCGACGACGGCCCGCGACTCCGGATCCAGGAACCGGGCCGCCTCGCGGTAGAAGTCGGCGGTGAGCGTGTCGCCGATGTAGGCCTTGACCAGAGACTCCAGCCAGCCGGATGGTTTGGTGTGCTCATGGAAGGCGTCCACCGGCGCCGCGAACGGCTCCATCGCCTCGGTCGGGTTCGCGCCGAGCTCGGTCAGCCGGTCCCGAACCCGCCGGAAGTGGCCGAACTCCGCCGCGGCCATGCCCGCGACCTGCGCCTTGCCGTCCAGCGTCGGGGCCAGCCCGGAGTCGGCGGCCAAGCGCTCGAACGCTGTCAGCTCCCCGTAGGCGACCAGCCCCAGAAAGTCGATCACGGCTGTCTCGTAGGACATGGCGGTCGCCGAAGAAGTCATGTGGGCAGTTTATTCAGGTGTTTCCCGTCGGGTATACTGTGTGTGACTAGCAGGATGCCCGGTCGGTGGCCCGATCGGCTCCGACCCACTGCGGCAACCGGATCCACAGAGGATCCCTCCAAGCCGCGAGGCCGCTCGCTCCTCCAGATGCATTGACCGCTGGGGTCGACGCGAGCACGTACGCAAGCAGCACACATAGCACCGTGCTAGCCCCTCGCGCAGTGCCGCTCAACAGAAGAGGCATACATCATCAGCGCTGTCACGAACGACATCGAAGACACGAACGACACCGCAGCGGGCTCCGGCACGGCCGGGCCCGCTCCCGAAACCACCGCCGAGGCCGTTCCCGAGGCCGCCCCCGAGGCCGTCGAGAAGACCTTCCGCGACCTGGGCGTGGACGAGCGGATCGCCGAGGCCCTGTCGGCCGGCGGCATCGTGACCCCGTTCCCGATCCAGGCCGCGACCATCCCCGTCGCGCTCACCGGCGCCGACGTCATCGGCCAGGCGAAGACCGGCACCGGCAAGACGCTGGCGTTCGGCATCCCGGTCCTGCAGCGGATGGTGCGCGAGATCGCCGCCGCCGCGTCGGCCGTCGAGAACGCCGCCGTCGGGACGCTCGACGAGAGCGCGACCGCGGCCGTCGAGACCGCCGACGCCGACGAGACCCCCGCCGCGGCACCCGCCGCGACCGCCTCCGCCCGGGGCGGCCGCCGCCCCCGCGGCCGCGGCCGCAAGCCCTCCGGCCCCGCGCCGACCGGCGTCCCCGGCCGCCCGCTCGGCCTGGTCGTCGTGCCGACCCGCGAGCTGGCCGTCCAGGTCACCGAGGACCTGTCGTCCGCCGGCAAGGTCATGGCCGCGCGCGTGCAGTCCGTCTACGGCGGCCGCGCCTACGAGCCGCAGATCGCCGCGCTGTCGGCGGGCGTCGACGTGGTCGTCGGCACCCCCGGCCGGCTGCTCGACCTGGCCAAGCAGGGCCACCTGGACCTGTCCGGGGTGCGCATGCTGGTCCTGGACGAGGCCGACGAGATGCTGGACCTCGGCTTCCTGCCGGACGTCGAGCGCATCGTCACCCAGGTCCCCTCCGACCGCCAGACCATGCTGTTCTCGGCGACCATGCCGGGCCAGGTCATCGCGCTGGCGCGGCAGTACATGAGCCGCCCGACGCACATCCGCGCGGCCGACCCGCACGACACCGGCACCACCGTCGCCAACATCACCCAGCGGATCTACCGGGCCCACGCGCTGGACAAGACCGAGATGCTGGCCCGCATGCTGCAGGCCGAGGGCCGCGGCCTGACCATGGTGTTCTGCCGGACCAAGCGCACCGCCGCCAAGGTCGCCGAGGAGCTGGACTCCCGCGGCTACGCCGCCGCGGCCGTGCACGGCGACCTCGGCCAGGGCGCCCGCGAGCAGGCGCTGCGCGCCTTCCGCAACGGCAAGATCGACGTCCTGGTGGCCACCGACGTGGCGGCCCGCGGCATCGACGTCGAGGGCGTCACCCACGTGGTGAACTTCCAGTGCCCCGAGGACGACAAGACCTACCTGCACCGCATCGGCCGCACCGGCCGCGCGGGCGCGTCGGGCACCGCCGTCACCTTCGTGGACTGGGACGAGGTCCCGCGCTGGAACCTCATCAACAAGACCCTCGGCCTGGACTTCCACGAGCCGCGCGAGACCTACTCCACCTCGGACTGGTTCTTCGAGGAGCTCGGCATCCCGGCCGACGCCAGGGGCCGCCTGCTCAAGTCCGAGCAGACCCGCGCCGGCCTGGCCGCCGAGGAGGTCGAGGACCTGGGCGAGACCGGCCGTGGCGCCGGTGTCCGGGCCCGCGGCGCGTCCCGCCCCGAGCGCCCCGAGCGCCCCGCCCGCCCGAAGCGCGAGCGGGTCCGCACGCGCGGCGGGCGTCGTCCCGCCGACGAGGCCGCGGGTGCCGAGGAGGCGCTGACGGCTTCGGAGGCCTCAGCCGAGGTGCTCGACGAGGGCGCCGAGCGGCCGAAGCGCAGCCGGACCCGGACGCGCAGCCGCGGCGGCGCGAAGGTCGAGGCCGCGGTGACCGAGACCGCCGAGGCGGGCACGGTCGAGGCGAGCGCGATCGAGGCGGTGGCCGACGTCACCGGCATCGCCACCGACGTCGCGGGGACCGAGACCGACAAGCCGAAGCGCACGCGGACGCGGACCCGGTCGAAGGCGGCCGGGACCGAGACGGCCGCCGTCGCCGAGACGATCGAGGCGGTCGAGTCGGTCGAGGCCGTCGAGTCGGGGACCGAGGAGGCTGAGAAGCCGAAGCGGACCCGTACCCGGGGCCGGTCGGCGAGCGCCGAAGTCACCGCTCCTGCCGCCGGCGCCGACGCGGCGACCGCCGAGCCGGGCACCGAGTCGGCCCCCGAGCCGACCGCCGACGCGGCCGACGCCGAGAAGCCGAAGCGCACGCGGACGCGGGGCCGGAAGCCGGAGGCAGACGCGAGCGTCCCCGTCGCCGCCGAGCCGGCCGTCGTCGCCGCGCCTGCCGAGGTCACCGTGCCGAAGCAGGCCACCTCGCGACGCCGGACCGCGGCGGCGGAGCCGGCCGCCGGCGCGGCCGTCGAGGCCGACCCGGCCAAGCCGAAGCGCACCCGCCGCGCCCTGGCCGATGCCGAAGGCCTCACCGCCACCGGCGTCGCCGTGACCGGGAACTACAACTCCTAGTCGCACCATTCTCAGCAGCCGAACGGCCCGGGACCTCGAACGAGGTCCCGGGCCGTTCGGCTCGCTCCACCCTGGTCAACTACCCTCATCCCCATGAGCACGCCCCCCTTCGTCGACCTGCCGCCCCACACCAGCGCAGTCCAGCTGCCGACTGCGGGCGGCCCGCTCGCCGCGCTCCGCGCCACACCGCCCGACGGGGCGTCACGGCTCGGCATCGCAGTGCTGGTACCGGGTTACACCGGGTCGAAGGAGGACTTCATCGCGGTCATGGCGCCGCTGGCGGAGGCCGGATACGACGTCGTCGCCCTGGACCAGCGGGGACAGAACGAGTCGGCGGGACCTGATGATCCGGACGCGTACACGCTCCCGCGGCTGGCCGCCGATCTGGCCGACGTCGTCACCGGTCTCACCGTCACCGGTCTCACCGACGCCGACACCGCCGCGGCCCCGGCCCGGATCCACCTCATGGGCCACTCCTTCGGCGGTCTCGTAGCCCGCGAATACGCCCTCGCGCACCCCGGCCGCATCCGCACCCTCACCCTGCTCGACTCCGGCCCCGCGGCGATCCCGGGCCGCTCCGCCGAGCAGGCGAAGCTCCTGTCCGCCGCCGCCACCTTCATGACCTCGGCCGAGATCTGGACCGAGATGCAGAAGCTCGCCGCGGCCGAGGGTGCGCCGCAGCACCCTGACCCGAGCGTCCGCAGCTTCCTGCAGCAGCGCTTCGAGAACAACGACACCGCGATGCTCGCCGGCATGGGCACCTCGATCCTGACGGCGACCGACCGCACCGCCGAACTCGCCGCCGCGGGCTTCCGCCTGCTCGTCGCGGCCGGCGTCGGCGACGACGCATGGCCGGTCGAGCTCCAGAAGGACATGGCCACGCGCCTGGGGACCGACCTCGTCCTGATCGAGGACGCCGCGCACTCCCCCGCCGCCGAGAACCCCGCGGCGACCGCGCGGCTGCTCGCCGACTTCTGGCGTCAGCAGGGCTGACCGGCTCAGAACGGCTGAGTGCCGCCGGCCCGCGCCACGAGCTCCTCGTAGACCGCGGGCTCCGTCGTCTCGCTGCCGAGCCGGATCGACGGCTTGCGCGATCCGTGCCAGTCCGAGGAGCCGGTGGTCAGCAGCCCGAGGTGCTGGGCCAGGGCCCGCACCTGGTCGCGCTCCTTGGGCGCGTGGTCGGCGTGGTTCATCTCGATGCCGTCCATCCCGGCCTCGGCGAAGGCCGCGATGTCCGCCTCGGACACCACCGGGCCGCGGCGCCAGGCGAACGGATGCGCCATCACCGTGACGCCGCCGGCGGCCTTGACGAGCGTGATCGCGCGGATCGGGTCCATGTCGAGCTTCTCGACGCGCGCCCGCCCGCCCTCACCGAGCCAGTCCGGCGTGAACGCCGCGTCGACCGAGGGCACCACGCCGGCCTCGACGAGCGCCGAGGCCACGTGCGGCCGGCCCACCACGCCGCCGTCGGCGATCTGCTGCACCCGCTCCCAGGTGATCGGCGCGCCGAGCTCACGCGCCTTCTCGACCATCGCCTCGGCGCGGTGCGTCCGCGACTCGCGGATCTCGGCCAGGGCGGCGGCCAGGTCCGGGTGTTCGGGGTCGAACATGTACCCGAGCATGTGCAGGCCGATCCCGTGGATCTTGCAGGAGATCTCGACACCGGGCACCACGGTCTGGATGTTCGACCAGACTCCGGCGTCCCGGCCGTACTGCAGCGCGCGCTTGGCCTCCGACCAGCCGGACGTCCCGTCGTGGTCGGTGATCGCGACCACGTTCAAGCCGGCCGCCTCGGCCAGCGCGACCAGTTCGGCCGGCTCGTAGGTGCCGTCGGAGGCGGTGGTGTGGGCGTGCAGATCGATGCGCATGGCCCCATTTAATACTGCGGCGCGAAGCGTCCCCTTAACGGGCGGTGGTGGGTGACGGGTGGGCGCTATCGAGCGGCGGTCGGGGCCGCTCTACCGCGTGACCGTCCCGCCGTCGACGACCATCGACTCCCCGTTCACGAACGACGCCTCGTCCGAGCACAGCCACACGGCAGCGGAGGCGATCTGCTCCGGCTGGCCCACGAACCCTCCGGTGCTTTCCCGCGACTGCGCGTTCACCTCCGGCCGTTCCTCGGCCGACGTGCGGATCATCGGCGTGTCGATGACTCCGGGACAGATCGCGTTGATCCGCAGCCCTTTGCTCCGGTACTCGCGCGCAGCCGTCTTCGTCAGGCCGAGCACGCCGTGCTTCGACGAGCAGTACGGCGACAAGTACGGCACCGCGACCAGCCCGGCCGCCGAGGCGATGCTCACGATGGTCCCGGCGTTGTTCGGCAGCATCGCGCGGATCTCATGCTTGAGCGACAGGAACACGCCGGTCAGGTTGATGTTCAGGACCCTGTTCCAGTCCTCCAGCGCGGTGTCGCCGATCTTCGCCCCGGTTCCGGCGACGCCAGCACAATTCACCGCCGCGTCCAGCCGACCGTATTCGGCGAGCGCCGCCGCGACCGCAGCCTCGACCTCGGCCTCCACCGACACGTCGGCGCGCACGAACATCGCCGTGCCGCCGGCCTTGCGGACCAGCTCGACCGTCTCCGGCCCCGAGTACTCCCCGTCCTCGGTCCGGTCGACGACCACCACCGCCGCGCCCCGCGCCGCGAACATCTCCGACGTCGCGCGTCCGATCCCGCTGCCGCCGCCGGTCACCAATGCGATCTTCCTGTCGCCAGCCATGGGCGCACGGTAAGCCGAAGGCCGCCAAGCGTCCATGCCCACGCGGGTAATAGGCTGGCGACCGTGGAGCAGGACCTCCCCACATGGGACGACACCAGGGCCGCCGAAGTCTTCAACGAGCACCGCGGGCTGCTGACGTCCGTGGCCTACCGCGTGCTCGGCCGCTGGAGCGACGCCGAGGACGTGGTGCAGGACGCGTGGCTGCGCTGGAGCTCCGCCGACTACGCCTCCGTCGAGGACCCGAAGGCCTTCCTGGTCACGGTCACCACCCGGCTGGCCATCGACCAGCTCCGCAAGGCTCAGACCCGCAAGGAGGCCTACGTCGGTCCCTGGCTCCCGGAGCCGGTGCTGACCCGCGACGGCGCCGACAGCGCCCCGGACGCCGCCGACCGCGTGGTCCTCGACGACACCGTCTCGCTGGCCATGCTGCTGGTGATGGAGACTCTGTCCCCGCTGGAGCGCGCCGTGTTCGTGCTGCGCGAGGCCTTCGACTACAGCTTCGCCGAGATCGCCGCGATGCTGGACCGCACCGAGGCCGCGGTGCGCCAGCTGCTGGTCCGGGCCCGCAACCACGTGCACGACAAGCGCCCGCGCTACCCGCTGGACGACGTCAAGCGCCAGAGCATCGCCGAGCGGTTCCTCGCGGCCTGCGTCGGCGGCGACATCGCGCCGCTGCTGGAGCTGCTCTCGCCGGACGTCACGGTGATCTCCGACGGCGGCGGCGTGGTCAGCGCGGCGACGCGTCCGGTGGTCGGCCTGGACCACGTGTCCCGGTTCCTGCTGGGGATCGTCAAGAAGTACGAGAAGTTCGTCGAAGACGGTATGGACATCCGCATCGAGATCGCGCCGGTAGGGGTCAACGGCGACCCGGCGCTCGTCGCCTACGCCGACGACAAGGTGCTCTACGTCTACGCGCTGGACCTGGACGAGGACGGCCGGATCCGGACGGTGTTCGCGATGGCCAACCCGTCGAAGCTGGGCGGGGTCCGGGCCCTGGAGGGCGGAGCAGGCTGACCTGGGATTACGCGCTGTGGCGCGGGTCACAGACACCCGTGTCACAGATCCGCGAGCGGTCCCGTCCTTGCAGTCGAAAGCGGCGCCCGAGAGCCGCCCAGCCGATTCCAAGGAGCTCATCATGCGTATCCTGCTCGCCGGTGCCAGCGGCGTCTTCGGCCGCGTCCTCACCCCGGCTCTGATCGCGGCCGGCCACGAGGTGGTCGGCATCACCCGCACCCCCGACGGCCTCCGCACGATCGAGGGCATGGGCGCCGCGGCGGTCGTCGCCGACGTCATGGACCGGGACAGCCTGCTGGCCGCCGTCGGGGGTCCGCAGAGCGAGGGCCGGCACTTCGACGCGGTCGTCAGCCAGCTGACAGCCCTGAAGAAGCCGCCGATGCGCAACAAGGACATGGACGTCACCAACACCCTGCGCACGGTCGGCACCGAGAACCTGATGGCGGCGGCCAAGGCGACCGGCGCCACGCGCTTCCTGACCCAGTCGATGATCTTCGGCTACGGCTACGGTGACCAGGGCGCGACCCCGCTGACCGAGGACGCCTTCTTCGGCCCTTCGCCCCGCAAGGCGTTCGCCCGCCACGGCGAAGCGATGCTGCGCAACGAACAGATCGCGTTCTCCGAGCCCGGCATCGAGGGCATCGCTCTGCGCTACGGCCTCTTCTACGGCGGCCCGGCTACCAGCGCCTACGTGGAGTTCCTGCAAGCCGGCAAGCTGCCGATCGTCAAGGCCGGCACCAACGGCTTCATCCATCTCGCCGACGCCGCGAGCGCGACCGTGGCCGCATTGGAGCGGGGCAAGGGCGGCGAGGCGTACAACATCGTGGACGACACCCCGGCGCCGTTCGCGGACGTGGCGCTGGAGATCGCAAAGGACTTCCACACGAAGACCCCGCGCACGGTCCCGGCCTGGTTGACCAAGCCGATGCCGTACCTGAACGCCTTCATCACCGGCCGGTGGATCATCAGCAACGCCAAGGCCAAGAGCGAGCTGGGCTGGCAGCCGCAGTACCCGTCCTTCCGCGAGGGCGTCAGGGCGGACGCCGAAACGGCCGGGGCATGAAGGAGCCCCCTGACTCGGTGAGGGAGTCGAGCCAGGGGGCCGAGCACGTACCGGTCTGCGAACCGGGATCGCTACAGGTCGATCCCGGTCAGCACCAGCACACGCTCATATGTGTAGTCCTCCATGGCGTACTTGACGCCTTCGCGGCCCACACCGGAGCCCTTCACACCACCGTACGGCATCTGGTCCGCGCGGAAACTGGGGGCGTCGCCGATGACGACCCCGCCGACCTCCAGATCGCGGTGCATCCGGAAGGCGGTGCGCAGGTCGTGGGTGAAAACGCCGGCCTGCAGCCCGAACTGCGAGTCGTTGACCAGGCGCACCGCCTCGTCCACGCCGTCGAAGGCGCGCACGACCAGCACCGGGCCGAAGACCTCCTCGGTCACGACCTTCGCGGTCGCCGGGGCGCCGGCGATGACGGTCGGCTCGTAGCTGGCGCCGTCGCGGCCGCCGCCGGTGAGCAGCGTGGCCCCGGCCCCGACCGCCTCCTCGACCCAGGCCTCGACGCGCTCGGCGGCGGCGGTGTTGATCATCGGGCCGACGTCGGTCGCGCCGTCGGCCGGGTCGCCGGTCTTCTGCGCCTCGACCGCCGCGACGACCTTCTCGACCAGCCGCTCGTAGACCGCGCGGTCGGCGAACACCCGCTGCACCGAGATGCAGGACTGGCCGGCCTGGTAGTTGGAGAACGCCGCGATCCGCTGCGCGGCCCAGTCCAGGTCCTGCTCAGAGGAGTAGTCGGCCATCACCACGGCCGCGGCGTTGCCGCCGAGCTCCAGCGTGACGTGCTTGTGCGGCACCTCGGCCTCGATCATCGCGCCGACCGGGCCGGAGCCGGTGAAGCTGACCACCGGCAGCCGCGGATCGGCGGTGAGCCCGGCCATGCGGTCGTTCGGCACCGGCAGCACCGACCAGGAGCCCGCCGGCAGGTCGGTCTCGGCCAGCAGCTCGCCGAGCAGCAGCGCGCTCAACGGCGTGGCCGGTGCGGGCTTGAGCACGATCGGCGCGCCGACCGCGATCGCCGGCGCGACCTTGTGCGCCACCAGGTTCAGCGGGAAGTTGAACGGCGCGATGCCCAGCACCGGCCCGCGCGGGAAGCGGCGGGTGATGGCGGTGCGCCCGGCGGCGTTGGCGTCGGTGTCCAGCCGCTGCAGCTCGCCGTTGAAGCGCCGCGCCTCCTCGGCGGCCCAGCGGAAGACCGAGACGGCCCGCCCGACCTCGGCCTTGGCCCACTTCAGCGGCTTGCCGTTCTCGGCGGTGATCAGCGCCGCGATCTCATCGGCGCGCTCGGCGATGCGGCGCGAGACGTGGTCCAGCGCGGCCGCGCGGACGTAGGCGGGCTGGTCGGCGGTCTCCTTGGCGGCCGCGACGGCCGCCGCCACAGCCTCCTCCACCTGCTCCTCGGTCGGCACCGAGACCGTCGCCACCAGGCGGCCGTCGTACGGCGAGTGCACCTCGTAGCTGTCGGTCCCCGTGACCTGCTTACCCGCGATCCAGAACGGCGTTGCCTGCTCAGTCATGGACTCAGGGTAGGCGGGGGCGGCGGCCGACGCCGGTGTACGCGGTGGCCAGTGGACGGCGAGGGCTGCGCCATCAAGGCCAGCGAGTGCCGGGACTTGCGTGGCGCGCCGGTTCACGGCCGGCCGGGCCACAGCGTGAACTCGTTGCCGTCGGGGTCGGTCATCTCCACTTCGCCGTGCGGACCGGGGCCGGAATCGGCGCGGACGGCGCCGAGCCCGATGAGCCGGTCGAGCTCGGTGTCCAGGTCGCCTTCCGCGGCGAGGTCGAAGCGCAGCCGGTTCCTGCCCGTCTTCGGCGTGAACGGCGGACCGCCCCAGGTGATCTTCGGACCGCCCCGCGGCGATCGGATCGCGGTCTCCTCATCCTGGTCCCACACCAGCGGCCAGCCCAGCGCGCGGCTCCAGAAGTAGCCGACCCCCTGAGACCCGTCGCTCGCGAGCGCCCCGACGAACCCGCATTCGGCCAGGAACTTGTTGCCCGCCTCGATCACACAGAACTCGTTGCCCTCCGGATCGGCGAGTACCACGTGCGTCGCATCCGGCCCTTGCCCCACGTCATGGTGCCGCCCGCCGAGTGCCAGCACGCGGGCGACGGTCTCCTTCTGCGTCTCGGGCGTGGCACTCGTCAGGTCGAAGTGCATCTGGTTCTGCCGGATCTTCTCCGCCTCGGACGGCAGGAATCTGATCCGGAATCCGGTGTCATCGTTCGGAACCAGCGCGATGCCGTCGCGGTCCTCGGTTTGCCCCCATCCCAGAACACCCGACCAGAAGCGAGCGAGCCGGAGCGGATCATGCGCGTCGATGCACAGAGCGGCAAGCTGAACGGCCATCCCTCGACTCAACCACTGCGGCCACCGCGCTGCGACTGGTTTTCCTACTGCCCCTCGCGCACCCGCAGCGCGAACCACAGCTCCATCCGCGCATCCGCCGAGTCAGCCGCCGTCAGATCCTTGCCCAGCAACTCCCCCGCCCGCGCGATGCGCGCGCGCACCGTGTGCCGGTGCACTCCCAGCTCCGCTGCCGCCGAATCCCACTGTCCGTTATGCGCCAACCAGGCGCGCAGCGTCGGCACCAGTGCCGAGCGGTCCGCCTCGACCAAAGGCCGCAGCACCCCGGCCGCGAAGTCCTGAACGCCCTGATCCGCGAACAGCGTCGCGAGCCCCGAGCCGGCGTCGGCGAAGTACACCGCGGACTCGCCGCTCTTGCGCGCCGTCGCCAGCGCCTCGCCGGCCTGCCGGTAGGCGCGCCCGAAGTCCGCGTAGCCGACGGCATCCGAGACGCCGCCGGTGAAGCCCTCGTAGTCGGCCGGGGCGACCAGCACCCGCTCGCCGTCCTCTTCGAGCACGAACACCCGCTCCGACACGGCTTCGTCGCGCACCGAGTCCCGCGCGACCCGCACCGGCTCGGCCGGCAGCGGCACCCGCAGTTCCCCGGCGGCTTCCCACGCCGCGTCGACGTATCCGGCCAGCAGGAGCCGCACCACGGTGCGCCGCAGCGTCAGCTCGGCGACCGTCACGTCCTTCGTCGGCTGCTCGACGCCCAGGGTGAGCAGCGTGAGCGCCACGGCCAGGATCTGGCGCCCGGTGATGTCCGGACCGGTCGTGCGGTCCAGCAGCCCGACGGTCAGGAAGCCCATGACCCGCTTGCCGGCGCCGAGCGCGTGCACTTCGACGTGCCCTGACTCGGTCAGGATCGAGGCGCTGCTGGGCAGCGTCCGGCCGCGCAGCCGGGCCAGTTCCGGCGCCAGGTCCACCTCGGGCACCGGCCCCGCGCTGTGCAGTCCCGAGCCGTCGGCCGCGGCCAGCACCGCCCACGCGCCGGGCCCGAGGCCGCGCACCAGCGAGCGCACCAGCGAGCGCTGCGGCTCATGGGCCAGCGCCGACTTCACCAAGTCCTGCTGCGTCCGGTACCCCTCGGTGATCGCGCGGTACTCCTCGGCCGCCAGCGCCTTGGACACCGACTTCGCGATCGCGATGAACGGCGTCGCCTTCGGCACCTCCAGCACCGGCAGCCCGTGCGCCGAGGCCGCGGCGACGAACCGCTCCGGCACCACCGCGTTGTTCAGCCCGACGCCGAACCCCAGCCCCGCGACCCCGGCGCGCACCAGGCTCGACAGGAACTCCTCCAGATCGAACCCGGGATCGGCCAGCCGCAGCCCGGTGGTCAGCAGCAGTTCGCCGCCTTCGAGGAACGGCGCCGGGTCGTTCAGTTCCGTCGTGTGCACCCAGCGCACCTCGCGCGCGGTGTCCCCGGCCGGCCCCTCGGCGGTGAGCAGACGCAGGCCCAGAGGTCGGTCGGCGAGCAGGGAGGCGATCGTCGGCGGCACAGCCCCAGCCTACGTCGCCGGCCCACGCCGCCATCGCCGCTGATCGCCCTTCGAACAGCGGTGCAGACGCCCCGTACCATGGAGCACGCCATGACGACCATGACCCCGCCGGCCGACGCCGCTCCCGCCGAGGCGCCGCTCCTCCTCACCACCGAGGCCCCGCGCACCCTCTCCTTCAGCGACCAGTCCGCGTTCTGGGCGAACCTGGGCGTGAGCCTGATCGGGTTCTCCTCCGCCGCGGTCGTGCTGGTCCCCATCGGATACTCGCCGCTGCCGGTCACCGCCTCGCTGCTGGCCCTGGCCCTCGGCACCGTGGCCGGCATGCTGATGACCGCGCTGGCCGGCGTGGTCGGCACCCGGACCGGCGCGCCGGCGATGGCCGTGCTGCGCGGCCTGTTCGGCACCCGGCTGTCCTGGCTGCCGAGCCTGGCGAACATCTTCCAGCTCATCGGCTGGGGCGTGTACGAGATCACCGTCATCGTGCAGGGCGTGGACGCCATGACCGGCAAGATCCCGCGTCCGCTGGTGGTGGTCGCGGCCGGGGCGCTGTGCACGTCCATGGCGATCTGGCCGCTGTCGGTGCTGCGCGTCCTGCGCAAGTACGTGACCGGCGCGGTCGCCGTCGCCATGCTCTACTTCACGGTCCAGCTGCTGCGGAATCCGATCCCGCACCAGAGCGGCACCTCCTGGAGCGGCTTCTTCCCGGCCGTCGACGCGGCGCTCGCGCTGTCGGTGTCGTTCCTGCCGATGGCCGCCGACTACATGCGGCACGCGCGCAGCGCCAAGCAGGCCGGCGGCGCGGCCGTCCTCGGCTACAGCATCACGCAGTTCTGGTGCTACGCCATAGGCATCGTGGCGCTGCTGCAGGCGCCGAACGCCGACGTCTTCCACACCATGCTCGGCGTGACCGCCGGGTGGCTCTTCTTCCTGGTCCTGGTGCTGCGCGAGTCGGACCAGTCGTTCGCGAACGTGTACTCCACCGCGATGTCGGTCCAGAACCTGCTGCCCCGCGTGGACCGGCGGATCCTGGCCGGCGGGGTCGGCGCGCTGGTCACGGCGATCGCGCTGTTCGTCCACGACCTCACCCAGTTCTCGAACTTCCTGCTCATCATCGGCTCGGTGTTCGTGCCGCTGGCCGCGGTCGTCGGCGTCGACTACTTCCTCGGGCGCGGCCGCCAGGGCCGGTGGGACCTGTCGCAGCGGTCCCCGGCCCGGCCGGTCATGCTGCTGCCCTGGGCCGTCGGCTTCGTGGTCTACCAGGTGCTGAACCCGGGCTCGGTGACGTGGTGGGCGCACAAGTGGATGCACGTCCAGGACTGGGTCGGAGTCCACCCGGGCTGGTGGGCCTCGGCCTCGCTGTACTCGTTCGCGGCGGCGGCGCTGGTCACCGGCGCGATCGTGGCGGTGGACCGGCGGCGCGCCTGGCAGCCCTCGATCCCGGCCCAGGCGGAGGCCACTGAGTGAGCGGTGCCGGCGACGCCGACGAATCCGGCGAAGGCGATCTCGTGTTCGGCATGGGCGCCGAGGCCGTGGTGCGGCGCGACTGGCCGAGTCTGACCTCGGAGGAAGTAAAAGCGGTGCTCGGCGGGGAGATCGCCGAGATCGAGTGGCGCAGCCCGCGTCCGCTGTCGACGACCGCGCGAGTCCGAACCGCCTCGGGCAGACGCTTGATGATCAAGCGCCTGCCGTTGGGCCTGCGCACTCCCGAGGCTCTGGCCGAGGAACACGGCTTCATGGACCACCTGCGCGAGCGCGGCATCCCGATCCCCGCGGCCTGGACCGCCGGAGTCCAGGGCGACTTCGTGTACGAGGTCCAGGAAGTCGGCGTCGGCGAGGATGTTTATCAGAGCGCTTTCTCCTGGTCGCCCTATCAGCCGGTGCACCCCGCCGAAGCCGGAGCGATGCTGGCCCGCCTGCACACTGCCGCCGAGGGCTACGAGGCTCCGGCCCGGCCCTGGCGCCCCCTGAAGTCAGGCTTCTCTCTGTTCGGTTCGGCCGATCCGATCGCGGCCGTCGAGCAGATCACCGACCGGCGCCCGCAGCTCGCCGACTTCCTGGCGGCCCGCGACTGGCGCTCCGACGTCGAGCGCCTCATGCTCCCGTTCCATCAACGCCTGGTGCCGTTGCTCGACGACCTCGCACCGCTGTGGACCCACAACGACTGGCACGGCACCAACCTGCTCTGGTCGGCCACCGGCGACCAGCCGTCCATCACCTCAGTCCTCGATTTCGGTCTGGCCGACCGCACCACGGCCGCCTACGACCTGGCCATCGCGATCGAGCGCTTCGCCGTGGACTGGGTCGGCCTCCGCGACGGCGGTCCCGCCGGCATCCCTCGGTCCGAACTCCAGCAGTTCCTGGCGGCCTACGCATCGGTCCGCCCGCTCAGCCCGGCCGAAGCCTCCGCGCTCCCGCATCTGTTCCCGCTCTGCCACGCCGAATACGAGCTCTCCGAGATCGACTACTTCCTGTCGGTCGTCCCCGGCGGCAGCGAGAAGAACGCCGAGATCGCTTACCGCGACTGGTTCCTCGGTCATACGAAATGGTCGCTGTGCCGATCTAAAAGCGGAGCCGAGGAAGGCCAGGCCTTCCTCGGACTTCTGGGAGGGGACGGGCCGGTCTGACACCGGCCCACTGTGTATTTCCCTAGTGCCCCTCAGCCTCCTGGGTGTGCTTCGACATCGTGAAGGCGACGGCCCAGGCGACCACCAGGATCGCGGCGCTGATCGCGAACACCAGGGTCGCGGCGGCCGGGACGCTGGTCATCATCGCGCCGGCCTTGTCGAAGAACACCGTGCCCAGCGCGGCGATCCCGAAGGCGCCGGCCAGCTGCTGCATCGCGTTCAGCAGGCCCGAGGCGGAGCCGACCTCGGCGTCGTCCAGGTCGCCCAGGACCGTGCCGAAGATCGGGCCGAAGATCAGGCCCATGCCCATGCCGGAGACCAGCAGCGGGGCGATCAGCGTGATGCTCGTGGTGGTCGCGCCGTAGGTGTGCACCAGCAGCGCGGAGATCACCGTGCCGAGGGACATCACCAGCATGCCCGCCTGCAGTGTGCGGCGCGGGCCGACCTTCGGCATCAGGCCCTGCGAGGCGCCCATCGAGATGATGGTGCCGATCGACCAGGGCAGCATCGTCAGACCGGCGTGCAGGGCGCTGTAGTGCAGGCCGACCTGAAGGAACAGCGTGTAGACGAAGAACACGCCGCTCATCGCCGCGGCGAAGGAGAACAGGACCGCGATGCCGGCGATGAAGGAACGCTTGCGGAACAGGGTCGGCACCACGAACGGGTCGCGGCCGGCGGCGTTGCGGCGCCGCTGGTGCAGGGCGAAGACGCCGAAGGTCGGCACGGAGGCGGCCATCATGGCGAACATCCACGCCGGCCAGCCGGACTCGCGGCCCTGGACCAGCGGGTAGACCAGCAGCATGACGCCGGCGGTGGCCAGCAGCATGCCGACGATGTCGAGCTTGGGCTTGGTCTGGCCGGCGGCGTGGTCGTCGTGCGGCAGCACCTTCGCGCCGAAGGCCAGCGCGACGATCCCGACCGGGATGTTGACCAGGAAGACGGCCCGCCAGCTCAGCCCGAACAGGTCGGCGCCGACCAGCCAGCCGCCCAGGATCGGGCCGAAGGTCGCGGCCAGGCCCATCATCGGGCCGAAGATGCCGAAGACGGAGTTCATCTTCTCCGCCGGCACCATGGCCCGCAGCATGCCCAGGCCCTGCGGGATCATCACGGCGGCGAACGTGCCCTGCAGGATGCGCGCCCCGATCAGCTCGCCCGAGGTCTGCGCCAGCGAGCACAGGATCGAGCCGATCATGAAGCCGCTGATGCCGATCAGGAACATCCGCTTGCGGCCGAAGACGTCGCCGAGCCGGCCGCCGGTGGTCAGCATGACCGCGAAGGCCAGCGTGTAGCCGGCGACGATCCACTGCAGCGCCGAGGTCGAGGCACCGAGGTCGGTGCGCAGGACCGGGCTCGCGATGTTCATGATCGTGGTGTCGAGCAGGTCCATGATGTCGGCGCCGATGATCGCGAACAGCGCGAGGATCACGGCCTTGCCGAGCTTGGACTTGGCGGGACTCTGCGCGTCCGGCGAGTCCGGTGGCGGGTTGTCGGGACGGTCGGCGGTGCGATTCGTGGTGTCGATGGTGCTGGTCATGGTGGGCCCCCTCCGGGCGAGAAAAGACTGTGGCTGCTTGCTGTGGCTGCTTGCTGTGGCCGCCAGGGCTGAGGAACGTCGTTCGAGACGAGCGAACGCCGTTCGATCCT
>Ga0207694_10000230_pt1 | contig 53897 bp, 50 predicted proteins | sample KBSC34metaG_FD_184353 | JGI IMG/M metagenome (GOLD analysis project Ga0207694, IMG submission 184353) | Corn rhizosphere microbial communities from Kellogg Biological Station, Michigan, USA - KBS C3-4 metaG (SPAdes) (version 2) | ecosystem: Host-associated > Plants > Roots > Rhizosphere > Soil... | reverse complement strand
TCTACCAATTCTCGGCGCGCGGGCATGACATGGGCCAGATCCTGCTTGGCTGCAGGTTGGACGACCCGGCGGACGCGACCTGCGGCTATTACCGCTCGCGGCCGATGCTGCTCGCGCTCGGCGTCGACGTGGCGGACGCGCTCGGTTCGGCGATGGGCCGCGCGGGAGGCTATTCCGATGGCCGCGATATCGGCGTGGTGTTCAATTATCCCAACCCGAACGGCGCTTCGGCACTCCCGATGTGCGGCGGCGTCGGGGCGCAATATACCCCAACCGCCGGTTGGGCGCAGGCGATCGAATATCACCGCACGGTGCTCAAGGATCCAGCGTACGACAAGGCGATCGCCGTCGTGCTCGGCGGCGATGGCTCGGTCGCGTCCAACGGCTTTTGGGCGGCGCTGACGGTCGCTACCACGCAGAAGCTGCCGATGCTGTTCTATATCGAGGACAATGGCTTCGGTATCTCGGTGCCATCTACGTTTCAGACACCCGGCGGCAATATCGCCGCCAATCTCGCAAGTTGGACGGGCCTGACTGTCTTCTCGGGCGACGGGACCGACCCGGCCGAGACCGCCCGGCTCGTCGAGCAGGCGGTCGCGCATGTTCGCGACGAGCGGTCGCCCGTGTTGTTGCGGCTCACCGTGCCGCGCCTGCAAGGCCACAGCTTCCAGGATACCCAGACCTACAAGTCGGAAGAGTTCGTAGCGTCCGAGTGGGAGCGCGATCCGCTGCCAAAGCTCAAATCCTATCTCGTTCCGGCCGTGCTCAACGAGGAGGAATGGGCTGAGATCGAGCAGCGGGCGGATGCCGATGCCGAAGCAGCACGCGAACGCGCCGAGGCGCGCGATGTCGCCGACCCAGAAACGGTGCTCGGTAACGTGTTCTTCGAGGAAGGGGCGCTGCAGGCCGAGGGCGGCCAGTGGAATCATGGCTATGTGGCGCCGGCGACCACCGATGTGCCGAAGCCCGAAGGCCAGCGGATCAACATGGTCACCGCGATCCGCCGCACGCTCGAGCATGAGCTGGAGGTCAACCCCCGGGTCGTGCTGTTCGGCGAGGATATCGGCCCCAAGGGCGGTGTCCATGCCGTGACGCTTGGCTTGCAGGAGAAGTTCGGTTTCGATCGTGTATTCGACACCAGCCTTTCCGAGGAGGGGATCGTCGGGCGCGCGGTCGGCATGGCGCTCGCCGGGCTGATGCCGGTGCCCGAGATCCAGTTCCGCAAATATGCCGAGCCCGCGACCGAGCAGATCAACGATTGCGGCACGATGCGCTGGCGCACCAACAATCGTTTTGCCGCGCCGATGGTGCTGCGCGTGCCCGGTGGCTTCTTCAAGTGCGGTGATCCGTGGCACAGCCAGACCAACGAGGTGGCCTTCGTCCACAATCCGGGGTGGAAGGTCGCCGTGCCGTCGAACGCTGAAGATGCGGTCGGCCTCTTGCGCACCTCACTGCGCGGCAATGATCCGGTACTGTTCTTCGAACACCGCGCGATGCTCGACTATGCCTGGGCGCGCCGCGCTTATCCCGGCGACAATTTCGCGCTGCCGTTCGGCAAGGCCAGGACAACCGTTTCCGGCGACGACATCACCATCGTGACGTGGGGAGCGATGGTGTCGCGTTGCGAGGAAGCGGCGCAGGGCCGTTCGGCCGATGTGATCGACCTGCGCACGCTGATGCCGTGGGACAGCCAGGCCGTGCTTGCATCGGTCCGCAGGACGCGCCGCTGCCTGATCGTGCACGAGGATCTGAAGACCGCCGGTTTCGGCGCGGAGATCGCCGCCGTTGTCGCCGACGAGGCCTTCATGGATCTCGACGCGCCCGTCGCGCGGGTCACCATGCCAGATATTCCAAGCCCGCATAATGCCGTGTTGCTCGATTGGGCGGTACCCTCGGTCGAGCGCATCCGCGCGAAGATCGACGAACTTGTCAGCTTCTGAAGGGGGGAACGACCATGATCGACATACTCGTTCCCTTCGAGCAGGAAGGGACAAAAGCGATCGTCCGCAGCTGGCTCAAGAGGCCGGGCGATCGTGTCTCGCTCAACGATCCGCTCGTCGAGCTCGAAACCGACAAGGTGACGCAGGAGGTACCATCCCCCGGCGACGGTGTTCTCGATCTCATCCTTCTCGATACCGATGCTGAGGCCGTGCCGGGTGCGATCCTCGGACGACTGAGAAGCCCGGATGGGGGGGGCGCTCCTGCGGCGGTTGTGGCCGGATCGTCTCCCGCTACCGTCTCTGAGACCGCGCCGGCCGCTGCCGAGCGCGAATTGCACCTCTCGCCCGCGGTGCGGCGGGCGGTCCGCCAACATGGCGTGGACGCAACGGCCGTGACAGGAACCGGTCGCGGGGGCCGCATCACACGGGCGGATGTCGATCAATTTGTGGCGGACCGCGATCGTGGGGCCGCGCCGATCGCCGCGATCACGCTGGCCCCCCAGGCTGCAGCGCCAGTGCCGACGCCGCCGGCTGCTGGAAACATCCGCAGCGTGCCGCACGACCGAATGCGCCTCGCGATCGCTCAGAACATGCTCAACTCGATGACGGTCGCGCCGCATGTCACGGCGGTGTTCGAATGCGATTTCAGCGCGATCATGGCGCACCGGGCCAAGCATAAGGGCGATTTCCAGAAGGCGGCCGCTAACCTGACCTTCACCGCCTATGTCATCGCCGCCAGCGCCGAGGCGATGAAGGTCGCGCCCTCAATCAACAGCCGCTGGTATGACGACCGCCTCGATATCTACGAGGACATCAATATCGGCGTAGGGACCGCACTCGGCGAGAAAGGCCTGGTCGTGCCCGTCGTCGGGCAAGCCCAGGAGTTGTCACTGCTTGGGATAGCGAAGCGGCTGACCGATCTCACGGGCCGTGCCCGCGAAGGCAAGCTTGCGCCGCAGGACATGCGGGGCGGCACCTTCACCATTTCCAACCACGGCGTGTCGGGGTCGCTGTTCGCCTCCCCGATCATCATCGCGCAGCCGCAATCCGCGATTCTGGGCGTCGGCAAGCTCGAGAAGCGCGTCGTCGTTCGCGAAGTGGGCGGCACCGACACGATCCAGATTCGGCCGCTCTGCTATGTCTCGCTGACCATCGACCACCGCGTGGTCGACGGCCATCAGACCAACACATGGTTGTCGCGCTTCGTCGAAGTGATCGAAGGATGGCCGCTCGATGGTTGAGCCCGCCAACGATGCTGTAGCGATCCGCGTGGTCGCAATGCCGGCTGATACCAACCCGTTGGGCGACATTTTCGGCGGATGGCTCATGTGTCAGATGGATCTTGCGGCCGGCAGCATCGCTGCTCGTCACTCCGGCGGCCGCGCGGTCACCATCGCCGCTGACTCGATGACGTTTCTGCACCCCGTCAAGGTCGGCGGCGAGGTTGCTGTCTACGCAACGTTGGATAGAACCGGTCGCACGTCGATGCGGATCAATGTCGAAGCCTGGCGGCGGCCACGCCACAGCGCGGCCGGTGAGAAAGTGACCGCGGCAGCCTTCACGTTCGTCGCCGTCGATGACAATGGGCTGCCAAGACCATTGCCGGAAATTGACGGCAATATTCGCATCACAGCGGGCGGATCGACTGATGGCTGACTATGATTTCGACGTCTTGGTGATCGGTGCCGGACCCGGCGGCTATGTCGCGGCGATCCGCGCCGCGCAGCTCGGGCTGAAGACCGCATGCGCGGAGAGCCGCGAGACGCTGGGCGGGACGTGCCTCAACGTCGGGTGCATTCCGTCCAAGGCGATGCTCCACGCGTCCGAATTCTACGACCACGCCGCCAACGGCACCTTCGCCAAGATGGGCATCAAGGTCACGCCCGAACTCGACCTCGACACGATGCACGGCCAGCGCAAGGACGCGGTCAAGCAGCTGACGGGCGGGATCGAATTTCTGTTCAAGAAGAACAAGGTCGAATGGCTCAAGGGCCATGCCGCGTTCACCGGCAAGGACTCGGTCAAGGTCGGCGATCGCGAGGTGCGCACGAAGAATATCGTGATCGCGACCGGCTCTAGCGTCACCCCGCTCCCCGGCGTCGAGATCGACCAGAAGGTCGTCGTGGACTCGACCGGCGCGCTCGAACTGCCCAAGGTGCCGCGGCATCTCGTGGTGATCGGCGGCGGCGTGATCGGGCTCGAGCTCGGCAGCGTGTGGCGGCGGCTCGGCGCCAAGGTCACGGTCGTCGAATTCCTCGACCAGATCCTGCCCGGCTTCGACGGCGAGGTCCGCAAGGAATCGAACAAGATTCTCAAGAAGCAGGGCCTCGAGTTCAAACTGTCGACCAAGGTCACCGGCGTGGCCGTCAAGGGCGGCAAGGCCACCCTGACGGTCGAACCCGCGGCGGGCGGCGTGGCGGAGACGATCGAGGCCGACACCGTACTCGTGTCGATCGGCCGCAAGCCCAATACCGACGGGCTGGCGCTCGACGCGGCGGGTCTTGCGACCAACCAGCGCGGTCAAATCGAGATCGACCACAGCTTCAAGACTTCGGTCCCGGGCATCTGGGCGATCGGCGACGTCGCCCCCGGGCCGATGCTCGCGCACAAGGCCGAGGATGAGGGTATCGCGGTCGCGGAGAACATCGCCGGGCTCACCGGCATCGGGAACTACGACGTGATCCCGTCGGTGGTCTATACTTGGCCCGAAATCGCGGGCGTGGGCCTGACCGAGGAAGCCGCCAAGGAGCGCGGCGAAGTGAAGGTCGGCAAATTCTCGATGCTCGCCAATTCGCGCGCCAAGACCAACCACGAGCCCGACGGCTTCGTGAAGGTGATCGCCGATGCCAAGACCGACCGCGTGCTCGGGATATGGTGCATCGCCAGCGTCGCCGGCACGATGATCGCGCAAGCCGCGCAAGCGATGGAGTTCGGGGCGACCAGCGAAGATATCGCCTGCACCTGTCACGCCCACCCCACGCATTCCGAAGCAATCAAGGAAGCCGCGATGGCGGTGATGGGCAAACCCATTCACGTCTGAACCAACGAGGTCATATCATGACGGTTAAGTTAATCGCGCTCTATAAGAAGCCCGACGACCAGGTGGCGTTCCTGCAGCATTATCACGAGATCCACATGCCGCTCGTGATGAAAACACCCCATCTGCTGAAGACGGAGATCAATCGGGTGACCGGTGCTCCTTTCGGCGATCCCGCCTACTTCCTCATCGCCGAGATGCATTTCCCAGATCGCCAGCGCTTCGACGAAGCTATGGCATCCGCTGAGAACCGGGCGGCGGGCAAAGACCTTATGAGCTTCGCCAAAAATCTCGTGACACTCGTCATTGCTGAGTGAACGTAGGCAAGCGGTCGCGCTGTAGCACGGCACGCTGAGCGAACTGGTTGCCCAGTCGGCCCGGCGCCTGGCTACCTTCTAGTCTGATTTCACCCGATCGACGGGGTAGAAAAGGCCAGATGCGACGGCGAGGCGACCGGCGGCCCCCAAGACCCAGCGCAACGACCAATATGGCGAGGTTCGCTGGACGGTGCGCATCACTGACAGCGCCGGCGATCTCTGCGCGACCTACGACCTCCTGACGATGAACGCCCTGTAATAAGCAGCCTCAAAAGACACCGGAGAAGGCGAAGAGTTCCGGGGCCTTGGCATCGTGCTACCCGGATACGTTGAGTGCATCGACAAACCGTTGCTTCACCTTGCTGCCATCATCCTTATTGTGGACGAGATGCAAGGGAGGCTGGGCGTCCTTGTCGGTGATCGACACGAAGTGGGCGCCGGGCATGGCCACACAACGCATCGCGCTTGGAACGATCGCGACTCCCAGTCCAGCTGCGGCAAGCGCGATTAGCGTTGTCAGCTCTCGCGCCTCCTGCGTGATCCGAGGGGTAAAACCTTTGGCCATGCAGAGATCGAGGAAGTAATTTCTAAGCCCAGCGCCGCTTGCCTGTGACAAGGCGACAAAGGCTTCGTCGCGCAGATCGAGGATCGATACTCCGGCGCGTTGGGCTAAGGGCGATCCATCCGGCACGACGGCGACAAGGTTGTCGCGAAATGTCTTCAGTATTTCGATCCGCCCCGCGTTCGCGATGAATGCCCGGCAAAAGCCCAGATCGAGATCGCGCCGCTCAAGCGCCTCAAGCTGGTGAGTCGAAGACATTTCGCACAAGGTGAGCTCGATCGATGGATAAAGTTCGCGCAACGCTCTGATCGTCCGTGACATGAAAGGTTGAAATTCTGCGGACCCGGTAAACCCTATGCGCAACTCACCGCCTTCACCCGTCTCAGCCAGCGATACCGCGAACTTCGCGGCCGTGACCTCTCCGAGAATCAATCGGGCGTGGCCAAGGAAAAGACGGCCCGTCGTCGTCAAAGCGACCCGCTGCTGGCTGCGATCAAACAAGCGACCGCCGACTTCCTCCTCTAGCTGCCGTATTTGAAGGCTGAGTGGCGGCTGACTGATATTCAGCCGGCGTGCGGCGCGGCGGAAACTCAATTCCTCGGCCACCGCCACGAAATAACGAAGATGTCGCAGCTCCATCGAACTTCTCCTGATACCGATGGAATATCACACAAGCTCTTCAATCGATATTTGAATCTATCGTCTCCAGACATGAAAAGAGGAATGAGAAGCCGAATCGGGATGGGCGAGGACGGGATGGCGATCATTTCTAGTGCGATGCTGGAGCGTCTGCGGTCAGATCAGCACGCGCTGGGCTTCGGCATCTTCCATCTGGTAACGGCTGCCGCCCCGCAAATGGCGCGAGCCAGCGGCTATCACTGGCTTTCGATCGATACCGAACATGGCCCAGCTACGACGGCCCAGGTCGCGCAATTGTGTGCAGTAGCCCTATCCGCTGGTATTTCGCCGGTTGTGCGCGTCAACAAGACTTCGCTTGAGGAAGCCACACGGGCGCTCGACAACGGAGCGCAAGGAATTATCGTCCCGATGATCGAAACCGCCGCGGACGCACGGCACATCGTCGAAGCCCTACGCTTTCCGCCGCTCGGCCGTCGAGGCTGGGGCGGAGTTGGAGCGCATCATGGCTTTCTGGCTCCTTCTCCCCAGCAGGCAATCCGGGAAATCGAAGCGAATACGCTCATCATGGCTCTGATTGAAACTCAAAAGGGGATCGATAATGCCGAAGAGATCGCCAGCACGTTCGGCATCGACGCGATCTTCGTCGGGCTCGCGGACCTCAGCATCAGTCTGGGAGAGGCAGGCAAATACGATTCTCCTGCTCTTCTGACTGCGTTTGGCCGCGTCGCCGAGGCATGCCGGAAGCACGGGAGATATTTGGGCATGGGCGGCGTCTACGACGACGTGATCGCGCCTCGATATATCGCGTTGGGTGCGAAGCTGGTGGTAGGAGGAAATGACCACGGTTTCGTCATGGAGGCCGCCAAAGCTAGGGCGAACGCGGTCGAGCGCTTGTTCTAAAACCCCATTCGCGCACCAATTCGTGAGGGCCTGCCCCTCATCTCGGACCCTTTTTAAAAGGTTGGGAGGCAAATAATGTTCGCAGCGCCACCTGTTATCAAAACCACGCTTGTCGGGCGAGTTCCGGAAAGCTTTCATGTTCATGGCAGGCAGTGCGACCGCTATGAGGGTCGGCCGATTTATATCGAAGGGCCCGCGCTCGCGCGCGACGGAACTCTGTATTTCGTGGACATCCCGGGAGGCCGCATCTTTCGCATGACGCCCGACGGAACGATCTCGCTGCTGGTCGAATATGATGGTCATCCCAATGGTCTGAAAATCCATCGCGACGGCCGCATTTTCATCGCCGACTACCGGAACGGGATTATGTTCGTCGATCCGAAGGTTGGAAAAGTTGAACCGTTCCTGACCCGTCTCATGAACGAGGGACTGCATGGGCCGAACGATCTGACGTTCGCCAGCAATGGAGACATCTATTTTACCGACCAGGGCAACAGCGACATCGTCCGGCCTAACGGTCGGGTCGTGAAAGTCGGGCCCGATGGGGAATGGACGATCCTCCTTGAAAACCTTCCTAGTCCAAACGGACTCGTCCTCTCACCCGACGAAAAGTTTCTTTATGTAGCCCTTACCCGCACCAACAATGTCTGGAAGGTACCGCTGACCGCGCCACCGGGAATCGCGCCCAATAGCAGAGTCGGAACCACGGGTGTTTTCGTCCAGATGTCGGGCGGTGTCGGACCTGACGGAATGGCGGTCGACGAGGCGGGTAATCTTGCTGTCGCGCATACGGGCATGGGATGCGTCTGGCTTTTCTCGCCTCTCGGCGAGCCACTTTACCGCGTTGTCAGCGAGCACGGTCTGTCAGTGTCGAACATGGTTTATGGTGGCAATGACAGGAAGACCCTATACATCACCGAATCTTCGTCTGGGTCGATCCTAACGGCCAACATGCCGGTTTCAGGCCAGGGCCTCTATGCGGAAATGTAGTTCAGATGTTCTTGAGAGAGGGGCACAGTGTCGAGGTGCCTGAGACCCCTTGAAGGGTTTTGACCCATTGCATCATGTCAGTGGATGGTAAATCCACGACGTCAAGGCCGAAATACTTTAAGATTTGGACGCCGAGCAAAAACGTATCGAACGTGCCAAGCACGGTTTCAAAATTTCCCTGCCTATCGTTGAGTCAGACCCGACTTGTTCAGATCTCGGTCGAAAGGGTCTTTATCAGCGGCTAAGCATCAAAGTTCCTCCTCGACCACTTCTCGCGAGAAGCCGCAGCGCGTGACGGTTTATCTCATTGCGCTTAGGCTTCTGATCTTCGATCGGTTGCTCGTCGCCGAAGGGGCTTTGCGATCGTCCTCAGCGCGAGTGTCGTCCTGCCCGAGATCCTTATCGTCGTCATCCGTTACGAAGATGATCAGATCGGGCGTTCCACCGCATCGACCCACATCGCGTTCGGTAGCCGCGCGGTCGCCTTCTCGCCAACTTTGGACTCAACACTGCCTTGGCCGCTGCACAGCGAAGTACGAATAGCGACGAGCTCGCTCTTTTCGCGGCGTTGAAGCGGTAATCAATATCCTAGAACATGCATCCGCCCGCGGCAGCAAGAGCGCGCGCCGGCGAAGCCTCCTCTTCCCCATTGTGCGGCCGGAGCAGTTGCCGCACCCTCTTACATTTTCGTGGTTTGCAGCGCCGGTTTTAACCTCCTCCCGTATTCGCTCATAGGAGTTTGAGTGTCGCGAGCTGATTAAAGTTGATACATTCAAGCTATCACTAGACCCTCTCAATCGGTATTTGAGGAAATCGCGAACGTTGGCCAAATATGTCGAAGTTCGACATCGGCAATTTTGTGCTCCCCTGCGGGAAAGCTGGCAGCATGGTTGGCGACTAAAAATAGTCCGAACGGACGGACGTTGAATAGGGGGAGGAAATTTATGATCGGAAGTGGCTCTACGGCCCGTTCAGCCTATCTGGCCGGGTGTGCAGCGATGGCGTTGGCGGCATCCAGTCCGGCTTGCGCACAAGCGATGTCTTCGGATCCGCAGGCGTCGCCGACCGGCACTGCATCACACGAACCCGCAAGTGATGTTGGAACGATAGCGGATATCGTCGTGACCGCGCAAAAGCGCGGTGTCGCTGAAGCGGCGCAGAAGGTGCCGATCGCCATCACGGCTCTGAACAGCAAATCAATTGAAGACATGCATGTCCGGGATCTCGCATCGCTCAGCTCATCTATCCCAAACGTTTCCTTATCTTCCATCAACACGATACCGGGCTTCGCGAACTTCGAAATCCGCGGTTTCGGTATCAACAGTTCCATCCCTTCGGTCGAGCCTGCGGTGGGCGTCTTTGTGGATGGCGTGTATCTCGGCCAGACTTCCGGCGTCGTGCTGGACCTTTTCGACATCGACAGCATCGAAGTGCTGCGCGGTCCGCAGGGTACGCTCTTTGGTCGCAACACGACCGGCGGCGCGGTCAGCATCCGGACTCGTCGACCGGGCAATGTCTTCCAGATCAACGGCAAGGTCGATTTTGAAAGCGGTCCACTCTACACCGCCGGCGTCAGCGTAGAGGGCCCGTTGACCGACACGCTGCGGGCCAAGATTGCCGGCTACGCCTCGCATGACGAGGGGTATTTTTACGATCCAACCGTTCACCGTTCGGTCGGCAAGCGCAACACCAGCTTCATTCGGCCCACAATCGTTTATCAGCCCACCTCCAGCTTTGACACGACATTAATCTACGAGAGACTGTCGGAGGATGGCGACGGCGCAGTTGTGACCAATCCCGCCTATACGAGCGGGCTTCACCCCGTCAGCAACTTTCCCGGTATGTCCGACCTTCAATCGGAATCAGTCACGTCGGAAACGAACCTGCGGGTGCCATTTGGCGATGGAATCATCACGAACGTCGCGGGATGGCGCAGGCTCGACAATCTCGCGAGTGAAGATCTCGACGGCAGCCCGTCAACATTTTACCACGTCCGTCACGCGTTGAAGCAGCATCAGTTCAGCGAAGAACTTCGCTACGCCGGGACATTCGGTCGCTTCGATCTGACGATCGGCGGATATTATTTCCAGCAGAAATATATGTACATTGAGGAGCGAACGCTCGCGACGCTTCCCGCCCCCAGCTCGCTGGGCGGTCTCATCAACCAGCACAGCTTTGCGTTCTTCGGGCAGGGTCAGTACCACCTCACCGACAGTTTTTCGTTTATCGCTGGCGGGCGCTTCTCCTGGGAAAAAAAGGAGGCGAAGGTTGCCACGTTCAACGCGCTCTCCTCGCGCTGCGCTTACGATCTGGGGACCTGCACATATAATTTCCCGGGTCCCGGCTTCGCCGATAGCGGCGAACATGTCTGGAAGAAGTTCTCACCGAAGCTGGGCCTCCAGTGGCAGGTGCGACCCAACATTCAGACCTATTTCTCCTACAGTGAGGGTGTCAGAAGCGGCGGCTACAATGTCCGCAGCACGTCGCTTTCGATTTCACCGGGGCCGTATAACGAGGAAAACCAGAAGTCGTTCGAACTCGGTTTCAAGTCGGACCTGTTGAACCATCATCTGCGTGTCAACGGTGCCGTTTTTCACAATACGATCTCCAATCTACAGCGTGATATCAACCAGCCTGATCCCTTGTCCGGTACGGTCCAGATCACCCAGAACGCCGGAAACGCCCGGATTAACGGTGCTGAGTTGGAGGTGACGATTGCCCCGACGAAGGAGCTCACCTTCGGCGGCAATGTCGGTTATCTCAACGGCAAATATACGAAACTTCTCTATGACTTGAACGGCGCCTTGCCGGGGCTGGGCTACGAACTGCAGCTCGCCCGCCTCGTGCCATGGTCCTACGGAGGCTATATCTCCTACAGTCGCGATGTCGGCCACGACCTAAAATTCACTATCAGGTCGGATTATGGCCATCGCGACCGCACGCCGTTCACGGATGCCAATACCGGCTACATCAATAAGGTTGACGACTGGAGCGCTACCGCGACGTTGGCCAAAGTCAACGACAGCGTCTCGCTGTCATTCTATGCCAAAAACCTCCTGAATCAGGTCTGGAACGGGGCGGCCGCGCCGTTGCCGCCGAGCGCCGGCGGCGGCCTTTTCGAACCGATCAGCAAAGGCCGCACCTTTGGCGCCGAGCTCCGCTTCCGTTACTGACGGCGCGCGGCAGAATTACTCAGGAGGGTGGGCGGCCGCGCGCTTGTCGCGCGGCCGGTGGTGCCCTCGGAGGCCTGTTGGTTAGGAGCGCGCATGCGGCCGATATCGCCCGAAAATTCCGCAAAGCGTAAGGGGCGCACCTACGCACTGACGCTCCTCACGACCGCCTATATGCTCAACTATTTCGATCGGTCGATCGTCAACGTCCTGCTCGACGCGATCAAGGCAGATCTCGCTCTTACCGATACGGCGCTGGGCTTTATCGCCGGCCTCGGCTTCGCCTTGCTCTACGCCGTGCTCGGCATCCCGTTTGGTCGTCTCGCCGACAAACGGGGACGGCGTCCGGTCGTCGTCTTCGGTGTCGGCGTCTGGAGCCTGATGACCTTGCTCGGCGGATTCGCGCAATCGGGCTTGCAGCTTGCCCTCGCCCGAACCGGCGTCGGCATAGGAGAGGCCGCCGGCACCGCGCCCTCGATCGCCATGATCGCCGATTATTTCGACAAGGACGAGCGGCCTCGTGCCCTGAGCATTCTCAACGTCGGCGTTCCGCTCGGTATCCTCTTCGGCATCCTGTTCGGCGGCCTGGCTTCTCAATGGATCGGGTGGCGGGGAGCCTTGATGGTCGCCGGGCTGCCGGGGCTGATTGTCGCATTTTTGCTCAAATTCACGATCAGCGAGCCGACCTCCTCGACAGCCGCTGACAAGATCGAATGGGACACTGGCCACGCGCTTCTGCCGACGCTCCGCTTCCTGTTTGGCCAGCGCTCCTACTTGTTCTGTCTCGCGGGCAGCTTTTTTGCCGGTTTTGCGATCAACGCCCTATTCATCTGGGCGCCGGCCCTATTCGGGCGCGTGCATCACTGGTCGCCTGGGCAGATCGGCATTTGGATCGGCGGCACACTTGGAATTTGTGGCGCGGCGGGCACCGTCGCCGGCGGTCACATCGTCGCCGCGTTCGGTCGTGGCGACGACCGATGGAAAGCGGGCGTTCCCGCCGTCACCAGCCTTCTAGCCGCACCATTCCTGGTCGCCATGCCACTGACCGACAATTCGACCGTGGCACTGGCCTGTCTCGCTGCCGGCTCCTTCCTGATGCTTGCCCTGATCGGTCCTGTCTACTCGGTGTATCATGCGGTGGTTCAACCCCAGATGCGGTCGCTTGCGACGTCCATTCACAACCTCATCGGAACGCTTGGCGGTCTCGGTCTCGGTGCCTTGCTCGTCGGCATCGTCTCCGACCATTTACGACCGGCCTTCGGTGCAGAAGCGCTTCGCTACGCGCTGATCCTGCCGATGGGTTGCCTGCTTCCAAGCGCGGCCCTCTACGCGTTCGCCGTCCGGCACGTGGCGCGCGATGCGGAGCGAGCCGGCTGAGGCCGGATGCGCCAAATGGCCGATCCGCATTGGAGCTCAGCTTTCCTGAAACAGTCCGGCGAGCAGGCGACGGACGAGCCGGTATATGATTACATTATTGTCGGCGGCGGCACCGCCGGGTGCGTGCTCGCCAACCGACTTTCAGCGGATCGCGACGTCACCGTCCTCCTTCTCGAAGCCGGTCGCGACATGCTGCCCGGCGAGGAACCCGCGTCGATCCGCGACCCATTTCCCTCCTCCTATGGCGACCCGCAGTTCGCCTGGCCGAACCTCATCGCGGAGATCGGCACAGATCTTGGCGACGGCACCCCCGTTTTGACTCGTCCGTTCACGCAAGGGCGCCTCATCGGGGGAAGCTCAAGCATCATGGGCATGATGGCGCAGCGCGGCTTGCCATCCGATTTCGAAGAGTGGGCAGCGATCGGCGCGGAGGGCTGGGACTGGGAGGGCGTTCTGCCCTATTTCAGGCGGCTCGAAAGCGATTGGGATTTCAATGGGCCGATGCACGGCACGGATGGGCCGATCCCGATCCGCCGGTACACGCGAAAGGAATGGCCGCCCTTCGTGAAGGCGGTATCCGAGGAAATGGAACGGCTGGGCTATCCCTTTCATCCGGACTTCAACGGCTTTTTTGGCGATTGCCTGACCATCGTCCCGATGAACAACACGCCCACCCAAAGAATGTCCGCGGCGATGGGATATCTGACGAGCGAGGTCAGGCGGAGGCCCAACCTGACGATCGTCTGCGACACACTCGTCGAGCGCCTTTTGCTTCGCGACCGGAGCATCGTGGGCGTCATCGCGCGCGCGACCGGCGAGGTTCGGAACCATCGCGCCCGGGAGACGATCCTGTGCGCGGGCGCGATCCACTCGCCGGCGATTTTGCAGCGTTCCGGCATCGGTCCCCGTGCGTGGCTCGAGGAAAGCGGGATCGAGACCGTGACGGACCGCCCAGGGGTTGGGGCAAATCTCTACAATCACGCGATCGCCCATATCGCAATCCATCTTCCCCGATCGGCGAGGCAGGTCCGCTCGCTTACCTCATGGGCCTTTTCGATGCTGCGCTACTCGTCGGGCCATCCGGATTGCCCCCAGGGCGACATGCAGATCTTTCCGACAAATCGCACATCCTGGCATCCGCTGGGCACGCGCATCGCAGCGATCGGCCTGTGTCTTTACAAGCCCTTCTCGACCGGTAGCGTCCGCGTGTGCAGCGCCGACCCGGCGCAGGAACCCGTTGTGCAGCACAAGCTGCTTTCCGATCCGCGCGATTTCGAGCGCATGGTCGACGGGCTCGGCCTTGTCGCGCGCGTCCTTCTCGGCGCCAAGCTCACCGAAGTCGCCAACGAAGCCTTTCTGCCGCCCGGCGGCCAGGCGAATGCGCTCAATCGGCCGAGTCGTTTGAACTGGTGGAAGAGCTTCGCGATCAGTCTGCTATTCGACATGCCTTTCGGGCTGCGGCGCTTTTTGCTCCGCAGGTATCTGGTCGACCTCGACCTCCTCGCGACGGATTGTGGAGCGCGTGCAGAGGTCATTCGCCGCGTCGGGGCAGGCGTGCATCATGTTTCGGGAACCTGCCGCATCGGCCGGGCCGATGATGCGGCGGCAGTCGTCGATCCGCACTGCCGGGTTTATGACGTAGACGGGCTTCGCGTGGCGGATGCATCAGTCATGCCCACCGTGGTGAGCGCGAACACTCACCTCGCCGTGCTGATGATCGGCGAGAAGGTGGCCCAGATCATCGGTGACGAGCGTGCGACTGCCGCCAGATCGGATCGCACCACATTGAGCAACCAGAACACGATGACTTGAGCGGCCCTTTCCGAGAGTGTCCAAGCGCAACGAGCGAATTCTTTCCGCCGCCAGCGGACTTTTTACGACCGAGGCGCGGATTCGGCGGGCGCGGCTCCCAGCGGATGACGCATTTACACGAGGAATAATATCATGAAGCTTGCATCTTTCTCAGTAGCCTCTGGTCCGCCCCGATTGGGGATCGTCATCGATGATGAGGTCGTCGATGTCCTGCACGATCTCCCGCACCTCTCGGTCGACATCGCCGCCTGGCTGCCGGCGGGTGACGATGCCCTGCGTTTTCTGGCGATGCGGTCGAATGGCGCGCCGCGCTTATCCCTCGATGGGATCAAGCTTCACGCGCCGGTTCGCCCGTCGAAACTTCTCGCGATCGGCGCCAATTATCAATGTCATCTCGACGAGGTCGCTCATCTCGGCCTCAAACCGGCGTCGCGGCAAATCTGGTTCAACAAGCAGATCAGCTGCGTCAACGATCCCTTCGCGCCAATCTCGATTCCCGATTGTTCGCAAGAGATCGACTATGAAGGCGAGCTAGCGGTCGTCATCGGTCGGCGGGCCCGCAATGTCGTCATTCGCGACGCGATGACCGTTGTAGGAGGCTACACGATCTGCAACGACGTCAGCGTGCGCGACGTTCAAATGTCGAGCCCCACCCATACGCTCGGGAAGTCCTTCGATACCCACGGCCCACTCGGGCCTTGGCTGGTGACGGCCGACGAAATCCGGGACCCGCAGGCGCTCGTCATCAAGACCTTCGTCAATGGCGAACTCCGTCAGGAGGCGAGCACCGCGACCATGATCCACTCTATCGCGGCGCAGATCGCGGAACTGTCTGCGATCATGACCCTAGAGCCCGGGGACGTGATCAGCACAGGAACACCGGCCGGCACCGCGGCAGGTATGCAGCCGCCCCGCTGGCTTATCAGCGGCGACCGCGTCCGGATCGAGATCGCACCGATCGGACATATTGAAGCCCCGTTTGTCCAAAATAGCAATGCTGCTTTACCCGCCGGATCGGCCAGGGATTGAATGCGGAATTGGGCTTATGGGTTGCCGCGGATGCTGAGCCGGACGCCATCGCCGCCGCCCCGATGGCCGCTCACGGCAGGCACGGTAGCGCCGCGGACTAGACCTTTCGACGCTTCCCCTCGAACCCATCTTTCACGTCGGCGATCCACTCCACGAGCTCTCGCTCGCTCCAGCACGACGTGTAGGGCGTGAGTTTGTAGGGTTTGGGAAAGCGCCCTTTCTGGATCAAGTCGTAGATCATGGATTTTCCCAGGCCGACCCGGCGGCAGACCTCGGGAAGCCGAATGAATCGTTCCGGCTGCTCCCAAGTCTCAGGCATCGTTGCGCTTGGCGTTAGGGAGGATCGTGCGCGCTTTCGCAAACCCTCGGTCACTGGCCAGGAAAGCGGACAGCATATGGGGCACGAGTTCGGCGACAGGCTCGGCCTGGCCATAGGTTTCGTTGTAGACGGCGGCATAGTCGGTAAGCGCATGGTGCAATTCCGGCGCCACCGTGATCGTCAACTTGACCGGAGTGCGGTCAGGCAGCCTCGCAAGCTTGATCTCGGCCATATCACCTCTCCGTGCTATCCGATTTCGAAAACACGATGTCCTTGTGCACCACGACCCGGAGCGGCCAGCCGGGCCGGACCCGGATCTTCGGCTGAATGTTGAGATTGCGCGTGACGAGCTGATCGCCCGCGCGCGACCCGCTCTGCTGTGCGGACTCCCGGATTGCGCGAACCAGATCGCTTTCATTGCTGCCGAAGCTCAGCTGCGTGCCGACCCCGAGCAATGTCGATAGTGCGACGCCCTTGAGCAGCTGCCAAGTGTGGACGTCGACCTTGTCCGACAGTCCCGCATAACCCGCTGTGTCCGTCGCCGGCACATTGTCGATGCGGACCGACGCACCATCGGGCAGGATAATCCGTTGCCAGACGACGAGGGCTCGCTTCTGTCCGAACGCGACGACACTGTCATAGCTGCCGACCAGCCGTGAACCCTGCGGGATCAGCAGGATCCGGCCGGTGACGCTGTCATAGGCATTCTCGGTGACCTGCGCCGTCACGAGGCCAGGCAGATCGGAATTCAGACCCGTGATAAGACTGGCGCTGATGATGCTGCCCGCCATCAGCGTGTAGGGTGATGGCGACGGCATGAGCGCGTGCGGATTGATATCGCTGGTCCGATCCGCGGCACCGACGAAGTCCGCCTTGCGCTGTTGCCCGTTCGGATCGCGATCCGGATCGAGCGCAATCTTCGCGGTCCCGGCGTCCGTTGGCGGCGTGGTCGAAGCGACTGGTGCGGGCGGCTCCGCTGCACCCGGACGGTTCGCGCCCGAAATTTGCATCATCACGCCTGACTCGCGCGCGGCCTTCTGCTCGGCGGCGAGGCGTTGACGTTCGGCCTCTGCAGCCTGCGCCCGCTGGTCGGGACCGCCAGGCGGGATCGCGCTGCCGATCGACTGCTGATGTTCAAGGATCGGCCGCCCAAGGTCGCCCGGAAGCGGCGGACCCAGTTGGGGCACGTCACCATAGCTCTTCGGCGCGTTGGCGAGCGCGTCGGCCGGCGCCTTCGCTCCAATGTCTGTCCTATCCTCGTTCGCCGCAATGACGTGGAACGTCGCCGGCTTCAGTGCGAACCAGGCCGCTCCAACGATCGCGGTCGATCCAAGAGCGGCGATCGCGACGACCGCACCGCGCCGGAACCGAACGACCCGGCCGGGTGAACCGCGTAGGACGAGGGTTTCGGGATCAGCCTTCGCGGGTGCCGGCCGTTCGGTGGTTTCGTCGGTCATGATGCCCTCCGGCGGTTCGGGCGCCCTGCGTCGCCGCCGCGCGTGATCCGCACGACGGCCTGTTTCTTCTCGCCGAGCCGGAGTTCGGCGGCCTCGAACAGGCGGTCGACGACATAGAAGCGTCCGGACACGCGGTAGTTGACGAGTTGCGCGTCGCCTTTCGGACCCACGACGAACAGCGGCGGCGCCTCTCCGACGGCCAAGCTCGGCGGAAATTCGATGAAGGTCTGGCGACCATCGTCGAATGCACGAAGCGGGCGCCAGTTCGGCCTGTCTCCCGTGATCACATAGCCGAAGTTCAACTGCTCGACCGCGAGCCCGCTCGCGACCGGCGTCGCAGCCCGCTGCTGGTCTGCCGCCCGTTTGATCGCCAGCAATTCGTCCTGCGGGTAAGTCCAGGACAATGCCGACATCGCCGTCGTCGCCGTGCTCTCAAGCTGGAGATGATATGTGCGTCGGTCTGTGGTGATGATCAGGTTGGTCGTCAGCCCCGCGATGAACGGCTTCACCAGGATGTGCTCGCGCTTGGCCTCTCCGGTGCCGCTGGTGGTGTCGCCCACCGTCCAGCGCGCGGTGTCGCCGGCCGCCACCGAGATAATGATTTCACCGGCCTGCAAGGCAATATCGCTCACCAGTTCCGGTGCGGCATAGAGCCGGTAGAGTACGCCGTCGCTGAACGGATAGATCTGCGCGGCATTCACGAAAGCACGGGCCTGCGGCTCGAGCGTCGCCTCGCGATTCGCGGTCCGAACGCGCCGCGCCGCCGTTGACAGCGGTTTCAGCCGATGACGGAGCGGCGACACTGCGAGCGGCGGGGCATCGGCGGCGACGGGCGGCCCGACCGGTGCTGCCCCAGGCGTTGGCTGGCTTGGCGCCGGAACAGCCGGCGTCGGAGCCGCCGTCTGGGCGTGCGCGGAGGAAACAGCGACCAACATGGCCGCCGCGAGCAAGGCGGGTTTCATTGACGGTTCTCCTGTGGGGATGGCGCAAGGTTGGGATCGAGAGGTGAGCCGAGCGGGAGATTCGCCGGCGCCGCGGCCGGTGCTGGCCGTGGCGCCGGCGTCGCGCTCGGCGTGGGTGCGTCGAGTTCGCGGCTCCAATCGATCGCATCGACGTAGAGCCCGAGCGGGTTCTTCCGCAGTGTATCGGCATTCTTCGGCGGCTTGAGCGTGACCGTCAGGATCGCGGTCCAGTGCGAGGTGCCGGTAAGGCTTCCTCGGTCGAACGCCGTTTCTACCCACTTCACCTGGAAGGATGTATCCGACGCGCGGACGACGCTGGTGACCTGCACCGACACCGTCTTGTCGCCGACGTCCGCGAACGGATTTGCCGAGCGGGCATATTCACCGAGGAAGATGGCCCCGCGCGGGGATACGAAGTCATAGGCGGCCAGCCAGTTGGTCCGCATCAGCACGGGGTCGAGCGATCTTCCCCGAATATCGGTGATGAATCGGCCGAGGAACCAGGCGATCTGAGGATCGGTCGGGCGATAGTCGGTCGCGGCGGCCGCGACCGCCCGTGCTTCACCAAGCGCATCGACCTCCACGACATAGGGGACGACGCGGCTCTGCATCGATTGCCAGACCAGCCCGGCGGACAGTCCGGTGGTCAGGAACAGTCCGCCGAAGGCCATCAGCCGCCAGTTGCGCGCCTGGACGCGGGCCGATCCGATCCGCTCGTCCCAGAGTTGCCCTGCACGTTGGTAGGGTGTTTCGGGTTCGGGCGTTCGCCCGTAGCGCTGCACGGCGCGCTTGAATCGCATGGGAGACTACTCCTTTTCCTTGATGTCTGGGGTTGCGGAGGCGCCGCCACGATCGCCGTCCTTCAGCGTGTGATAGGCAAGCTGGCGGTGGTGCCGGGCAGTCTGTTGGGCGCGCAGATTGCGAGCCCAGGCGGGAGCCGAATCGCCGCTGCCAGAGCCCGGCGCCCCGGAACCGGAAGCGGCGTTTGCGCCGGTGAGCGCGGTCCAGGCCGCGTTGCGGCCACGTTCGGCGGCCTCGCCAAGTCCAAGTGCGCTGCCGATCCTCTGTGACGCGGCGCCCTTGGCAGCCGCCGCCATCCCGCCGATCGCAGAGCCGCCGGTCTCCTTGCCGAGCTGTGCAGCGGTCGACGCAGCCGAGCCCATTGCGGTGCCGGCACGGATCGCGCCAAGCGCACCGCCCGCCACGCCGCGCGCTGCCGCGACGGCCGTTCCGCCTCCCACCGCGAACGCAGCACCAGCGCCGAGCGCGGTGCCAACGGCCGCGCCCGCGCCGAGTTGCGGCGCGCCGGCGACGAGACCGGATGCGATGCCGGGGCCGAAGATGCCGAGACCGAATAGTGTGATGCTCGCAAGCACGAGGCTCATGGCCTGGCCGATGTCGGGCTCCTGGCCCTGCAGCGCGTCGACGAATTGCGAGAAGAAACCCGAGCCGATGCCGACGATGACAGCGAGCACCATGACCTTGATGCCCGAGGAGACCACATTGCCGAGCACGCGCTCGGCGAGGAAGCTCGTGCGATTCCACAGCGAGAAGGGAACCAGCACGAAGCCTGCGAGCGTGGTAAGCTTGAACTCGATGATCGTGATGAAGAGCTGCACGGCGAGAATGAAGAAGGCGAGGATGACGATCACCCAGGCGATCAGCAGCACCATGATCGTGATGAAATTGTCGAAGAAGGTCGTGAAGCCGAGCATCTGCGATGCCTGATTGAGCAGCGGCCAGGCAGCGGTGAAGCCGGTGCCGGCGAGCTTGCCGGGCTTCAGAAGATCGTCCGCGGTCATCCCGCCGCCCCCGGCGGTCAGGCCCAGCCCGGCGAACGACTTGAAGATGATGTTGGCGAATGTCGAGAAGCTGTTCAGGATCAGCGCGAACGCACCGACATAGAGGATCTTCTTGAGGAAGCGGCCAATGATATTGTCCTCGCCACCCATCGCCCAGAACAGGCCGGCAAGCGTGATGTCGATGCCGACCAACACCGTGGTCAGGAAGTGGACATCGCCCCCGAGTAACCCGAACCCGCTGTCGATGTAGCGGATGAAGGTCTGCATGAAGCTGTCGATGACGTTGAGATCATTCACTTGGGACGGCTTTCGTCGAGGGTGACGGGTGTCGCGGAGCCCTGGCGGCCATGGGGGCGAAGGCCCAACAGAGCTCCGCGACGAGGGAATGCCGGCGGGGGAGCTGGAGCCGGCGTCCCCTCAGCTCATTGCGGCGTGTAGGCGTGCCCGCTTCCGAGGAATTTCTGGGTCGCGGTGCGCGCTTCCTGCTCGGCCTGAACGCGCCGTGCGGCCTCGGTCGCGTCGGCGCGGTATTGGGCTGCCATCAAGGTCTGGATCTGGAGCTGCTGCTTCGCGGTCAGGGCGAGCAACTGGTTGGTCGCCTGCTGCGCCTGCAAAGATCCTTCGGCGCCTTGGCTGCGCGATACGATGTCGGACAGCGTCTGCGCGTCGGCCGAGACATTCTCGACCACTTGTGCCTGCACGGTCATTGTGTGCTTATATGCGTCCATGCTCGCGTCGAGCCGGGAGCGGGCGCCGATCACCTGCTGGTTGGTCCGGAGCGCCTGACCGAAGTCGCTCGGGAAAAGTTGGCTGAACTGCTGGTCGAGCCCGGAAACCTGAAACCGGATCGCCTGCGCCTGTCCCATCAGCCGGTCGATCTGCTGAAGCGTGCTCGTGAGTGCCTGCAACTCCGGGAAGTTGATGCGGCTGAGGTTCTTCGCCTGATTGATCAGCATCGTCGCCTGATTCTGGAGCGACTGGATCTGGTTATTGACTTGCTGCAGCGTGCGGGCCGCCGTGAGGATGTTCTGGCTGTAATTACCCGGATCGAACACCGTGAGTTGAGCATGGGCCGGTGTGCTCGGCACACTCACACCCATGATGAGCGAACCGACGGCGCCGAGGCCGAGCGCGGACGCGGCGAGATATTTGCGAAAAACGATACGCATTACACTTCTCCTGCTTGGGGGGCTTGGGGGTGAGGGAAATCGGCGAGCAGGCTGGCTGCCCAGTCGAGGCCGGCGCCGCTCAGGAAGGCGGCGGCAAAATCATGCGCGCCATGCTCGGCGAGCTGCGCATCGATGCGCGCCTGGGTCGCGGGATCGGACGCTCCGCACAGCGCCAGCGCCACGGGTCCAAGGCCGAGCTCGAACAGGCGATTGCCGCGCGCCGATTGCAGATAATATTGCCGCTTCGGCGTCGCGCGGCTGATCAGCTCGATCTGGCGGTCGTTGAGGCCAAACCGCTCATAGGCGGCGCGACTCTGGGGCTCGATCGCGCGGTCGTTCGGCAGCAAGATGCGCTGCGGGCAGCTTTCGATGATGGCAGGCGCGATCGAACTGTTCGCGATGTCGGCGAGGCTCTGCGTCGCGAACACGACCGCGACATTCTTCTTGCGGAGCGTCTTTAGCCATTCGCGGATGCGCGCGGCGAAGAGCGGGTGATCGAGGAAGATCCAGGCCTCGTCGAGCACGAGCAAGGTCGGCCGCCCGTCGAACCGTTCCTCGAGCCGGTGGAACAGGTAGGTGAGCACAGGTGCGACGACGCCGGCTTGGCCCATCAGCGCCTCCGTCTCGAAACACTGGATGTCGGCGATGGCAAGATCATCCTCGGCGGCGTCGAGCAGGCGGCCGAATGGCCCTTCCAGCGTGTAAGGCGAGAGCGCCGACCGCAATGCGGTCGACTGGAGCAGCAGCGACAGGCCGGTGAGCGTCCGCTCCTCGATCGGGGCGGTCGCCAGACTGTTCAGCGCCGACCACAGCGATTCCTTGATCTCGGGCGTAATAGCGACATGCTCATGCGCGAGCAGGGCCGCGATCCACTCGGCCGCCCAGGCGCGCTCATCACCGCGATCGATGTGGCGCAACGGCTGAAACGCAATCGCCCGCGCCTCGCCATCATGCTCGCCACCGAGCCCCAGCGCATGATGTGCGCCGCCCATTGCGAGCACGGCCGCGCGTGCCGAAAAGCCCTTGTCGAACACATAGAGCTGCGCTTGCCGATAGCGCCGGAACTGCAAGGTGAGCAGCGCGAGCAGGACCGACTTACCGGCACCGGTCGGGCCAACGATCAACATGTGGCCGACGTCGCCGATATGGGTGGCTAAGCGGAATGGCGTCGAACCGCTCGTCTCGGCATAGAGCAGTGGCGGACCGTCGAGATGGGCGTTGCTGACCGGCCCCGCCCAGACCGACGACAGCGGCATCAGATGGGCAAGATTCAGCGTGTGGACCAGCGGCTGCCGGACATTCGCGTAAATCTGGCCGGGCAGCGATCCGAGCCAGGATTCGACCGCGTTGATGGTCTCGCGGATCGTTGTGAAGCCGAGGCCGTTGACGATCCGCTCGACCGCGCGGACTTTCCGCTCCGCCGCCGCGCGGTCGGCGTCCGCCACTGTGATGGTCGTGGTCATATAGCCGAACGCGACATGATCGCCGCCGAGCGCCTGGAGCGCGAGGTCGGCATCGACCATCTTGTTGTCGGCGTCGCTGTCGAGCAGCTGGACCGGCTGGTTGTAGATCACCTCGCGCAGCAGCGCGGTCACCGACTTACGCTTGTTGAACCACTGGCGGCGCAGCCTGGTCAGCGCCTTGGTCGCATCGGTCTTGTCGAGCGCGATGAACCGCGTGACCCAGCGGTACCCGAAATCCTGGTGGTTGAGCGCGTCGAGGATTCCGGGCCGGCTGACGTTCGGAAAACCGAGGATCGTCAACGTGCGCAGATGCTGGTCGCCGAGCTTCGGCTCGAGTCCACCGGTCAGCGGCGTGTCCGCTAGAACGCCGTCAAGATACATCGGCGTTTCGGGAACGGCGACACCGTGGCGCCGCACCGATATCGTCCCGTGCAGGAACGTCAGCGTCTCGCCGTCGTCGAGCGCCCGGACATCGGGCATGAAGCCAGACATCAGGTCGAGCACGCGATCGGTTTCGGCGACGAAGGCGCCAAGCGCCTGTCGCCAGTCGCGCCCCTTCACGTCGTCACTGCGCTCGACGAGGGCGCGGCTTGCCGTATCGGCTTGGTCGACCGGTGGCATATAGGTGAGGGTCAGATGGTAATGGCTCTCGAAATGCTGCCCCGCATTTTCGAACCCGGCACGGCGCTCCTCATCGACGAGCCAGGATGCCGGGTCGGGGAAGGCACTGGCAGGATAGCCGAGCGCTTCGCGCCGTTCGGCTTCGAAGTGCAACGCCCACCCGGTGCCGAAGCGCCGGAGCACGTTGTTCGCCCGTGCGCAGGCGGACACCAATTCGGCTTCGGTCGCGGATTCCAGATCGGGTCCACGGAACCGCGCAACGCGTAGGAAGCTACCGTCCTTGTTGAGGACGATGCCGGGGGCGATCAGCGCCGCCCAGGGAAGATGGTCGGCGAGCCGGTCGGCACGGCTACGATATTCGCGCAGGCTCAGCATGCGAGATGCCCTTTCTGACGGAGATGCCGGGCCAGGACCGATGCGAAATCGGGGTCGCGCTTGGCGGCGAGCACCGCGAGCGTGTGTCCGGACGCCCACACCACGAGCCCGGCAATCCACTGCTGGAGGCCGATCCCGAGCGCAGCCGCGAGTGTGCCGTTAACGATCGCAATCGTCCGCGGCGCGCCGCCGAGCAGGATGGGCTCGGCGAGCGACCGGTGCAGCGGGGCCTCGAAGCCCTCGATATGGGCGCCGGTCCCGATCACGCGATCAGCGCCCCGCCGCCAAACGAGAAGAACGACAGGAAGAAGCTCGACGCCGCAAACGCGATGCTGAGTCCGAAGATGATCTGAATGAGCTTGCGGAAGCCGCCCGCCGTCTCGCCGAACGCCAGGGTCAGGCCGGTGACGATGATGATGATTACCGCGACGATCTTGGCGACCGGCCCCTGGACCGAATCCAGCACCTGCTGGAGTGGCTGTTCCCAGGGCATGCCGGTGCCGGCGGCTTGGGCGTGGCTGGCGATGGTGACGCCGAGGCCGAGGACGGCACCGGCAAGGAAGGTCGAGCGGCGCCCCGGAATGGAAAGGGCGGGCATGTGAACAAGGCGCATGGTCATTCTCCTGGCTTGGGGATTGTGGGATCGGGGGTGAGGTCGACGACGGCGTAGCCGCCGTCCGGATCGACGCCGGCGACGCGTGCGATGGTCTCGACCCGTCGGGCGAGGCCGCGACCGGCGATGAACACGATCATGTCGATGGCCTCGGCGATCAGCCGACGCGGAACGGTGACGACCGTTTCCTGCACGAGCTGTTCGAGCCGGTAGAGTGCGGAGACCGCACTGTTTGCGTGTACGGTGGCGATGCCGCCGGGATGGCCGGTGTTCCATGCCTTGAGCATGTCGAGCGCTTCGGCCCCGCGGACTTCGCCGACGATGATGCGGTCTGGGCGCAGCCTCAGCGTCGAGCGGACCAGGTCGGCCATGCTGACGATGCCGGCCCCACTCGCATTACCGGCGCGCGTGCGCAGCGCCACGACGTCGGATGCCGCGCATTGCAGTTCGCGCGTGTCCTCGATCAAGATGACGCGCTCATCGAGATGCGCCATCTCGGCGAGCAGCGCGTTGGCAAGCGTGGTCTTGCCCGATGACGTGCCGCCTGCGACCAGGATGTTCTTCCGATCGACAACGGCCCGCGACAGCAGCCGCGCGGAGTCGGCCGATATGATGCCGTCGGTCACATAATCGAGCAGCGTATAGATCTTCGCCGCGGGTTTGCGGATCGAGAAGCAGGGTGCGAGGCAGACCGGCGGCAACACGCCTTCGAACCGCTCGCCGGCACCCTCGCCGTGCGGCGGCAACTCGGCCGACACGATCGGTGACGCGGCATGGACTTCGGTGCGGGCGTGGCTTGCGACCAGGCGGATGATCCGCTCGACCTGTGCCGGGTCGTAGCGCGTGCCGGTATCGGTTCGCCCTTCGCCAAGCCGGTCGAGCCGGAGCGCCCCGTCGGGATTGACCATGATCTCGATGACCGCCGGATCGGCGAGTGCGGCAGCGATGGTCGGCCCCATTGCAGTACGCAGCATCGCGCGGCGACGATCAGCGGAAAGCGTCTCGCTCATCGCCTCGCCTCCGCATCTTCGATCGCCCCGATCGAGCGCTTGCCCGACCCGATCTGCCGGCCGACCTGATTGACGAAGGCCTCGAACCGCTCGCGCCCGACCGCGCGCGCCGCTGTGTCTGCTTCCGGCAATGGCGCGGTTACGGTCAGCTGATAGCGGACGAATAGCGACAGACTTTCGAGCAACACCTCGATGTCACGCCGGGCGTGGCCGATCTCACGGGAGATGCGATCGAGCCTGCCCTTCAGCAGGTCGTCGATCTCCTTGGTGCCCTTGCGCGCCAGGTAGGCAGCGAGCGCGTCGCTGACGATCTGGGACTTGTTCGTTCCCGGCTTGCGCGCAAGGTCATCCAGCGCATCGCTGAGCGCCTGGTCGATATAGAGGTTCTGGCGGAACTTCATCGCTCAGAGCCCCGGCAGCAGGTCACGCCCGCCGGCCTCGTCGATGCCATAGCCGCGCGCGACCGCGCTCAGTCCGCGGGCGCGGTCCATTGCGCGTTGGTCGGCGGCGAGATCGCCCTCGTCTTGGTCGGCGGCAAGCAGGTCGAGCTGCTTGGGCGGCTCGGGTGTCGTGGGCGCTTCCTCGGCAAGGCCCGGATGGCGCTGCTGCTCGAGGCCGCCATCTTCGGCCTCAGCCTCGGCAGCGTTTTCCGTAATGGCGAGGCGCGCATCGGGCCGGCGGGCGAGGCTGCCCCAGTCGTTGGAACGCGCCTTGGGCTTGTCGGCATAGGTACCGTCGGCAAGCGCGGGCGGCGGCGCGATACGCGACGTGAAGTTGCGGTCTTCATAATAGCGCAGCTTCTGCGCGCGGATCGGCGACAGCCCGGACACGAGCACCAGCTCGTCGGCGGGCGGAAGCTGCATCACCTCTCCGGGCGTCAGCAGCGGCCGTGCGGTTTCCTGCCGGCTGACCATGACATGCGCGAGCCAGGGTGCGAGTCGGTGGCCGGCATAATTGCGCATTGAGCGCTGCTCGGTGGCGGTACCGAGTGCGTCCGAGATACGGCGAGCGGTGCGCTCGTCATTGGTCGCGAACGCGACGCGGACATGGCAGTTATCGAGGATCGAATTGTGCTCGCCGTAAGCCTTCTCGATCTGGTTGAGACTCTGGGCGATGAGGAAAGCACGCACGTCGTAGCCGGCCATGAAGGCAAGGCTGGTCTCGAAGAAATCGAGGCGCCCCAATGCAGGAAACTCGTCCAGCATCAGCAGCAGCTTGTGGTTGCGTTTCGCCGACCCGGCGTTGTCGAGGCGTTCGGTCAGCCTGCGGCCGATCTGGTTGAGGATCAGACGGACCAGCGGCTTGGTGCGGCTGATGTCCGACGGCGGGATGACGAGGTAGAGTGAGACCGGCTGCGCCGCATCGACCAGATCGGCAATCCGCCAGTCGCAGCGCGATGTTACCTCGGCGACGGTCGGGTCGCGATAAAGCCCGAGAAACGACATCGCGGTGGAGAGGACGCCGCTGCGCTCATTGTCGGACTTGTTGAGCACTTCGCGGGCTGCCGACGCGACGACGGGGTGGACCTGCGGATGCTCGGTCGTACCGAGATGATTGGTCGTCATCATCCGCTTGAGCGTCGCCACGAACGGACGCTGCGGGTCGGACAGGAAGGTTGCCACGCGGGCGAGCGTCTTCTCTTCCTCGGCATAGAGGATATGCAGGATCGCCCCGACCAGCAGCGAATGGCTGGTTTTCTCCCAATGGTTGCGGCGTTCGAGCGCCCCTTCGGGATCGACCAGGATATCAGCGATGTTCTGGACGTCGCGGACCTCGTTCTCGCCGCGGCGGACTTCGAGCAGCGGGTTGTAATGCGCCGATCGCGCATCGGTTGGATTGAACAGCAGGGCGTGCGAAAAGCGCGAGCGCCAGCCGGCGGTGAGCTGCCAATTCTCGCCCTTGATGTCGTGGATGACCGCCGAGCCGGTCCAGCTCAGCAGGGTTGGTACGACCAGGCCGACGCCCTTGCCCGAGCGGGTCGGCGCGAACGCCATCACATGCTCAGGGCCGTCATGGCGCAGGTAGCGGCCATGGTAACGACCGAGAAAGGCACCGGCATCGCCGAGCAGCCCGGCGCGTTCCATCTCGCGGACCTCGGCCCAGCGCGCCGAACCGTAGGTCGTGACGTGGCGCTGCTGCCGCGCGCGCCCCAGTGATCCGAAGATTGCGGCAGCGCAGCCGACGAACCCGCTGGCGCCGGCAATCACGCCCGCCTTGTCGAAAACCTGCGGCGCGTAGGCATCGTAGTGATACCACCACGGGAAGATCGCCCAGGGCCGATAGATCGGCGTGTGGAACAGGGTGAACCACGGGAGACCGAGCTGCGGCTGATTGGCGAGCATCGCCGCCGCCCACTGCGTCGCCGCCCACAGGCCGGCGATCACGATCGCGAACACCACGATAATCTGACCGATAAGCAGCTTGGTCGGGGTCATTTGGGCGCTCCGCCCGAAGGGCGGAAAGGCCATTCGGGTTCATGCCCACAAAAATCGATCCATTCGGCTCGTTGGGAAATGACGGTCTCGAAGCGCCGGGACGCAGCTCAGCGCGGCTCGCGCCACCAAGAACGACGCCCCAATGTGGAATTGACTATTTGTTCCTTATTTGTTCTCATATCTCTATGACACGAATCGACGAAGAGGCGCTTTCTCTCCATCTGGAGGTCGCACTGGCAGGCACTGCGCCCCGGCTGTTGGGCGATCTGAGCAATCCCGATCGTTATCGACGGGGCGCGGCGGTCGCTGATGTTGCGCGCCAGCTTGCCGAACGCCTGCGCTGCTTCGATATCCAGTTCGACGAACCCGGCTTGCGACCGTCTGCGCAGCCGTCGCTATTCCCGCCTGACCTCGGACCGATGGGCTAGACACGGACGAACCGAAACTCCGTACAAACCGGACATTCTGGACAAACCGGATGAACGTCGCTATATCGGATTCCGAAAAGGAACGAGACTCATGGCGACGCAATTGCAGAGTGCCAATGCCCGCGCAGGCGTGCGCAAACTGGTGGCGAGCGAGGTGAGCGACGCGCTCACCCGCTACGAGCCGAGCCTCGCTAAGGCGGCAGCGGCCAATACGGCGCAGATTGTCGCGACGGTCGCCGCCGCGGTGGTCGGACTGTCGCCCTCCCAGCAGAAGCGGTTGAAGAGCCGGAGCGGCGACCTGGCCGACATGATCGCGGCCTGGGCACGCGACGACAACGCAAACGGCCCGATTGAGATTCCGGCTCCTGTCGAGATCCAGCCTCGCAAGGGCACGGGCTTTGGCGAGCTAGTGGATATCGAGGAAGGGCGCCGCAGGCTCGCCGACTACGCGATCGATATTCCGCTCGCGGATTGGGCTGGCCCCTTGGCTGGATCGAGCGCGCTTATGGAGGACATGGGGATTGCCCGCTCGACGCTCCACGACTGGCAGCGTCGCGGCGAAGTGGTCGCCTTGCTCAAGGGCGCGCGTAAGCACGTCTTCCCGCTTGCACAGTTTGTCGATGGACGGCCGGCGCAGGGCATTCGCGATATTCTCGATATCGTCGATAGCCCACGCCGGGCCTGGTTCTGGATGGTGAAGCCCAGCCCGTTGCTTGGCGACAAGCGCCCGATCGATCTGCTCAAACAGGATCGTCGTCAGGAGGTCGTGGAAGCGGCCCGGACTGTCTTCGATCGCCCGTGACGCTCGACAAGGCCATATTGCGGGAATTGGCCGTCAGCATCGACGTGACCGGCTATCTGCGCATCATGGACGCGGCGCATCGCGCGTCACCGACCGGCATGGGTTATGGCAAGACACGCTTCGCCAGCCCGACCGACAGCTTCAAGCTGCTTTACGTCGCTCAGGATTTGCAGACTGCGCTCGCCGAAGCGATCATTCGCGACCGCTACCAAGGGAAGCAGAAACGCGAGCTGCTCGAAGAGGATGTCGAGCAATCCGTCATCGCGAGCATGATGTCGCTCGCGCCATTGAAACTTCTGGACCTGCGCGCGAGCGGCGCAAGCCGGTTGGGGGTGCCGACCAACGCCGTGCGCGGCAGGGCACAGCAATCCGGGCGCCGGTTCAGCCAGGAATTGTACGATACCACCGACTTTGACGGCATCGTCTATATGTCGCGGATCACGAACGCCGAGTGCGTGGCTGTCTATGATCGGGCAACCAGCTCGAAGCTCGACCCGGCTTGCCCGGTCGTCGATCTCGTCCGCCTTGCCGACCTTGAACCAGCGCTGCGATCGCTTAACGTCTCGCTGATCCGGAAGCCCTAGCTGCCGGCGACTGGCCAGGCGCTAACGAGGCTGTGCTGGTGCGGCGGACGTGATCGTGGTCGATTTGGTTCGATCCCGACATGATTGAGTCGAAGACGCTGCCTTCCAGCGCTATGCTATCGACGAAGAGAGTGATCGAGGATTTCTATCCGTCCAGCAATGAGCGGAGCCCTACTGATCGCATGTACGTGGGGAGGCGCTATGCGGATCAAGTTCGTAGAGATTTCAAATTTCCGGAAATTGAAATCGACGCACCTCGATCTCGACAAGAAAACCACGATTCTGGTTGGCGCCAACAATAGCGGCAAAACCTCCGCGATGGTTGCTCTGCGCATCTTTCTCCTTTCACCGGGTCGCCTCGCCTTGCGCGACGTGACGATCGCCAATTGGACACAGATCGACCTTTTGGGTGACGAATGGGAAACGAATACGGAGCCTACGGTCGACCTCGACCCGCTCCTCCCCTCGCTTGACGTCTGGCTCGACGTTCCGCTTGGCGAGATTCAGCATGTCGTCCATATCCTGCCGACGCTGGATTGGTCCGGCGGCATGCTTGGGGTGCGGCTCAAATATCAGCTCAAGGACCTCGACAAGCTCAAGACCGAATATCTCGCTCAGCGCAGCGCAGCCCGGGACGCTTCGACTACCGGCCCAAACGGCGAGACGATCAAGATCGCGGTGTGGCCTCGCAGCCTGACCGACTTCCTTGAGCGGCGATTGCGGGCGCACATCGAACTCGCAGCTTATCCGCTCGACCCGACCGCCGTCACGACGCCGGGGAAGAACGGACTCGCGAAACCGCAAGCCTTGCCGGCAAGCGCGCTCGCCTTCGATCATCCGCCGTTCAAGAACCTCATCAAGATCGATGAAATCGCCGCGCAGCGCGATTTCGCCGACGCCAGCGACCATGAGAGCGGTGAAGACAAGGGCGAAGCGACCACCCGCCGCTTCAAACGCCGTCTATCGGATCAGTTGCGCTCCTATTACGACCGCCATCTCGATCCGTCGAAAACCCCCTCGGATAAGGACTTTGAGGCACTCGGCGCGATCCAGGCAGCCGAACGCAGTTTCGACGCGCGGCTTGAGGCCGGATTCGCCACAGCCTTCGAGGAGCTCGAAGACCTGGGATATCCCGGCATGAGCAATCCGAAGCTCAAAATCTCGACGCTGCTTCGCGCGACGGACGGGCTGAAGCATGGCTCCTCAGTACAATATCAGGTCGCCGATCCGTCGGGCGACGGCACCAGGACACTCAAGCTTCCCGAGGACTATTCCGGCCTCGGCTATCAGAATCTGATCGCGATGGTGTTCATGCTCATGGGCTTTCGCGATGAGTGGATGCGCGTCGAAAAGGCGGGTCTCCTCGAAGGAGCGGACGTATCGCACGAGATACAGCCACTCCACCTCGTGCTCGTCGAGGAGCCGGAAGCCCATCTTCATGCACAGGTACAGCAAGTCTTCATTAACAAGGCCTATGGCCTGCTCAGGAAACATTGCGACCTCGGCAACGGGGATACCTACTGCACCCAGTTGCTGGTCAGCACACATTCCAGCCATGTCGCGCACGAGGCCGATTTCGCCAATCTGCGATATTTCCGACGCCGGCCTGCAGCCAGCAAGGGTGAAACGCCGACGACCACGGTCGCAAACCTTTCCCATATTTTCGGCGACGGTGACGATACCAAGCGCTTTGTGAAGCGGTATCTCAAGGCCACACATTGCGACCTGTTCTTCGCGGACGGAGTCATTTTCGTCGAAGGCCAGGCGGAACGCATCCTCGTACCGCACTTCATCCGTCACCATTTCCCCGAACTGTCGCGACGCTACGTCACATTGCTAGAGCTCGGCGGCAGTCATGTGCACAGCTTTCGTGATCTGGTGGATACGCTCGGCATCGCGACCTTGATCATTGGTGATCTCGACGCGACCGCACCGGTCAAGATCACCGACAAGAACGGTCATGAAACGACGCGCTGGAAATCGGCGCGTCCCGAGCGGGGCAAAGGTCAGCAAACGGCCAACTCGGTGCTCAAGGAGTGGCATCCCCAAAAGACACTGATCGATGAGCTTGTGGCGTTGCCGCCCGAAGGCCACGCATCCGCGGACGGCGGGGGCTATGAACTGTACGTCGCCTATCAGAAGCCGGTCAAACTCACCTCCGCCGGCGAAACAGATAGCCTCATCATTCCTCGGACCTTCGAGGACGCCCTGATCTTGGAGAATCTTGCCGTCGTGGAAAATGTCGAAGGCTCGAACACATCGGCCAAGATACGGGCGATTGTAGCACAGGGTCTTTCGGGAGACGATCTTGAGGACGAACTGTTCGACTTGTTGAAAACAGCCGAAAAGGCGGCATTCGCGCTCGACTGCTTGATGTTGGAGGATCCCAAGGCGTTGAAGCCACCGAGCTATATGGCGGCTGGGCTCAAATGGTTCGAAGGTGCGGTCGGCAAGGACATCGCGGAAAGTGAGCTTAAAGCGGGACAAGCAAATGGCGGTGATTGAGACCGCGCCGCCGGACTTTGATGATGGCGCCGATGCGCAGATTCAAATCTGCCTAAATCCGGCCAAACCGCAAAGCTTCTTCCTCTATGCGGGCGCCGGCTCAGGAAAGACGCGCTCGCTGAAGAACGCGCTTGATGCTTTCCGGACGGACCATGGCGCCGCCTTCCGGCGCTTGGGCAAGAAGATCGCGGTGATTACCTATACGAACGCCGCGGCCGACGAGATTGCCGAACGCGTCGGCGAGGATGCCCTGTTTCCGATCTCGACGATCCATAGCTTCTGTTGGAAGCACATCGAAACCTATCACAGCGATATACAGGCGTGGCTACTCGCGACGCTCCCCATTGAGCTTGCCGAATTACATGAGAAGCAAGCAAAGGGCCGGGCCGGCAGCAAGGCGGCGATGGATCGCGAGCGGGCGATTGCTTCAACGATGCGGCGCCTCGAATGGCTGAGCGTGCCCCGACGCTTCACCTACAATCCCAACGGCGACAATTTCGGCGCGGACTCGCTGTCGCATGCTGAGGTACTTAAGATCACGGCTGCCTTCATCGAGACCAAGCCTTCGATGCAGGCGGTGCTGGTCAACAAATATCCCTTTTTGCTCATCGATGAGAGCCAGGACACGAGCAAGGGGCTGCTCGAAGCTTTCTTCGCGCTGGCTGCGGCGAACAAGGAAAAGTTCGCCATGGGCCTGTTCGGTGACACCATGCAGCGGATTTTCCTCGACGGCCATCCCGAGCTCGAAGGCCTAGTGCCGAAGGACTGGGCGCGTCCTGCCAAACGGTTGAATCATCGCTCGCCCCAACGCGTGATCGCGCTCGGCAACGTGCTGCGCGCACCGATCGATCGCCAGACCCAGCTTGCGCGCGACGATAGCGATGTCGGTCTTGTGCGTCTCTTCGTCGCACCAAGCAACACCCCCGACAAGCCGGCATTCGAGCGGCGAGTTCGAGATAGAATGGCCGATTTGTGCGGCGATCCTGACTGGCGGACAGAAGCGACAGTGAAGGCGCTCACGCTCGAACACCATATGGCGGCATCACGCCGCGGATTCCTTGAGATGTTCCAGGCGCTAGACCGGGACTCGCGCCTCGCGACCGGACTTCGGACAGGGGAGCTCGCCGGGCTCAGGCTGTTCACCGAACGGGTCGCCCCGCTCCTCGCTGCTGCTCGCGCCGCGGATGCTTTCGCGGTTATGGCCCACCTGCGGGCGACCTCGCCCCTTCTTAAGCGATCGGCCATTCTCGAAACACCGACCCCAGACGATCCACTGTCGCCCATACGCTCGGGTGTGGACGCGCTGCTGGCGCTGAACCCCGAAAATCCCGCGACCAGCTTTCTCAATGTGCTCGAATGCGTGGCGGAGCATCGGTTGTTCGAAATCCCGGCCGCGCTGAGACCCTTCGTCGTCAATGACCCCGAGCCTGCAGCTGGCGATGCCGAGCAGGTAAGCGATGCCGAGGAGCCCGAGGAAGATGATCTGCCCGCAGAAGCGTCTCCAGCAAGCCTCGAGGCTTGGCGGGCCTTTCTGGAAACACCGTATAACCAAACCGTCCCTTTCGCTGAATATGTCAGCGACCGCGGTCCCTTCGGAACCCATCAGGGTGTGAAGGGTCTCGAGTTCGAACGTGTGCTTGTAATCCTTGACGATAGCGACGCGCGAGGATTCCTGTTCTCCTATGACAAGCTTTTCGAAGCCAAGCCGCTGTCGGATACGGACCGCAAGCATCTTGCCGAAGCGACCGACGGCGGGATCACGCGGACCCGCCGGCTATTGTATGTCACCTGCACGCGCGCCGAGAAGAGCCTGGCACTTGTCGCCTACACCGATGATCCCGATGCACTCATCGCGTCCGCGCTTCGCAACGGATGGTTCGTGCCCGAAGAGATCGAGCGGCTTTGACCGCAGGTCTGCCGGTATGGTTTCCGCTACAGTACTTGCCCCGATGACGAGGAAGGTCACTAATGAAGCGTACAGAGGCAGAACCGGCTATCCGCACTCTGGTTCACCAATGGGCGGAGGCTGCCGGCATTGCCGTGGGCTCCGCTGAGCAGCCGTCTTTCTCCGCCTTCAGGCGTTGGGCCGAAGAACAGGGTTATTCGGGCTACTTCGTGTTCCGATCCACGATGGGAGCACTTGAAGATGCCGAGCGCTGGTTCGACCAAGAGTTGCGCCAGACTTGGCGAAACTAGGAGGCCATATGGGTAAGACAACGCCATGGCTGGCGCGTAGCACGGGAAACTTCGGCGAGGCCTTTCCCAACGTGGAAGCGATCGACTTCACGATCGATGACAATCCCTGGGGCTGGTACAATGTGCGAGGACACCGTCCACTGCACTTTACCAGTGCATCCGCGACGTCATTCATCCCTTGCCCAAATGATCGCTGCCGGCGCGGTGGCTTCGATTTCGGGACATTCCTCCGCAACCACACCTATGGCGCCAAGATTACCGACGTAGATCAGTCATACCCGTGTAATGGCGACGAAGGCACGCCTGCCGGTCGCCGTAAAGGTGATCCCTGCATGAACAGCTTCAAAGTGAAGGGTACCATCAAATATAAGCCCGGCACGGAATGAATGCGCCCATGTCCGGCTAGGAAATGCCAGGTCCGCTTCGTCCGCGACCGAAGCTCCAGCTGATGCCGTCGCCGCGCATGATACCGGACACACCCTTGCCGACATGACGATCGAGCACTGGCCGCCACGGGACCAGCGTAAATTCACGCGATTTCTCGACCAGCGCGAACCGCCCGCTCATCGTATCCACCGGCTGGCGATAGATGCCGCTCACGCGCTCTCCCGGTTCCGTCTCCGCGAACGGCATCCCCAACTCGCGCGACAGCTGAGCGCCGACGCGCAGCAGTTCGCGTCGCTGAAGCGCGGCGATCATGCCAGATCGATAGGTTGTGGTCCCTTGGGCTTCTTCCGCGAACCCCTGCGCGATCAACCATTGTCGTCGACGCGCCAGTGCGTCGCGCGCGTCGTGCCCGAAGCCGGCATCGCGCAGCGGCGCCGGATCGGCGCCCACCAACTCGCGATCGAGCCAGGTCGAGGCGTCGGCGGCGATCAGCTTTTCCAGCGGATGCGGTGAAAGCGTCTCGACCGCCACCGGCCGGTCCTTCGCCCGCGCTGTTTCATAAGCGGCGGCACGATCGAGATGATCGGGCGCGATGATCCATGTCCCATCGGCCTCGCGGGTGACGCCGCCGGCCAGCCGCCGCATTGCCTCCAGACGCCGCACATGGGTTTCGGCGAACGCTTCGGTCGCGGACGGGTCATAACGAAGATGCGCGTCGACATCGTAGCGCCCGCCATTGGCCGCTGCGACCGCGTCGACGGTGCGGTCAGTCTCGCGGATACCGGCCGACACCGGCTCGATCCGCACGATCGCCCCGTTCGCGTGCGGATCGACATTCTCGCCCTTACCGATCTCGACATAATGGGTGCGGCCATCGGTCGCCTCGACCAGCAGATAATGGCGGTCGCCGAGCTCGTCCGACAGGCCGCGCTCGATCACGCGGCCGATCAACGGCCGGACATCCGGCGCGGCAGGGTCGTAGATGGCCTGATCGGCGAGCGCCGGCGCTGACCCTCGCGTGGTGAAGGCACGCTGCATCGTGCGGATGATGTCGCCGCGCTCGCCCATGCGCTTCAGCGTGTCGACAAGATCGGGGGCGAGACGCCAGGTTGAGGCACCCATCTGCGTGGCGAGGCCAAGGCGCTCGAGCTTCTTGAGCCGGCCCATCCGCACGGTCTGATCGAACGCGTCGGCTGCGCCCGAGCTGACGAGCCGGCCGGCATCGGCTTCGCGCAGCAAGGTGCGGTCGATGCTGGTCAGACGTTCCTGATCGACCTCGCCGCGCAGCTTGTCCTGGATCGCGTCGGTAGTGCGTGGCCCCAAATCGAGATCGACCAGTTCGGCCGCGCGCTCCCGCATGCCCTGCGTGATATATTCGCGGGCGATGATCAGATCCTTGCCGCGATCGTCCTTGCCGCGCAGGATGATGTGGGTGTGGGGGTGCCCGGTGTTGAAGTGGTCGACCGCCACCCAATCGAGCTTGGTGCCGAGATCCTCTTCCATCCGCGCCATCAGCCGCCGGGTCAGGTCTTTGAGGTCGTTATATTCGGCGCCGTCCTCGGGCGAGACGATGAACCGGAACTGGTGGCGGTCGCCGTGCGCCTGGTCGAGCCACGCCTTACCGTCGACCTTGTCGGCTTCGGCGCCGTAGAGCTGGCCGCGCCCGCCGTCGCGGGTCGTGCCGTCGCGCTCGACATAGCGCATATGCGCGCGCGCCGCGGCGAACCCCTTGCCGGCGAGCTTCACGATCCGCGATTTGATGATGACGCGGCGCGCCCGGAACGCCGCATAGCGATCGCGGCTGCCGAGCACCCGGCCGACGCCCGAGCCGCGCCCGATGCGGCTGCCGTCGAAACGGCTGCGCCTGCCATGTCCCGCAGCGCCGCCGCGAGCGAGATTGGCGGCCGCGAGAACCTTGGACAGGAACTTGCGCCCCCGCTTGCTGCCCTTGGCGCGCATGCGCCCTAGGCGGGGTTCGAAATCGTCGTCGTTGAACATGCCGGACACCGGAAAAAGCAGAGTGAGGCGAAGCATGACTCCGCGCTTGAGACATGAAAACCGGTGCCAAATTTAACGCGGATTCCTGCGGCTTGGAGCGTGGCATGGCACCACGGTCAGCCGATTGGTGCCAATGAACTCAAGAAAAACGATGTGCAGACAATAGCTTATGGTGCTCGGGCGAAGACCGGCACCATTGCTTCATCTTGCCTTACGCCCTTCCCCCTTCAAAATCGGCTATTCTTCTCATCTCCTCCTCAATCCCAGGTGAGCTGAGGCAAAAAGAAGAGCGACGCTCTGGCCCGAGCGCCGCTCCTATAATCCAAGCTTCGATCATGCCTGCGCAAATGCTGCGCATGCTTCCCGCTCGCGCCGGAATATGCGCTTGCCCATCATGCCGTGTGCGTTGCCATCCCCATCGACGATCATCACCGCGACGAACCATTTGCCGTCCAGCCGCCCGAAAATCCTGACGCGATCCAGCTCCAACTCATCGTCATCGATGCTCTCGTAGCTGCCGATCCAGCGTTCCGAAATGCGCGCGTCCCAGTGAAAATCGACCTCTTCCGCTTCGAGAAACCGATGCGCCAAAGCCTCTCCCGCACCCCGTCCGAACTCGATTTCGAGCCCCGAAACCAGCGCCGCCATCACCCGGTCCGACGCCATGCCGATGGTCTGCATCATGCTCATGAGAACCTCCACTTCTGCGTCCTCATCATCAAGGACAGAAGTCCGACGACGGTCGGCGAAGCGGCTGTCAGGGCTGCGGAGGCGCAGCCGGAGCACCGCGAAGCGGCGGCGGAGGAACCGATTTTGTTGCGCTGGAAACGAACAAAAGCGCGCGCGAGGCGCGCTCACTATCGCGGCAAAATTGGAGGGGCCGCCGGCCTTGATAGCCGCTTCGGCGGCCGTCACGCTGGGTCTTGCCGAGACGAGCCCCTCCCAACCGATCGACTTGCCGAACCCGCTCGCCATATTATGATGGCCTAGCGGTTCCTCTCACCAGACCTGTCGCCGGGTCAAAGCAGAGCATGACCAGCAGGTACCAGAGCCGGACCCTCGGGCCGTCTTGTAATCGGCGATAAGCGGCCTTCAGACGAGGACGGTTTGCCATGCCTATTTTCATCCTGACCGACGACAATATCCACGCCGCCAAGGCCGCGTTGCGGGCAGCACTGCCTGCAATCCGCTCGGCGCATTTGACCGAAGCGCTCGCCGTGGGGCTCGGTTTTCAGACCCATGCGGCGTTGCGCGCGGCTCTGACCAAGGAGGGCGGGAGGCCACCAGCAGTGGTTGACGCGACATCGTCGCAGTTCACTGCGCGGCTGGCCGAGCTTGGCTATGCCGACGTACCGACGCCGCCCTTCGACGCGGCGATCACCGAAAGGATCCTCGGAGACACGCCTTACACGTTCTTCAAGCGAGGCGATCGCGCTGCCAACGACCGGCATTTCTATGGCTGCCAGGCCCGCAATCGGCCGATGATAATGATCAAGATGGCACGCCAGTACGCCGAGCTTGAATGGGACTGCATCACGATCGATTCCGACTGCGACGATCATGTCAGCAGTCGCGCCAGCGATGATCTGGTGCGTGTGATGTTCGCCATCTTCCAGGAGCGGGCAAAAGGCGCCCCGGGTAAGCCGATCTTCTACGGCAAGGCGTTCACGGGCACGGTTTCCAAGTTGCTTCCCGACACGCCGCGCCAACTCGCCGAGGATTATTTCAAGCTGCTTTACCTGCCGTTGCGCGAGTTGCCCGCTCCGAGGCGACGCGCGGCCTGATCTGGCAGTTCATTGAGCGCTTCCGATGTAAAATGCCCTGCGCCGGTTTCCCGGCGCAGGGCGATCCGGCTCAGTCGCCGGGGTTCCAGATGATGGCGTAGGCGTCGTCATCATCCTGCCCGGCCGCGCGGCCGAGATTGGCGTAGAGGGTGCGCGGTCCGAGTTCGGGCGCGGACATCGCGAGGCGGACATATTCGCGCTGGCTGACCTCGCCGGTGCGAACCCAGCCGCCGCCCAGCTCGACGCTTCCGGCCAGAACCCGATAGTCGGGCTGCTCCCCGGTCTTGCCGCGATTGGGCACGATCTGGATGTCGGCGTTGACCGAAAGCGTCTTGATCGAACCCTTGAAGCTGCCGTCCGACTGGCGCTGCACATAACCGATTGCGGGCATTTCTCGTCTCCTTGATGTGTCGTCCGAACCGCTTCCGGGCGATGGGCGGACCGAAGGGACGGCTTGAGGCGGCGCGCGAACCCGGGGGGCCGAAGCGAAGCGAAGGACCGGAGCGGCGGGCCGATTTGGAGCGAAGCGGCCGCGAGGAGGACGGCGCAGCCGGCCGGGGAAATCAGTTCGTCCGCGATGGTTTCGCGCGCCGCCGGCCGTCCCAGGTCATGCGCCCGAGGAGCCGGCAAGCGGTGCCGCGCTCATGCAGACGAGAATCGCTTTGGCATGCTATGCGCACGACAGGCGGGAAGCGTGGGCTTGAGCATCCAGTGTTAGGGCGCCGAGGTCATCACACCAAGGCGAAGTCAGCGGGGAGGCAGAGGTTGCAGGGCATTGTCGAAACGGAGGATGCAGGGCCGGTTTCTGCCTGGCAGGTCGCAGCTCGCAAAGGGGGCCGCGTCCGTGCTGCGCGGTGACAGCGTCACCCGCGACATGTTCGCCGAGTTGATCCGCGGCGCTGTCGACGGCGCCGTCACAAGCCAGATGGCGCGGCGCGCGCAGGAGCCGCCGATCTCGACTCGGGTAGCGTCGGCACTTGAAAAGCGGCTCGATGGAGTCACGATCAACGACTATCGCGTGACCGTCGTCGCGCAGGATTTTCCCGATCGCGGCAGCGGTTCGTGGGAGCATAAGAGTGGCGTCGACCTCTATATAGGCATCCGCGTCGAAACGGCGGGGGTGCCCTTCGCGATATCGAAGGGGCTGCTGATCCAGGCGAAGAAGGCCAAGCGGATCGTCAAGACATCGCTCCGCACGAGCGAGAGTGATGAGCAGGAAGACCTGATCGATCAATGTGGGAAGATGCTGGCGCGGACCGACAAGGGCGCGTTTGTCTGGGTGTACGGGGCCGGCGGGACGCATGTCGTGCCGGCGTCCGAAGTGCTCAAGCAGCAGTTCGTGCCGCCGGAATATCTCGTCGGGCGGAATGTCGCCGAGCAGTTCCGCGACGTGCTCGACTGCTTTTCCGGCGACACCGGCCTCGTCGCGCCGGACATCTTCGAGAGTGATTTCGCGCTTGCTGCCTTTCTCGAGGAAATCGCCGTTCGGCGCGGGGTCACGATCAAGCTCGCCCCTACCAAGAGGCGCGGATGAGCACCTATACGGTTGATCGTCTCGCCCGACGCGGCGCGCGCCATGCACTCGCGCTGCTGCTGCAGCACATCCAAAGCGGCGACGAACCGTTCGTGACCTATGGAGCGATCGCGCGACTGCTCGAAATGCGGCTCAGGATTCCCCGTGTGTTTCCGACGCATATCGGCTCAGTCGCCGGCACGATGATGGACCTGATCGAGGAGGAAGACCCCGACGCCCCGCTGATCAACGCGTTGGTGACGCGGCCGAACGGCGTCCCCGGCAAAGGCTTCGGTGGCTATTACAACCGCCGTATCCGCCGTGACGGCGAGCGGACCTGGGACAAGCTGTCACGAGGCCGCAAGCTCGAAGTTGTCGCCGAAGTCCGCGCTCAGGTTCGCCGCTATCGAGATTGGGACGCGCTCTATGTCAGGCTCTTTGGAGCGGCGCCGCCCCCGACGCCCAAGCCTAGGCGCTACCGCGAACGCGACGGCAAGCCACCAGAAACGGATCGTCCGATCGGCGTCGGCGAGAGTGACGAGCACAAGCGGTTGAAGGATTGGGCGGTCAAGAACCCGGTCGCGCTCGGCCTCGCGCACGCGTTCAAGGGTACGCCCGAGAAGGGTTTGCTGTCGGGAGATCGGGTCGACGTCCTGTTCACCGACGGCGCTTCGTTCGTCGCCGTCGAAGTAAAGTCGATCTTGTCGACCGACGACGACCTTCGTCGAGGCGTCTACCAGTGCGTCAAATACCGCACTGTGGTGGAGGCGCAGGAAAGCCCGGTTTCGGTGTCGGTGCGCGCACTGCTCCTGACCGAACGCGAACTGCCCGAGGACCTGAAGACTCGCGCTCGAGAGCTGGGCGTGCTCTACAAGGTCCACACGATCAATAAGCCTCGGCCAGTATCAGGGCTGGCGGCCCGAGCCGTGCAGCTCGCCCAATAGGTCAAAAATCCGCGCCGCGAGGCAGCTTGCTGCCGAGCGGCGCGGCCGGATTTCAAGGCCAAAAGAAGCGGGCGGGATCGCTCCCGCCCGCCAGTTTTCACGCGGCCAAACGCTGCTCGTCATCGGGAAGGATCGCTGCCCCCGGCGACGCCGGGGGTTGCGGTTCAGGCTCGGCGGGACGCGCCGCCTCGACCTTGGCGTGCGCGGCAACCGTGCCGACACCGCCCCGCACGGTGTAGGCGGCGGGCGGGAACGCCATCCATTTCGGCACCCAGCGCTCGGCCTTGCGTCGTCCGTCCGCGCCGTCGAGATGATCGCGCACGATCTTCTTGAGGGTCTTGGTCTTCTCGCCCGCATTGGCGCTGGCGACGGTTTCGCCCGCGACCTCGGCGACGATCCGCCCCAACACCTCCTTGTCGCGGATCAGCTCGAAGAACGCCGCGTCGGCCTGCCACCAATCGGCCATGTCGACGCCGATGTGCAGACCGGCGGCCTCGACGGCGGCGGACCCTGCGGCCAGCGCCTCGCCGATGACGATGGCGATCACGTCCATCACCGCACGGTCGGGCAAGTCGAGCAGGCGCAGGAACACGCCCGCCAAGCCGAAATCGTCGCCATTGCCGCCGGTCACGGTCGGTTCCTCGGCGGAGAAGCCGAGCAGGTCCAGCACCGCGCGGCGCTTCTCGTCGAACGCGGTTTCGCCCTTGCAGGTTTCGACCGACTCGCGGACCTCGTCGTTGCGCGTCGTCTGCGGCTCGGGGGTCACGCGGAACAGGTGCGAGCCGGTGACGACATGCGCGACCAGCAAGCGCAGCGCGACCTTGGGATGGCCGGTGAGCGCCGCGCGCACGGCGGCATGGCGATGCAGGTCGATATAGGTCTGCATCGTGCTGGTGACCTCGGGCCGCGCGGGTTTCTGGCCGGTGCCCGGAGCCTCGCCGCGCTCGATGCGGCGGGCCTCCTTGCGGGTGACATAGCCTTCATGGACGGTGACTTCGCCGCTCGAACGGACGTCGATATAGACGCGCCCGCCCTTGCGCTTCGCCGCCCGCTCATATTCCCACGACTGGAAATGGTCGGACGGCGGGACGATCACGGCATCGCTCCATCCGGCGTCGAGATAGTCGGCGCGCTTGGCCTCGATCGCCGCATTCTGCGCGGTCCAGAAGGCATCGGCATCGGCGAAATAACGGTCCTCGCCGAACAGGTCGGCGACGGTCGTCACCCCGCTCGCCTCGATGTCGAACAGCGCGTGGCTCGCCTTGATCGACTGCCCGCCGAACAGCCACGCCTTCAACTGGTGGCCGGTCGGCGTGTAATTGTCGGGATCGTCGTAGAGCGCCAGCCATGCCTTTTGCTGGCTCTTGCTCGCCAAGGTCAGATGGCGGACGGTCGCGGCGTCGATCTTCTCGCGGGCGTACAGATCGCGGATGCGCGGCAGCAGATTGCCGAGCGCGAGCACGCGCTTGACCATCAATTCGGGAAGACCGAAGGTCGCCGAAATATCCGCGGGCGTCCGGCCTTCCTTCACCAGCCGCACGAAATTCTCCCACTGAGTCACTTCGTCGGCGTCCAGTCGCGCCATATTCTCGATCATCGACGCCTCGATGGCGTCGGCGTCGTCGCCGTCCTCAAGGATGGCGCAGGGCAGCGGCTCGGCCGAGCCGCCTTCCTCGGCGACGATCCGCGCGGCGGTGAAGCGCCGCGCGCCCGCGACGATCTCGAAGGCGTCGGGGCCGCAATTCGGGCGGACCAGCAGCGGCACGATGATGCCGCGCTTGCGGACGGTCGGAAGCATGTCCGACACGTCCGGGGCTTTCTTGGCGTAGCGCATATTGGCTTTGCTGACCGACAGCTTGCCAAGGTCGATAAAGTCGAGTTTCATGGTCGTCACTCCTTGTGAGTGCCGGTCCGTCGATCTTTGCGGGTAGGCGGACCGGCCTACGATGCGGCGAAGACGCGCCGCGCGTCAGCCGCCTTTCAGCGGAAGCTCGTCGTTGGCGGGCTGGCCGGTGGCCCGGCGCAACAGGGTTTCAGCCCACAGGATCGACCCCGCCCGCCGCGCCCATTCGGTCCATGCCGACAGGGGATGAACGCTCGCAAAGGACAGGTCGCGCTCGATGCCGAGGCCGAAGGGCAAGCGGACGCTCGCCAGTTCGGACAGGCTGAAACTGCCAAGCTCGGGACAGCCGAAGCCAAGGTCGGCGAGGCCGAACAGGATGTCGCCGTCGCGGTCCAGCTCGGTCGCCAGCCATGTCGCCGCACCACACGGATTGAAGAACTTGACCACCGGGACGGGATCGGGCGCGGCCAACCCGTCGCGGTCGGCGGCACGGCGGGCGAGGTCGTTGGCGCGGAGCGCGAAGCGAAGCTCAGGGGGCAAAAGGATCATGCCGCGATCCTTCCGCCTTGGGCTTCGGCGTGACGCGACAGCAGCCAGTCGGCGGCCTTGCTCGCGGCGCTGGCGGCGCGGAAGATCGCGCGATTATCCTCGCGGAGCACGGCGAGCCATGACGCCAGATAGTCGGCATGGCGCACGGTCGGGACGATGCCGAGCGCGGCGCAAAGGAAGGCCGAACCCATTTCGGCGATCAATTCCTCGCGCGCGTAATCCTTGCTGCCGAAACTGTTGATGAGATTGCGGTTGAGCCGCGACGGGTGCCCCGTGGCGTGGGTCAGTTCGTGCAGGCAGGTCCGGTAATAGTTGATCTGCTCGAAAAAGGCGGGCTGCGGCGGCACCTGCACGAAATCATGGGCAGGGACATAAAAAGCCTTGTCGCCTCCGATGCGGAAATCGACGCCGCTCGCCGCGATCACGGCCTCGGCGACCGGCACGATCTCGCGCTCGGGCAGCGGCGCGGGATCGGCGGCGAGGCCGGGGCGCAGCCCTTCGCACTGCGCGACGTTGAACACGGTGAAGCGCTTGAGGAACGGGATAGTCTTGGCGTCGCCACCCTCGCGCTCGACGCGCGCTTTCTCACCTTCGGGAACGAAGCGGTCGGCATAGACCACGGTCGTGCCGTGCTCGCCCTTGCGCACCGCGCCGCCCGCCTCGATGGCCTGTTTGAAGGTCAGCCAGCTTTGCGACGGCCAACCCTGTTCGATCACCGCGCCCCACAGGATCAGGACATTGACGCCGCTGTAATTGCGGGCGGTCAGCGCGTTACGCGGGAGGCCGGGGCCGGTGCCTCCGCTGCGGCCCCAAGGCTGGACCCAAGGGACGCGGCCCGCCTCCAGCTCTGCGACGATGCGACGAGTCACCTCGTCATAAAGGTTCGCGCGGGGTTCGGCGGGGGTATTGGAAGGCTTGGCGGTAGTGCGCATCGGCTCGTCTCCATATCCCGCCCAAAAACCACACGGCCTCCCCGGAAGAGCGGGGGATGGGCGGCACCGAGCGACCAGAGAGGCCCGAAAGAGCGGGTGGCGGCACCGTGAGGGCGCAATGCAATGGAGCACCCCGAAGCGCAGCGAAGGGGTTGCCGCTGCCCGCGGCGGGCCTAGCCGGGAGCGCCGCCCGAGCCCGCTCGACCGGGAGAGGCCACAACGACGCCGCCGCGCCCACAAGGCGCGGCGACTGTCAGGCCGGGCGCATGCCCGGCCACCGCCAGCCGATCGTCACCGGCAGGCCGAGACCGCAGGGCTCGGCAGAGCTTGGTGAGCGTGAGCGAGCCTAGCGCCGTAGAGCGGCGGTCGCGGGACGGCGAGCCGCGATGCACCGCGCCGTCAGGCGCGCGCAGAAACGCACTCTTGGAAGGGGCCGGCCGGCGCGGCGGCGTGCGCGCGGGCCTGGGGGCCAGCCGCCGCCGCGCCCCCCGGATCCGCCAAGTGTGCGACGCGGGCAAATCAAAAAACATGCGACCTCTGGCGACCGCGCAGCGGCGCCAGTGTGCGCTCATCAGTTCCCGCGTTCGACTGGCATCGCTGACGTCCCGCGAGGCGCCAGTCTGGCCAACTTAAGCGCCCTCTGGATCGAGCGCTCCTGGTTCAGCCTGTTCCGCGCTTCGCCGACGGGCGACGCTCTCGAGATAAGCTGGAACGCCGTCATAGGATGGTATGTCGTCGGCCTGGTTCTGGATCAGCGTCCCCGACCACAGGATGTTGGTCGCATAGTGCGACCGGCAGATCTGCTCGCCATCGGCGTCGACCCAATGCGTGGCCTCGGGAAGCAAGGCTTCGGGGAGCGGGTGTTTGGCGAAGGGGTTGTGGAAGATCTCCAGCTCCGCGCACCACGGCTCATAGCCCTGCGGCCAAAGCCCCCGATATTCGTCGCTGGTGACGTCGAGCGAAAACTTGATCCCGTCGAGCGCAGCCGGCCGACGATCGAAGAATTTCCCGTAACGGACGTAACGCAGGCCATGATCAGGCGCGCCGGCGGAGACCGCCAGCCGATTGAATTTGCCGAGCGTGCAGGCGTTGGTGAAGATCACCGCCGATAGCTCGGCATGAGCATCGTTGCAGAACAGACCGGCCGGAAAGCCTGACGCGCCGCGCAAATGGCTGGCTTCTCCCTCAATCGCGATACGCTCGCCGTCGACCTCGATGACGTGGGCGCTCATGCCATAAAGATAGCCGAGCAATGCCTCGCGGCTCCACATCATCGAAGCAGGCGCATGGAAATCGGCCAGCGCGATCGCGAAGGGCATGCCCGCGACATGCGGCATATCCGCATAGCCGCGCTGGAGCTTGCTTCCGAGCGTCTTGGCGAAGCGCAGCGCGGCCGCCCCAAAGAACAGGTCGGCAGGCTCCTCGGGCTGGAAGCTAGGGCGGGCGTTGACCGGCTCGAAGCGCTCTTGCGGATTGGCGGTAACGGCCTCGACCCAGGCGACGCCGCCCCTCCGGTTCTCGATCCTGAAATCGGGCGATTCGACCGGTTGGGTCACCAGCAATCCCTGCTCGCGAAAGCTTGCCAGCAGCTGTGCCTCCCAAAGCCGCGTGTGGAAATTCTCGGTCTGGCAGTCGGCCGCCCAATTGGCATCGGGCCGCGGTAGCGACAGATAGAGCTGATTGAGCAGCCAGGCGACATTCTGGTGGCTGCGGGCGGTGAGCAAGCGGAAAATCTGGCTCGGCTCGCGCCCCTGGAGATCGTGCAACGCGGTTCGCCGCTGCACGCCGGGCGGCACCGGAAGCGGCGACCGTCCGACCTCAAGTTCGACCTCGGCTAGTGCCGTTGCCGCGGCAATGTCGGGCTGAGGGACATTGTCGTGGGTGACCGCCCAGACGCCATCGGTGCGCCGGCGCATCACGATCAGGCCGATGCTGCCGTCCTCGGCATGACGCGTGACGATCGCGCACGCCTTGCCATCGTCCGACTGCCACGCCTCGAAGGGCAAGCGCTCGCCGAAACCGTGTCCGCGCGGCAGCGCCAGCGCGTAGACGTCGAACATGCCGCGGCCGAGGGGTCTCATCTCGCTTCGGCGATCGCAGCGACGGCTTCGCCCGGCGGGAAATGCGCCAGATGATAGCCGCCGACATGCGAAATATACTGGCCGCGATAGCCGATCGCGGTGAGCAGGAAGCGCACGACCAGCTCGCGCACGATCGTCATATGATCCCATAGGTCGGGGCCGTCCTCGGTCGCCGGATGGTGACCGCTATGGACGATGGCGTTGCGCGCCTTGATCGCCTGGCCGATCTGTTCGTCGCCGATCCCGTCGAGCGGCACGTTCCAGCGCGCCGCCAGCAGATGGAGTTTGCGCCGCAGCGGGCGTCGATTGAGGTCGAGCAGCTTTTCGCCCAGTTCCTCACGCGCCGTCGCCGCCCGGTCTGGTGACCATCGTTCGAGGCAGGCCTGGATCGCTGCGCGCAACAGCTTTCGCGTTTTGTCGAACTCCCGCCGGGGCTCGATCAGCGCTTCTTCCTCGGTGAGGTTGGAATCGATCAGGTTCTCGAGCGCCGTCATCGCATTGACGAGCCGCACTTCGTTATAGGTCGTGGCCATCGCGAACCATTCGATCGCAAAGAACAGGTTCTTCACGTCGATCGGCGGATCGAAGAAACTGGCGATCGCTGCATCAAGCACCGGCTGGAGATTGAGCTTGTGGAACACGCGCATCACCGGCGCGTGCTGGCGGGTTTGCGACAAAATTTCGATTTCGTGCGTGTCGCCGGCCGCAAATTCGAGAATCGGCGCCTGCAGCATGGTCGATGCCGCCAACGACAGGATGCGGCGCAGATGCTCGACAAACTTCTCGGCTTTCGCGCGCCAGGCGTCGATATCGGCGGGCGGTTCGGCAGCCTCGATCAGGATCCAGCCGGTGAGCCGATCAGGCTCGCCGAGCTTCGTCTCGCCCGCGACCTGGATCGCACCGAGCGGGCATTCCGCGTGGAGCGCCGGGAAGCATTCGAAGCCCTTCAGATGCAGCTTGAGCACGGGCCGGCCGCGCGCGGTATCGAGCGTCCTGAAATACTGGACCTTGCCGCATTCTCCGCGCGGCTTCGACCAATGCCGGTTGTGGATACCGCTCCAACGCTCGCTGAGGCTGTTGAACGAAAGGCTCTCGCTCTCGAAGCGCAGCCCATTGGCGGCAATGCCGCTCAGTACGAACTCGGCGACGTCGCTCCGGTCCTGAAAACGCTCCCGGACGAACCAGGTGGCCTTGGTGATCCGGAACGCGTGAAGATCGAGTTCGACCTCACCGTCTTCGCCGATGCGCGCCTTGAAGCGCACCGGCATCGCCTTGTCGCCATCGCTGAGTGTTCCGCTGAAGCGTTGAAAGCTGCGCAGGTCGTCCTTGGCCGGTTTACGGGTCTTGCTGATGCGGCGGGGCATCGCCGGATAGTGAGGGCTTTTCGCTCACCGGCCAAGCGCTTCCGGTGCACGGCGGTTGCCCAACCTTTGCTTCATGGCCGGGCGACACCCTCCTATGAGGGGGCATGATCGACGCAGTCCAACAGCTTGTGCAGCCGCCCCATCCCGGCGGCCGGATGTTCGTCTACAAGGAGCAGGAGCGACCGGGTGGCGGTCCGCTGCGCACGATCGCGTTTACCGATGTCGACATCCGGCCGCGAACCTATGAGGAACTCGCAGCGGCAAAGCTCCATGCCGGCATCACGATCCCGCTCGAAATGTACAACGGACGGATCGTCGACACCGATGTCGAGGGCGTCGACACCAGCAAATACGCCCATATCACCTCGACGCTGGTCAGCCCGTTCACCTCGAAAGCGATCGGTCTGGTGCGGGGCGGCTGGCTGCCGTCGGCGCTCGCGGCGACGCGGGAGACGGCGGTTATCTTCCCCGATCGCAATATCATCACCGAGATCGCAGGGCGGTTCGACGGCGGGAAGAAGGTCGGCCGCGAGCCGGATTTCCTCGACCTTTTCGAGGACGATCCCGTTCGCATCAATCCACTGCTGTTCGCGATGGAAGGCAATAATCGGGCGCTGCCAGAACCGGATGCGGCACGCGCCCAGCTCGAAGAGGCAGTGGAGAAACTTCGCAAGGCGTTGCCCGCGGCCACGCTGATGGTCGGGCCAGGATCGATCGACGGCCTGCTTGGGCTGATCGAGGATGTTCGCCCGGGCATGGCGCGCAAGCGGGCGTTCCTGGGCCGTGTCGCGCCCATCCTCGCTTCGCCGGTCGCGCGCCGCGATGTCGACCGGCGATGGCAGGAAATCCTGACCGCCGCGCAGGATTGCGGCGTTGTGCAGGCCTCGCTGGCGGTGCTCGCCGTGCTCAGCACGCTCGTGAACCCGGGGCGCTGCGCGGCGAAGAACCTGTTCAAGTTCCACGCCGCCTATAGCGATGCCGACGCCTATAACGCGCTGTCGGATCTGCAGGCGCTGGACCTGCTGCTCTATAGCCTGGCCTTCTTTCCGGACATGCATACCCAAGTCTGCACCGCCGATCGCAACTTGGCCCTGTTCTGGGTTGGCGCCGGCGCCTCAGACATCGCCCGCACCGGCGACGGTATTCGCTTCACGCTGACGCCACACGAGGCCGTCCTTCCCGATGGCTATGCCGAGCGCTGGGCCGCCGAGGTGGGTGCGGCAAAGTGAAGATATATTGCCGCTGAAGTCGCTTCGAGACAAAAAACCAGCATGGCGCACAGCACGGCCGCGTTGCCCCACGACGCTAGATAGAGGCCGACGTGCCATTCCATCGCTGATTCGGTACCAGAAGAGATCAAACCGAAAGGTCAGACTCGTGGCGTTGGCCCAGGCACATGGAGACGACGGCTGGTATGTCCGCGATTTGGGTGCGGGTCAGGGCTGCCAGCTTTGGCGGATCACGCTTGGAACGGCGACGCGCATGGGCGTTACCAATGCCGAAGGTGGTCCGGGAAGCTATTATGCGGCTGAGCCGGGCGAGACGATCTGGGCGTGCCTGCGCCGGCAGACGCCTTGGCTCGACGGCATGGAAGACCCTGGCCCCTTTCGGCGCACGGTTCGCTGCCCCGGCGCCTATCATCGCCGCATTGCCCGGCCGATCTTGTCGATGGACCCGCAGACATTATGGCTACCGAACGCCGCCGGTGAACAACGTTATGTCACCGGCGCGCAGAACCAGCTCGGATCATTGATCGACGATCTCAGGTCCATTTGTCGCGTGGTGCAACCTGCGCCCGGGACGCTTTCGGTGCACGGCCATGAGATCCGCAACCTGCTGATCCTGGCGGCGACGGAAGTTGAAATGCATTGGCGCGGCATTCTGGTGGCCAACGGCCGGACCGCCAAGTTCAATACGAACGAATATGTGAAGCTGGCCGATGTGCTCGGACTGCCAGCCTTCACGGTACGCTTTCACCCCTGTCCGGACATCGACCCGTTCACGCCATTTGCGCTTTGGGAGGCGGCGGATCCGACCAACTCGTTGCCATGGTTCTCCGCCTATCATGGCGTAAAGCACAATCGCGAATTCGAGTTCGAGCGGGCAAGCCTTGCCAATGCGTTCACCGCAATTGCGGCGTGCGCGGTGCTGCTCGTGGCGCAATTCGGACACCAGGCGCTGACGCCGGAGCTCAAACGATTTCTCGACGTAGAGGCACCGGAATGGCCGGTCGAGGAAATGTATATCATGCCACAGACGGACGAGGGCTGGACGGCGCAACCGCATCCCGCGCTCATCTGAGGGAGACACGCTTGCCTTATCGCGCGCGCAGCGACGGTAGGATCGCTGTCACCATCGACAGCAATGTCTGGAATCTGTTCCACCGATTGGATGTGCGGCTGTCGGTCGAACTCCCGAAGGACCGGTTTCTGCTGTTCGTCCCGAGGCAGATCGAGATCGAACTCGCAGCGATCCCGGACCGCCCCGACAAGGAGGCGCTAAGGGCCTATATCGCGCGTGAAATGGTGAACAGCGCGATCAGCGTGACGGCGGTGTTCGGGTTCGCGCGGCAGGATGGCGGCCCCCAGCGCCATGGCGGCTTTGGGTTCGGCACCTTCCAGTCCGAGGACGAGCGCGCATTCTACGCGGCCATCCGCGAGCCCTACCTGCTCGATCAACCGGCCAGGAACAGCGGATTGACCAACAATGAAGGCGATGCGGCGGTAGCCGCCGCGTCGCTATCATCCGTGGTGCTGACGCTCGACAGGAAAACCGGGCCGCTACGCGCCGCACTCGATCATGGCGGCAAGGTGCTTGATATGACCCCGTTCGAAGACTCGGGCCTCAGTCTTGCCGGCTATGTCGCGCGCTATCACGAGGGAAGCTGACGCCGGCGACTCTTACGGACGGGCTTCAGCCGGAGTCACCGATCCCATGTTGAGCCGCACAAAAAGACCCCCTGCGCCGGCTCGATCGCTGGGTTTGCCGAACGATGCCGATCGCAAGGCGAAGAAAAGTGCTGTCGTCGGCGCCGTTTGCGAAGGGCTTGGCCGCGTCGCCGGCACGCCGCCTACCGATACTAGGTAGGCACGGGTTTCTTCGGGTAATGTCCGCCCCGTCGCGAGATAGGCGACATATCGCGCGGGTCCGGCGTTGTAGGCCGCGAACAGGCCGGGATAACCGAAGCGGTCATACATCAGCCGGAGATAGGCGGTCCCGGCGAGAATGTTGTCGCGTGGATCGTGCGGATTGCCGCCAAGTCCAAGCTCCGCGCGCATTTGTGCCCAAGTGCCCGGCATGAGCTGCATCAGTCCCATTGCACCGGCACGCGATGTGATCGGTCGGCCATCGAGCATGGTCTTGCCTCCGCTCTCGGCGCGCATGATCTGCTCGATCCATTGGGCGGGAATGCCGAACTTGGTGGAGGCCTCGGCGATGTAGGGGCGCCAGCGCACGACCTGATCGGCATGCGCCGGCGTGGCCGCCAGTAATGCGAGCGCGATGGCGAGCGATCTCAGCGCGCCCACAGCAAGGTCGCCTTGCCGACGATGTCGCCGCGTTTGGTCGGTCCGAAATAGCGCCCGTCGAACGAGGCCGGGCTGTCGGTCATCAGCAGGAACATCGCGCCCTGCCGAAGCGTGACGCATCCGATCCACCACGGCATCGGCCGACCTACACCGTCGCGGACCAGGCGCCGGGCGACCCGGCGGCCATTGACGAAGATTCGCGGCCCAAGCGCGCAAACCGTGTCGCCGGGCTCGGCCGTGATCCGTTTCACGAGCGGCACATTGATGGGCAGATAATGCCGGCGCGCGGCGAAATCGCGGGCAGCTGCGGGCGGCCAGGCGATCACCATGTCGCCGGTTGCGAGGTCGGTACCGCTGACACGATAAAGTCCGGTCGGCGCGCTCGCGCTCACATTCCAGACGAGAAGCGGATGCGGCGGGAGAGCGATCGTAGCGGCGAGCGCGGCCGCGAGCCCAGCAATTGCGAGACCGCGACGCGCGAGCCGCACCCGGCGCGATCGGGCGGCACGTAAGCTCTGGCCCCAGCGCGCCAGCGCGACGGCCGCGGTGTGGCGCTCAATCATGATCGAGCTCCCCGCGGACACCGAGCGACCAGCTATCGAGATCGTCGATATGATAGCGGATATGGCGGCAATGGCGCCGGAAGCGCGGGCCGGTGCTGGCGCTGCGATGCTCCTGGAGCGTTCGCACTGAGACCCCGAGATAATGCGCGGCCTGTTCGGGGCTCAGGAAGGGGGAGCCGCGCAGCGCGAGGCGCGCGCGGGAAGCTTGATCGTCGTCGCTCATGGTCCAATCCGAAAGCATCGCGCCGCGTCACGCGGCGGATCAGTCGGACGGTGGCCCAGGAAAATACTTTCGGGGAGTGTCGAAAGCGTGCCCCGGCAAATCGACACACCCGGTGGCCACCGACATCAGCCTTGACGGGTCATTGCGTCACTCTTCTGTTGAACGCGACGAGGGCTGTTCCCAACCCCTCGCCGACAATCCATTTGGCGCGGTCCAGATGGGACCGCCAGCAGGCCTCGGCGCCTTCGCTGTTCAGATCGAGCCGCATCAGCGAGGTCGCGGCGTCACGCCAATCACGGCCGGCGTCGTCGGCTTCGAGCAAAGCGGCATAGAGCGCGAGGTTCTTTCGATCATAATCGACCACTTCCTCTCCGGCCGGAGCCAATGCCTCGATCATGCTCAATTGACCATCTCTCCCAACCTCGCTGACGAGTATACTCCGTGGATTGTCACTCGACTATGGCGTTCTTTTCGGCTGGTGGCCAGTCGAGAACATCTTGCCAAGAATCTGAAGCGCTTGCGGACCGTGAAGGGGCTGTCTCAGGAGGCGCTTGCGGATGCGGCGGGCATCGATCGGACATATGTCAGCGCGCTCGAGCGGCAGAAGTACAGCTTGAGCATCGACCGGCTCGACCAAATCGCTTCATCCCTCGGTGTGGCGCCACATGTCCTGCTGATGCCGGCGGCGCTAGTATCGGAGGATTGATCCGTTTCGGTCGATATCTAGATCGGGCGCCAGCATCTGCGTTAGCGGAAGCGGTACGGTCACATCGTCAGCACTCGAGGACGGCGCGCGGCCCAGCCCTAACCATCCGCTCGCCGGTGGCGACCATCCGTCGAACGCAAGATTTCCGGTGCTCGCCGCCGCCTGGCCAATGCCCTGGTCCGAGGATCAGATCGGCAACCTCCCTCAAGCTGGCACCGGTCTCACGCGCGTCGGCAGCGTGCAGCGCGTGAAGGCATCGGGCGAGCTGCAGGCGCGGATGGGGAGCGCCGGTCATCGCCATGAAGGCCCGGATTGCGTCAATGCGGGTCTCGAGGTGGGCATCATTCACCAAGTCGAAATGCAGGGAAACCGGGCCGGCTAATGCGGAGCCCTCGATGATGTCGAGCCGGGTGACGACGCCATTGCGCTCGATCAGCAGGTGCTCATGGACATGCCCGCGAAGTGCGCGAACGGCCGCGACCGCGCCATCGAAGGCATGTGCGTCACCCGGTCCGATCCTACCGGTTCGGGCGGCGACCACGCGCGGATCGGCGACCGCCGACCACATCGGCAGTACGCGGGCGCAGCTCTGGGCTGGGTCTTCAGGGAAAGTGTAGCCCCCAGTGCGCAACGAACGCGGAGTCTGCTACGGCGCCAGCATGCGGCGGTGCGCTCAAGCGAGCATAAGCGGCTCGATAGGCAGGGCTCCGACGCAGAACCTCCCAAGCGAGCGCGGATCGTCCGCGCCGCAGGATCGCATCGAAAGCATCGGGATCCGGCATCATCATCGCCGACCTCAGCCGAGTTCGCCCATCTGCGACCGCACGAATAGTGCGACAGATTCGGCCTGGTCGGGCCGAAGCGCGTCGATCGCAGGGAGATGCTCCGGCACATGGTCGCCGAGCAGGACCGACGGGCATTGCCCTTCGACATTGCCGAGGTTGGGGCGATGCTGGGCGTAGCCGACCA
>Ga0207694_10000229_pt1 | contig 54379 bp, 50 predicted proteins | sample KBSC34metaG_FD_184353 | JGI IMG/M metagenome (GOLD analysis project Ga0207694, IMG submission 184353) | Corn rhizosphere microbial communities from Kellogg Biological Station, Michigan, USA - KBS C3-4 metaG (SPAdes) (version 2) | ecosystem: Host-associated > Plants > Roots > Rhizosphere > Soil... | reverse complement strand
ACTGTCAAAGATCGTTTCGCCGAACCAACCTTTTCGGTTGATTCCCAAGGACGTTTCGTCCGAGGTGAGCCGCCCATTCTACATCGCTTTCAGAGTCCGTCAACACCCCCGTTTCACTTTTCTTGGGGTCCCGGCGGTCCGTCTTTCGACGTTGGGCGACTGCGGGCCGCGAATAATACGAAACGTGAAGTTTTTGGCAAGCGGTTGTTGCGAAGAAATTTCACGTTGTGCGCCAACCCACTGGCACACAACGGAATTTATTTTCAGTGGGCGACCAGCCGAACCCGGGCAAAGTTGCGTTTGCCCACCTGCAAGACCCCCTCGAAGCCGGGCTCGAAGACACGCTGCGCGTCTTCGACCACTTCGGCGTCGATGCGCACGGCGCGTTCCTTCAATTTCCGACCCGCTTCGGAGTTGCTGGCAGTGAGGCCGGCGGCAGTGAGCAAGGCACCCAGGCGAAGACCTTCGGCAGGCACCAGGATGTCCGACAAGGGCAGCAGCGAGGTATCGCCCTCCCCTCGCACCACGGCGTGCCATCCGGCGATGGCCTGGTCGGCGGCCGCCGTGTCGTGGAAGCGGGCGGCGAGTTCGCGAGCCAACCTGAGCTTGGCATCGCGCGGGTTCAGCGCACCGCTGGCGATGTCCGCCTTCATCACCGCGATATCGTTCAGGCTGGTTTCGAAGCTCAGCAGCTCGAACCAGCGCCACAGCAGGTCGTCGTCGATCTTCAGGGTCTTGGTGACGATGTCGATGGCAGGCTCGTTGATGCCGATGTAGTTGCCCAGTGACTTGGACATCTTCTGCACGCCATCGATGCCTTCGAGCAGCGGCATGGTCAGCACGATCTGCGGCGGCTGGCCGTAGTGTTCCTGCAGGCCGCGGCCCATCAGCAGGTTGAAGGTCTGGTCGGTACCGCCAAGCTCGACATCGGCCTTCAAGGCGACGGAGTCATATCCCTGCACCAGCGGGTACAGAAATTCATGGATGGCGATGGGCTGTTGCGCCGCATAGCGCTTGGCGAAGTCGTCGCGCTCGAGCATCCGCGCCACGGTGAGCTGCGAGGACAAGCGGATGAGGTCGGCCGCGTCCATCTTGCCGAACCACTCGGAATTGAAGCGAAGCTCGGTGCGCTCGCGATCGAGCACCTTGTACACCTGCTCGGCATAGGTTTCCGCATTGGCCAGCACGTCTTCACGGGTAAGCGGCTTGCGGGTGACGTTCTTTCCCGTGGGATCGCCGATCATCCCGGTGAAGTCACCGATCAGGAATATCACTTGGTGTCCCAGGTCCTGGAACTGCCGCATCTTGTTCAGCAGCACGGTATGGCCTAAGTGCAAATCGGGCGCCGTGGGATCGAACCCGGCCTTCACGCGCAGCGGGCGACCGGTCTTCAGCCTCGCCTCAAGCTCCTCGCGCTTGATGATGTCGGCGGCGCCGCGGCCGATGGTGGCCAGCGCCTGGTCGATCTCGTTCATTTTCTTCCTCAGGTTTCTAAACAGCGGCCGTCACCCAAGTGAACGTCCGGTTAAGTGGATGTTAACCAAAAAAGCGTTGCAAATGCTTGATCGAAAAGGCGTTGACGCGCTTCTCACAGGGCCGTTATGGTACGCGACAATCTTGTTGCAGCGGAATTTCGGGGCATGGCCGAAACGAAACGGATCGCGCACGCAGTGCGCCGCCAAGCGATCCGCCGTAAGGCGCAGCGTCGGCACTCCCATTTTTATGATCGTTGCGCGCATTGGACGTTCAATCGCAACGCTTCGCACGAGCCACTGAAGTGGCATCGCGAACGCTGGATCCTCGGCGGCCTCGCCTTGCTGGTGGTCGTGCTTTCGGGTCTGGTCATTCCTGCCTGGGCCGGTGCGATGCGCACCAATCCCGTACCGCCGGTACATGCACTGCTTCCGCTCCGGCTCCCGACCGTCATCGATACGCCGGCACCGCCCAAGGCCCTGAGCGAAGAATGGCGAAGCGTACAAGTACAGCCAGGCCAGACGCTCTCGGATATTTTCCAGTCGCAGGGACTGACCCTCACCGACCTTCAGCACGTGATGGATGCGTCGGCTAATTCCCGCGCACTGCACCACATCAGCGTGGGCCAGGAATTCCAGTTCCTGATCGACGACCAGAACAAGCTTGCGGGCATCCGCTTCGACCAGGACGAAAACAGCCGCGCCACCTTGCGCCTGGATGGCGACAAGCCGGTGCTTACCGCCGATTCGCGCGCGGTGGAAACACGCGAGCACATCGCCCACGGCGATATCGACGGTTCGCTGTTCGGCGCCGGCGCCAAGGCCGGCATGAGCAACGCGATGATCCTCAAGCTCGCCGAGGTCTTCAAATACGACATCGACTTCGTGCAGGACCTGCGCGTAGGCGATAGCTTCACGGTGATCTACGACGACGTGTACCGCGATGGCGCATACCTGCGCGAAGGCGACATCGTCGCCGCGGAGTTCGTCAACCAGGGCAAGCATTACACCGCGTACCGCTTCCGCAACAGCGACGGCAAGTTCGGTTACTACAGCCAGGAAGGCCGTCCGCTGCAGGGCTCGTTCCTGCGCATCCCGGTGGACTTCACGCGCATCTCCTCGCAGTTCAGCGCCGGCCGCCTTCATCCGATCCTGGGCACCATGCGCGCGCACAAGGGGGTGGACTACGCCGCCCCCACCGGCACGCCGATCCACGCCGCGGGCGATGGCGTGGTGAAGTTCAAGGGCTGGATGAATGGCTACGGCAACTTCGTGGTGATCCAGCACAACGGCACCATCAGCACCGCTTACGGCCACATGTCGCGCATCGCCAACATCAAGGTAGGCCAGCGCGTGCAGCAGGGCAGCACGATCGGCTTCGTCGGCATGACCGGCCTTGCCACCGGTCCGCACCTTCATTACGAATTCCGCGTCAACAACGTGCAGCGCGATCCGCAAACGGTCACCCTGCCCAAGCCCGAGCCGCTGCCGGGCGCGCAGCTGGCGAAGTTCCGCAGCGAAGTAGTGGCACCGCAGCTGGCCCGCATCAATGCGATCACCAGCAACGTGAAGATGGCCAGCGCCGCACACACCGGCAATCGCGGCAACGTCGAATAAGGGATTACCGTGGGCGGTGCCGGCGAGCTTTACCTTGGCCTGATTTCCGGCACCAGCGCCGATGGCATCGATGCCGCGCTGGTCGCCTTCGACGGCGATGCGCCGTCACTGGTGCATGGCATCACCCATCCCTGGCCCGAGGATGTGCGCGCCAGCGTGCTGGCGCTCTCGCAAGGCGAGAAACACCTTGACCTGGATGCCTTCGGCCGGCTGGACGTAGCCATCGGTCATTGCTTCGCGGACGCCGCGAACGCCGTGCTGGCAGCCTCGGGTACCCATGCGTCGCAGGTGAAGGCCATCGGTTCGCACGGACAGACATTGCGCCACCGCCCCGGCGGGCAGTATCCCTTCACCCTGCAGCTGGGCGATCCCACGGTGATCGCCGCCCACACCGGCATCGACACCGTGGCCGATTTCCGCCGCGCCGACGTCGCTGCCGGCGGCCAGGGCGCGCCGCTGGTGCCGGCGCTGCATGCCGTGGTGCTGGGCAAGCCCGGCGAAACCCACGTAGTACTTAACCTGGGTGGCATCGCCAACATCACCGTGCTAGGCCCCGATGGCAGCGTCGTCGGCTTCGACACCGGCCCTGCCAGCGCGCTGATGGACGCCTGGTTCCGCCGCCACCATGGCGGCGCCTACGATGCCGGCGGCGCCTTTGCCGCGAGCGGCAAGGTGGATGAGGCCCTGCTGGGCCGGCTGCTGGGCGACCCATACTTTCTCCTTCCCGCGCCAAAGAGCACGGGCCGGGAATATTTCCACCTGACATGGCTCGATCCGCAACTTGGCGCCCAGTCCGCGGCGGACGTGCAAGCAACGCTGCTCGAACTCACCGCACGCAGCATCGCCCTGGCCATCGACCGTGATGCGCCGGCGGCGACTGAAGTGACTGCCTGTGGCGGCGGCGTCCACAACGGGGTGCTGATGCAGCGCCTGGCGCAGCTGATGCCCACGCGGAAGGTCGCCAGCAGCGGCGAAGTGGGCATCGATCCGGATTTTGTCGAAGCCATGGCCTTTGCCTGGCTCGCGCGTCGTTATGAACTTCAGTTGCCGGGAAACCTGCCAGCAGTGACAGGAGCCCGCGGCCCGCGCGTACTGGGCGCGCTGCATCGCGCGCCGCGCGACTGATCAACCGCCGCCGGCGGCGACTTTTCTTTCTTCCTGCATGGCAGCGCGGCAGAGCTCTTCGCGCGAAGCCGCGGCAAGGGCACACAGGGCTTCGTCAAAGGCGGCCTGCTCGCTGGCATCCCAGGTGCCGGCCAACCGGGCGATGTCGCCGGGAACGACCAGCATGTCATTGAAGGTGTCACCCGGACTCATGCCCAGGCCATAGCGGAGGGCATGCAGGATCACTTCGTTGATCGACCAGCGGCGTTCGCGCGCAAGCGATTTGATTCGCTCGGCGGTAGCGTCGTCGATATGTCTTACTACGATATCCGGCACGTGCGATTTCTCCTGCCCATGCCCCCTGTGATGCCGATTCTGCGTCAAGAACCGCCCCGTGTCCAACCGCCGGTAAATACCGGTGCGTCGGGAATGTTTCGGTCAGGAAGGGGCGCTTGCCGGTCCCTGGTCGGCCGCTGGATCGTCGACGACGGCAAGCCCGGGCAGCTGTTTCCAGAGCCATGCCAGCACCAGCAAGGTCGGCACGATCGACACCGTGCTGAGCACGAACAGGGCTGGGTAACCTGAGTCCCGGACCAGGAACCCGGAAAAGCCGCCGATCACCTTGCCCGGAAGATTGGCGAGCGAACTGAGCAGGGCGTACTGCGTGGCGGTGAAGCTGCGGTTGACCAGTCCGGACATGAAAGCCACAAGCACGGGCCCCGCAAATCCTTGCGCAAAATTATCGCCCGAGAGCGTGGCCACGAAACTCCAGGTCTGGCCCGGGAACGACGCCATCAGCAGGTAAAGCAGGTTCGACACCGATACGCCTATCGCCGCGATCACCAGCAGCTTGCGGATATCCATGCGTGTCACCGCATAGCCGCCCAGGAGCGCGCCGAGGATGCCCACGATCACGCCATAGACCTTCGAAACCTCGGCGATCTGCGTCTTGGTGAAGCCGGCATCGAGGTAGAACGGGTAAGCCATCACGCCCAGCATCTGGTCCGGCAACCGGAACAGCCCGACGAACACCAGCAGGCAGAAGGCCAGGCCCAGGCCGTAGCGCCGGAAAAAATCCCTGAACGGCCCGATGAAACCCTCGCGCACCGCGGTGACGATGTCCTGCCGTTCGCGCACGCGATGCACCGGTTCGGGCACCACCAGCACGGTCACCAGCGGCACCAGCAACACCAGCGCGATCACGGCATAGCCCATCTGCCAGCCGATGTTGTCGGCCAGCAACAGGATGCCCGCGCCACCGGCAATCAGGCCGCCGCGGTAACCCAGCGTGTAGGTGGCGGCCAATGCGCCCTGAGCCTCGCGCGGGGCGATCTCCACGCGGTAGGCGTCGACCACGGTGTCGATGGTGGCGCCGGCGAAGGCAGCCAATAACGTAACCGCCATGAAGCGCGGCAGCGACAGGTCCGGCGGCATGCAGGCCATGCCGATGAAACCGCCAGCCAGCAACACCAGGGCGAACAGCAGCCATCCGCGCCGCTGACCCAAACGGCAGAACAGCGGCAGGCGCAGGCGGTCCACCAGCGGCGCCCAGAGGAACTTGAAGTTGTAGGTAAAGGTGACGAAGCTCGCCAGGCCAATCGCGCCATAGTCGATGCGCGATTCCTTCAGCCACGCCGACAGGCTATTTCCCACCAGCAGGAACGGAATGCCCGAGGCAAAACCGAAGAACAGCATGGTGATCGCGCCCGGCTGGGCGAAGGCCTCGCGGATGCCGGCAAGGCCCTTGTAACCGCGGCTGGTCACTTGAGGTCGTAATCCACGATATAGGGCGCGTGGTCGGAGAATCGCTGGTCGCGGTAGATCGAGCAATCGCGCAAGGCCGCGCGCAGGGAGGGTGTCACCACCTGGTAGTCGATACGCCATCCCACGTTGTTGGCGCGCGCCGCGCCACGGTTGGACCACCAGGTGTATTCCACGGCGTCGGGCTTGAGCGCGCGGAAACTATCGACCCAGCCCCGATCATGGAACAGCGTATCGAGCCACGCGCGCTCTTCGGGCAGGCAGCCTGAGTTCTTCTGGTTCGAACTCCAGTTCTTGATGTCGTTCTTCGTGTGCACGATGTTCCAGTCGCCGCACAGCACGTAGTCGCGGCCGGAAGCCAGCCATTCGTCCAGGATCGGCAGCAGCCAGTCCATCACGCCGAACTTGTAGCCCTGGCGCAGCTCGCCCGAGGAACCGGACGGGATATAGAACGACACCACGCTCAGGTTGCCGTAGCGCGCCTCGATATAGCGGCCTTCGCAATCGAAGTCTTCCCGCCCCAGGCTGGTGAGTACCGAATCGGGCTCGCGCTTGGAATAGATGGCCACTCCGCTGTAGCCCTTCTTGCTGCGGGCGTCGTGGTAGAAGCAGTGGTGCCCGTCGGGACGGAACATCGGATCGGTGAGCTGGCCTTCCTGGGCCTTGGTCTCCTGCAGGCAGACCACGTCTGCGTTCTGTGTACGCAACCAGTCGAACACGCCCTTGGTGGCGGCCGAGCGGATGCCGTTGGCGTTCAGGGAAATGATGCGCAATGGATTGATCCCAAGTGACCTGCGCCCATCATAGCAACCGGCTGGCCGGGACCTCAGGCCCCGCGATAGCATGGGGTTCTTTGCCGCATGAGAGAACCGAAATGGAAGCCTACCAGCGCGATTTCCTCGACCTCACCCTCGAGCGCGAGGTGTTGCGCTTCGGGAGCTTCCAGCTGAAGTCCGGTCGCACCAGCCCGTATTTCTTCAACATGGGACGCATCGATTCCGGCGCCGCCCTCGCCCGCCTGGGATCGGCCTATGCGGCGGCGGCGCTGCGTGCCGGGGTCGCTTTCGACATGCTGTTCGGGCCGGCCTACAAGGGGATCGCCCTGGCCGCGGCCACCGCCATGGCGCTTGCCACCGAGCACGGCCGCGACCTGCCCTGGGCTTATAACCGCAAGGAAGCCAAGGATCACGGTGAAGGCGGCCTGCTGGTGGGGGCAAAGCTTCAAGGCCGGGTATTGATCGTGGACGACGTGATGACCGCCGGCACCGCCGTGCGCGAATCGCTGGACCTGATCCGCGACCAGGGCGCCACCCCGGCCGGCGTGTTGATCGCCATGGATCGCCAGGAGCGCGGCAAGGGTGAGCGTTCCGCGGCGCAGGAAGTGGCCGCCGACCACGGCATCCCGGTGATCGCCATCGCCAGCCTCACCGACGTCATGGCCCTGGCCGGCGAGCGGGCGGAGCTTGCCGCCCACCGTTCCTCGCTGGAGGAATACCGCCGGCAGTACGGGGTGGTGTGACGCTTGCGGGCGGCTATACTCGCCCGCAGGAGGGAATTCATGCGCCGATCGTTTCGTCTTGCCCTGTCGCTCGCGCTTTGCGCGGCGGCCACGCTGGCATTTGCCCAGAAGGGCCCCTCATTCCGCTTCAAATGGAAAGACGGCGCCGGCCAGGCCCATTACAGCGACGTGCTCACCACCGATGCCATGAAATACGGCTACGACGTGGTGAACGACGCCGGCATGGTGGTGCAGCATGTCGACCGCCAGCTTACGCCAGACGAACTGGCCGCCGCCAAGCGCGCGGCCGATGCCAAGGCCGTGCAGGATGCCAATGCCCAGGCCCAGCGGCAGGCAGACGTGCAGATGCTCTCGGCCTATCCCGACGAAGCTTCATTCACGCAGGCCAAGCAGGCGGAAATGGATTCGCTCGACCAGACCATCCACACCACGGAAGGTAACCTGGCCAGCCAGGAAAAGGCCCTGACCGACCTGCTGCAGCGCGCCGGCGACCTGGAACGCGCCCACCAGCCGGTGCCAAAGTTCCTGAACGACAGCATCGCCGGACAGCGCACCACGGTATCGGCCATCCGCAGCACGCTCGAGCGCCAGCAGGCCAACCGCGCCAATGCCCAGTTGAAGATGGAAGGCCAGGTGCGCCACTACCGCGAACTGCGCAAGGCCCAGCAGGAACAGAAGTCGGCCGGGCAATAGTCCCGGCGTTCCGCCGCTAGAACGGCAACGTCAGGTTCGGCGACACTTTCAGCAACTGGGCGCGGAACACCGCCTGGATGCGCCCGAGCGCCACGGCGTTGTCCGCGTCGAAACGCAGCACTAGCGCCGGCGTGGTGTTGGACGCCCGCACCAGGCCCCAGCCGTCGCTCCAGTCGGCGCGCACGCCATCGATGGTGGTCAGGCGCGCATCGGGGCCGAAGTCGGCTTTCTCGCGAAACGCCTCGATGAAGCGGTGATGGGCGCCTTCGGCCATCGGCAGCTTCAGCTCCGGCGTGGATACACTGTTGGGCAAGGTGGCAAACACCTGGCTTGCCGTTCGGCCCTCCAGGTCGCTGGCCAGGATCTCCAGCAGGCGTGCCGCGGCGTAGATGCCGTCGTCGAAGCCGTACCAGCGCTCGGCGAAGAAGAAATGGCCGCTCATCTCGCCGCCCAGCTGCGCTTCGGTCTCGCGCATCTTGGCCTTCATCAGCGAGTGGCCGGTACGCCACATCAGCGGCACGCCGGCGGCTTCCTGGATCACCTTGCGCAGGTGGCCGGTGCATTTGACGTCATAGACGATGGTGGCGCCCGGATGCCGCTGCAGCACATCCTGGGCGAACAGCATCAACAGGCGGTCGGGATAGATGATGTCGCCTTCGCGGGTGACCACGCCAAGGCGGTCACCATCGCCGTCGAAGGCCACGCCCAGATCCGCCTGGTATTTCTCGACGACTAGCTTGAGATCCTCAAGGTTCTTCGGTTCCGACGGGTCGGGATGGTGGCTGGGGAAAGTGCCGTCCACTTCGCAGTACAGCGGCACCACGTCGCAACCGATACCCTCCAGTACGCGCGGGGCGAGGTTGCCGGCAATGCCGTTGCCGCAGTCCACCACCACCTTCAGGCGACGCTCGGCCTGTACGTCTGAAGTGATGCGATCGATATAGTCGTCGCCGATATCCATCTGGCGCAGGTTGCCGCCGCCGGCATCGGAGAATTGCTTGGCCACCATGCGGTCGTGCAAGGCCACGATGGCCTCTTCGGCCAGGGTTTCACCGCCGACGACGATCTTGAATCCGTTGTAGTCGGGTGGGTTGTGGCTGCCGGTGACTGAAACACAGCAACCGGTATTGAAGCGGAAGGCCGCGTAATAGATCACCGGCGTCGGCACGGCACCGACATCGATCACGTCCACGCCGGCCGCGCGCAATCCTTCGGCCAGCGCACCGGCCAGCTCCGGGCCCGACAGGCGGCCATCGCGGCCGATGACGATTTCATGCAACCCCTGCTCGCGCATGCTGCTGCCGATGGCGCGGCCGAGCAGGCGGGCGAAGTCCGCCGACAAGCCTTTGCCGACCACGCCACGGATGTCGTACGCGCGGAACACATCGCGATCGATGGCGACATCGGCCGATGCCGGCGTTGCAGCAGCGGGGGCCGCAACGGCACGCCGGGGTGGCGTCTTCGGAGCGTCTTCAGGCGGAAGATCACGCAAGGCCTCGGCCAGGGTGGGCTCGGCAAGCTCCGCCTTGGTCGAAACGCTGCCACGGCGAGGGCGGAACCAAAGCAAGGCCACGCCCGCGCCCAGGCACAACAAGGCCAGCACCATGGCAAACGGCCACGAGTGCGGCAGCACGATGTAGGCACGCGGCATGTTCGCGGCGATCCAGAAGGCACTGCCACGAATGCGCACGGGAGGACCGGCAGACGCGGAGCCAGTGGAACCTGCCGACAGCAGCATCAGGTCCGGACCGTCCGGGCCCTGGCGAAGCTCGATGCGCCCGGAACCCGGCTCAGCCGATTCGAAAGCCTGGGTGATGCCATCGAAGGGCAGTTCCAGCCACACCCAGCCGCGCACGCGGTCGGCATCGCGCACGGCAGCCACCATGGTCACCTGGCGATGGGTGCCATCGGGGTTCGCCGTCTGCACTGGCGCGATATCGCCTGCCGACAAAGCAGCCATCAGCTGCGCGGCCTTGGCGTAGCCGAATTCCCGGTAGTTCGCGTGCAGGACATCGTCCTGGTTGCCGGCGAATACGCCCACATGGCTGGCGCCGGGCAAGCGGGCCTGGATCGATGCCGCCGCCGCGGCGTGATCGTCGATCACCGCGATCAGTTGTGGATCGCGCAACACCTGCATCACCTGTTCGCGCTGGGTGGCCACGGCGCGAGTCACGGCCTCGGCCGCCGACGCCTGGGCCGAAAGCACGGTTTCGGCGTCGCTGCCTTCACTGGCAATCAGCCAGCCCTGCCAGGCCGAAAAGACCGCACCGAGGAACAGCAATGTCGCCGCCGCCACCACCAGCAGGCGCAGTACGCCACCGCCACCTGCGTTATTACGCGTCGCCTTGGCCATCACCCCTCCCCTCGCGCAAAGCCATCCCGCCGTTAACCGACGCCCGTGGATCCGAAACCGCCCTCGCCCCGCAGCGATGGCGCAAAGGAGTCCACGACACGCAAAGATGCGCGACCCACCGGAACCAGCAGCAGCTGGGCAATGCGGTCTCCGGGGTGGATGGTGTACGGAATCGCCGATCTATTCCAGCAGGAAATCATCAGCGGGCCCTGGTAGTCGGCATCGATCACACCTACCAAGTTGCCGGTGACCAGGCCGTGTTTGTGGCCCAGGCCCGATCGCGGGACGATCAGGGCGCACCAGCCCGGGTCGCCGATGTGGATGGCAAAGCCGGTGGGCACCAGGGCCGAGGCGCCCGGGGCCAGCTCCAGCGGACCTTCCACGGCAGCCCGCAGATCCATGCCGGCGCTGCCATCGGTGGCCGGCGTAGGCAGCGGAATGACATCGCCCACGCGCGGATCCAGCACCTTCAGTTCGATATCGATCAAGCAGCGGATCCTTTCTTCTTGTAGTGGTCGGCCACCAGGGCCATCAGGTCGCGGGCCAGTTCCGTCTTCGGCGCCCGCGGCAGGGCCTGGCTACCGCCGGGCCAATAGACGTTCAAGGCGTTGTCCGCCGCCTCGAAGCCGCGGCCCCCGCCCACCTCGTTGGCCGCCACCATATCCACGCCCTTGCGGGCGAGCTTGGCCTGCGCATATCCGGCAAGTTCCTGGGTCTCGGCGGCGAAGGCTACCAGGAAGGGCCGGTCGGGACGGCTGGCGAGGTCGGCGATGATATCGGCGTTCTCGGTGAGGTTCAGCGCCAGCGGCTTGCCTTCCTGTTTCTTGATCTTCTGCGATGCCATCTCCAACGGGCGGTAGTCGCCCACGGCGGCGGCACCTATATAGATGTCGGCGCCGACGGCGGCGGCCAGCACCGCCTCGTGCATCTGGCGCGCGCTGCGCACGTCCACCCGATCCACGCCCCAGGGCGTGCCCAAGCCCACGGGCCCCGCTACCAGGGTGACCCGTGCGCCGGCCTCGCGGGCTGCAGCAGCCACGGCAAAACCCATGCGGCCGGAACTGCGGTTGCCGATGAAGCGGACCGGATCGATGTCTTCATAGGTGGGTCCGGCAGTCACCACCACGTGCTTGCCGGTGAGATCGCCTTCGCTGAAGGACGCCAGCAGCGCGTCGCGTAATTCATGGGGCTCGAGCATGCGGCCGGAACCGATATCGCCGCAGGCCTGGTCGCCGGCATCCGGCCCCAGCATGCGCACGCCGCGGGACGTGATGGTTTTCACATTTTCCTGCACCGCAGCGTTCGCCCACATCTGCTGGTTCATCGCTGGCGCCACATAGACCGGCGCCGCGGTGGCAAGGATGGTGGTGGTGAGCAGGTCGTTGGCCATGCCCTGCGCCAGGCGGGCGATGAAATCCGCCGACGCCGGCGCCACGATCACCCGCTGCGCCCAGCGGGCCAGCTCGATATGGCCCATGGCGGCCTCGCCCGCTTCATCCCACAGGCTCACCCGCACCGGCTGGCCGGAGAGTGCCTGGAAGGTGGTGGGCGTGACGAAGCGCGTGGCGTTCTCCGTCATCACCACGCGGACTTCGATGTCGTGGTCGCGCAGACGGCGGATGAGTTCGCAGGTCTTGTAGGCGGCGATGCCGCCGGTGACTCCGACGAGGACGCGGCGCTGAGGGTGGGACATGACGCATGGGCCGGTGGTGGCGAGGGGGATAGCTTAGCCCAAGCGCATGCCGGGCTTTGATTTCCATCTATTTCTCGACATTTATTGATATTGCCAACACTCACTTGGAAGTAATCGAAATTAGCGTTTAGGCCGTTGCGCCCTCGTAGGGCAATTCCTACTCTCGCGCTCCTTCTAGCTGACAAGTCGCCATGCGTTTCCTTCGTGCTACGCCCCGCTGCATGGTTGTGCTTGCCCTCGCATGGCCCCCCGTCATGGCGGCGGCGCCAACCGACACGGACCAAGCCGTGGCGCAGGTGCTGGCCCAGGCCAACGACCGTATTGCTGCAGGCGAGAGCCCTGATGACGTTGAGGCTTGGCTGGGAACGCAGTTGAAGCCGTTCAAGGCAACGCCACGGCCACCTGACTGGGATGTCTACGGCGCGGCGCGATGGCGGGCGCTAGAAGGGGATCCCGGGCTCGTGCTGGGGACACCGGCTCCAGCAGCACGGTAGTTACCGCTCCACCAATTCACTTTTCGTCCACCAGGCCGCCGGGACGCGGCCTTACCAAGTAGGGAAACATCATGAACTATCTTGCTTTGACATGGCGTTCGCAGCGTCTTCGCCGCGTTGCACGTCTTGCGCTTATCTCAGCGTTGTATGCATTGGTGTTGGTGCAGCCAGCATTCTCACAAGGCGGTATGGGCATCGAGGCTAAGGCGCAAGAGGCTGTCGATGCGATCCAAACCGGCGTAAAGTTCATTCTAATCGTGGCTGTCATCGGCTCTGGCGTGCTGGCGGCCTTCGGCCGTATGAGTTGGACTACGGTAGGCCAGGTCCTTATCGGCTCGATAATCGCAGGCCTTGCCAACGAAGTAGTCGCAGCTCTCTACTCCCCGACCTGACCATGTCAGGGCTACGGAATGACCCGCTGTTCGGTGGCCTCACTCGACCCGCCACCATGCTTGGCCTGCCGATCGAGGCGCTACTTGGCATCTTCATGCTGAGCGTCGTCTCGTTCCTTGTTGCCGGCATGATCAGTAAAGAGATTTTTTACAAGATTGCCGCGCTCGGCATGGGCGCCGTGTTCTATGGGCTTGCGCGCCTACTATGCGTGCGCGATGCGCGTGCATTCCGTTACATGGCGCTGCAGCTGAAAACCAAAGGAATGCATCGGACACGAGCACGGTGGCGATGTGGGTCGTACGCACCTGTCAGGTTCCGTCGCCACTAAGTCACTTGGAAACACTTATGTCGCTGCAAAGCCACTCGCTCACCCAGGCCTCCCGTGCCATCACCGAACACGTACCGTATTCGGCGGCGGTCTCGCGGCATACCATCCGCACCCACGACGGCGACTTGGCAACCACCATCGCTATTACCGGAGCGGCGCACGAAGCAGCGGACGATGACGACATCCAGGGCTGGCACGATGCGCTGGTAGGCCTGGTAAGGAATATCGCTGCCGAAGACATCGCGTTGTGGATCCACACCGTGCGAGAGCCGATGAATCGCTATCCCGATGGCGATTTCCAGGACGACTTCGCCGGGCGGCTGAACAACCGCTACCGCCAGAGCCTTTCGGGGCTTCAGATGATGGTCAACCGCCACTATGTGACCTTGCTGATCCGGGCGCCAAGCCAGAAAGCACGCTGGCTGAGCGGCGAGAAGCGGACGGTCGCCGCGCTGTTGGAAGGCATCGCGGAAACTAATCTTCGCATGGACGAGCTCGCCGATAGCTTCTTGGCGGGCCTGTCGCGTTATGGCGCACGACGCCTGGAGACCTACGAATACAACGGCCTGGTCTGCAGCGAAACCCTGGAGTTCTTCGCAAGCCTGGTCAACGGCGAGCACCAACGCATCGCCGTACCGCGGGGCAAGATCAGTGCATCGCTAAGCACCACGCGGATGTCTTTTGGCGTGGACCAGTTCGAAGCGCGCACACCAACACACACATCCATCGGCGCCATGCTGGGTACGGCCGCCTACCAGGTGGAACGCACCGAGCCCGGGCATCTGAACGTGATGCTCACGCTTCCCTTCCCCTTTGTACTTACCCAGAGCTTCGCCATGTTCGGGCGGCAACCTGCCATGGAAGCCCTGAAGAAGCAGCAGCGGCTTCTGGTCAATGCACAGGATGCATCCTCGTCGCAGATCGACGACATCAACGCCGCGCTCGACGACCTGGCCGCCAGCCGCGCCATCTTTGGAGAGCACCATGTCAGCGTCTGCCTGCGCGCCGATACCCAGAAGGCATTGAACGACAGGATCGCCGCCACCCGCTCGGTACTAAGCGACGCCGGCTTTCTTGCCGTGCGCGAGGACGAATGCATTGAAGCGGCATTCTTCGCTCAGCTGCCAGGAAATTTCGCGTTGCGGCCACGTCCGGCACCCATCAGCTCCAGCAACATCATCGGCTATACCGGCTTCCACAATTATCCACATGGCCGAATTGACGGCAATCAGTGGGGCCCTGCGCTAAGTTTGCTCAAGACCACGTCGGGCACCCCGTTCTACTTCAACTTCCACCTTCCTCCCACCTCGCGAAAGGGCGTGAACGAACGCGACGTGGACGACCGCGTTCCCGGCCACACTTTGATTCTTGGTCCTACCGGCGCCGGCAAAACGGTGATCCAGGCTTTCATGCTGGCCCAGGCGGAAAAGTACCAGCCCACGGTATTCACTTTCGACAAAGACCAGGGCCAGGCCAACTTCGTGCGCGCGATGGGCGGCAAGTACTCCACGCTGCGCAACGGCGAGCCCACCGGGTTCAACCCCTGCAGCATGCCCGACACACCGGGCAACCGGCTGATGCTGCAGGCGCTGGTCAAGCGTTGCATCGTTGGCGATGACGAAACCTTTCGCTTCTCTCCGAACCGGGAACGCGAGGTAAAAGATGCCGTGGATGGCGTATACGCCATGCCATTTGAGGTACGACGCTTCTCAGCGATCAGGGAATTCTTCGACCCCACAGACCCCAACGGTAACTCTGCACGCTTCGCCAAGTGGTGCGAAGGCGGCGCGCTGGGATGGCTGATGGACAACCCGCGCGACCTGCTCGACTTCGAGCACGGTCGACACTTCGGCTTTGACGTCACCGACTTCCTGGAGAACGACCAGACGCGCACGGTGACGGTGATGTACCTGTTCCACCGCATGGAGTCGTTGATCGACGGACGACGCTTCATCCTGAACATGGATGAGTTCTGGAAGATGCTGATGGACGAGTACTTCGAGGGCAAGGCCCTTGATGCCGTCAAGACCTACCGAAAGCGCAACGCGCTGGCCTTGTTCGGCACGCAGAGCCCGGCTGACGTCCTGCGTTCGAAGATCAGCCGCCAGCTGATCGAGCAATGCGTAAGCCAGCTTTATCTGCCCAACCCGAAGGCTCGCCGCGAAGACTACATCGAAGGTTTCAAGCTCTCCGAGCGTGAGTACGAGATTATCCATCGCGACATGGTGGAGGCGAACATTCGAGGCTTCCTGTTTAAACAGGGCGCTCATTCCACCGTGTGCGAACTGAACCTTCGCGGGTTCGACGACGAACTGGCCATCCTGTCCAGCACGGCCAGCAGCGTGGAGCTGAGCGAACGCGCGATTGCCATGGCAGGCGATGAGCCGGATGCCTGGATGGACGTTTTTCACCAGCTTCGCCGCGAGCGCAGCTAACTTCAACGCCAAGGAAGACAAGCCATGAAAAAGAATTCAACGATCCTTGCCGCAAGCCTGCTGGCCATGCTGTCCACCGCTACGTATGCCCAGGAAGAGGCCTCCACCAGCGCCATCCCACGCAACTGGCGCGAGACATTGGACGTTATTGAAGGCCAAAGCGCCGCGTCTGAGGCGGCACGCACGATGCGAGACAAAGCCATGAACGCCCGCGATCCGGAACTTACTGGCAAATCGCCAACCACTGATGCAATGGCAAACGCCCAACTCGCCGGCTCGGCTGCCCGCGGTGGCATCAATGCCGCCGTGCTAGATGCGGGCGAAACGCGCGAGGCGCGCCTGAAGGATATCGAAGATCGCCTTGACAAGGCCGAGAACGGCGAGGACTTGGCCGATGTGAACGCACGTGCCCAGATAGAGAACGGCCGAATGCTTAACGAGCTCCTCAAACTGCAGGCAGCCAACCAGTTGATCGACGTAACAACGAAAAGCGCCTTAGAAGAGGCCATGCGCTCCAATAGCTTGCAGATGGATTACGGCAAATAAGCGGCCTGCTTTCAACACACCCCATTTGAGCACGAGGAGTCACCGATGGCCGACATCGCCGCTTCATTGTTGAACGACATCCAGAAACTGATGCTCGACAAGGCATTTGAGATGTCCGCGCAGGTGATGACTGTGGTTCAACCGATCGTAGCGGCATTGCTGACGGCCTACGTGGTGCTGTGGGGCGCGGCCGTGGCCTCGGGTCGGAGCCAGGAGCCATTCGGCGATGGCATACGCAGGATCATTCGCATCATCTTCATTGTTCTGCTCGGATTCTCCGCCAACGGCTACAACAGCTATGTATGTGAGGTGCTGTTCAACCTGCCCTCGGCCGTAGCGGCAGGGATGATAGGCGAAGACGCCAAGGGAATAGCCACGGTACTGGACCGCTCGTTGGACGAGGGCATGGCCATTGCCATGGGCTTCTTCAGGGACTTTTCGATTTGGCACATCGGTGACGGAATCAGAAACGTTGCCGTGGGTGCGGTCGTAGCCGTCCTCACCATCGTTCTGGTGGGGATTGCCGTCGCTTTCATCTATATCGCCTATGTCGCCATGGGCATCCTGCTGGCGATCGGGCCGTTCTTCATCATGTTGCTTATCTTCGAGCAGACGCGGCGCTACTTCGATGGCTGGTTGGGGCAGATGGTGACCTTTGGCGTGCTGTTTCTGCTGGTTGCCGCTACGGCGATGATTTGCTTCGAGGTTCTGCACGGCTTCGCGCAGATGGCGCACAACGTGGAGAACGCATTAAAGATCATGGTGGCATTCCTATGCATGATCGCGGTGATGGTGCAGACACGTTCGATCGCCGCGGCCATCGGCGGCGGCGTAGCTTTGCAGACGCAATCGGCCGTCGGCGGCGTCTACCGCAGCGTATCGGGCGGCGTCGGTACCGCCAAGAGCCTCGTTGGTGGCGCGACGGGCATGGCCGCCAAGGGCGTGGCCGGCGTCGGTCGCCTTGCCGGCGGAGCCTCCTCGGCAGCCCGGGCCGCGGCGCCGGCAGCCAACCGCGCACGACAGACTTTCAAGAACTAGGAAAAAGGAATACACCAATGCCAAGGATCATGGCCGCGATCACCTTTGCCGTCGCGTCGACTCTGCTGTTGGCCGGCTGCTCAGGCATCCAGAAGGCCCCACGCTGCAAAGGCCCGTACCAGCCCATCAACGCGCCGGAGCACTACCTTCCGGGCAAGGGACGCGCGTCGTGACCAAGCGCACGGTGGATGCCTTTGCGGAGGCCTCGGCATTCTGGGAAGCAAGCGAAGTGGCGCGCTCGCGTCGCAGTGAGCGAATGGCATGGATTTTCGCGGGCCTGGGCCTGGCCTGCGGCCTGACCGCGTGCATCGCAGTGGCCCTGCTAACGCCCTTGAAGACGGTCGAGCCATTCGTTGTTCGCGTTGACACAAGCACCGGCGGCGCGGACATCGTCTCGCGGCTGGACGAAAGAACCGTGAAGTACGACGACGCTATCGATCGCTATTTCCTGGCGCGGTATGTCAACTACCGCGAGGAATACTCGGCGAATCTTGCCTATCCGAACTACGAGGCGGTATCGCTGATGTCCTCCCGCCAGGCGGGCCAAGCCTACTACGCGGTGGTGAATCCGAAGAATCCGGACTCCCCCTCTGCTGTGTACAAAAAAGAAGGCGTGGTGGAAATCAGCATCGTGTCCATTGCCTTCCTGCCCAATCACGTCGCCCAGGTGCGCTTCACCCGAAGCGAAAAAATGCCCAACTCCGAACCCAGCAAGTCGCACTGGATAGCCACGATCTCCTATCAGTACATCAAGGCGTCGATGGATGCGAAGTCGCGCCTGGTGAACCCGGTGGGGTTCCAGGTCACCGACTACCGACTCGATCCGGAAACCACGGCGGCCGCCAAATGACCTGCCTGCGCCCAACCCTACTTTGCCTGGCGCTGCTAGCCGCCGGAAGCATTCACGCCGAAAGCGTGCCCACCAGCGTGCCCTTCGACGCGCGTATCAAGGAAGTGCAGTACAACCCGTCCGACGTCGTGCGCGTGGTGGGTCACTACGGCTACTCCACCGATATCGAATTCGCCGCGGGCGAGACCATCAAGAACATCGCCCTGGGCGACACCCTGGCCTGGGATGTCGCTCCCGCCGACAACCACCTGTTCGTCAAGCCGCGGGAAGACAATGCCGCCACCAACATGACGGTGATCACCGACCGGCGGATCTATCAGATCGCGCTGGATGCCCGCCGCGCGGCGGGCACCGGACCGAAGTCAAACCATGTGTACTTCCTGGTGCGGTACCGTTACCCGCAAGATGACGCAGCACGTCTTGCGGCCGAAGCGAAGGAACGTGAAACCGTGGCCCGGCAACGCCAGATGGACTCGGCCCTGCGCAAGAAGCCCGACGTACGCAACTGGACCTACTACGCCTGCGGCGACAAGACACTATGGCCGGCTGAAGTGTTCGACGATGGCCGTTTCACCTGGATGCGTTTCCCGGCCGCGCAGCAAATTCCCGCCATCTTTGAAATCGGCCCAGACAAGAGCGAGAGCATTGTCGATGGCGCCATGGAGGGTGAGTACTACGTGGTGCACCATACGGCGCAGCAGTTCGTGCTTCGCCAGGGCAAGGCCGTGGCATGCGTGCAGAACCGCGCATACAACCGATATGGCATCAGCACCCCTACCGGTACCCGCAGCAACGAGGTCGAACGCGTGGTGAAACCGGTGGAGGCCGATGGTGCGGTCACCACCCAGGGCGCGCCCCGTCCGGTCATCGCTCCACCAACGAACCCCATCACTATCGATCCTGCGCTTATCACTCCGGTCGTCCAACCCGCCGCCGAGCCGGAGCCGGCGGTTGAGCCGCGCAAACCTACCCGCCAGGAACGCCTTCGTGCCCGACAAGGAGCAACGCCATGAGCCAGGCTCCCGAAGTAACCACCGATAACGAACAGCAGGCCCGGGGCATCCCCCAGGTCGGCGGCAAGAAGAAAGGAAATCGGTGGGCAACCCTGCTTACGGTGGGTGCGGTCGCGGTAATGATCATGGCGCTGGGCAGCAAGGTGGCTCTCGACCGCCTTCGCAACCGAGGCGAAGCCACCAACGACAAGACCATCCAGCGCGGACTGCCCAACCTGGCCCGCGGTGCCTTCGATGCGAATGAACTTAAGCCCCCGGTAGAGGCCAAGCCGCCTGAAGTCGCCGCGGCTGCCCCACCAGCGGAGATCAAGGCGAAAGCCGTGCACGACGATCTGGCTGAACGACGCAAGCGCGCGCCGCTCATTGCCCTGGGTGCAAAGTCAGGCGCCAACAGCGGCGGCACGGGTACGGCGGTGAACCAGGGCGTAGCCGATGACAACCGCGGCTCGCTCGGTGGCGCACTGCAAGCGACTCATACCGCCGTTGCACGTGGATACCAACTCAGAGACCCTTCGCTGACGATTACCCAGGGCAGCTTCCTCGACTGCACGCTGGTCACGGCCATCAACAGCACGCTCCCAGGCATGACCACCTGTGTGCTCAGCCGGGACATATTCTCCACCGACGGCCGCACCTTGCTGCTCGAACGCGGCTCCCGGCTGGTGGGCCAGTATCAGTCCGGCCAAATACGGCAAGGCATGAGGCGCATCTTCCTGTTGTGGACACGCGTACAGACGCCTCAAGGCGTGCTGGTGGATCTGGATTCTCCTTCGGTGGATTCGCTCGGCCGCTCCGGTGTCGACGGCAAGATCAACAATCACTTCTGGGAGCGGTTCGGCTCGGCCATGCTGGTATCGGTGGTCGACGACGTGGTTCAGGGAGCCATGCAGAACCAGCAGCGAAACAACAACGGCGGCACGTCGATCAACTTCAATCAAACAGGGCAGGCTACACAGGACGCGGCGTCAATCATTGTCCAGAACACTGTGAACATTCCGCCCACGCTGGATAAAGCCCAGGGCTCGCGTATTGGCGTGCTCGTGGCGCGCGACCTTTACTTCGGCGACGTCTACCAGGTGCGCCAAAAGCCTGGCCGCCCATGAACCGGGACCTTGCGGCAAACACGGCGATGTCCGCCGTGGAAACCTACCTGCGCCCCGTTCGCCGGCTGCTTGCCGGCGAGGTCACTGAAGTCGTGGTCAACCGTCCGGGCGAAGCCTGGACGGAAGGCCGTGAGGGCTGGCTGCGCCACGATATGCCTGAGCTCAGCTTCGACCACTTGCGTATGCTGGCCAAGCTGATCGCCACTTCCACCCAGCAGACCATCTCTGAAAACGCGCCCGTGGTATCGGCGGCGTTGCCTTCGGGCGAGCGCGTGCAAGCGATCGTCCCGCCGGCGGTGCCGCAAGGCACGGTGAGTCTCACCATCCGCAAGCCATCCAGCCTGCGGCTGACGCTGGACGATTACGAGCGCAGCGGCGCCTTCGAGGCCGTCGATATCGGCGACCATCGGCGCGGCGCGCACGAAACGGAACTGCTGCGGTTGCTCGATGCGGGGAATATCCGCCGGTTCCTCGAACTCGCAGTGGCGTCCCGACTCAATATCGTGGTTTCCGGCGCCACAGGCTCCGGCAAGACCACGCTGATGAAGACCCTGGTGGACCTGATTCCCGCGGATGATCGACTGATCACCATCGAGGACACGCCGGAACTTGAGATCCGCAACCAGCCCAACCACGTACGGCTTTTCTATTCCAAGGACGGCCAGGGCGTAAGCAACGCGACGCCGAAGCTTCTGCTGGAATCGTGCCTGCGCATGAAGCCCGATCGCATCCTGCTGGCCGAGCTTCGAAGCGACGAGGCCTTCTACTTCATTCGTAACGTCAACTCCGGCCACCCGGGGTCGATCACCTCGGTGCACGCCACCAGCCCGCGCCTGGCCATCGAGCAGTTGATGCTGCTGGTCAAGGAATCGGCCGGCGGCGCACACCTTTCGCGCGAAGATATCAAGCAGCTGCTTTACATGCTGGTGGATGTCGTCATCCAATTCAGCGTGGTCGACGGGCGTCGCCGCGTTACCGGAATCTACTATGAGCCAGACCGTAAGCGCGCCAGCCTGGGTTAGGGTGCTGCTGGTGCTGTCGCTGCTGGCACTGGCCTGCGTCGGCTGGCTGTACCTGGCCGGCCACGCTTACATATGGCTGGCCTTCGGCAAGGGTGGTGCCGAAGCAACACTCCTGACATGGCCGCGCTACTGGACGGCCTACGGCAACCTGCCGGCAACGAAATCGCACCTTCTGCAATCGGCCTTCGGCGCCACGGTAACCTGCCTGGCGCCACTGGCCATGTTGTTCATAAAGCCGCGGCAGAAGTTGCATGGCGAGGCCCGCTTCGGGCGCCTCCCCGACATACGCAAGGCAGGCCTGCTCACCAACGAAGGCGACGGCGTGATCGTCGGTCGCATCGGGCAAAAATTTCTTACGGCCGGCCTTCGGGACTATCCGCACATCATGCTTGCTGCACCCACCGGGTCGGGCAAGGGCGTGGGCGTGGTGTTGCCGAACCTGCTCAATTACAACCATTCGGTGATCGTGCTTGATATCAAGCAGGAGAACTGGACGCTCACCGCCGGGTTCCGCCAGCAATGCGGCCACGAGGTGTATCTGTTCGATCCAGCGTCAACCGAGCGTCGTACCCATCGCTGGAATCCTTTGGCTTACGTGCGAGACGATCCCGGCCTTCGCGTGGACGACGTACAGAAGATCGGCAACATCATCTTTCCCGATGTGCCAGGCACCGACCCGATCTGGACGGCCAGTTGCCGTTCGCTGTTCCTGGGACTGGTGCTGTACGTGTTCGAAACCGAAGGCAAGACGCGCACGCTGGGCCAGGTGGCGCGGGAAGCGTTTGGCGACGAGAACGCATTGTCCGCGGCGCTGGCAGCGCGTTACGACGAAGGACGCCCGTTGTCCCCGGCGTGCGAAAGCTCGCTGGCCGACTACCTCAATACCTCTGAAACCACGCGAACGTCGATCCGAAAGACATTCACCTCGCGCTTTGAACTGTTCCTCAATCCCATCATCGATGCGGCCACCTCCGCCAACGACTTCGATCTTGAAGCCCTGCGCAAACGTCGCATGAGCATCTACATCGGTATCACGCCGGACAACCTAAGCCGCATGGCGCCTATCCTGAATCTGTTCTTCCAGCAGGTCGTGGACCTCAATACACGCGAACTCCCCGAGCACAACAAGGCACTGAAGTACCAATGCCTGCTTATCCTGGACGAATTCCGCAGCCTGGGGAAACTGCCCCTGATCGTGGAAGCCATCGCCTTCCTGCGCGGGTACGGCCTGCGCCTGCTGCCGATCTTCCAGTCGCCCGGACAGGTGCGCGAGGTGTACGGCAAGGACGCGGCAGAGTCGTTCTTCCAGAACCATGCGCTTCGCATCAGCTACACCCCGGCGGATTTCGAAACCGCCAGCGAAATCAGCCGCGAGCTTGGCAACAACACGGTGCGCACCGAATCGCTCTCGCGACCCACCGCATTCGGCCAGGGTCAGCGCAGCGTCAGTGAGTCGGAGCAGTCGCGCGCATTGCTGCTGCCCCAAGAGGCGCTGGCCCTGGGCAAGGACGAAGTGCTGCTGTTTCCCCGGGGGTTCCGTCCCATTCGCGCCACGAAGATCCGCTGGTACCAGGAAGCGATATTCAAGCAGCGCGTGGTCAAGCCACCGAGTGTGCCCATCGCTCCATTCCCGGCTGTCTCGTATCCCGATCCCCCTCCCGCGCCTCCGCCGGCGTAATTACCCACCCATCCAAGGCAAGGAAGCCCCATGAGTTCGATGTATCCCTCGGCAAGCGCACCGGCAAGGCTACCCACCGCCGGCACGGAATCCCAGAAGCAAGATCTGGCCATGGCCGAAATCGCCAACGCGGTTTACAACCCTTCGATCCGTGACGTGCAGAACGGGTGGCGCCGGGTAGAAGGGAGAGAACTGGAGTCCTACGGAACCAAGGAGAGCAAGCTGGAGCGAAGCAGCGGCCTGCGTGCCGGTGTGTACACCAATGATGCAGGTCAGACCGTGGTGGCCTTCGCCGGTACCGATCCTCGCTCGGGTGCTGACCTTCGCACCGACGTGGCGCAAGAGATCGGCCTTTCCACCGATCAGTACCGTCAGGCCGATAAGCTCGTACGGAACGTCGTTGAGGCAAGGGGTTCTAACAATGTGGTGGTGGTTGGGCACTCGCTTGGAGGTGGGTTGGCTTCCACATCGGCGCTGGAGAACGGCGTCAATGCCGTGGTTTTCAATGCCGCGGGTGTACACAACAACTCCCTCAGCGATCCATATCGCCAACGTGCCCGTGCCGAACAGGGAGCCGTGCGCCACTATCACGTCGACCGCGAAGTGCTGCAAAAAGTCAACGCCATGTCGCCTTTTTCCCATGGCGTACCCGGAGCGGTAATCAAGCTCGAATCGGCCTATGGACGTGCCAATCCCGAGTCGGCCATGGCGCCCCTTCAGATGCATTCCATGGACCGGGTGGTCAGCGCCATGCGTACTGACCAGCGGTTCCAGGGCCCGCAGCAACAGGAAGCCGCGCGCTTTGGCACATCCGCACTTCCCCCTTACGTCGGACAGAACCCCCACTACACCGCAGCACGGGAAGAGATCCGCGAGCGCGATGTACTTCGCTCACAGAGCCATCAGGGCTTTGACCAACGGGCCGAGCGTACTCGCCAGATCGTGCGTGATACGCGACATGCCGCAGCCGATGTTTCCCATGGACGTCCCGTGGATTTTGGCATCGTCGACCAAGGCCATCGCACGTACCTGGGAAGCCGGCAGGAAAACCCGCCTGCCACCTCACGGATCCAACCAGCGGCAGATTCCGAACTTGCCGCCGTGATGCGCCAGACCGAGCGCGATAGTCCAAGTTCCACGTCAACCTCCCTGAATCGCTTTAAGCCAAACAAAGACAAGGGCAAAGACCGCGGACGGTGACGGGGCTCTGGCACCTAGCGGACGGGCATGGCAATGTCCGGTTTCTCGAACGCCACCGGATCCAGCGACGCTTCGCTCGGCACATCGGCGAAGTCGCCGCTACGCAGGAAGTCATAAACCTTCCCGGCCAACTCCGGTCGCGTGCGAAGCCACTGGAAGGTGCCGCCGTGTTGGGCGCGATGCAGGATCATCATGCGCGCGTTGGGAAACCAGGGCAGCATGGCCAGGGTGTTCTCCATCGGCGTAGATGGATCCCAGTCGCCCTGGACGAACAGCACGGGAGTCGGGTCGCGCACCGGTCGCCGGAAGGCATCACCTGGATCGGGTGTGGCCCATTCCCCCTTGGTCGCCAGGTAACTGGCGAAATTCCAGCCTCCGATGATGGGGAGCGCCGGATCGGTTTGAAGCAAGGCTTTCCGTTCGGCGCTCATATCCAGGCCGATGTTGATCAGGGGATTGATCAGCGAACGCTTCTCCGACGCGCGGTCGGTGATGGCGTCCTTGCCCCAGGCTTCGTAGTGCCCGTGATAGAGGTCAAGCACGAAGCGCGGAAAGGTGGCGGCGTGCTGTGCGGCATTGAGCAACGACGCCTGGTAGTCCTCGACACCCAGCACCACCTTGTGGCTGGTGCCGGCATCGTCCTTCACCATCACGCTCACCGGAGCCTTGACCAGACGGTCACGAATCGCCCAGATGGCTGCCACCAGGCCGCCCTCCGGAAGCCAGGGTTTCAGCGCCGGGTCCTGATCGGCTTCCCAGGCAATGCGCTGGTACACGGCATACACTTGCGAGGGCATGTCGTATCCGTAGTCGAGCGGTTCGGCCGAGGTGATCACCGCCCGCGCCACCAGGCCCGGATGCGCCTTCATCACCGCGAAACTCCATTGCGATCCGAAGCTGGCGCCAACCAGGCTGATCTTGTCGTAGCCAAGGGCGCGGCTTAGATCCTGTACGTCATCGGCGATTTCGCCAATGGAATAGCCGGAGAGATCGGCCTTCGGATAAGCCGCCTGGGCACGCCGGGCCATATCGCGAACAACGTCGATGTCGTCGGCCACGGTGGTGGGCCGGTCCAGCGGCAGCGGCTTGCTCGGAATCTCCATGAGGTCACCGCGAAGGGTGTAACCGCGCTGCTCGATCACCACCAGATCGGCAACCTCGGCATAGGCCTGCCAGGCCTTGATGCGGCGGCGTGCCGTCTCGTCATGGTCCAGCACGATGTCCAGCATCGTGACTCCCGGCCCGCCCACCAGCAGGAAGACCGGCGGCGCCTTGGTCGGTTTGGCAGCCTTTACCCGCGCAAAACCAACGCCGATCAGGCGGCTTCCCGGCTTGGCGCGATTCTCAGGTACGTAGAGCGTGCCGATTTCATAAGACATCGACGATCCGTCGATGGCCTTGGCGGTGCCGGGTTGGATCACCGTGTCACCGGCCTTGGGGGCGGCACCGGCCAAAGCAAGAGAACTTGGCAAGAACAAAGCGACGACGGAAGCGAAGAGGAACGGCACGATGCGAAACGTCATACCTGTAGGCTCCAAGTGATCCGGCGTGGGCGGTTCTACTGAGAAGTCATTTTTACATGAAATGACATTAGTCAGTCCTGACGGACAACGTGCGCGTCACGTCTTAGGCATAGATCTATTCTTCTTGATGAAACCGGAGCATAGCGAGCTTCCACATCGGCGGTGATGTCCGATACCTAATTGATTGCGGTGACGATGACGGCGGCGATTGTGTGCCTGGCATTCGTGGTGTTAGGTTCGGACAGACATGAGCTACTTTCATGGCTCGATGAGAAGACGGCAACTCTGCAATGACTACACGCGCTTTCCGCCACCCGGGAATAATCATGGTCGCGGCGCTGATCGCTGCCATGGCCGCCGCGAGTCCGGCCACCAGTGAAATCAACGGCGCTGCAGCTTCAAAGCCGGCGTTTGGCCAGTTCGGTTTCGACACCAACGGCATGGACCGCGCTGTCCCGCCCGGCGTCGATTTCTATCGCTACGCAAACGGACACTGGGATCAAAGCACAGTCATCCCGGCGGATCGCTCGAGCGTGGGCACGATCGAGGCACTGGAAGATCTCAGCCGATTACGCGTCCGCGCCATCCTGGAGGAGGCCGGCCATGACGCCAGCAGCCGCTCGGGCATTGCCTTTGCGACATTCCTGGACGAAGCCGCTATCGACCAGCGGGGGCTGCAGCCGATCGCTGCCTGGTTAGCCGACCTTCGTGCCGTGGATTCGCCCCGGGCTTACACAAGCGCGGCCGCCGTAGCCGGTCGGCGTGGCGTCGCCCTTCCATTGGACTTCACCGTGGAGCCAGACGACGCGCACCCGGACCGCTATGCCCTGACGATAAGCCAGCCGGCCCTGGGCATGCCCGATCGCGATTATTACCTTTCCGACAAGGCGGACATGCAGCGTGCCAGGGCCTCGTACGCGACCTATCTTCGTGATGTCTTGCGCGCCGCCGGCATCGCGGACGCCGAGCACCAGGCTACGGCCGTGCTGGCCCTGGAAACGCAGATGGCCCGGGTGAGCTGGGACGCCCAGGCCTCCCGCGATGCGACGCGGACATACAACCCGTCGACCCTGGCGGAACTGGACAAGGGCCAAGAACAATTCCTGCCAGCTGATCTTGTCCGCCAGCTTGGCTATCGCACTGGGCGAGTGATCGTGCGCCAGCCCGATGCTGTGGCTGGCATCCTCAGGCTCGTCGATGGCGAATCCGTGGCGACACTGCGCGCCATGCTCATCGTGCGCACCATTCATCGCTATGCAAAGGTACTTCCGCAAAACATCCAGGATTCCGACTTCGCCTTTTATGGCAAGGTGCTGGGCGGGGTGAGCGAGCCCGAACCGCGCTGGCGCCAGGCCGTCGCCTTCGTGCTCGAAGCCATGCCGGATGATGTGAGCAAGGTCTATGTCGCCCGCTACTTCTCACCTGCCACCAAAGCCTCGGCAAAAGCCATGGTCGACAACCTGGTAGCTGCGTTCGACAAGCGCATCGACAAGCTCGAATGGATGACACCCGCCACCCGTGCCCGCGCACATCGCAAGCTGGCCGCCTTCACGCCCAAGATCGGCTATCCGGAACGCTGGCATGACTACGCCGGCCTCTCGATGGTGAAAGGCGACGCCTTCGGCAACGCCTTGCGCGCGAACATCCAGCGCCACGACTGGGAGGCAGCGAAGGTCGATCGTCCCATCTACCGGTGGGAATGGCGCGCCACGCCCATGACGGTAGACGCCTTCGCGAATTTCCCCATGATCGAGATCGTCTTTCCCGCCGCGATCCTGCAACCGCCCTTCTTCGACCCGAGTGCCGACCCGGCGATCAACTACGGCGGCATCGGCGCCTCGATCGCGCACGAAATGACCCATCACTTCGACGATCAGGGATCGAAGTACGACGAAACCGGGAAACTGGCGGCATGGTGGTCGCCAGCGGACCGCGCCGCGTTCGAAGCCCGGACGCAGGCCCTGGCCGACCAGTTCGATCGCTACGAGCCGCTGCCTGGGATCAAGGTGAACGGCAAGCTTACGCTTGGCGAGAACATGGCGGATCTGGGTGGTCTCACCATCGCCCATGATGCGTACCGCGCGTCGTTGAAGGGGAAAGCAGCGCCGACGCTGGAGGGTTTCACCGGCGAGCAGCGATTCTTCCTCGGATGGGCGCAGATCTGGCGGCTGAAGTACCGTGACGCCGACCTGCGCCGGCGTTTGCTGTCCAATCCGCACGCACCCGCGCCGCAGCGGGTGTGGACAGTGCGGAACCTCGACGCCTGGGCGGAAGCTTATGACGTCAAGCCCGACCAGCCGCTATATCTGCCACCCGAGCAACGCGTACACGTCTGGTAACCCGGTCGCTGGCAAGTCCGGCGCGCAACGCCATTCGGTCTCATGCATCGCAAGCTGAGAGAGCGGGAGGAACGGCGCGATGCGAAACGTCATACCTGGGAACTCCAAGTGATCCGAGGCGGGCGGGTTCGAGCATTGGGGCCACGAAGGCTGGCGTAGGTTCGATCTGAAGTGTCAACGCGAACAAGGACACCTGGACAGACTAGCTTCGCTAGCTCAACTTGGTTATTCGTTTTGGTTTGGATTTATCCCATTCCTCAAGTTGGTAGCCGGTTACCACACCAGAATGGTCCAGCTTAAACACGAGGAACTTGTGGTAGTCGGGGTCGATGATGTCGTAGTGGATCTCAACGGCATAGGTCAGGTCGCCGCTCCCTTCGGCCCAGGGCCGGCCTAGAAGTTCTTCGACATTCTTCCTGTCCATTCCAATGAAATGATGTTTTTCGAGCAAGTCATGGAGCATTCCGTTGCGTGGCACATAGTCCGTCCTGTCGGCATTTATCCATGCGACGGAATCGAATTCCTGATGGTTATCCACGTATCCAACGATCATATAAACAGCCGCTACAAGGACCACCAAAACGACCGCCCCCTCTGCAAGCAGCAGCCACCACGACGGTTCCTCAACGTGTTCGTCTTCCATACCTCATGGTGCCGTTGGAGGATTACAACCGGCGGCCGAAATGCGGTGCTTTTCGTGGCATTACAGCGTGCCCGGCCAATCCACTTCGCTGACACAGGTTCGATCACCCGACCGCTATCGCTTCGGCGTGGCGGCGCCGACCATCGTTGGATGAAGATCTCCCAATGGCCCGAAAACGACCGCCCGCGCGAGCGGCTGAAGGCTCACGGCCCGCGCTCGCTGTCCGACGCTGAATTGCTTGCGGTGTTGATTGGCAGTGGCACCCGCGGACGCGACGCGGTATCCATGGGACGCCAGATGATCGCCTCCGCCGGCAGCCTTGCCCGGCTGATGCAGGCCATGCCGCACAACCTGGCAACCCCAGGCATCGGCCCGGCCAAGGCTGCCCGCATCGCCGCCGCCATGGAGATCGCCCGGCGAGTGATCGACGGGGGCGTGACGGACCGAACGCTGCTGCGGGACCCGAAAGCCAGCGCCACCTTCCTGAAGTCGCGGTTGGTCCACATGCCCTACGAAGTATTCGCCTGCCTGTTCCTGGACAGTCGCCACCGCGTGCTGGCCTTCGAGGAACTGTTCCGCGGCACCGTGGATGCCGCCTCGGTCTACCCACGTGAGGTGGTCCGGGCGTGCCTGGCGCACAACGCCTCGGCGGTGATTCTTGCCCATAACCACCCGTCGGGCGTGGCCGATCCCAGCGAGGCGGACGTCGCCATCACCCGAACCTTGGGTCGGGCATTGGAGCTGGTGGGGGTAAGGGTCCTTGATCACCTGGTGATCGGCGACGGCGAGCCGGTATCGCTGGCCCAGCGCGGCCTGGTCTAGGCGTTTGACCTGCCAGGTCATTGAGAACCCTGCGGGTCGCTGCGAACCTCGCATCCATGCCCGCATCCTCCGCCCCTTCGAACGGCCTGACCGTCATCGCCGCCATGGACACGCCCAGCGTGTCGGTGCGTGATGTGGTGTGCCACGGCGGTTGCATGCACGCAGGCCCCGAAGAGTGCAGCCACGCCACCCACCTGGTGTTTCCCTACCGGGGTATCTACCTGCGCCATGTGGCGCGCGACCAGGCCGTGGGCGACGCCAACCACGTGCTGTTCTTCAATGCCGGCGAGGGTTACCGCGTCGCCCATCCGATACGTGGCACCGATGCAAGCCTGTCGTTGCAGATCGAGGCCTCGGTATTGGAGGAACTCGCGCCGCCGGTACTGCTTAACAAGCGTCCCGTGCAGGGATTTCATGTGCAGCACCGTCGCATCGATAGCCTGACGCAGCTACGGGTGACAAGGCTCCGGCATCAGCTGGCACGGGACACGACCGATCCACTGCAGGTGGAGAGCCTCGCGCTTGATCTGGTTTCGCATAGCCTGGGGCCGAGGAGTTCGTCTCCTTCCGATGCCACGCACGGCCAGCGCCGACTGGTTGACCGGGTGAAAGTGCTGTTGGCCAGCGATGTGTCGCGTCGCTGGACCCTGGCGGAGATCGGCGCCGAGATCGGGGCATCCCCCGTGTACCTGACCCAGGTATTTCGTCGCGTCGAGGGCATGCCGCTGTATCGATACCAACTGCGACTCAGGCTGGCGCGGGCACTGGACCTCCTGGCGACCCGGCGCGATATCTCGTCGCTCGCCGTGGACCTGGGCTTTTCCAGCCACAGCCATTTCACGACCGTATTCCGCCAGGTGTACGGAACCTCGCCCACCAAATTCCGACGCACGCCAGACGCGCCTGCCAACGCATAGCAAAAGAGGATGATTCACATGCAAGACAGACACCCAGGGATGAGCCGTCGAAGCTTCATGCGCTTGACCGCGGCTTCGCTCGGCGCGGTGGCACTTTCTGCGTGCATGCCCAAAAGCCCGGCTTCCGACAGGCGTGCCCGAACGCCGTCCTCCATTGCGTCGATGGATGCGAAGTCCTTTCAAGCCGCGCGGCGATATCAACAAACCCGCTTCGGCAATATCGCCTACGTCGAGCAAGGCTCAGGCGAAGCGGCGTTGTTCCTTCACGGCTTTCCCTTGAATGGATTCCAGTGGCGCGGCGCGTTGCCACGGCTTGCCGACGCACGGCGCTGCATCGCGCCGGATTTTCTCGGCCTGGGTCATACCCAGGTCGCCGATGGCCAAAGCGTCGCGCCAGCCGAGCAGGCGGACATGCAGGCGGACTTCATGGACGGCCTGGGTATCGCCCGTGCCGACATCGTGGCCAACGACAGCGGCGGTGCCGTGGCGCAGCTTTTGGCCACGCGGCATCCGCAGCGCGTTCGCAGCATGCTTCTGACCAACTGCGATACCGAACACGAATGCCCTCCCGCTGCGATGGCGCCGGTGATTGCCATGTCGCGCAAAGGCGCCTATGTCGACGAGTGGCTGCGCCCCTGGCTGAAGGACAAGGCATTGGCGCGCTCGGACAAGGGGCTTGGCGGCATGACCTTCAGCTATCCCGACCACCCGACCGATGAAGCCATCGACATGTACCTGTCGCCGCTGGTGGCCAATGCCAGGCGCACGGAGGCATACGCGCTCGCGCTGGAACAGAACTCGCTGGCGGGGATCGGGCCGAAGCTGGCAGCAAGCCAGATTCCCGTGCGCATCATCTGGGGCATGGCCGACCCGATCTTCTCGCCCGCCGGGGCGGAATACCTCGACCATGCCTTCCCGCGCTCCCGCGGCGTGCATCGCATCGCCAACGGCAAGCTTTTCTTCCCCGAGGAATTCCCGGACGTCATCGCCGCCGAGGCGCGACAACTCTGGGCGGCGTCATAAGACGCCGAAGCTCAGGCTGGAGAAATCCGTCTCGTAATCGGCTTCCGCGTCGGTCGGTAGAGCACGCGTCCAGATGACGTTGAGCAGCCATTGTCCCGAGGTGGGAAAGGAAAACGTGGCGCCGCCGGCGCCGTCGGTCACATGGACCTCCACGGGACTCTCATCATGCTCGAGGTTGGTGAGCTTTACCGTTGCCCCCGACAAGGGCCGGCCTTGGTAGAGCACTCGAATCGGCAACGCTCCCGGACGTGGCACGGTGCTGGGATTGACCCCCGGGACGATTTCCAGGGCGAGCCCTACCGGCCGGGTCACCACCGTCGGCACGGCAGGATCGAACGCTCCCGCCTGCACGATGACCTTGGCATGGCGGCTGTAGATCTCGGTTTCATCCACGTCCATGCGGTGTTCGCGGATACGCCGGTCCAGGGCGGGTGAAAGGCCTTCGACCTTCAGGTAATCGTTGAAGCGCACCGAGGGCAGATGGCTTTGCGCACGGTTGTCGGTCTCGAGCACCAACAAGTGCGTGCCCGGAGCCTGCAGCTTGAATTCCCCATCCGCCGAAACGGCACCAGGATGCAGGCCTTCACTCAGATCGACAGCATTATCGGAAGGCCCGAGGACCTGGAAGCGGACGATCCGCGATGCAGGGATGGGCGAGCGTTGACGATAGGGTCCATGACCCACTTGCAAAGTGAAGTGGACAAGTTGGCTCGGTGCCACCTGGAATGTTTGCGGCTGGACCCAGAAGTCGTGCGCCTGCACGTGGCAGGCGCCACCGAGCAGCAACAGCGCGCACGCAAGTCGCGCTATCGATGATGAGCGAACATTCATGACCAAGCCTATTCGAGGTGATCGGGTTGATAACCCGGGGTGACCGGCAGGAAGGAGAGGCTGGCCACCAAGACGGCGATGGCGATCAACCAGCTGGCGACAACCTTCAGCGCAAGGGCAAGCCGGGAAAATCGCGGGTACCCGCGCAGGCTGCGGATAACGCCGAGCAGGATCGCTATCGTTGCGATATCCGCACCCAGCAAAGTCCATGGGCTGCCTGGGCCGGTCATGCACCTACCGCCCGGACGACAAAATAAACGCCCATCACCGCGATACCCGCGCCCGTGGCCCGGATCATCCGCAACCCTTGCGGCCATCGCGTCGCCAGGCCAAGGCCGATGCCCAGCACATGCAGGAAGCCGGTCGCCAGCACGAACCCGGCGCTATAGCCGATCGGATCGGCAGCCGAAGGCAATTCCTTGCCATGGGCATAGCCGTGGAACAGGCCGAATCCCGCCACGGTGGCCATCGCCGCCCAGGCGGGCAGTCGCCACGCACCGGCGACGCATAGCCCCAAAGCCAGGACGGACGCAGCAATCCCCCACTCCACCGGTGGGACAGGCATGCCCACCATGCCGAGGATGGCCCCAAACACCATCAATCCCGGAAAGACCACGGGAAGCAGATACAACAGCGGCTCGCCGAGGATGGCGCCCCAAAGCCCAACAGACACCATGGCAAGCATGTGATCGGCGCCACTGAGCGGGTGGAGGAAACCGGCGACGAAACCGCCGGCCAATCCCGTGCCCGCATGGGCCATCGCGGGCTCCGCCGGACCTAGCAGAAGTATTGCCGTCCCAACGACGACACGAAGCCGCGGACTATTCACGGTAGTCATCGGCTTTGCCGGCCGAGGCAGGCTCCGCGGAAGCTGCATCCGCCGCGGCGAGAAAGGGAAACCTTGCCGCCGAATGCGCGTGGTCGTCGTGATGCACGCCATCGTCGATGCCGTCGAGGTTGCCGGCAGCCAGGAGCGATCGATAGATGTTGGATGCATCGTAGTTGGGTGTGCGGCCGCCACAGTCGGCGGCAACGTCCGTGCGTCCCGACAGATGGGCCAGCTCAACGGCGAACAGCGTCGTGCACGTCGCCGAAGCGCTGTTCACCCACAACCGGTCGTCGGCCAGCAAGGTGGCGAGCCGGAGATAACGCATGCCCGGCGCGGCACCCATGTCCGCCAGCCACTGGTTGCCGCGCACACCGTCATAGCCGTCATACAAACCCAGGCTTTGCTGGATGTCCGCGACAAACTGCCGGGAAGTGGCAGGCTCCGCACGGTTGTAGCGCTCCTTCAAGCGCGTGCCACGGGCTTCGTCCAGGGGCGCAAGCAAGGCGTTCCCGGTCAGCGGTCGCCCTGCCCGATCAACGCGCCCGTGTGCCGATGCTGTTTCTCCCCAGACGGCCAGCAGCGGCCCGCCACCGGCAACCACACGCAGGTCCACGCTCACCACGATGCTTGCCGGCGTCCAACCCGCCAGGAAATTCTTTCCTGGGCCGCCGTCAGTCTGCCGCCACTGCGTCTTGATGGCCTGCACCGTTTTCGCGTCGAAGGAAGGAAAGCCATCGGCATCAACCTTCACGCCCTGCTTCAGTGCGTTCGCCGCCACATCGAAGGCGGCGCGTGATCCCCGCACATTGTTGAAAAAGGGATCGTCACGGCGCCCCGCAAAGACCTTCAGCTGTCCGTCCCGGGATGAGAACCCTTCAGGCGTGTCCACCCATCCTTCGGCCCGCTCGTTCCCCACCTCGCAGGTGGCGGCATGCGAGGCGTTGAAGCGGCAAGTTATGTCGGTCGACGCGCTGGTCCGGCCGAACTCCTTGCCGCTTCCGACATGAAAGGTATAGGCCAGGTTGTCCGAGAACGTGTGCCCGACGATGGTCATCGCCAGGTTCAGCCGCCGGCCGTCGACCGACGTCCAGGCATAGATGTCACCGATATCGGCCCGGGGGTCGGCCTCCACCGTGGGGGTATCCAGATGGTCCGATGCCCGGCTTTCAGGGGTCGCTATGGCGCCAAGCAGGCCAACGCCCATGGCGAGGGCGGGAATGAACGCGCGGGAGGGGCGGGTGTTTCGCATGGACTGCACCTGGAAGAAGAAGAGGTGTGCAGTACACGGCCAACGCGCAAAGTGCGCTGTCAGAATCTTTAGCCATCAGGCCTCGCCCAAAAAAAACGGCGCGGTTGCCGCACCGCGCCGTGGGTGCCGTCATCGTGAGGGGAGAATCCGATGAATCGGCGTTGTCCTTGGCAGGGGAGGTGCTTCGGACAAGTGGAATTGTGCGGGTGGCCGATGACATCGACATGACGAGGGGACTTCTAGCCCGTGGCGCAGGGTCTTCTGCAAGTTATGCACAAAGTCGATTTCCCGAGGTTGGCGGACTTATTTCGAGCCAGCCCGCACCTTAATCTTGCAACTCATTGATTTTACACAGTCGGTAGTGTGACGATCGTATTTCCTTGCGGCGCTGCGGCAAGACCCGGCAACGGGCGCGTTTCTTGCCCACAGAGTTATCCACAGGCTCGGGCCGTTTCGAAAAAGGCTTTCGTACCCGGGCTTTGGCAGCCTGGTCTGCTAGGATTGCCGGTTCCCCCAGCTACCAGCGCCCGCCGTGAAAGACCAGCTCCGGAACCTCGTGCTCAAGGCCATCGACAGCCTGACATCGGCAGGCCTCCTGCCCGCCGATGCCACCGTGCCAGCCTTCGTGGTCGAGCGCACCCGAAGCCGGGAGCATGGTGATTTTGCGACCAATGCGGCCATGTTGCTTACAAAAGTAGCAGGCCGGAAGCCGCGCGAAGTGGCCGAAGCACTGGTGGCCGCCCTGCCCAAAGGCGGGCTGATCGACCGCGTGGAGATCGCCGGACCCGGCTTCATCAACTTCTTCCTGGGCCGGGACGCCTATAAGAACCTTCTTTCGGAGGTTTTTACCCAGGGTAATGACTTCGGACGCAACGCCTCTGGCCAGGGCCGGATGGTGGGCGTGGAGTACGTTTCGGCCAATCCCACCGGCCCTCTGCACGTCGGCCACGGCCGCAATGCCGTGCTGGGCGACTGCCTGGCCCGCCTGCTGGGCGCCACCGGCCACGACGTGCGCCGCGAGTTCTATTACAACGATGCCGGCGTACAGATCCAGAACCTGGCCGTTTCCGTCCAAGCCCGGGCCCGCGGCATCGAGCCGGGCGCCGAGGGCTGGCCGGAAGCGGGCTACCGCGGCGACTACATCGCCGACGTCGCCCGGGCTTACCTGGCCGGCGAGTCGGTTGAGGCCGACGGCCGTACCGTCACGGGCGCGAAGGACGTGGAGAACCTCGAGGCGATCCGCGAGTTCGCGGTGGCTGCCCTGCGCCATGAGCAGGATCTGGATCTTGCCGCCTTCGGCGTCGAAATGGACGTGTACTTCCTCGAATCGTCGCTCTACTCCGGCGGCAAGGTGGAAGAAACCGTCCGCGAGCTGGTCAAGCACGGCCATACCTATGAGGACGGCGGCGCCCTTTGGCTGCGCAGCACCGACTACGGTGACGACAAGGACCGCGTGATGCGCAAGTCCGACGGCACCTATACCTATTTCGTGCCGGACGTGGCCTACCACTTGAGCAAGTGGCAGCGCGGCTACCAGGACGCGGTGACCGTACTGGGCTCCGATCACCACGGCACCCTGATGCGCGTGAAGGCCGGCCTGCAGGCGCTGGACCAGGGCATCCCCAAGGATTACCCGCACTACGTGCTGTACCAGATGATCACGGTGATGCGCGGCGGCGAGGAGGTGAAGATTTCCAAGCGCGCCGGCTCCTACCTCACCCTGCGCGACCTGATCGACGAGGCTGGGCGCGACGCCACGCGTTATTTCCTGATCGCGCGGAAATCGGACTCCCAACTGGTGTTCGACATCGACCTTGCCCGTTCGCAGAGCAACGACAACCCGGTGTACTACATCCAGTACGCGCACGCCCGGGTGTGCCGCGTCATGCAGGAATTGGGTGAACGCGGCTTCACCTATGACCGTGAAGCGGGCATGGCGGCATTCGGCCAACTGGATAGCGAGCACGAAATCGCCTTGATGGTGGAACTGGCCCGCTACCCCGAGGTGGTGGAAACCGCCGCCACCAATCTTGAACCGCACCTTGTCGCGCAATATTTGCGCGAGCTCGCCGGCGCGCTGCACAGCTATTATCACGAGCACAAGTGGATCGTTGACGATGCGGGCCTTCGCAACGCCCGCGTTACGCTGGCGCTGGCCACGCGGCAGGTCCTTCGCAACGGGCTTGACCTGCTCGGCATCAGCGCACCGGAGAAAATGTAAATGCCACCACGCAAGACCAAGGGCCGCGGCAAGCAGGCCGTACGCAACAACAGCGGCGGCATGCCGGGCTGGGGCTGGGCGATCATCGGCATCCTGGCCGGTGCCGTGCTGATGGCCGTTGTGCTGAAGGGCTCCTTCCTGCCGCTGCAGCGGCCCAACGGCCCCGCGCCCAATCCGCAGGCTACCGCGCAGCGGGCCTCCGATCCTGGCGTGGCCGAATCCGCTCCGGAAGCGGACAAGCCGAAGAAGCCCACCTACGACTTCTATTCGGTGCTGTCGGAAAAAGAAGTGCGTATTCCCGATGCGGAGATCAGCGCGCAGGCCCAGGCCGAAGCCAAGGCCCGCCAGCAGGCGGCCGCGCAGCAGCAGGCACAGCAGAAGGCCGCGGCAGCCCAGCAGCAGACGGGCACCACCCCGCCGCCGCCTGCCAACCTGCCTGCCGTGAAGACGGAAACCGTCGCTGCCGTGCCGGCCGCACCGGCGCCGCCGCCGACCTCCAGCGGTGGTTACCTGCTGCAGGTGGGCGCATTCCCCAGCGCAGGCGATGCGGAATCGCTCAAGGCCAAGCTTGCCCTGCAGGGTTTCGTCGCCAACGTGCAGACGGTGAAGGTGGGCGGGCAGAACTACAACCGCGTGCGCCTGGGGCCGTTCAAGTCGGCCACGGAGCTGGAATCGACCAAGCAGCGGTTGCAGCAGGCGGGCATTAACGCCATCGCCCTGAAGGAAGGCAGCTAGTTGGTGGTAGGGGTCCGAGTTTCACTCTGACCCCGCTCCGCGCTTCGATCAAGCCTTGCGCTCGCCGCGCTTGATCCGGATCAGCCCGGAAATATCGTCGTCGCCGTAACCTTCGCTCATCAACTGGGCGAAGTCGGCCAGCGACTTCTCGATGATGGAACGATCGGTGCCCGCGTCCACGGCCACGCCACGCACGATGCCAAGATCCTTGTGCAGCAGCGCCAGCTTGAAGCCCACGGAGAACTCGTTGCGCAGCATGGTGGCGCCGCGCTTCTCGAGGAACCAGTTGCCAGCCGCGCCGGCACCGAGCGTGGGCAACAGGGCTTCGGCTTCCAGCCCCAGGGCTTCGCCTAGCGCCAGCCCTTCGGTCACGGCCTGCGCGATGCCGGCCACTATCACCTGGTTCACGGCCTTGGTCGACTGACCGGCACCCACGCCGCCCATGTGCGTCACCTTCGCCGCATACGCTTCCAGCACGGGCCGTGCTTTTTCCAGCGCCGCCGCGTCGCCGCCGACCATCACCGACAGCTTGCCGTTGCGCGCGCCTTCCACGCCGCCGGACACCGGCGCATCCAGGAAGGCAATGCCTTTCTCCGCCAGCATCTGTGCCGCGCGCTGCGCGGTGGCGGGCGCGACGGTGGAATGGTCGACCACCACCGATCCTTCGCGCAGGTGCGGCAGCAGCGCCGCGACGTTGTCCAGCACGTCCTGGTCGGCGGTGACGCACAGCGCCACCACGTCACTCATGGATGCAATGCCTTCGATCGAAGGAGCATCCACGCCCAGGTCGCCGGCCAGGTCATAGGCCTTCTGCTGCGTGCGGTTGCCCACCGCCACCAGCAGGCCCTTTTCGTGCAGGTGGCGCGCCATCGACGCGCCCATGGCGCCCAGGCCGATGAAAGAAGCACGCAGGGTCATGAGCGGATGTCCTCGGCAAGATAGGTGTAACCGGTCAGGCCGGCGTTGAGTTCGTCGAACAGACCCGTGTCGGTGACACCGGCGGCGGCCAGGCGGTCGCGATAGGCCTGGCGCAGCGCCGACAGGTCGTAGCCGACGTAGTCGAGCATCAGGTCGGTGGTGTCGCCATGGCGCACGTGGGCGAATTCGAAGCCGTCGGCACCAGCGCGCACGTTCACCGCGTCGGTATCGCCGAACAGATTGTGGATGTCGCCTAAGGTTTCCTGGTACGCGCCGACCATGAAGATGCCCAGGCAATACGATTCACCGTCGCGCAGGTTGTGCAGCGGAAGGCTCACGTCCACGCCCTCGGCATCGACGTAGTTGTCGATGCGGCCATCCGAATCGCAGGTGAGGTCGGCGATCACGCCGCGGCGCGTGGGTTCTTCATCCAGGCGCGCGATCGGCACGATGGGGAAGATCTGGTCGATCGCCCAGACATCGGGGATGGACTCGAACACCGAGAAATTCACGAAGTATTTGTCGACGAGTTTCTCGTCCAGCTCATCCAGCGCCTGGCGATGCGCACGCTCGGTGGGCAGCAGGCGCGGACGCACGGCGCTGGCGATGGCGTAGTACATGTCGTCCAGCTGCGCGCGATCGCGCAGGCCAAGGTGGCCCTCGGCATACAGCGAAAGACCTTCGGCATGGTGATGCTGGGCTTCGTGGAACAATTCCAGCGGAGGCCGCTGGCCAAGCTCGGCCCAGGTTTCGCGCAGGTGGCGCAATACCGCCGGCTCGCCATCGCGCGGGTCGGCCACCATGCCCGTCGGCACGGCTTCCACTTCAGTGACGTTCACCACCATCACCGCGTGATGCGCCGTCATGGCGCGTCCGCTTTCGGTAACGATGCGCGGCGCGGGCAGCCCCAGGCGCTCCACGGCTTCGGCCAGCGGTGTGACGATGCTGGCGGCGTATTGCTCGAGGTTGTAGTTCATCGAGTTGTAACTGCGCGAACGCGTGCCGTCGTAGTCCACGCCCAGGCCACCGCCCACGTCGACGATGTCGATCGGTGCGCCGGCCGCGCGCAGCTCCACGAAATAACGCACCGCCTCGCGCATGCCGGCGGAAATGTCACGCACGTTGGAGATCTGCGAGCCCATGTGGAAATGCTGCAGACGCAGGGTATGGGTGAGGCCTTCGGCATCCAGGCGCTCGATCAGCTCCAGCACCTGGCCGGGCGAAAGCCCGAACTTGCCCTTGTCGCCGCCGGTGTTCTGCCATTTGCCGGCGCCGATCGAGGCCAGGCGCACGCGCACGCCCAGCAGGGGCTCGACGCCCAGGGACTTCGACTCCGCCAGCACATGCTCGAGCTCGGAAAGCTTCTCGATCACGATATGGATGGAAAGCCCGAGCTTGCGGCCGATCAGGGCCAGGCGGATGTATTCGCGGTCCTTGTAGCCATTGCAGACCACCAGGCTGCCCGGACGGGCCATCGCCAGCACCGCCATCAGTTCGGGCTTGGAGCCGGCCTCCAGACCGAAGCCGTGTTCGCCAGCGGCCACCAGCTCGCTCACCACGCCGCGCTGCTGGTTCACCTTGATCGGGTAGACGGCCGTATAGGCGGCCGGATAGCCGGTACTGGCGATAGCCTTGCCGAAGGCTGCCTGCAGGCGGGCCAGGCGGTCGGCCAGGATGTCCGGGAAGCGGATCAACAGCGGCAGGCGCAGGCCTTGCGCACGGGCGGCGTCCACGATGGCCGGCAGGTCCAGCTTCGGGCCGGCGGGGCCATGCGGCTGCATGACCAGGTGCCCGGCGGCGTCCACGTCTACGTAGCCGTCGCTCCAGTACGGCACGGCGTAGGTCTGCCGCGCGCGGTCGATGTCCCAGGAAGTAGCCATCGGCCCTCTCTCCTCGTCGTTATCGGATTCCCGGCGTGTCTTGGGCCGGGAATTTATAGCGTCGCAGCGGCGAGCCTAGACGAAACATGCCTGGCGACCGGGAGCCTCGCACGCCGCGGGGCCGTCCAGGATGTACCCGGGCTCCAGGCCCGGGCCGCCTATTGTAACGACGCAGGATGACAACGGAATGGGACTCCTGGCCCTATTGCGACGATTTCGACGGGCGGCAGGGGCTTCATTAGCCGCTACAATGGGCGTTTTCCCCCTCCTGCCCCGGGATCGCGTCATGTCGCAGCTCAGCTGGTTCACCGAAGCCCACCAGGCCTCCGGTTCCTCCATCGGTTTTCGTGTCGAGCGTCTGCTTCATGCAGAGAAAACGCCCTTCCAGACGATCGAGATCTACCAGACCACCGACTGGGGCAACCTGATGGTGATCGACGGCTGCGTCATGCTCACCAGCCGCGACAACTTCCTGTACCACGAAATGATGACCCACCCGGCGCTGTTCACCCACGCCCGCGCCAAGCGCGTGGTGATCATCGGCGGCGGCGACTGCGGCACCCTGCGCGAAGTGCTCAAGCACGAGGAAGTGGAATCGGCGGTGCAGGTGGAGATCGACGAGCGCGTCACCCGCCTGGCCGAGGAATATTTCCCGGAACTGTGCGACAGCAACAACGACCCGCGCGCGCAGCTGCTGTTCATCGACGGCATCAAGTACATGGCCGAGGCCGAGCCTGAATCGCTCGACCTGATCATCGTCGACTCCACCGACCCTGTCGGCCCGGCTGAGGGCCTGTTCAACGCGGCCTTCTATTCCACCTGCTACAAGGCGCTCCGCCACGGCGGCATCCTGGTGCAGCAGTCCGAATCGCCGCTGGCCCATATCGAGCTGATCAAGGCCATGCGCTCGGCCATGCGCACCTCGGGCTTTGGCGCCGTACGCACGCTGCCCTTCCCGCAGCCGTGCTACCCCACCGGCTGGTGGAGCTGCACCATGGCCCGCAAGGGTGCGGACCTGGGCGGTTTCCGCGAGCGCGGCGCGATCTCGAAGAACTTCAGCACCAAGTACTACAACGCCGAAACCCACAAGGGCGCGCTGGCCCAGCCGGAATTCATGCGCGAGGCGCTGGGGGACTAACCCTTTGCGTGGGTGGGGGTCAGAGTTATTACTCTGACCCCGGCTTCGGGCGTGCCGGGGTATAGCCCGCGGGCGCTTCGGCCGGAATGCCGTAGGCATTGAGGGCGGCCAGTACCACGCTCATCTCGGTGCCGCCGTTGCGCGCCAGCATCAGCAGCTTCTGCGCCACCGGCTTCTCGCCCTGCGCCCGAACATTGAGCTGGGCGAAGTTCTGCATCTGCCATACCAGGTTCGCCCTGGCCCGGCGGGCATCGGCCTGCTGGGCGTCATCGGGCGAGAGCACTTCGCGCAGGTGCAAGCCCAGTGACCGCCCAAGCGGGCTGGAACCCCACTCCAGTACCTTGCCCAGCCCCAGGCAGTCGTTGCGGATGCCTTCGTCGTCCTTGTGCGACTCGCAATAGCGCGCGGTGGCCGGGAAAGCCGGCAACGGTTGGGTGGCGCCCAGGCCGTAGACGATGGTCAGCTGCACGCCGGCACTGCCGGCGCCGGACAGCGGATCGTAGGTTTCCGGTGGCGGCGGCAGCTGGCTTACCGTGCGGGCCAGCGCCTGCAGGCTGCTACCGAGGTAGTCGTCATAGGTTTTCGCCTGCGCAGCGTGGCTGAGGTCGCTGCGGACGTCCGCATCCTTGGCGGCGGCCATATCGCGGCCCAACGCCAGCATCCACACCGCGGCATTGTCCGGCACCTGCTGCTTCAGGCTGGTCATGGCATCGGCATTCGGGCAGGTACCCGCCTTGCCATCGCAATCGGCCAGCTGGGCCCAGGTCACCGAGGGACCGGCCCCATCACCGCGGGCGGCCCGCTCCAGCAAGGTGTGGTAGCTCAGGGTTTCAGGCGGCCGGGTCAGCGGCCGGGCCAGCAGGGCAGCGCCCAGCAGCGGCTGGGCCTCTGTACGCAGGGCCAGCACGCTGGCCAGGTCCTCCTGGAATTTAAGGAGCGCCGCCTGGCGATCCTTCGGGCCAGGCGCCTTCGCCGCGGAGGCGGCCAGGGGGGACGCCGCGGTGGCAAAGGCAAGGGCCAGGGCAAGGGGGCGCAGTCCGCGCATGGCTCAACTCCAGGGCAAAACCGCAAGGATACGGGTCATTTCTGAACGGTGGGACCAGTGAGGTATCGCATATGTGAAGAAAACCCTTGCTACTATCGGGTTTCGCTCCAGGCGATGTGGGCCGCCTCCGATCATCCGTGCCCGCCGTCTGCCCCACGAATCCTGCCCCAGAACAGGAGCGTTCCATGGAACCCTTTACCGCCTTCACTTCGACGCCAGCGCCCTGGTTCGTCGGCTGGGGCACCCTCGCCCTCATCAATGCCGGGCTGGCCCAGGGAAAGAACCGCAGCGGTGTGCTCTGGTTCGTGCTGTCGCTGCTCCTTGGCCCCATAGCCACCCTGATCATCGTCGCGATGCCCCGTGCGAGGGGGAAATTCTTCTAGCGCCGCGTCGAACCCGGTAGGCTTGGAGGTACCCTCCCAGGCAAGGTCTATCCGATGCTGACGATGCTGGTAGCAAGCAGTAAGGGCGGTTGCGGCAAGACCACGGTGGTCACCCAGGCGGCGTCCCATTACGCCCAGGCCAACAAGCGCGTGGCCATCGTCGACGCCGACCGGCAGCAATCCAGTTACCGCTGGGCAGCCCGACGGCCGGAGAACGTCCCCGGCGTGCTGGCAGTGGATGGCGGCCGCAAGGCGCTGGAGAAGCTTCCCGAAGATACCGACGTCGCCATCGTCGACACCCCCGCCGGTGTCACCGAGAAGGACCTCGAGCCTTACCTCGAGCAAGCCAACGTGCTGGTGGTGCCGGTGCTGCCGTCAAGCTTCGACCTGGATGCCACCACCGATTTCCTCAAACTGCTGCACGGTATACCGCGCGTGCGCCGTGGCAAGCTGCCGGTGGCCCTGGTGGGCAACCGCCTCAAGCCATGGACCAACGCCAGCCAGGACGCCATGGTGCAGTTGGCCGAGGCATCTCCTTTCCCGGTGGTGGCGCAATTGCGCGACAGCCAGGCCTATGTGTTGCTTACGGCCCTGGGCAAAGGCATCTTCGATTACCACTCCGAGAACGTCCGTGGCCACCAGGACGACTGGAGCAAGCTGTTGCGATGGATCAAGCGCAGCAGCTAGGGCACCACGCTCCCACGCAAGACGAACCAGAAGGAAAACACCATGCGTGAACTGATCCTCCTGCGCCACGCGGAAGCCCAAGAGCTCTGCGATGGCGAAACCGACCGCGACCGACGACTCACCGAACGAGGCCATGACGAGGCCGTCGCCACGGGCCGATGGCTGGCCGACCATAAACTCAGCATCGACCGCGTACTGTGCTCTCCGGCCACGCGCACTCTGCAGACGGCCGAACTCGCCCTGCCCAACCTTCCCATCACCGAAGCCCCGGAGATCTACGGGGCCGAGTTAGTCGACCTGATCACCCTGATCGACGAGAACAAGGAAGTCACTACCCTGGTGCTGGTAGGTCATAACCCCGGCATCGAGCAACTGGTTTCGCTGCTGGTGGAAGGCCATACGGACGACTACCGCGGCATGCCGCCCGGCGGCCTGGCCCGCCTGCGCGTGGCCCCCGGGCCGCTCGAACCGGGGTCGGCCACCCTGGAGGCCTTCTGGTCGCCATGAAGTACCTCGCGGGGCCGTTCGCGGCCCTGCTGCTTTCCGGCGTCGCCTCGGCGGCCGCGATTGAAGGCCCGCTGCACATCGACGACGCGCACTCGCGCGCGGAGTTCGGTGTGCGGCTGTTGTGGGTGTCGAAAGTGACCGGCGTGTTCGAGCACATCCGCGGCACCATCGACATCGACCCCGACGACGGCCGTGCGGTCGTGCAGGCGGCCATCGATGTTGAGAGCCTGAAAATGGACTCCAACCGCTTCCGCAACTGGGTGCTGGCGCCTGAGTTCTTCGACGCCCAGCGCTATCCCTCGATCGGCTTCGTCTCCGCGCGCATCCCCCTGGACGCCCTGGGCAACGGCGACGAACTCGACGGCCGGCTGACCATGCGCGGGGTGACCCAGCCGGTGCAATTCACCATCCTGCGGTCGGACTGCTCGGCCACGCACCTTAACGGCTGCACCCTGCAGGCCCTGGGCACGATCGACCGCACCGATTTCGAGATGCGCGGGCGTCGCGGCGCCCTGGCCGACAAGGTGGAACTGGGCCTGTCGATCACCATCGGCCCGTAGACACGTCAACTGCATATGGCCCGGCTATGATGGCGCCCATGCGCCGCATCGCTCTTGCCCTTGTGCTGGCCACCGCTGCGTTTGCGCAGGGGTGCACGCTGTCGCAGGCCAATGTCCACAAGGCCGAAGCGATCGTGATGCAGGCGCAGGACCCTGTGCCCACCTGCACCCAGCCGGACAACTGCGCGGCACCCTCCGCCCTGCTGGATCAGGCGAACGCCCAGCTCGCGTCCTCCACCGCCGACGCTCCGCACCACGCCATCGGCCTGCTCGAAGATGGCGAATCGGCCCTGGTGGCGCGGCTGAACCTGATTCGTGGCGCCCGCCACAGCATCGACGTGCAGACCTACATCTGGCAGCAGGACGACGCCGGCAAATTGATCCTCGACCAACTGGTGGAAGCCGCCGGCCGCGGCGTGAAGGTACGCATCCTTGCCGACCAGCTGTTCGCCTTCGGCGATGCAAAACTGCTGGCCACCCTGGCACGCACCCGCGCCAATTTCGAGATACGCCTGTACAACCCCACCTTCAGCAAGGCGCACACGCCGCCGCTGGAGTTCGCCGCCGGCATCGTCTGCTGCTTCCTGCGCTTCAACCAGCGCATGCACAACAAATTGCTGGTGGTGGACGATGCCATCGGCATCACCGGCGGCCGCAACTACGAAGACCGCTACTTCGACTGGAACGACGAATTCGACTACCGCGATCGCGACGTCATCGTGGGCGGCCCGGTGGCGCGGACTATGGCGGCAAGCTTCGACACCTTCTGGAACCACAAGCGCAGCGTTCCGCTGACCCGCCTGCGCGACGTGAACCGGCAGATCCGCAGCGACGGGCCCGAAGCGCCGCGCTGGGTGGAACCGGCGTACTCGCGGCCCGACCGGGTGAACGACGCCCTGGCCGAAGCGGGCGATCCCCGATGGATGCAGGAACACCTGGTGGCCAATTCCATTGCCGTCGGCCGCGTGGATTACCTCTCGGACCTGCCAGGCAAAACCGAGAAGCCGGCCGAACGCGAGGACCGCGAGCTTACCCGGCGCATCATGGGCATGCTCAGCAACGCGCGTCGCGAAGTGGTGCTGCAAACGCCTTACCTTGTATTGAGCGACCGCGCCAAGAAGCTCTTCCGCGCACTGCACAAGCGCGAGGACGCACCGCGTGTAGTGGTATCGACCAACTCGCTGGCCTCCACCGATGCGTTCGCGGTGTATGCCATCTCGTACAAGCATCGGAAGACCTATTTCACCAAGTATGGCTTCGAGATTTACGAGATGAAGCCGCGGGTGGGCGGTCAGGAGGATGGCGATGACGGCCATCCGCTGGGAGGGCAGTTCTCGGGGAGCCAGGCCAGTGGCCAGGGAGAGGGGCGCTCGGTTGGGGGTCAGAATGAATATTCTGACCCCGCACAAGCGCAACCTCCCCGCTACGACGTGTTCCGCACAGCCTCGGGGAGTCGCCCGCGGGCCTCGCCCAGCGAAGAGCCGGGCCTCTTCGGCAGCCGCAACGGCCGTGGCCGCCGCAACCGTCCCGCGCCGCTACGTACCGCTGGCTTGCGCATCGGCCTGCATGCCAAATCCATCGTGGTGGATGACAGCTTCGCCATGGTCGGCACGCACAATTTCGATCCCCGTTCGGACCACTACAACACAGAGTCCGGCGTGGTGGTGTACGACCCTGCGTTTGCCGATGCACTGCGCGCGTCGATCATGAGCGACACCCGGCCGGAGAACGCCTGGGTGGTGGCGCCGCGCAAACCCACCATCCCGGTGCTGGGGCAGATCAGCGAGGCGCTGGGGGACATATCGGAGAAACTGCCCCTGTTCGACCTCTGGCCGTTCCGCTACACCACCAATTACGACCTCAACCCGGGCTGCATGCCCAAGCGGCCGAACGATGCGCAGTTCTTCCAGTGCTACCACGCGGTGGGCGACTTCCCGGAAGTGAACCTGTCGCTGAAGATGATCTACACGCGGCTGCTCACCGCATTCGGCTCGGCGTCTGCCGGCATTCTTTAGCGATCGATGGATCGCTGCACGGGGTAGAAGCGCTTGGGCGGCAATGTAGGCATCGGCAACGGCGGCACGGCCGCGCGTGACGCCACGGGCGAACGCAACGACATGCGGCGCCGCTCCACCTGGGGCGGCCCATAGGTGAGCTCGGTGAGCCACGCGGTGGCGGTAACCCCCAGCATCAGCACCAGCAGGCTGAAGCCGAAGGTAAAACGCAAGCGCGGCACCGTTGAAACCACTTTGTTACGGACGTTCGAGGATGGCGGTCACGCCCATGCCGCCGGCGGTACAGATCGAGATCAGGCCACGGCCAGAACCCTTCTGTTCCAGAAGCTTTGCCAGGGTCGCCACGATGCGCGCGCCGGTGGCGGCAAACGGATGACCAGCGGCAAGGCTCGATCCATTCACGTTCATCTTCGCCGGGTCGATCGAACCTAAGGCCGGGCGGCCCAGGCGGCGCTGGCAGTAGTCTTCCGACTCCCACGCGCGCAAGGTGCACAGCACCTGGGCGGCGAAGGCCTCGTGGATTTCGTAGAAGTCGAAATCCTGCAGGGTAAGGCCGGCGCGGTCGAGCATGCGCGGTACGGCCACGGTGGGCGCCATCAGCAGGCCTTCGCCATGGACGAAATCCACCGCCGCCACTTCGCTGTGGGTGATGTAAGCCTGGATTTTCAGGCCACGCTCGGCCGCCCACGCATCGCTGGCCAGCAGCACCGCCGCCGCGCCATCGGAAAGCCCGGTGGAGTTGCCCGCGGTAAGCGTGCCCTGGCCGGTGGTCTTGTCGAAGGCCGGCTTGAGCGTGGCGAGCTTCTCCATCGACGTATCCGGCCGCAGGAAGCCATCGCGCTTCAGGCCACGGAAGGGCACCAGCAGGTCGTTGAAGAAGCCGGCGTCGTAGGCGGCGGCAAGCTTGTGATGGCTCTCCATGGCCAGGCGATCCTGGGCCTGGCGCTCGATATGCCATTCACGGGCCATCAGTTCGCAATGGTCGCCCATGGACTTGCCCGTGCGCGGCTCGGCCACGCCGGGGAACGAGGGCTTCAATTCCTTCAGCGAGAAGCCGCGCGTAGCCGCCCGGAATTTTTCCTTGAAGGTCTTGGCGCGGTTGACCGACAGCAGGCGCTTGCGCAGCCGCGTGCCGTACACGATGGGAACGTCGCTGGTGGTGTCCGAGCCGCCGGCGATGCCTGCCTGGATCTGCCCGGTGGCGATTTTGTTGGCGACGATGATGGCGTTGTCGAGCGATGTGCCGCAGGCGCGGGCGGTGGTGATGCCCGGCGTGGTCGGGGCCAGGCCCGACGACAGCAACGCCTCGCGGGCGAGATTCCACTCCGAGGGATGACGGATCACCGCGCCCATCGCCACTTCGCCCAGCTCCACTCCATGCAGGCCGAAGCGCTCGACCAGGGCACCCAACACCTTGACGGACATGCCGAAATTGCCGACATCGGCGTAAGCGGTGTTGTTGCGGCAGAAGGGGATGCGGACGCCACCGACGACACCCACGCGCGTTTGCGGTTTTTCCATGCTCAAGACGATCAGCCACCTGGGGGTCGAACAGGTGTTCGACGGGGATTCCAAGGCTAACGCGGGCAGGCCCTGCGGGAAAGGCTTAAAACACCCAATGTTAGAATCACGGTTTACTTCCGTTGGGATTCTTCCGGTGAATGATGTAGTTGCCTGCCCGGCCGTGCTGGCCCTGGAGCTGGCTCCAGGCGACACGCCCTCGCGCCTGATGCTCACCCGCGAAGAAGCCCAGGAACTGGCGGGCCTGGTGGCCGAGGACCTGCGAAACCTGCTGCCGGGTGTGGAAACCTCGCGTCTGGCCGTGGCCGGCGCCTTGTTCGATGCCGTGGAGTTGCTGCGTCCGGGCTTTCCCGTGCACGCCACGCTCGATGAGCTCGCCCGGCGCATTCCCCGTGTCGTCGGCGAGGCCGCCGTGGTGGCCTTTGGCAGTAACCAGGGCCAGATGCCGGCGCAACCGCTGGTGCCCGACCCCACCTATGCCGGCGGCCCGATGCGCCTGGTGCCCTGGACACTGCTGGCCGACGAAGCCCTGGCCGAAGACCTCGCCGCGCGGATCGAAACCGAACTGGTCGGCCGCGGCGAAGCTGGCGCGCGCACCTCCGATTTCCTCATGCGCACCCTTGGCGTGCGCTTCGAGCACGCCCGGTACCTGAGCCGCAACGACGTGATGGCCATGACGTGCGTGCAGTACGAGCACGTCAACCTGGCTCCGCTGTGGACCCTGCTCGAGGCGGCGCTGCTTACACCATATAAGGAAGAAGACACCCTCACCCTGCGCGGCCTGCCTCTTCACTATGGCGCCGGGCGGGTATCCGCACCGCCGCTGGCCGCCTGGTTTGCTGGAACTTCCGACAACGACGCTGACGACGCCGCCCATCAACTAGCAGGCATCCTCTTCGAACTCCGGCAATATTCAGCCGTGCTCAACGCCCATGGCATCGCCTTCGGATTCGAGGGCACGGCGCCCACCGTCGGCTACGCGATGGAAGCGGTGAACGACCCCAATCCCACCTTCGGCAAGCCCAGGCTGTTTGCCCACCAGGCCAGGGGCCTGGGCGTGGTGGCGGTGACGGTGGCGCAAACACAAGGTTCGGCCGAGCCCAGGATCCTCGCCCACGGCTTCCCGCTGGCCGGCGACGCCATGGAAACCATGCTGCAGGCGCTTCACGCCCGCTACAACGCGGACGAAACCATCACGGACCTGGGCACGTTGTTCCTCGCACCGGGGCGGCGCCTGGCCGTTCCGGCGGCGTCCGTCCATTAGCCGGGCCTGCTCAAAGCAGTTACGCTGCAAGTAACTCAAGGGCAGGCAAAAACAGATCATGGGCCGGCTTCCACCCCGGGATGGGAACGACAACCTCGCGTGGACCGCAAGCGACCTGACCGCCCAGGTGCTGTCGGTATTGCCAGGCCTGGTGGCCTACCTCGATCCCGAACGCCGCTATCTGTACGCCAATCCGTCCTACCAGCGCTGGATGGTGGCCGAGCCTGAAAAGATGATCGGCTGCACCGTGGCCGACGTGCTGGGCGCCGAGCGCTACGCCATGGTCGAAAAGGACATGGACAAGGCCTTTACCGGTACCGTGGCCCACTTCGAGCGCTACATTCCCTTCGACGACCACGAACGGTATGTCAGCGGCAGCTACACGCCCGACCTTGCCCCAGACGGCAGCGTGCGCGGGGTGATCGTGATGGTGGTGGACATCACCGAGCGTCACGAGCTCGAACAGCAGTTGAAGGAAAGCCAGTCGCGCTTCGAGGGCGCCTTCGAACATGCCTCCATCGGCATGGCGCTGGTGCGGCCGGACGGCAGTTTCATGCAGGTGAACGGCGTGCTGGGCCGCATGCTTGGCCACACCCCGACCATCCTGGTGACCAAGACCTTCCAGGAGATCACCCACCCGGACGACCTCGCCGCAGACTTGCAGCTTTTGGGTGAGCTCGTTGCCGGCGAGCGCGAAAGCTACCAGATGGAAAAACGTTACTTCCATCGCGATGGGCACATCGTGCACACGATGCTGAGCGTGTCGCTGGTGCGCGATACCGAGGGCGACCCGCTGTATTTCGTCTCGCAGATCCAGGACATCAGCGAACGCAAGGCGGCGGAGGCGGCGCTGTTCCACGAGCGCGAACTGGCCCAGGTAACGCTCAAATCCATCGGTGATGCCGTGATCACCACCGATCTTGAGCTTCGCATCACCTCGCTCAATCCGATCGCCGAGGCCATGACCGGCTGGACCCATGCCGACGCGATGGGAAGGCCGATGGACGACGTCTTCCGCATCCGCGACGTCAATACCGGCGAACCCGCCGAAAATCCGTTGCGAGCGGCCATCAAAGGCAACCGGATCGTGGGGCTGGCCAGCGACACCGCGCTGATTCATCTCAACGGCTTCGACAGCCCTATCGAAGATTCCGCCGCGCCCATCCACGACAACAGCGGGCGCGTGATCGGCGGCGTGCTGGTGTTCCACGATGTGAGTGAAACACGTGCGCTGGCGATGAAGATGGCGCACCTGGCCAACCATGACACGCTTACCGGTCTTCCCAACCGCAACGTGCTGCATGCGCGGATGGAACAGGCCATCGCCGATGCCCTGCCCCGGCACCGGCGCGTGGCGGCGCTGTTCATCGACATCGATCATTTCAAGCAGGTCAACGACGTGCTTGGCCACAAGGCCGGCGATCGCCTGCTGAAAGCCGTGGCGCAGCTGATCCGCAGCGAGATCGGCGACGACGACATGGTGTCGCGGCTGGGTGGCGACGAATTCGTGGTGATGCTGCCGCACGTGGACAACGCCGCCCATGCCGTGGGCGTGGCCGAACGGTTGCTTGAGCGCGTGAACGAGGCCGTATCCACCGAAGTGGCGGACCTGTCGGTGAACTTCTCCATCGGCATCAGCCTGTGCCCCGACGATGCCACCGACGCTGAAAACCTGATCCACAACGCCGACACGGCGATGTACGAGGCCAAGCAGCAAGGCCGCAACGGCTACCGCATGTTCAGCACCAACATGCGCCACCGCGGCGCGGCGCATGCGGCGATCGAAATGGCGCTGCGCAAAGCGCTGGTGCGCAATGAGCTATCGGTGCAGTACCAGCCCAAGGTGGACGTGCGCACCGGCTGGATCGTCGGCGCCGAAGCCTTGCTGCGCTGGATCGTGGACGGCGAGGAAGTGTATTCCCCCGAGGAATTCATCCCCATCGCCGAGGAAGCCGGCCTGATCGTGATGATCGGCGAATGGGTGCTGCGCCGGGCCTGCGAGCAGGCGGAGAAATGGCGCGCGGTGTACAAGCGCGTGCCGATATCGGTGAACGTATCGGCCGTGCAGTTCCAGCACACGCGCTTCTTCGAAACACTGAAATCCGTGCTGGACGACACCGGCCTGCCGCCGGCACTGCTGGAACTGGAACTGACCGAGCGCATGGTGATGTCCGGCCACGGCCACGTGCCGGACCTGCTGCAGCGGATCAAGAAGCTGGGCGTGAAGCTGTCGCTGGACGACTTCGGCACCGGCTATTGCAGCCTGTCGTACCTGAAGCACTTCCCCATCGACACCCTGAAGATCGACCGCGCCTTCATCCGCGACATCGGCGCCGACCAGCAGAGCACCACCATCACCGGCGCCATCGTCGCCCTGGCCCACAGCCTGGACAAGAACGTGGTGGCCGAAGGCGTGGAAACCACCGACCAGGCCCAATACCTGCTGGCCGCCGGCTGCCCCGTCATGCAGGGCTTCCTCTACGGCATGCCCATGCCCCCCGCCGAATTCGCCGAACTACTCGCCGCCGCCGACGACCAAGCGGACGAGTATTTCTAGAAGATTTGCTCCAGCATCGCGTAGTCGCAGCGCTCCATGCCGAGGCTTGCGTAGGTCGACTGGGCGCGGGTGTTCTCGGTTTCGACGTAGAGGCGCGTGCCGACCGCGCCCGCTTCCATCGCCCGCTCCTTCACCGCCTGATAGAGAGCACGGAAGACACCCCTGCGCCGCGCCTCTTCCGCCACATAAACACTCTGCACCCACCAGAAATCGCCGTTGCGCCAATCGCTCCATTCATAGGTGATCAACAGGCTTCCCGCCGGGATGCCGTCGAGTTCGGCTACTAGGTAGGTACCGCGGCGCGGGTCGGCGAACACAGCCTCGGTACCGGGGCGAAGCACGGCTTCGTCCAGGTGCTTGTGCTCGGTCTCCCAGGCCATCGCGGCGTTCCACTTCACCAGATGGTCGATGTCCGCAGGAGTGGCGGGGCGGATGGTGATGCTCATGATGCGTCGTCCTTCGGGCGGCGCGCACGGGAGGCGCCGAGTTTGCGGGTGAGGGTGTTGCGGCCCACGCCAAGCGAGGCCGCGGCCTGCTGGCGGTGGCCTCCGTTGCTTACCAGGGCGGCCTGCAACAGTGTCTTATCCAACGCTGCGCGAGCGCGGGCGTGGATGTCCGGTTCGTTGTGAAGCAGCGCCGCCTCTGCCCAGCGGCGCAGGGCATCGGTCCAGTCGCTGGGCGAGGCATTGCGATCGCCGGCCGCACCGAGATCCGCGGGAAGAATCTCGCTGCCCGGCGCCACCACGGCCAGTCGCCGGCAGAGGTTTTCAAGCTCGCGCACGTTACCCGGGAAGTCGCGCTGCTCCATGATCTTCTGCGCCGCACGCGACAGCCGCTTCGGCGGCAGCTTGAACTCGTTGGCCGCGGTGCCGAGGAAATGCTTCGCCAGCAAGGGAATATCCGCACGACGCTGGCGCAGCGCGGGAAGTTCGATGCGCACCACGTCCAGGCGGTGCTTGAGGTCGGCGCGGAAATGCCCGGAGGCCACGCGCGCATCCAGATCCTGATGCGTGGCCGCCACGATGCGCACATTGCCGCGGATCAGTTCGCGGCCGCCTACACGATAGAACTCGCCACCCGCCAGCACGCGCAGCAGGCGCGTCTGCAACGCCAACGGCATGTCGCCGATCTCGTCCAGGAACAGCGTGCCGCCCTCGGCCTGTTCGAAGCGGCCGTTGTGGCGCCGCGCTGCGCCGGTGAAAGCGCCAGCTTCATGTCCAAAGAGTTCGCTTTCGAGCAACTCCGAAGGAATGGCCGCCGTGTTTAACGCCACGAACGGCTTGTTGCGGCGCGCGCTTTCATCGTGTAGCGCACGCGCCACCAATTCCTTGCCGGTGCCAGTTTCACCGGTGATCAACACATTGAGGTCACTGGCGGCGATACGGCCGATCAGGCGGAACACCTCGCGCATCGCCACGCTTTCGCCAAGCAGCGCATGCGCCGCCACGGTCGTCGGCGCCACGGCTTCGCTCGGGCTAGCCGCGGCTAGCGCGCGTTCCACCGCCTCCACGGCCTGGTCCAGGTCGAACGGCTTGGCGATGTAATCGGCAGCACCCGCACGGTATGCCGCGGCCGTGGTGGCGACATCGGTAAAAGCGCTCATCACGATCACCGGTGCCACGGCACGCGCGTGCAGATCCGCCAGCAGGCTAAGGCCGTCTTCGCCCGGCATGCGTACGTCGGTAAGAATGAGCGCGGGCTTGCCGTCGGTGAGCGCGTCGCGCAGCGCGCTTGCGTCACCGAACTCACGCACCGCATGGCCAGCATCGCGCAGGGCCTCCGCCAGCACGAAACGGACGCCGCGGTCGTCATCGGCGATCCATACATCAGCCATGCGGCTTCTCCATCGGAAGAAAAAGGGAAAACACGGTTTCGCCAGGTTCGCTGACAAAGCGCAACTCGCCGCCATGCTCGCGGGCGATTTCGCGCGACAGCGCCAGCCCGAGGCCCGTGCCTTCGGGGCGGCCGGATACCAGCGGCTGGAACAGGTTGTCGCGAAGTGCGTCGGGCACGCCTCGGCCGTCGTCGATCACGTCGATGCGCAAGGCGCTGCGTGCATGCGGCTCGCCCAGGCGTACGCCGTGCTCGACGCGTGTGCGGAACACAAGCGTAGTGGCGCCCGCTTCCACCGCATTGCGTGCCAGGTTCAAGAGCACCTGAAGCAGGCGGTCGGAGTCGCCGGAGGAATCGGGGAGGCTCGGGTCGTAGTCGCGGCGGATGCGTGGCGCGGACGGCTCGGAAGCCACCAGCACCTCGAGGCGCTCGAGCAGTTCATGGATGTTTACCGGCGCGACGCGGGCCACGCCGCCGTGGCGCAGGAGACGGTCGGCCAAGGCCGATAGGCGGTCGGCTTCGGCGATCACCAGGGAGGCGAGGTCCTTCAAGTCTGCCTCGGCGACCCGGCGCTGCAAAAGCTGCGCGGCGCCTCGCAAGCCGGCCAGGGGGTTCTTCACTTCATGG
>Ga0207694_10000228_pt1 | contig 54410 bp, 49 predicted proteins | sample KBSC34metaG_FD_184353 | JGI IMG/M metagenome (GOLD analysis project Ga0207694, IMG submission 184353) | Corn rhizosphere microbial communities from Kellogg Biological Station, Michigan, USA - KBS C3-4 metaG (SPAdes) (version 2) | ecosystem: Host-associated > Plants > Roots > Rhizosphere > Soil... | reverse complement strand
TTCCAGGGGAGGAAAGCCGACGGAGAGCCAGGCGTCCAGTGCCTGTGGTGGGGCTTCCGGCGGCTGATGGATCTCACCCTCATGTATCGCCGTATGCGCGACACATTTGTGGGTAATGGGTAGCCCAACGACGGGAGAGGTAACGGCAACGGTGGGAAGCCGAGGCAGACCGTCACGAGCGAAGCGAGCCTTCAACCACCCTCTCCCGGCAGTTCGGGAGAGGGTCGGTTCGGGCGGACGCACGCTGCCGGGCGTTGCCGCGGGGCCTGTCCGCCCGAACCGGGGTGAGGGGTCTTCAGAAGTACGCCTCGCCCACCAGCGGCGCGCCGCCCAGGAGCACGGCGCGCACCCCGTCGCCCGCCGCGAGCTCCGCGCCGGCGGGGACGATGCCGAGCGCGTCCGCGGCCGCCATCGAGGTGGCGACGCCCGAGCCCTGCGCGCCGGTGAGGCGGGCGAAGGTGGCCCCATCCTCCCGCTCCAGCCGCAGCCGCGGGAAGTGCGCCAGCTCGCCGCGCGCGCTCACGCGGTCATGCAGCACCGCGTCCAGCGTCGGCAGGTAGATGCGCTCGCGGCCGCACATCCGCAGCAGCGCGGGGCGCACGAACAGCTCGAAGGTCACCATGGTCGACACCGGGTTCCCCGGCAGGCCGAACCAGGGGATGCCGCCCAGCGCGCCCACCCGCCCGAACGCCAGCGCCGACCCGGGGCGGATGCGCACCCGCCAGAACTCCACCCGCGTCTCCATCTCCTCCAGCACCGCGCGGACGTGGTCGTGCTCGCCGACGCTGATGCCGGCGCTGGTGATCAGCGCGTCGCACCCCTGGGCGCCGCGCAGCAGCGCGCGCAGGCTCTCGGGCGTGTCGCGGGCGGTGCCGAGCACGCGCGCCTCCATCCCGCTCTCGGCGAGCTGCGCGGCGAGCGCGTACGTGTTGCTGGAGACGATCTTCCGCCCCGCCAGCACCTCGTCGTAGCGGTCGACGTCCACCAGCTCGTCGCCCGAGGTGGCGATGGCGACCAGGGGGCGGCGATGGACCGTCAGCCGCGCCTTCCCCAGCGACGCGGCGACGGCGAGCTCCGGCGCGCGCAGCACCGTTCCCGCGCGCAGCACCGTCTCCCCGGCGCGCACGTCTTCGCCGTGCGGGCGCACGTTCTTCCCCGCGTCCGCGTCGGAGACGATGGAGACGCGGGCCGCGGGGGTGCCGATGGCCGCGCCGCCATCGGTGTGCTCCACGCGGATCACCCCGTCGGCGCCGGACGGCACCGGCGCGCCGGTCATGATGCGCGCGGCCTCCCCCGGCCCGAGCGCGCGCGCGGGGAAGCCGCCGGCGGCGACGTCGTCGACCACGCGCAGCACCACGGGCCGCCCGGCGGAGGCGCCGGCGACGTCGGTGGCGCGCACCGCGAAGCCGTCCATCGCCGAGTTGTCCCAGGGCGGCAGGTCCACGGGCGCGGCGACGTCTTCCGCCAGCACGGAGCCGAGCGCGGCCAGCAGCGGGCGCGTCTCCGTCCCCAGCGGCTCCACGCCGCCGACGATCCGCCGCAGCGCCTCGCCCGCGGAGAGCCAGTCCGCCCGGTCAGCGCGCATCGCCGCACATACCGGATCGCGGAAATACTCCGTGTGGCGCTGGAGTCCGCGAAGGCGGACTTTGGGCCGTCGTGGCGGCGACTTCAGTCGCCGGGCCCCGTAATCTCCGGACGCGCGCTCCAGCCGGATCCGGTTTCACAGGAAGAGCTCCTCGACCAGGTCGGCCACCCGCGCCACGTGGGCGCCGTGCGGGTCGATGGGGATCACGGGGCAGTGGGGACGAAGGGCATCGACGTTCGCGCGGTCGTCGGTCACGATCGCCACCACGGTCCCGGCCGCGGCCTCGTCCATCTCCTCGTACAGCGTGCGGTCGTGCAGCTTGCGGCGGAAGACCTCGATCTTCGGTAGCGCGCCCTGCTTCCATCCCTCGATCAGCACCACGTCGTAGCCGCGGCCGGCGTAGAGCTCGGCGATCAGCCGCTCGGGGTCGGGCTCGCCGTCGATGCGCATCACCAGCGCGATCTTCCCCGTCCCCGCCATGATCGTCGCCTCCGCGCGGCCCTCGTTGAAGTGCCGCCAGCTGTCGCGGCCAGGCTCGTCGGTCTCGAACGCGTGGTGGCCGTGCTTGATGGTGGCCACGCGCCGGCCGCGCCGCCCCAGCTCCGCCGCCAGCGCGACGGTGAGCGTGGTCTTGCCGCTGTTCTTGCGGCCCACGATGCAGACGGCCGGGGGGATTTCAGGCGCGCTCATCCAGCTCTCGTGCGATCTGTTCGGCGCGACGGAGGTCGCCGGGGGTGTTCACGTTGAAGAACATCGTGGCAGAGTCGCAAAAGCGCGCGATTTCCTCCATCGGCACCCACGCAGTCGCGACGGACGAGAGCAGCGCGCGGACGGAGCGGTCGTCCCCCGCCAGCACGCGCCCGGCCGCCGGGAGGCAGCGCACCGAGAACCAGGCGCAGAGCGGCGGATTCCTTCCATCCTCCATCCTGAACAGCACGGCGTCGGGAGATGGATTCGCGCCGCGGGCGAAATCGACCAGCAGCCGCAGCGCGCGCGAGTCGAGGAAGGGCATGTCGCATGCGGCCACCAGCGCGCCCGGCCGCCCCTCCTCCTCCGCCCAGCGCAGCGCCGCCTCGATCCCCGCGACGGGCCCGGCGCCGGGATGCACGTCGGGACGCGTCGGGAGAGGGAGATCGGCGAAGAGCTCCGGCTCGTTCGTGACCAGAACGGCGTTCCCGACCGCCTCCCGGATCGCGTCGCGCACCCGCTCGGCGATCGTCCGCCCGCCGAACGCCGCCAGCGCCTTGGGCGAGCCGAAGCGCCGGCTCGCTCCGCCGGCGAGGATCGCGCCCAGCGGTGTCTCGATGGTCACGGACGAGGGAAGCGCACGGGGTTCGTCATCGGCTCCGAATGTACGGCTCCGGCGATGCCCGCGCACCCGGAACGCCTCTTGCGCGCCGGGAGCGGCGAGAGTCGCAAAGGGATTTCGGGGAAGAGGAGGAAGATCGATGGCGCGCTACGACAGAGGCTACGGAGGTCCGCGCGGCGGCTGGCGCGGGCAGGGCGGGGGGATGCGCGGGCGGGGATTCCCTCCGGGACCCGGGGGGCAGCCGTTCGGCGGCTATGGTGGCAGGGGGTGGCAGACGGGCGAGGTCGGACCCGATCATCCTGCCTTCGAGGCGTTCCGCACCGGCGCGTTCGGACCCGGCGGGTTCCTGGGCGGATTCCCGGGCGGCGCCGGCGGCGGAGGCCGGGGGGAGTACGGCGGCGCGTACGAGGGATACGGCGGGTACGCCGGCGGACGGGGACCGGGCTCCTACGGCGGCCCGGGCGCCGGCCGGCCACCCGGGCGCGGCTACGACCGCGGCTACGACCGCGGCTGGGGCGGCGGAGGCGGCTACGCGCGCGAGCCGTTCATGCCCGAGGAGGCGTATCGCCGCCACCCCGAGTACCGGCAGGACCGCCAGCCGCGCGAGTGGGAGGCGCACCAGCACGAGTACGGCGACGACGAGCTGGGCGACGACGAGGTGCGCGACGCCGTCTACCGCCGCATGTCGGCCGACGCGTGGGTCGACGCCGCGCGGATCGAGGTGCAGGTGGAAGACGGGATCGTGACGCTCACCGGCGAGGTGGACGATTTCATGGAGGCGCGCTACGCCTGGGACGACGCCTGGGAGGCGGAGGGTGTGCGCGGCGTGGTGAACAACCTCACCGTCCGCGCCGACCAGCCGCACGAGTCCCACGGCGACGTGGTGGTCCAGGCCGCCGGCGACCAGATCACCCCGGACGAGATCAACCCCCAGGACTGACACCATTGGTCAGACGAACGCGCCGGCGGATGCTTTCCGCCGGCGCCTTCCGGGCTCGTGCGCGGCCGAGGTTCGATGCACGGCCTTCCGCGACTCCGCCAGCGTGTGCGGCCCCGCACCCATGGCTGCCTCCGCGCCACGGCGTTCCGCTGCTCCCGCAGCACAGCTGCGATCGACACTGGAAACAGACTATTTGAAACACATATCACCCCTCGAAGCGCGCTCGGACGAACTGGAGCGGGCCTGCAGGGGTTCCGACGCTATCCGCTCCCGATCACCGCTTGCGACAACTCCTCCGCTGACTAGCTTGAATTTAGCAAGGCTTGGCTTGTACACACTGGGCTTTGACCAGGAGTGGAAACTGGGCTCTACTACGAAACTCTACTACGAAAAGGGTGACAACGGGTGAAGAAGGCCGACGTGCAAGAGCAGCTCCGTCGCAGAGGCGTTCCTGTGCCACCAGGCCTCGTGGTTGAGAGATCCACGCTCGACCGTGTCGCGGGCTTCTTGGCTGACAATCCGGAATTCGAATACTTTTACCTTCGGGCAGAATCTGAACAGGATACAAGGGGTCTCACACAAGTCGTGCACGCGCGGCAACTGCACGCGGTCCTGAAGCAGATCACGACACGCGATCGATTTTCGACTATCCTGGTCCAACCCCGCATTGCGGTTGCCCAATCCGGCGCCGCGGCACGGCTGCATGGGCTTGTCCTGGTCGAGTTCATCCGCGGGGCTCTCGTCGCGTTGCTTCGAGACGGCGTTACCCCGTCTCGCGCCCTCTGGCGGGAGGCCGAACTGCTGGAAGTCATTCAGAGTGCGCAGGAGTTCTGCTACCTGTGGAACGGTGATACACTCGAAACGGAGGCCGGAGCGGCCCCACCTCCGCTGGATGCGTTCTCGGGCCCGCTGCTCCTGGCCATGACCATGCTGAAGGAGCGTTCGTTCGTTATCGAATGGGTTCACGACCAGCAAGGCCGCTTGTTCGTACTGGACCTGAAGCTTCTGCCTCGCGACGTGTTCGGGGACGCCGGAGAACTCACGCGTGCCGTGATGACATCCTGCTTTCACACGCTCGCTCGACGGTTCCCGGGAACGGAAGAGCCATTGATCGCAGCAGCCAGGTTCCAGCACGCGATTTGCCGTGACCGGCCGCTCTACGCGGAGTACCATTCACTCGCTCGAACCTCTCGTCCGTTCGTATACCGGACGGGTGGCGTCCTGTCTCACCCCGTCGTGTATGCAATGCGGAGCAACATTCCGGTGATCTTGTGTCCCGAAGCCTACGCGCAGATCTCGGGGGAGTGCGCGGTGAGTGCCCCCTGACGGCCATCTCACGCTCTCGACAGGAGAGTAATGCATGCCGAAAGTCTACATTGGAGCAGCTTTCCGGAGGTTCTCGAACAGGGAATCGCCGCGTACGGAGAAGGCATATGGGGTCATCCTGGATTCAGAGTATGTCCGGCGGCTGGAACGCATCGAGGACATGTTCCTGGCGCGTGGATTCCATACGTGCCTGCCCCATCGCGACGAGGGTCGCTGGGGTCGTGTCTACTATCACCCGGATGCCATCAGTGCGCTTTGCCTGCGGCATGTTGCCACCAGCGACATCGTTTTTGGCATCGCCGAAGAGGGACGTGGAATCCACATCGAGATCGGCTATGCATCGGGACTGGGCGGGAAGCGAATCCTGCTGCTCTACCACGAGGAGTGTGAGCCGAGCACGCTGATCTGGGGGTTGCCGGGCACGCAATCCCGGTGGGAGCCGCCGCATCCGCTCGCGGACGTTGTAATCAGATCGTATACCGACGAGCAGGATCTGCTGCAGAAGATCGGCGACACGCTCGGTGAGTGGTTTCCCGGTGCCGCCGGCGTTGCGGGCCAGGGCTTTGGAAGGACGAGGGTGGGGGTGATCGACCTGGGATCACACACGGTCAAGCTCAAGGTTCTCGACTTTCACCCGGGCGCCCAGCCAATTCCGGCACACGAAGAAAAACGGTCGCTCGGTATCATCGACGACGTCCTGCAAACTGGCCGATTTTCAGACGAAACCATCGCGGCGGTGGTCGGCCTGGTGAGTGAATGGAAGAGCAAATGCGACGGGCTCGGGGCGCGGGCCATCCGCGTTACCGGAACTGCTGCGTTGCGCAAGGCCGAAAACTCCTCCGCCCTGACCGGCGCTCTAACCGCCGCCACGGACCTCAGCCTGGAGGTGCTGTCGCCGGAGACCGAGCTTGACCTGGTCTATGCCGGGGTACAAAGCACCATGACTGGAGACCAACGTCTGGCCGTCCTCAACCTCGGGGGGGGATCTACCCAGCTCGGGATCGGCTCCCGAGGCGAGCCGCCCGCGCGATTCCTGTTCGATTTCGGAACGCGGGCGCTCACGGAGCACTGGCCATGGAAAGACCGGTTTCACCAGAAAGACTTCGACGAGATGCTGTCGTTCGCTTCTGGACGGATGGAGCAGAGCTGCCGCGACGGCGTGCCGAAGGTAAGGACCATCGTGCATACCGGGGGCGAGCTGGACTTCCTGCTCAAGTGTCGTGTTCCGATGTCTGTCTGCGACCTTTCGCCGACTCACGTCTCCGAGCTCTCTCTGTCCGAATTCACCGCGTTTGCCGCACGCTTCGCGGCGATGCAGGCCAGTGAGGTGGCCGACCAGTTTGGGCTGGACCCCGCCTGGGCTTCCGGATCGGTCGCCTCGAATGCCATCCTTCTCGCCGCCGCACGTCTGGTCGGAGCCGAGCGGATCGTACCAAGCAACTTCAACGTAGCGGACGGGCTTGCCCTTACGACCGGCTGACCATCATGACTCTTGCCGCAATCCAGCCCAACGAGTTCGAGGAGCTGACGGGTGCACGCGAGCGGATCGCCCGCCTGTGCGAAAAGCACGTCGCCACGCTCAACCGGTTCCACGTCGGTGGCGGCAACCTCTCCCAGCCCACCACGAGCGAGATTCGGGTAGAGGGCTTCTCCCATCTGCTGAAGGGTCGCGGCTCGGATGACGGGAAAGTCAGTCTGGCGAGCACGGCTACCTGTTTGAACTCGTTGTTTTCGCTCAATGATTTTTCTGCGCGTAAAGGCATCAACTACGCCACCCTGCGGAAGGAGCTGAAAGAGCGAGTCGAAGCAGAAAAATTGTATACGGGCGGCTTGCCCCACGGCAATCCGTTCACCGTCGGATTGCTATTGCCGGTATTGGAAAAGATGGAGATGGCAAAAGACGATGAAGTGGTGAAGTACTGCCTGGACTGCGCGAAAACCGCGGTGAGCAGAGCCGGTGTAGGAATGCCGTACCTGCAAAGTCCCGATAAGAAGTTGCCGCAGCCCGGTGACCCACCGGCTGGAGAAACGGGGGCAGCTCAACAGCTTTACCCGTCCAACGGGTACCTGACCTACTGGTGCCTCAAGGGGATCGAGGCGTGGGAGGGACTCGAGGAGACTCGCAATCTGGCCGAGCGTTGCCTGGCATGGTCGCAGCGCGAATTTTTTTATCAGATAAGCCTTTACGCGTCCGGGGCGGACGACGACACCGACGCCTTTCAGCTGGGATACAACCTGCTCATACAGTACAGGTACCAGCGTGCTCAGGTCCGGGACACGGTGATACGGCTTGGCTTGAAGACCCTCTTCGATGCGCAGTTGACTCGTGGCGTCTGGGAGAAACGGGAGCCTCTCTTCGTCTACGGCTCGCGCGGCGACGCCTACTGCTTTCCGTTCGAGCTGCTGACGGCCCTGCTGAGGGAGTTCTCCCAGGATTTGGATTTCCTCAGGCCCCATGAGCAGAACCTGGTCAAATCGTTCGATTGGATTCGCAGGAATGCGATTGTCCTGTCGGACGATCCGGAAGTGGGGCCAATGTGGCGCTCCGGCGACGTGATCACCAACCGGGAGCCGGAATCCTGGGCCACCGCCGAGGTCTATCACTTTCTTCAACTGTACCGCACCTATCTTTCCTGGCGGATCCAGACGATCGTGCTGAACCGGTTCAAAGGAACGCCCAACCCCAAGCCGGACAAGCAGGCGTTTGGCAACCTCTACCAACCTGTAGTCCCGGTGCGGGACCGGAAGCCCGAGCCGCTGAGCGATGTGCTCAAAGGCATTCTCGATCCGCTAAGGATCGGCGAGACGTACAGCCTGGCGAGAAACACCGAGAGAAAACAACGTCTTCGCTCGGGGATCCTCTTTGGGCCTCCCGGTACTGGGAAGACCACGTATGTCAAGGCAGTTGCTGCTTATCTGGGGTGGCCGGTTGTCATCCTGGACCCGAGCCACTTCGCGTCCGACGGACTGGCGTTTATCGCCAGCGTCGCAACCAGGATTTTCGAACAGTTGATGGAGCTTGAGGACACTGTAATTTTCTTCGATGAGATGGAGGAGCTCGTCCGAGACAGAAATCCCAGGGGAGAAAAGGGATCTGACCGTCCCAAGAGCGATACGACGTTCGAGCAACGCTTTTTGACGACAACCCTCCTTCCGAAGCTCCAGGATCTACAAAGCCATGCCCGGTCCATGTTTTTCTTGGCGACAAACCACTACGAGACCCTCGATCCGGCCGTTCGCCGGGAAGGACGCTTTGACTTCAAGCTGCAAATCCTTCCCCCTTCCGTGCCGGAGAAAATGCGTATGATTCAGGAGTCCGTAAAAAAGAAGGTGACTTTGAACGCGTGGAAGAAGATCGAAACCGAGTTGTCTCACCATGAGGAACAACTGAAGTGGGCCACGCGCTTTGAAATACAAGATCTGATGGGTCGCCTGCAGCAGAAAGGAAGCGATATCCGTGAGATTCTGGATGGCTTTCAGCCACGCCTGCTTAAAGAAAAGAACGAAATCGAGGAGGATGCCAGGAATAATGACATCCCCTTGAGCTTGAAATCCCATTGAGCTTGTGAGGATCAAGCTCATGGACCATGCCGCTAATCGGTTGTGATGGCCTGGTGCGGAGCTCACGTCCATTGCGGCAACCGTAGTCACAGAAGCTGTGCTTTACGCTCGCTGGGAGTCGTTTGGCAGGTGCAGAACTTGCCTGAACCGCCAACGGCTTTGGCCAGCACCGGGGTGAGATCAGCTGGACTTGTTCTGGCGACGATCCTTGCTTGTGTCATAGGTTTATGGCCCCGGAACAGGACCAGGCGGGTTGCAGGATGTACGAAACGGTGTTCTGACATCACCTCAACGAGAGAGGTTCGGACGAGATGGAACAAACCCTGGTGATCATCAAGCCGGATGCGGTTGCACGAGGTCTGGTTGGAGAGCTTACAACCGAGTTCGAGAGAAAGGCTCTCAAGCTGGCCGGATGCAAGATGATCTGGTTGGATAACGAGGTTCTCTCGGAACATTACGCCCATCTCCGGGAGAAGCCGTTCTTTGGACGGATTGCCGCTTTCATGAGCTCCCTCCCCGTTGTCGTGCAGTGTTGGGAGGGGCTCGAGGCGGTGCGGGTGGTCCGGGAGATGGCAGGTGTCACCAATGGCAGGAACGCCGCTGCCGGAAGCATTCGGGGACGCTTCTCCATGAGTGTCCAGTGCAACCTGGTCCATGCTTCCGAGAGCGCCGAGGCTGCGCGGGAGGAGGTCGCTCGTTTCTTCAGGCCGGAAGAGATCTTCTCTTACCGCCATCCACTGGCGACCTTTCTTTACTCAAGTGAGGAGTTGGACGACTGATCTTGATCTAGTACATGTACATGACGTGAGGTCACGCGGACGTCGCGGTCCGCGTGACCTCCGTTTTCGCGCAGGGCAGCCTCAGTGGTTCTCGCGGCTCCCGTACCCGTCCGGCACCGGCCGGTCGGGCGGCTCGTAGCTGGCGCCCTCCTGGATCGCCTCGCCGGCGTCGTGGGTGCCGTAGGTGAGCGCGTCCAGGTCCTCCACCAGGTGCTCCGCGGTGTCCGACTGGCTGAAGCCCGGCGAGCCCAGCTGGTCGTCGGCCTCGAGCTCGGCGGTCACCGCGTCGTCGGCGGCCTCGGGCATCTCGCCCCGGTGCAGCTCGTCGACCACCAGGTCGTTGGTGAAGCTCTCCTCGGGGAGCCCCAGCACGTCCACCAGCGCCTTCTCCGCGACCTGCACCTCGCCGTCGGACGAGACGCGGCCGGAGAGGGTGACGTGGCCGTCGCGCACGATCACGTCGATCCACCCCACGTCGAGCTCGGGGTACTCCTGCAGGTGCTGCACGACGAGGTCGTAGATCTCGTCGTCGTTCATCTCCGAGAAGTCGAACGTTCCGAAGTCGCCCCGCATTGGCCAGGTCCGCCCCTCTCCGGCTGGTTCAGAAGTGCAGCGCCGCCCCGATCTGCGCCGACGAGGCGTTGTTCCACTCCGAGAGCTTGCTCTGCCCCGCGGCGCGGAACCCCGAGGGCGCCGATTCGCGCCAGAGCCGGCCGTTCAGCTCCAGGCTCACCGACAGGCTGCGGGTGAGGAACACGTCCGTCCCCAGGTTGGCGCCAACCGCAAAGGCGGGGCCGAACTTGTAGCGCTCCGCCGTGGGGACGCTGGCGTTCGCGGAGTCCTTCCCGGCGATCTGCCGCGCGTAGCCGAGCCGGGCGCCCACGTACGGCGCCAGGCCCCGGTAGGTCCGCGGCCCGGTGAGGTGGAAGCGCACCCCGCTCTCGATCAGCAGGATGCCGACGTTCGCCTCGCGGTGGGTGTCGATGGCGCGGATCGCGGCCGAGTCGTTCACGGCCTCGGCCAGGAACACCTCGCGCTTGCTGGGGATGTACCCCACCGAGGCCATCAGCGAGAGCGGGCCGCTGGCGCGCAGCTCGTACTCCAGCCCGAAGATGGGGGCGGAGCGCGGGCCCAGCGCCACGGTGGTGGAGTCGTTCAGCGCGAGCTTCGTGTCGGTGAACACCCACCCGGCGAAGGGGCCGATGTGCTGCCCCTGCTCGACGTAGCGGATGTGCGACTGGATCCCCTGCGCCGCGGCGGGGCCGGCGGCGAGCGCGAGCACGGCCAGGGCGGGAAGGGCGATCCGCTTGATCAGATTCATTCGCTGCGGCTGGATGAAAGCGAGAGCGGCGGTGGCGCAACGCCGCCGCCGCAAGCCAACGGTCCCGGACGGGAGCCTCGTCGCGGGACCGTAATAGCGGCGGCAAGCTACTCTTTGTTCCACCCCCGAGCAAGAACGAGGAGGACGGAGGAAACGCGCCCCCATTCCTCCGCGTCCCGGCGGGGGACCCTTCCGCTCAGTCCGCCGCGGCTCCCGCGAGCCCCCGGCGCTCGGCACGCTCCCTCACCCCCTCGGCGGTGACGCGCAGGTCGCGGCCGGTCATCGCCGCCGGCTGGGGGACGCCGATCAGCCCCAGCAGCGTGGGCGCCACGTCGCAGAGCGCGCCGGCGACCAGCGCGTCCGTCGTCCTCCGCCCCTCCGGCTCCACCAGCACGATCCCCACCGGGTTGGTGGTGTGCGCGGTGTGGGGGCCGTTCGACTCGGGATCCCACATCTGCTCGCAGTTGCCGTGGTCCGCCGTCACCAGCAGCGCCGTGCCCGTCTCCCGGCAGGCGGCGAGCACCTCGCCCAGGCCGGCGTCCACCGCCTCCACCGCCGCGATCGCCGCCTCCAGCACGCCGGTGTGCCCCACCATGTCGGGGTTGGCGTAGTTGCACACCAGCAGGTCGTACTCCCGCGAGCGGATCGCCTCCACCAGGCCGCGGGTGACGTCGGCGGCGCTCATCTCCGGCTGCAGGTCGTAGGTCGCCACCTTCGGAGAGGGCACCAGCCGCCGCGCCTCGCCCCCGGGCGCCTCCTCCACCCCGCCGTTGAAGAAGAAGGTGACGTGCGGGTACTTCTCCGTCTCCGCCGTGCGGAAGCTCTTCAGCCCCCGCGCCTCCAGCACGTCGGCCAGGATGTCGTCCATCGGCTGCGGCGGGAAGGCGGTGGGGAGGGGGAAGGCCTCGTCGTACTGCGTCATCGTCACCAGCTCCACGCGCGGGTGCCCCGGGCCCCGGTCGAAGGCGGAGAACGCCGGGTCCGCCAGCGCGCGGGTGATCTGCCGCGCCCGGTCGGAGCGGAAGTTGAAGAAGATCACCCCGTCTCCATCCCGCACCGGTCCCGCCGGCTCGCCCTCCGGGCCCACCATCACCCGCGGCTTCACGAACTCGTCGGTCTCCCCGCCCTCGTAGGCGGCGCCCACTGCCTCCACCGCGTCGTGCACGGCCGTGCCCTCGCCGTGGACGATCGCGCGGTACGCCGCCTCGGTGCGCTCCCAGCGCCTGTCGCGGTCCATCGCCCAGTAGCGCCCCATCAGCGTCGCCACCCTGCACTTCTCCCCCAGCCCCGCCCGGCCGAACAGCTCGGTCAGGAAGTCGCGCGCGCTCTGCGGCGGCGTGTCGCGCCCGTCCAGGAAGAGGTGCAGGCGCACGTTCGGCACCTCCTCCCGCTGCGCCAGGTCGCAGAGGGCCAGCAGGTGCTCGTCCACCGCGTGCACGCCGCCGGGGCCCACGAGCCCCATCAGGTGCAGCGTGGCGCCGCGCGCCTTCACCGCGCGCGCAAGCTCCAGGAACACGTCGTTGCGGGCGAACTCGCCGGACTCGATGGCGTGCGCGATCCGCTGCAGGCTCTGCCGCACCACCCGCCCCGCGCCCAGGTTCAGGTGCCCCACCTCCGAGTTCCCCATCTGCCCCGCGGGGAGGCCCACGGCGGTCCCGTGCGTGGTCAGCGTGGAGCGCGGATAGCTCCCCTCCTCCCAGAGGTGGCGCCAGTTCGGGGCGTTCGCCCGCGTCACCGCGTTGTCCCAGGTGGGCTCGCGCAGCCCCCACCCGTCGAGGACGACGAAGCAGGCACGCGGGCGCCCCGCGGCGGGGCTCGGGTCGGGAGGGGGCACGGTTCTCACGGCGGGTTAATGGAGATTTGATTGACAGCGGGGCAGGCGGCGCCTACCTTGAGCCCGAACCCGCAATCCACCTGTCGACATTCTACGAGGCGCCCGGAAGTTTCCGCCATCCCGGCCGCTTCCCCTCGTTGACATGTTCCGGTCGGTTCCGCGCGCGGCCCCCAATTCCGCGCGCGAGCGGCTCCTGCGTGCGCCTGGCGCGCGCAGCCCGCGGGTTCGTTCCATCGCCGGAGGACGGCGCCGTGCCGCGCTCCGCGCAATTCGCAGTGGCCCCGGGCCCTCGCCCGGGTCGCAGTCTCCGCAACCGCAGTCCCGCTGGAAAGGAACGCCATGCCCCGCAGCCGACGCGCGTACGCACGTCCTCTCGCCGCGTGCATCCTGGCCGGAACGGCCCTGGGCCTCTCCCGCCCGATGCACTCGCTCGCCCCGTTCACCTGGACGTCGAAGGCGCCCGACGCGCCGCACCGGCTCTACCGGCTGAGGGAGGGCGAGTTCCGGATCGCGGACCTGGCGTTCGGGCGCAGCGGCCAGTTGCGGGTGATCTTCGCCGATCCGCTGCGGCCGGTGAACCTGCCGATCGAGTGGGTCGGCGCGCCGCCGGCGGACCTCCGCTACCGCTGGGTACCGGTGGTGGGGACGCAGGTCCGGACGCTGCAGGGCGAAGGGTGGGTGCGCGCGGGGCTGGTGGCGCCGCCGGAGCAGGGTGCCTGGAAGCTGCAGCTCACCACGGCCGAGGTCACGCAGCGGGTCGACGAGCTCACGGTGGTCACCCGCGTGCCCTTCTCGGAGAAGCGCGACGGCTACCTCAACGGCTATCACATCGGCCGCTACGTGGCCGAGCACGGGACCCGCGGGCCGCTCTACACCCCGCCGTCGGGCTTCATCGAGGTCACGCCGCTCAACCAGGACATGCCGGTCAGCGCGCACTTCCGGCTGCGCAACTTCCTCACCAAGGACCAGTTCGCCGTCTGGCCCAAGTACCTGGCGCTGGACCTGCGGCTCATCGACAAGCTGGAGCTGGTGCTGCAGGAGCTGAACGCCATGGGCGTGCGCGCCGAGAACATGGCGGTGATGAGCGGCTTCCGCACCCCCGCCTACAACATCCAGGGCGTGGGGGAGGGCGGCCGCGCGCTGCTCAGCCGCCACACCTACGGCGATGCCAGCGACGTCTGGGTGGACAACGACTTCGACGGCTTCATCGACGACCTGAACGGCGACGGCCGCCGCGACACGCGCGACGTGGTGGTGATGCTGCGGGCGGTGGACCGGGTGGAGCGGCGCTACCCCGACCTGGTGGGCGGCGCCGGCGTCTACACCGGCAACGGCGCCCACGGCCCCTTCATCCACATCGACGCGCGCGGCTACTTCTCGCGCTGGGGCCTGGAGTAAGGCGCGACGCTGGTTTGGGAGACGAGGAGCGGAGCCGCGGAGAGAGAATCTCCGCGGCTCCGCTCTTTTGTGCCGGGACCGTTTTGTCGCGTGACCGTTGCGCTTCAGCCCGGGTTTGTACAACGTAGGTGGAGCCGTGGCGACCGCGCGGTCCGGATCGTGAATCGCCACGTCGAGGCGTTCGTCGGGCACTCCTCAGGGGAGGGACTTCCATGCTTCGGTGGCATCACCTCGCCGCGCTGGCGCTGGGCCTCGCCGGCACTCCGCTGGTCGCGCAGCAGGCCGCTCCTCCCCCCGCCCGGCTCTCCGCCGACTGGGCGCCCGCGGCCGTCGCCGCGCCGTTGCCGGACGCCTCCGCGGCGCGGCCGGAGGTGCTCGTCCCGGACGTCGCGCCCGTCCCGCTGGCCGAAGCGCGTGAGCGCGCGCGGATCCGGCGCCCGTCGTTCCAGATCGTGACCGGGCTCCTCGGCATGGTGGCCGGCGGCGTGGTGGGCGGGACGGTGATGAGCCGCCAGTGCGAGGAGAACTGCGGCATCAAGGCGTTCTACGGCGCCCTCGGCGGATCGACGCTCGGCTTCAGCATGGGGTTCACCCTCGGCCGCGCCGCCGAGGGCGGCGATCCCGCCATCGCTCCCCCGGTCCCCCGGCCCGCCGACCTCGGGAGCTGAAGCTCATCCAAACCCGGAAAAAAGAGGTGCGGCTGCCAGACTTCCGGCAGCCGCGCCTTCGCTCATCCGGCGTGGGCGAGCCAGCCCACGCTGTCCTTGAGCTTGGGGTAAAGCTTTTTGATGGCTTCGAAGTCGCGGGAGTTGTCGTGCACGAGAGTGGCGCCCTTCTCGGTCGCGGAGACAGCGATCAGCACGTCGTTGGTCAGCGACGACGTCACAGTGAAGCCACGGCGACGCATCTCGCGCAAGATGAGGCCGGCTTCGGTCCAGCCGCGGTGCGAGGGCGTAGCGAGACGCTTGACGTTCTCGAAGGGTTCCAGAAATTCGCGTCGGAGCCGGCGCATCTCGTAGTCGCGCGCGCCGGCCAGCACCTCCTGCGCGACTACGGAGCAGAGGTAAACGAGTGAGGCCGAGAGAAACGTCCGGTATCTCTCGGCCTCTTGCTCGTGTCGAATCGCACGTATCAGCATCTGCGAATCAAGGATGAAGGATCTCATCGCTCCACCCTCCGGGGAAGACATCCTCGATCTCCATTCCGACGACCTTGTTGAAGCCCTCGATCAACGTGGCGCGGATTTCGGCTTCTGTCATCCTGGGGCGCTTCGACTTCCGCCGGCCTGTCCGCTTGGGCGCTGGCCCATCGCCCCGAATCCCGTCGAGCAGGTCCGCGGCGCGGAGCGCGTCGATCACCCGTGCGGCGGTCGTCGGGGCGACCTTCGCCTCGCGGGCGACGTAGGAGATAAGCTCGGTCTCGGTCATTGCCGGCTCCGGATTCCGTTTGGGACGTACTGTGAAATCTCGCCATTCCGGACGAATCGGACAAGGGTTCCGACGAGGCCGTGTTTACGCGCACTCGACTCGCCACCGCCCAAAAAGCACGCAGGCAAACAACGCACTTCCGCACTTCGCACTCACCGTCACACCACGCGCCGGGCGTTGTGGAAGAGGCGGCGCAGCTCGCGCTCGTAGCTGCGGCGGCCCATCAGGTCGTTGCGGGCGACGCCGCCGTTGCCGAGCGAGGCGTGGATGATCTTCGATCCACCCGTGCTCATCACCACGTGGGTGACGCGGCCCGGGTCCTCGGCGAAGAAGCAGAGGTCGCCGGGGAGGAGGTTCTCGAACTCCGGCCCCGGGTCCACCTCCTGGCCGAAGCGCGACTGCTGGTCGCTGTCGCGGGGGATCAGGCGGCCGTGCAGCTTCCACACGCCCTGCACCAGGCCGGAGCAGTCCACCCCGCCCATGGTGACCCCGCCCCACAGGTACGGCACCCCCAGCCACCGCGTCGCCGTGGCGCACACCGCCCCGCCCTCGGCGGGGTAGGCGAGGGGGCGCAGCGCCGCCGCGATCAGCTCGCCCTCCACCGGGCCGGAGCGGCCGTCGGGGAGGCGCACCACGTCGGCGCTCTCGCGCACCACGCGGGCACCCCAGGGGAGGCGCATCATGATCTCGCCGCTCCCATCGAGGACGTGCGCGTCCAGCGAGATGCAGGGGTCGCCGCCCTCGCCCGAGTCCCAGGCGCGCACCTCGCCTTCGTCGCGCAGCGCCACGTATCCCGCGTGCACCCAGCCGATGTAGCCCTCGGGCGAGCGGCACTGCAGCCAGCGAGCGTCGCGGCGCAGCACCACCAGCCGGTTCCCCAGCACCACCTGCGACACCTGCGTGGTGGCCACGCGCGGCTCCGCCAGCATCGGCGCCACGGCCGAGGTCACCAGCGCGTGCACCAGCTCGTCGGGGTCGGCCTCGGGGAGGCGCTGCACCTCGTCGCGCACGCTGCTCCAGCCGGTGAGCTGGGCGACGCGCGCGCTGAGCGCCAGCGCCGCCTCCTGCTCGCTGGTGGCGCCCAGCAGGGCGAGGACGTCGCCGCGCACCTCCACCGTCACCTCGAACACCGCCAGCCGCGGGTCGGGCGCGTACTCGGCGCGCACCTCCTCCACCAGCGCGGCGACCTCGTCCGCCGCCTCGCGCCTCGCCGAGGTCACCATCCGCCCGCCCGCCCCAGCACGTCCATCACCACCGCCACCTCCTCGGCCGTGTTGTACAGGTGGGGCGAGAGGCGGATCGACCCCTCGCGCACCACGCACTGCACCCCCGCGCCGCGCAGCGCCGCATACGCCTGCGCCGCGTCGCCGCAGCGGAAGGCGAAGATCCCCGAGCGCCGCGCCGGCTCCATCGCGCTCACCATCGTCCCCTCGTCCCGCCCCGCCACCCACTCCGCCAGCGGGTCCAGGATCCGCAGCACGTGCTCGCGGATGCGCGCCGGGCCCACCTCCAGCAGCAGCTCCAGCGAGGCGGTGAAGCCCGCCACGTCCTGGAAGGGCTGCGTGGCCACCTCGAAGCGGCGCGCGTCGTCCACCAGCTCCCAGCGGTAGGCGCAGCAGTCGGCGTAGTCGGCGCTCGCCTGCATCGCCGTCCACCCCACCACGCGCGGCTCCATCAACGGCACCAGCTCGCGGCGCACGTACGCGAACCCGGTGCCGAAGGGGCCGCAGAGCCACTTGTGCCCGCCCGTCGCCAGCACGTCGATCTCCGCCGCGCGCACGTCGACGGGGATGCAGCCGAGCGCCTGGATGGCATCGACCACGAACCAGATCCCGCGCTCGCGGCAGAAGCGGCCGAACGCGGGGAGGTCGGCGAGCCAGCCGGTGGCGAACTGCACGGCGGAGAGGGCGAAGATGCCCACGTCGCCGCGGTCCAGCTCCTCCATCAGGCGGTCGGGGTCGGGGCGGCCGAGCGCGTCGCCGCGGACCACGTCGACGCGGGCGCGGCCCTCCTTCGCCACCTGGGCCCAGGGGTAGACGTTGGCGGGGAACTCCAGGTCGCTCACCACGATGCGCCTTCCCGGCTCCAGCGGCAGGCACTGCGCGGCCAGGTTCAGCCCATGGCTGGTGTTCGGCATCAGCGCGATCTCGTCCGGCGACGCGCCCACGAGGCGGGCGGCGGCGGCGCGCGCGCGCGCCAGGGTGGGCTCGAAGTCGTCGCCGCGCAGCTCGTGGATGCGAGAGCGGCGCAGGTTGTACCCGTCCACCGCCAGCCGGGCGCGCTCCGGCAGCGGGCCCATCGACGCGGCGTTCAGGTACGGCTTGCGCCCCACGTGCGGGAACTCGCGCTCGCGCAGGGCCTGCACGTCCAGGGGGGCTGCGCTCGGGGTCGCGGTGTCGCCCAAGAGAGGTCCTGCTTTCGGGTTGATTCGAGGCGGGGACGATAACCAGCCGCGAGGGTGCGCGAAAGATTGCAACCGTCGGTGGATGGGGAGACCTCCCCCGCGCGTCAGGCAAAAGGATCACCCTTGACACCCGCGCGGCGGGCGGTTACATTACCCGCAACAATAGCCCCCACGCCTCTTCACGGTCACAAGCCGTGAATGCGCACCAGGGGGCTTCTTCTTTGTGTACAGCCTCCTCCTCTCCCCATGTCCAGGCTGCCCTACACCAAGCCCGCGCTCCCTCCTGCGGCCCTTTTGGCCCATACCGTTGACCGCGGCCTGACCATTGTCGACCCAGTCGAAGCGCTCCACGCGCTGGAGTACATCGGGTACTACCGGCTGCTCAGCTACATGCGGCCGCTCCAGCAGACCGATGCCGCGACGGGCCTGCGCCGTTTCGTGCCCGGGACGACCTTCGGCGACGTGTTGACCCTTTACAACTTCGATCGCGAGCTGCGCCTGCTCTGCCTGGACGCGGTGGAAAGGATCGAGGTCGCCCTGCGTGCGGCGATCGTCAGCCAGGTGGCGGTGCTCGAAGGGCCGCACTTCCATCTCGATCTCGCGCAGTTCCAGCGCCTGGACGCGTTCGTCGAGTTCTACCATACCACGAGCCGCGAAGACCGGCACTTGGCCGTCAAGCACTACCGGAAGCGCTACTGCACCCCGGAGCATCCCCCCATCTGGGCAATCATGGAGGCGCTCACCTTCGGCGCGCTCTCGCGGCTCTTCTCCGGGCTCGCCATCCGGCACCGCAAGGCGGTGGCGCTGCGGTTCGGGTACGACGAGACCATCCTCTCCTCGTGGTTCCGCGCGGTCAGCCTGGTCCGGAACCTCTCTGCGCACCACAGCCGGCTGTGGAATGCGCCGATGCACGTGGACCAGCCCGTCGCGGCGAAGAAGCTGCGGTGCGAGATGACGCCCACGGACAGGCTGTACGCCCGGCTCGTCGTGCTGGCGTCGCTGCTGGAGATGATCGGACCCGGGATGGACTGGAAGCGGCGCCTGGTCACGCTCCTCCGGCGGTACCCGGCGGTCCCGCTGAGCCAGATGGGAATCCCCGTTGGGTGGGACGGCCGCTCCTTCTGGGCGTGACCACCGGCCCGATCGCGCATTGACAGCCACCGTACGCTTCGTCTACCTTCGCCCATCTCCGACAACCCTCCAACCAGGACGAGCCGACGTGCTGCTGGGCGCACACATCTCCACCGCGGGCGGGTGCCGCAACGCGCCGGCCCGCTCCGCCGAGGTCGGCGGCACCGCCATGCAGATCTTCACCAAGCAGCCCAACCGCTGGGCCGAGGTGGAGCTGCGCGACGAGGAGTGCGACCTCTACAAGGGCGAGGTCCACACGCACGGGGTGCGCTACGCCGTGGCGCACGACAGCTACCTGATCAACCTCGCTACGCCGGACCCGGTGCTGCGCGAGCGCTCGCTGGCGGCGTTCCGCGGCGAGCTGCGGCGCGCGGTGCGCCTGGGCCTCGACGCGCTGGTCACGCACCCCGGCAACGCCACCGACGGCGACGTGCCGCGCGGCCTCTGGCAGAACGCGGAGCTGATCGAGCAGGCGATGGAGGAGGAGGGCGGCACGGTGGAGGTGCTGCTGGAGACCACGGCGGGGTCGGGGAAGGTGCTGGGTGCCACCTTCGAGCAGCTGCGGCAGATGATCGACCGCATCTCCCCCGCGGTGCGGGCGCGGGTGGGGGTGTGCGTGGACAGTTGCCACGTGTACGCCGCGGGGTACGACCTGCGCGGCGACTACGACGGGGTGATCGCGCGCTTCGCCGACGTGATCGGGCTGGAGCGGCTGCGCCTCTTCCACCTGAACGACTCGGCCACGCCCTTCGCCAGCAGGCGCGATCGCCACGCCGGCATCGGCGAGGGTTCGCTGGGCGACGAGCCCTTCCGCCGCATCATGAACGACGAGCGCCTCGCCGCCGTCCCCAAGGTGATCGAGACCCCGAAGGAGGGCGACGACCCCAAGGACCTCGTCACCCTCGACCGCCGCAACCTGGCGAAGCTCCGCTCCTTCCTGGAGTAGACGGCGGAGATGGGCGGATAAATCCGCAGCAACAGAAACACGAAGTCCGCCTTCGCGGACTCCCACCTTCCGCGTTGCCTCTGCCACGCGGCACGCGACGGTGCCCACCGTGGCCACGGCCGTTTGAAGTGCCACCGCAGGAAATCGGTCGCGCGCGGAAGATCCAGGGCTTCGCCGCGGCCGGTAGTCCGCGAAGGCGGGCTTCGTGTGGTTGTTGCCGCGGAGCTGCGGATTTATCCGCCCGCCTCGATGGATCCGTGGCTCCGCTTTACACCACGTCCCGCAGCAGCTCCTGCAGCGCCTCGCGCGCCCGCATCACCCGCATCTTCAGCGCGCTGACGCCGGTGTCGAGGCGCTCAGCCATCTCCTCGTAGCTGAGCCCGTCCACGTGCTTCAGCAGGAACGCCTCGCGCTGCGCGGCGGGGAGGCGCAGCAGCGCGGCGTTCACCACGCGGCCCAGCTCGGTGCGCTCCAGCGTGCGCACCGGGTCGTCGCTCTCCGGCGCCTGGTACGCGTCGTCGTCGAGCGTCGTGGTGCGCTGCCGGTGGTTCTTCAGCCAGTCCTTGCAGCGGTTGCGCAGGATGCGGAAGAGCCAGGCCGGGAAGCGCTCCGGGTCGCAGGTGTGCAGCCGCGTGAAGGCCTTCACGAAGCTCTCCTGCACCAGGTCGGCCGCGGCGTCGCGGTCGCCCAGCATGGCCGCGGCGTGACGGTAGAGCCCGTCCTGGTGGCGGGTCACCAGCCGCGCGTACAGCTCGCGCTCGCCCCTGAGGATGCGCTCGATCAGCTCCGCGTCGGCGGGTTGCGGCTCCACGGCCAGTCGCGTGTCTCTCGGCGTGAAAAGAGGTGCGGCGCCCGCACCCCGGACGGCGGACCGGACAATGCAAGACGCGTCCCGCGGCACCCCGTCCGCGGGGGATGGCGGCTTGCGACGCGCGGGGCGGGCGCGCTATGTTGGCGCGCCCGCGATGGCCCGGATGCTGCACGCCGACGCGCTCCCACCCGGGGAGCCGGCGGCGCCTCCGGGCCGGGGCGGCAGAGGGCTGAATCCTATTCCCGCACGCGCGTTCTGAGGAAGTCAGATATGGCTGGCAAGGGGCTGGAGGGCGTGGTCGTCGGTCAGAGCAAGCTGAGCGACATCAACGGCGAAGTGGGCGAGCTGATCTACGCCGGGTACGACATCGACGACCTCGCGCGCAACACCACCTTCGAGGAGGTGTGCTACCTCCTCTGGAACGGGGAGCTTCCCAACCGCCAGCAGCTCGACGAGCTGAAGGCCGAGCTCTCCGCCCACGCGAAGCTCGACGACCGGGTGCTGGCGGTGCTGCGCACCTTCCCCAGCGACCCCGACCCGATGGCCGCGCTGCGGACCTCCGTGTCGGCGCTCGGCATGTTCGACCCCGCCGCGGACGAGATCACCCCCGACGAGGTGCGGCGCAAGGCGCTCTACCTCACCGCCGTGACGCCCACGCTGGTGGCCGCCTACGACCGGCTGCGCAAGGGGAAGGAGCCGCTGCAGCCCCGCGACGGCCACTCGATGGCCGACAACTTCCTCTACATGCTCAACGGCGAGGAGGCCAACGACACCCGCTGCCGCACCATGGACGCGGCGCTGGTGCTGCACGCCGAGCACGGGATGAACGCCTCGACCTTCGCGGCGCGCGTCACCGCCGGCACCCTCTCCGACGTCTATTCGGCCATCACCTCGGCCATCGGCACGCTGAAGGGCCCCAGCCACGGCGGCGCCAACGTGGAGGTGATGAACATGCTCCGCGAGATCGACTCCAGCGGCGACGACCCCAGGGCGTGGATCCACGGCGCGCTGGAGGGCGGGAAGAAGGTGATGGGCTTCGGCCACCGCGTGTACAAGGCCACCGACCCGCGCGCCAAGGTGCTGCGCGAGCTGGCCGACAAGATCATGGCCGAGGCGGGCGAGACGAAGTGGCTGGACCTCTCGGACAAGATCCGCGCGGCCATGGCCGAGGAGATGGAGAAGCGCGGCAAGCGCATCTACCCCAATGTCGACTTCTTCTCCGCCTCGGTCTACACCACGCTGGGGATCGAGATGGACCTGTTCACCGCGGTGTTCGCCATCGCCCGCATGCCCGGGTGGACGGCGCACCTGATGGAGCAGTACGCCGACAACCGGCTGATCCGCCCCTCGTCGGAGTACATCGGCCCGCGCGGGAAGACGGTGGTCCCGCTGGACCAGCGCTGACGTCGGAGGCGTTCTACGGGCGCGGCGGGGGATGAGACCCCGGCCGCGCCTCGTTTTTTACAGAAGTGCTAAGTGCTGAGTGCTAAGTGCCAAGTGCAATCGTGAGTTTGGTCGGGACGAGCGCTTCAGCAGCGGCAACCAGCACTCAGCACTTAGCACTTAGCACTTAGCACTTAGCACTTGTCAGTCACCCCCACCCCCGAGTTCGATCCATGTCTGACTGGACCCCCTCCGTCCCCGCCGGCGGCGAGCGCGTAGAGATCCGCGGCGGGCGGCTCGCCGTTCCCGACCACCCCATCCTCCCCTTCATCGAGGGCGACGGCACCGGGCCGGACATCTGGAACGCCTCGCAGCCGGTGTTCGACGCGGCGGTGGAGAAGGCGTACGGCGGAAAGCGGAAGATCCACTGGATGGAGGTGCTGGCGGGCGAGAAGAGCTTCCAGCAGACCGGGAGCTGGCTCCCCGATGCAACCCTCGAGGCCTTCCGCGAGTACCTGGTGGGGATCAAGGGCCCGCTCACCACCCCGGTCGGCGGCGGCATCCGCTCGCTAAACGTGGCGCTGCGCCAGATCCTGGACCTCTACGCCTGCGTGCGGCCGGTGCGCTGGTTCGAGGGCGTCCCCTCGCCGGTGAAGAAGCCGGGCGACGTGGACATGGTGATCTACCGCGAGAACACCGAGGACATCTACGCCGGGATCGAGTTCGAGGAGGGGACGGAGGACGCGCGCCGCTTCCGCGAGATGCTCGCCCAGGCCTTCCCGGAGCGCTTCAAGAAGGTCCGCTTCCCGGACACGGCCGGCTTCGGCATCAAGCCCGTGTCGCGCGAGGGCACGGAGCGCCTGGTGCGCAGCGCGATCGAGTACGCCCTGGCCAACGGGCGCCGCTCGGTGACGCTGGTGCACAAGGGGAACATCATGAAGTTCACCGAGGGCGCCTTCAAGAGCTGGGGGTACGAGCTCGCCGAGCGCGAGTACGGCGACCGCACCTTCACCTGGGCCGAGTACGACCGCATCAAGGAGGCGGACGGCGAAGACGCCGCCAACGCCGCGCAGAAGGCGGCCGAGGGCGCCGGGAAGGTGATCGTGAAGGACTCCATCGCCGACGCGTTCCTGCAGCAGATCCTCACGCGCGCGAAGGACTACGACGTGATCGCCACCCTCAACCTGAACGGCGACTACGTCTCCGACGCGCTGGCGGCGCAGGTGGGCGGCATCGGCATCGCGCCGGGGGCGAACATCAACTACGTCACCGGCCACGCCATCTTCGAGGCGACCCACGGCACGGCGCCCAAGTACGCGGGGAAGGACATGGTCAACCCCGGCTCCGTCATCCTCTCCGGCGAGATGATGCTGCGCTACATGGGGTGGGGCGAGGCCGCCGACCTGATCATCAAGGGCCTCGAGGGCGCCATCGGCAAGAAGACGGTGACCTACGACTTCGAGCGGCTGATGGAAGGCGCCACCAAGGTCTCCTGCTCCGAGTTCGGCCGGCAGATCGTCGCGAACATGTAACGGAAGTGCCTGGTGCCGAGTGACAAGTCCAATCGTGATCTAATCCGCGCGGTCTGGCACTCGTCACCTGGCACTCGGCACTTTGCACGGAGCACTCAGCACTCTCCCTGGGCACCAGGCACTTTATGAACGTGACCGTCGTCAGCGGCGACCTCGCCGGGATGGAGACGCCGCTGCTGGTGGTGCCCGTGTTCGAGGGCGACGCCGCCGATCCCGCCGCCGCGGCGCTCGACCAGGCGCTGGGCGGCGCCGTCGCCGCCGTGCGCGCCCGCGGCGACCTGACGGGCAAGGAGGGCGAGACCGTCGTCCTCTATCCGCCCTCCGGCTCCGCGAACGCCGAGCGCGTGCTCCTGGTCGGCCTCGGCAAGGCGGACGGCGTCACCGCCGAGAAGCTGCGCCGCGCCGGGGGGACCGCCGCCAGGCAGGCCGCGAAGCTCCGCGCCTCCTCCGCCGCCTTCGCCCTCCCCGCCACCTCGGTGGCGGCGGGGGACGCCGCTCGCGCGGTGGCGGAGGGTGCCGTGCTCGGCGCCTACACCTTCACCGAGCTCAAGTCGGCTCCCGACGACAAGCCGGCGGCGGTGGCGCTCGCCGACCTCCGCCTCGTGGCCGCCGACGGCGACCGCGCGGCGGCGGAGGAGGGCGCCCGCGTCGGCGAGATCGTGGGGCGCGCGGCGAACCTGGCGCGCAACCTGGGGAACCTGCCGGGGAACGTCGCCACCCCGTCGCACCTCGCCGCGGTGGCCGAGGAGATCGGCGGGCGCTTCGGGATGAAGGTCACCGTGCTGGGCCCGGCGGAGATGGAGGCCGAGGGGATGGGCGCCCTGCTGGCCGTCGCCCGCGGGAGCGACGAGGAGCCGCGGCTGATGGTGCTGGAGCACCGCGGCGGCGCCGAGGGCGAGAAGCCGCTGGTGCTGGTGGGGAAGGGGCTCACCTTCGACGCGGGCGGCATCTCCATCAAGCCCGCGGCGGGGATGGAGGAGATGAAGTTCGACATGTGCGGCGGCGCCGCCGTGCTGGGCGCCATGCAGGCGTTCGGCGAGCTGGGGGTGAAGGCGAACGTGGTCGGCATCGTCCCCAGCTCCGAGAACCTGCTGGGCGGGAGGGCGATGAAGCCGGGCGACGTCTTCCGCGCCGCCTCGGGGAAGACCATCGAGGTGGTGAACACCGACGCCGAGGGACGGCTGATCCTGGCCGACGCGCTGCACTACGCGAAGCGCTTCGACCCCGCCGCCGTGGTCGACGCCGCCACGCTCACCGGCGCCTGCGTGGTCGCGCTCGGCCACCAGGCCTCGGGGCTGATGGGGAGCGACGACGCGCTGGTGGAGGAGCTGTGCCGCGCCGGCGACCACAGCGGCGAGCGCTGCTGGCCGCTCCCCATGTACGACGAGTACCGCGAGCAGATCCGCAGCGACTACGCCGACATCAAGAACTCGGGCGGCCGCCCCGCCGGCGCGATCACCGCCGGCTGGTTCCTGCGCGAGTTCGTGGACGGCTTCCCCTGGGCGCACCTGGACGTGGCCGGCACGGCATACGGCGACGGGAAGCTGGCGTACCTGAGCAAGGGCTCCACCGGCGCCCCCACCCGCCTGTTCGTGGAGTGGGTGCTCGCGCGCGCGGGATGACGACGCCCCTGCGCTCCGCCCTCGCCGCGCTCGCGCTGGCCCTCGCGGCCGCCGCGGCGCCGGCGCGTGCCCCGGCGCAGCGCGACACCGTCCCCGCGCGCCCGCCGGCGCCCGCGCCGCGCGACACCACGCCCCGTCCGCAGCCGCGCGACAGCGCGCAGGTCGCCATCCCCCCCGAGGCGGTGCGGGGCGACACGCTCCCGGGCGCGAAGGGCGACAGCACGAAGGTCGACACCACGGTGGCGGCGCCCACCCTCCCGGCGCATCCCCTCCCGCCCACGCACGGGTTCTCCGACGCGTCGTGGAGCTTCGGGCCGGAGGAGCTGCAGTACTTCCACGGCCTCTCGCTGGCGGACCTGCTGGACCGCATCCCCGGGCTGGTGACCACGCGCTCCGGCGGCTTCGGGCGGCCGCTGGGGATCTCGCCCTTCGCGGCCGGCGGCGGGCGCTTCCGCATCTACCTGGACGGGTACGAGCTGCGGCCGCTCTCTTCCGCCGTTCCCGACCTGCAGCGCATCCCCATGGTCAACCTGCAGTCCGTGCGCGTCCAGCGCGGGCTGGAGGAGATCCGCATCGACCTCACCAGCCTGCGCCTGGGCGACGCGCGGCCGCTCGCCCTGATCGAGGGGATGGACGGCGACCTGGCCACGCGCGCGCTGCGCGGCCTCTTCACCCGCCCGCTGGGGAAGCACGTCCTGGGCGAGGTCGCGCTCGACGTGGACCAGAGCGAGGGCGCGCGCCGCCGGCAGAAGTTCAGGGAGACCAGCACCCTCCTGCGCCTGGGGTACGCCTTCACCCCCACCTGGGGGGTGCAGGGCGAGTACCGCGTGAGCAAGCTGAGCAGCGAGAACACGCTGGCGACCAACGAGCCCGTGGTCGACGAGAACACCGACCGCAGCGAGGCCATCCTGCGCGCGCGGGGGCTGCTGGCGGGGCGCGTGAACGTCGAGGCGATGGTGGGGCGCAGCCTGCTGAAGCCCGCCGCCAACGACAGCGTGACCGAGCGCGTGAGCAGCGTGCAGGCAGACCTGCGGCTGACCATGCCGCTGCGCATCGGCATGCTGGCCGCGGGCGCGCGCCTGCACCGCGGCGACGAGGAGAGCTGGGCGCCCGACCAGCACGAGGTCTGGGGCCGGCTGGACTTCACCCCCGGCCGCGCCCTGGCCGCCTCGGCCGAGGTGCGGCAGCTCTCGCTGGGCGGGGTGAACGGGGTGGAGGTCACGGGGAGCCTGCGCGCGGGGCCCTGGCGCGGCGTCTCCGTCTTCGGCCAGGTGGCGGGCGGGAGCCGCGGCATCCGCTTTCTCCTCGACACCACCGAGGTGCTGAAGGCGGTCACCGGGATCGGCGGAGGCGCCTCGCAGACGTTCGACACGGTGGCGGTGCGCGAGCTGCACACGCTGGACGGGCCGCTGAACGCGCTGCGGGGCGGGGCGGAGCTGAACCGCGGCCTCTTCCACCTGGGCGCCGCCTTCCTCCACCACCGGGTGGAGCAGACGGCCCCGTACGGCGTGGGGTTCGACGTGGGCGCGCCGCTGCAGCCGGGGCTGGCGATCAGCGGGGTGGAGGCGTACGGCTCGGTGCCCCTCTACTGGCGCGAGCTCACGCTGGACGGGTGGTACCAGCGCTGGCTGAACGTTCCCGACCGCGTCTACCTCCCGGGCCAGCTCGGCCGCGCGGCCATCCAGTTCCGCGGCCGCTACAAGGCGGGCAACCTGGAGCCCACCATCCGCCTGGAGATGGTCGGCCGCGACCAGGCGCTGGCGTGGGACTCGACGACGGCGCAGAACGTCCTCATCCCGCGCTACGTGATCTTCAACTGGTTCGTGCAGGTGCGGATCATCGACATCCGGATCTTCTGGCGCTTCGAGAACGCCTTCGTGGAGCGCGGCGTCTACGACGTCCCCAGCGGCATCATCCCCGGTCCGCGGGCGCTCTACGGGGTGCGCTGGTTCTTCCGCAACTGAAATAGCGAGCGCTCACGGCTGAGTGTCGGGCCTCGCGGTCGGCCGGGGCAGGGCGGTTGAAACCGCTGCAACAACCACACGAAGTCCGCCTTCGCGGACTACCGGCCGTGGTGAGGCCGAAGTCCTGCGGCGCGCCCGGGTATGTCGCGCAGCCGAGGTCGGCCGACCCAGGCAGCAGTGAGGGTAGTCGCGTGCTCCGGGATGACGGCCGCAGGTAAGGTGGGAGTCCGCGAAGGCGGACTTCGTGTCTTTGTTGCAGCGGTTTCAACCGCCCGACAGCGCCGGGGAGACGGCCCGTCGGTTGACCCCACCCGCGCTCTTCGTTAGCCTTCACGGTTCCAGAGGAGGGGATTTGATCCGGAGCATGACGGGGTACGGCGAGGCGCGCAGGGATACGCCGGTCGGCACTCTCTGGGCCGAGGTGCGCACGGTCAACCATCGCCACCTGAACGCCAACCTGCGCCTCCCCACCTCGCTGCAGCGCTGGGAGACGGACGCGCGCGAGTGGCTCAGGACGCACTTCTCCCGCGGGCACGTGAACCTCACCGTGCGCCTGGAGCAGCCCGCCGGCACGCCGCGCGGGCTCAAGCTGGACGAAGACAGGGTGCGCGCGTACCTCGCGGTGCTCGAACAGCTCCGCGAGCGCTTCGGCGTCGCCGGGAGCGCGGACCTGCACACCCTGGCGCGCTTCCCCGACGTCTTCGTGCGCGACGACGGCGAGCCGGACGCCGAGCTCCCTCCCGAGGAGCTGCGCGCGCTGATCGAGGAGGCCACGGCCGCCAACGTGCGCATGCGCGAGAGCGAGGGGCGGCGGCTGCACGACGACCTGGAGGGGCGCATCGCCGCCATCGAGGCGTCGCTCGGCGAGGTCGCCCGCCTGGCACCCGAGCGGCTGGTGGCCGAGCGCGACCGGCTGCGCGAGGCGGTGCGCGAGCTGGCCGGCGGCGTGGCGGTCGACGAGCAGCGGCTGGCGCAGGAGGTGGCCTACCTCGCCGAGCGCTGGGACGTGAACGAGGAGCTGGTGCGCTTCCGCGCCCACAACGCGGCCTTCCGCGAGCTCCTCGACGCCGACTCGGCCGAGCCGGTGGGGAAGCGGCTGGGCTTCCTCGTGCAGGAGATGCACCGCGAGGCCAACACCATCGGGAGCAAGGCCAACCACGCGGCCATCGCGCACCGGGTGGTGGCCATCAAGGACGAGGTGGAGCGGCTGCGCGAGCAGGTGGAGAACGTGGAGTGAGCGGCGCGCCGCCTGAGGAACGCGGCGGAAGCGGTGCGCGCGGCCCCCGAGTTCGACTACGTGGTGGTGAACGAGGTGCTGGCCACCGCGGTGCGGGAGCTGGAAGACGTGCGGCGGGGCCGCGCCGGCCCGCGCGGCGCGGACGGCGGGCTGGAGGCGCGGATCGACGCGGTCTGCGCCGGGATCGAGCGGGAGCTGGGCCGCGACGGGTGCGGCTGAACCTTTTTCAGGGAAGAGGCGAGACGATGAAGGTCGTGACTCCGGGCCAGGCGGCCCGCCACACCGGCAGCAAGTACCTGGGCGTGCTGGTCGCCGCCAAGTTCGCGCGCCAGCTGAACGAGCTGCGCCGCGGCGAGCTGGGCGAGGACCCCACGCTCACCGGCGGCGAGCCCAAGGAGAAGCTCACCACCACCGCGCTGGAGGAGGTGCGCCAGGGAACCACCGACTACCGCCTGGTGCCGCGCGCCCGCCCCGAGCTGGGCTGAGCCCACGGTGCCGGGCCGGCGCGCGCCGCGGCGCCCCTTCGCGGGGCGCCGCGTGCTGCTGGGGGTCACGGGAGGGATCGCGGCGTACAAGGCGGTCCAGCTCGCGCGCGACCTGACCCTGGCCGGCGCCGCGGTCGACGTGGTGCTCACCGGGGGCGCGCAGGAGTTCGTCCGCCCCCTCACCTTCGAGGCGCTCACCGGCCGCGCCGCGCACGCGTCGCTCTACCCGGCCGGCGACCCCAACCTGCACGTGCGCCTGGCGCGCGAGGCCGACCTGGTGCTGGTCGCGCCCGCCACGGCCAACTTCATGGCGCGCGCCGCCGCCGGCATGGCCGACGACCTGCTCGCGGCCGTGCTCCTGGCGACCCCCGCCCCCGTGGTGCTCTGCCCGGCGATGAACGACCGGATGTACGCCCACCCCGCCTCGTCCGCCAACCGCGCGCGCCTGCTGGAGATCGGCTACGCGCTGGCCGGCCCCGGCGTGGGCCCGCTGGCCTGGGGCGAGGGCGAGGGCCCCGGCCGCATGCTGGAGCCGGACGAGATCCTCGAATACGCCGGCCGCGCGCTGGAGGGCGCCACCCCGCTCTCCGGCCGCCGCGTCGTGGTCACCGCCGGGCCCACGCGCGAAGCCATCGACCCGGTGCGCTACGTCGGCAACCGCTCCTCGGGGCGGATGGGGTACGAGGTCGCGGCCGCGGCCTGGCGGCGCGGCGCCGAGGTGCTGCTCGTCTCCGGCCCCTCGCACCTCGCTCCCCCGGTCGGCGTCGAGGTGGCGAGGGTGGAGTCGGCGGAGGAGATGCGCGCGGCGGTCGCGGCGGCGCTCCCGTCGGCCGACGTGCTGGTGATGGCGGCGGCGGTGGCGGACTTCCGTCCCGCGGACCCCGCGGGGGAAAAGCTGAAGAAGGAGGCCGGCGGCGTCCCCGAGCTGCGGCTGGAGCGCACGGCCGACGTGCTCGCCGCGACCCGCGAGCTGCGGCCGGCCGGCTGCGTGGTGGTCGGCTTCGCGCTGGAGACGAAGGACGCCGTCGACAACGGCCGCCGCAAGCTCGAGGCGAAGGGGCTCGACCTGCTCGTGGTCAACGACGCACGCGAGCCCGGCGCCGGCTTCGAGGTGTCGACCAACCGCGTCACCTTCCTCCAGCCCGGCCGCGGCGACGAGGCGCTGCCGCTGATGCCGAAGTCCGAGGTGGCGGACTGCATCCTCGACCGCGTGGTGGAGCTGGCCGAGGCGAAGCGCGCCCCGTGAGCGATCCACGCGACCTCCTCCGCAGCTACCTGCGCCAGCGCGCGGAGCTGGGAGACGCCGAGCTCGTCCTCGACCGCCACACCCCACGCGAGGTGCGGGAGCTCCTCTCCCCCCGCCCATCCGCAGACGCCTCCCGCGCGCCCTCGCGCCCGGCGTCCGCCCCCCCCGCGGCGCCCTCGTCGACGCCTGCGCGCGACGCATCTCCCGTCCCCATCCGCACCTCCGAGGCGCCGCCTCCGCACGTCCGCGGAGGCGCGCAGCCCCCCGGCGACACGCCGATGCGGCCCGCTGTGGACGCTCCTGCGCGGGGGGTGTCGACGGAGGAAATCTTCGCTCTTCCCGTCCTGGCCTCCGTGCGCGACATTGCGCTGGGATGCCCCCGCTGCGGGCTGGCGAAGACCCGGACGCGGGTGGTGTTCGGGGAGGGGAGCGAGACGGCGGAGCTGATGGTGGTGGGCGAGGCGCCGGGCGAGAACGAGGACCGGCAGGGGCGCCCCTTCGTCGGCAAGGCCGGGCAGCTCCTGGACCTGCTGCTGATGACCGTCGGCTTTCCGCGCGAGAGCGTCTACATCTGCAACGTCCTCAAGTGCCGGCCGCCGGGGAACCGCAATCCGCTCCCCCCGGAGGTGGAGGCGTGCAGCCCCTACCTGCTCAAGCAGGTGGAGCTGGTGCGCCCGAAGGTGATCATGGCCTTCGGCACCTTCGCCGCGCAGACGCTGCTGGGCACCGACGTCGCCATCGGCAAGCTGCGCGGCCGGGTGCACGCGTACCGCGGGACGCCGCTCGTCCCGACCTACCACCCGGCGGCGCTGCTGCGCAATCCCGGCTGGGTGCGCGCCGTGTGGGACGACCTGCAGCGCGCCCGGTCCATCCTCGAATGAAGCAGTGCGGAAGTGCGTGAGTGCGGAAGTGCGTCGGTTCGGCGAACGGCCAGCGCACTCCCGCACCTCCGCACTCCCGCACTCTCCGTCACCTGAAGCCGTACAGCAGCACCCGAGGCCATGTCCACGCCCGCACTCCACATCACGCCGCCGTCGCCGCCGAGCGCCTTCACCGACCGCACGCCGCCCTACTCGGCCGAGGCGGAGATGGCCGTGCTCGGCGGGATGCTGATCGACCAGGACGCCGTGGTGAAGGCCGTGGAGGTGGTGGACGACACCATGTTCCACCGCGAGGCCCACCGGCGGCTCTTCCGCTCGCTGCTGCGCATCTGGCAGCGCGGCGACGTGATCGACGAGATCACGGTGTCGGAAGATCTCAGGAAGGCGGGCGACTTCGAGGCGGTGGGCGGGGTCACCTTCCTGGCCTCGCTGCTCGACGCGGTGCCGACGGCGGCGAACATCGAGTACCACTGCAAGATCGTCCGCGAGAAGGCGATCCTGCGCCGGCTGATCGAGGCGGCCACCTCCATCATCCAGGAGACCTACGCCTGGCAGGGCGAGGTCGAGAACCTGATGGACGTGGCCGAGCAGCGCATCTTCCAGCTGGCGCAGAGCAGCGACCGGCGCGGGTTCGTGTGGATCAAGGAGATCCTCTGGCCCACCTTCGAGAAGATCGAGCAGCTCCAGGCCAACCAGAGCTCCATCACCGGCGTCCCCACCGGCTTCCACGACCTCGACGAGTACACCGCGGGCTTCCAGGACAGCGACCTGATCATCGTCGCCGCCAGGCCGTCGATGGGGAAGTGCCTGGCGCACGACTCCGAGATCGTGCTGGACGACGGCTCCGTCGCCACCATCGCCGAGCTGTACCGCCGCCGCTCCGCGCGCCTGCTCACGCTGAACGAGCGCTGGAAGCTGGAGACGACCGAGCCCAGCGCCTACGTGGACGACGGCGAGAAGCCCGTCTTCCGCGTCACCACGCGTCTGGGGCGGCAGATCGAGACCACGCTCACGCACCCCTTCCTGACCATCGGCGGATGGAAGCGGCTGGAGGAGATCCAGCCCGGCCAGCACGTCGCCGTCCCGCGCCGCATCGACGTTTTCGGTGATGCGGAGATGCGCGAGTGCGAGGTTAAGCTGCTCGCCTACCTGATCGGTGACGGCGACCTGGAGGGCTCGACACCCCGCCTCCGCACGCAAGATCCCGAGGTAGAGGCCGAGTTCACGGAAGCCGCGCTCGACTTCTATTCGGAAGGTCGGAATCAGGGGATCTCGCTCGCCGACTGGGTCAGGGAACTCGGTCTCGGCGCTGCCGGCGACACGGATGCCATCTTCCCGGACGTGGTGTTCACGCTTCCCAAGGGCCAACTCGCTCTCTTCCTGAACCGCCTCCTTTCGGTTGCGGGTGGAGCGTTCGTCGGTATGAACGGGGGGCCGCTGGTTCGGGTCAAGCGACAGAGCGAGCGGTTCATCCGGCACCTGCAGCACCTGCTGCTGCGCTTCGGCGTTCTCGCCGAAGTCCGCTCCGTCCGGCGTGGCGGCCGCATCGCGTGGATCCTGGAGATCTCCGAGCTGGCAGCGCTGGCGGAGTTCAACGCGCACATCGGGCTGTTCGGTCTCGACGCATTTCTTCGTCACCGCACCAGGGCCGCGGTGAATGCCAGGCACTACGCCGGTTCTCTCGTACCCTTCGACACGGTTCCGGCACCCGTGTGGGAGCCCGCCTCGACCGAAGTGGGCCCGGAGGCCCTGGCAGAAGAGGAGCTTGCGTTCCTGTGGGTGGGCGCGGTCGAGCGAAGCCGCGGAAAGGCGCTCCCCCGGCGCGATCTGGCACATCTTGCGTTCAGGCTCGACAGCGACCGGTTGCGCGACTTGGCCGACAGCGACGTCTACTGGGACGAGGTGGTGTCGATCGAGCCGATGGGGATCAAGCAGGTCTACGACCTGACCATCCCCGGAACGCACAACTTCGTGGCGAACGACGTGTGCGTGCACAACACCGCCTTCGTCCTCAACATCACCCAGCACGCCGCCATCCAGTCGCAGAAGGCGGTCGCCTTCTTCTCGCTGGAGATGAGCAAGGAGTCGCTGGTGCAGCGCGTGCTCTGCGCCGAGGCGCGCGTCGACGCGAGCCGGCTGCGGCGTGGGCGGCTGACGGACGACGACTATGCGCGCCTCGCCATTGCGGCGGGGCACCTCAACACCGCGCCCATCTACATCGACGACACGCCCGGCATCTCGGTGCTGGAGATGCGCGCCAAGGCCCGCCGCCTCAAGGCCGACCGTGCCGACCTGGCGATGATCGTCGTCGACTACCTGCAGCTCATGGTGAGCCACGGCAAGAGCGAGAGCCGCCAGCAGGAGGTGTCGGAGATCTCCCGCGGGCTCAAGGCGCTCGCCAAGGAGCTGGAGATCCCGGTGGTCGCCCTCTCGCAGCTCAGCCGCGCCGTCGAGTCGCGCCCCGACAAGCGCCCGATGATGTCTGACCTGCGCGAGTGTGTCACCGGAGATACGCTCGTCGTGCTCAGCGACGGCCGCCGCGTCGCTATCCGCGACTTGGTCGGCACCACGCCTGAGGTCGTTGCCGTGTCACCGGAGGGAAAACTGGTCGAGGCGCGGTCTGACCTCGTCTGGTCGGTTGGTGTGCGGCCAGTGCTCAGGCTGGTGCTCGAAGGTGGCAGATCGATTCGTTGTACAGCACGGCATCGGCTGTTCGGTCGTGGCGGATGGATTCAGGTAGGTGACTTGCGCGTTGGTGACGAGCTTTGGGTGGTCGCAGAACCAGCGACCGCTGGCGCGGCGGCCGTTGCAGGTTACGCCAGGGCTGAAAACTATTCAGGCTCGAACCCCAGGCCTGACGATTATGAGTCGTACGCTTTAACTCGCGAGAGCATTTTTGCTCGGGACGTCGAGCCCGAACTCGTCTGGGACCGCATCATCGAGATCGTGCCGGACGGAGAAGAAGAAGTCTTCGACCTCACGGTTCCCGGGCCCGCCTCGTGGCTCGCGGACGGGATCGTCAGCCACAACTCGGGCGCCATCGAGCAGGATGCGGACGTGATCATGTTCCTCTACCGGCCGGAGTACTACTTCGGGCCGACGGACAAGGAGGGGAACAGCATCGAGGGGAAGGCGGAGCTGATCATCGGCAAGCAGCGCAACGGGGCCACGGGGAACGTGCCGCTCTTCTTCCGCAAGGAGTTCACCCTCTTCGAGAGCGTGAGCCACAACCCCCGCGAGGAGCACTGACGGCGCCGATGGCGAAGACCAAGACCGCCTTCTTCTGCCGCGAGTGCGGCAACGAGACCCCGCGCTGGCAGGGCCAGTGCCCCGCCTGCCGCGAGTGGAACACCCTGGTCGAGGAGCCCTCGGCCGCGAAGCCGAAGTCCACGGGCGGCGCGTCCCCCGTGCGCTTCGCCTCGGATGCCCTCCCCGTGCGCCTGCGCGACGTGGAGGGGGCCGAGCGGCGGCGGTGGACCACGGGGCTCGGCGAGCTCGACTTCGTGCTGGGCGGCGGCATCGTCCCCGGCTCCGTCGTGCTGGTGGGCGGCGAGCCGGGGATCGGCAAGTCCACCATCCTCCTCCAGGTCGCGGCGCGGCTCGAGTCCTCGAGCCTCCGCACCCTCTACGTCTCCGGCGAGGAGTCGGCGCACCAGGTGAAGCTGCGCGCCGAGCGGCTGGGCGGCGACGCGGCCGAGGTCACCCTGCTCGCCGAGACCGCGCTCGACGCCATCCTCCTCCGCGCCGCCGAGCTCGGCCCCGAAGTGCTGCTGATCGACTCCATCCAGACCGTCTACACCCCCGAGCTGGAGGGCGCGCCCGGCAACGTGGGGCAGGTGCGCGAGTGCGCCGCGCGGCTGCAGCGCTTCGCCAAGCAGACCGGCACCGCCGTCTTCCTGGTGGGCCACGTGACCAAGGGCGGGGGGATCGCCGGGCCCAAGACGCTGGAGCACATCGTCGACACCGTGCTCTACTTCGAGGGCGAGGGCGGGGTGGACCACCGGGTGCTGCGCGCCACCAAGAACCGCTTCGGCGGGGTGGACGAGATCGGCGTCTTCCGCATGACCGCGGAGGGGCTGGTCCCCGTCGCGAATCCCTCGGAGCTCTTTCTGGGCGACCGCTCCACCCGCGCCTCCGGCTCGGCCGTGGTGTCGACCATGGAGGGGACGAGGCCGCTCCTGGTGGAGGTGCAGGCGCTCGCCGCGAAGGCGAGCTACGGCGCCCCGCAGCGCGTCAGCACCGGCTCCGACCACAAGCGCCTCGCGCTCCTCCTGGCGGTGCTGGAGAAGCGCGCCGGGATCCCCTTCGGCCAGCTCGACGTCTTCCTCAACGTGGTCGGCGGACTCAAGCTGGTGGAGACGGCGGGCGACCTGGCGGTGGCTGTGGCGCTGGCCTCCTCCGTCTACGACCGCGTGGTCCCGCCGGACGCGGTGTTCATCGGCGAGCTGGGGCTGGGCGGCGAGGTGCGGCCGGTGGGGCAGGTGGAGCGCCGCCTGGCCGAGGCCGCGCGGATGGGCTTCACCGCCGCCTACCTGGCGCCGCGGGCCGCGCCTCGCACCCCGCCCGCGGGGATCCGCGTGATCGAGACCGAAGACGTGAGGAGCCTTGTCCAGCGCGTCTTCACCTGAGCCGCGGGCGGCGGCCGTGATCGTCGCGGGCGGCTCCGGCCGGCGCGTCGGCGGGCCCGTGCGCAAGCAGTACCTGGAGATCGACGGCATCCCCGTCCTCCTCCGTGCCGTCCTCCCCTTCCTGGTCGATCCCCGCATTCAGCAGGTGGTGGTCGTCCTCCCCCCGGACGACGTGGAGGCGCCGCCGCCCTGGCTGGCGTCGCTCGGCGTGCGCATTGTCGCGGGGGGCGCCGAGCGCGGCGACTCGGTGCGCAACGGCCTCGCGGTGGTGGACGGCGACGTCGACTTCGTGCTGGTCCACGACGGCGCGCGCCCCTTCGTCTCCAGCGACGTGATCGACCGGGTGCTGGAGGCGGCGCCCTCCGGCGCGATCGCCGCGGTCCCGGTGACCGACACCGTCAAGCAGGTGGATGCGGACGGCACCATCACCGGCACCCCCGACCGCGCGCGCCTCTGGCAGGCGCAGACGCCGCAGGGCTTTCCGCGCGAGGGGCTGGCGCGCGCCTACGCCCGCGCGCGCGAAGACGGCTTCGCCGCCACCGACGACGCGGCACTGTACGCGCGCTACGTGGGGCCGGTGCGGGTGGTGATGGGCTCGTACCGCAACCTCAAGATCACCCGGCCGGCCGACCTGGCGGTCGCCGAGGCGCTGGCACTTGCCCCCGGTGCGGGGGAGGGTGAATGATTGCCATCGTTCCGAACCGCGCGTAACGGCGCCTCGCTCGCGCCGACCACGCCGCTCAGCCAGCGATGACGACACCCCACGCGCGAGCCGCCGCCGAAGCGAAGATGAGCCAGCAGGACCCCGAGCCCGACGCGCCGCGCACCACCGTCTTCCGCATCCTCTTCGTCTGCACGGGGAACACCTGCCGCTCCCCGCTGGCCGAGGGGATCGCCCGCGCCGAGATCGCGCGCCGCGGCTGGAAGCACGTGGAGGTCGCGTCCGCCGGCCTCTCGGCGGGCGCGGGGGAGCGGGCGACGCGCGCGGGGGTGGTGGTGGCCGGCCGCGCCGGGATCGACCTGAAGGCGCACCGCTCGCGCCCGCTCACCCCCGAGCTCGCCGCCGCGGCCGACCTGATCCTGGGGATGGGCCCGGGGCACGTGGCCGAGCTGCGGCGCCTGGGGGTGGGCGAGCGCGCGGCCACGCTGGGCGACTTCGCCGCGGGCGGGGAGGGGAAGGGGCCGGCCGTGCAGGACCCGTACGGCGGGAGCGAGGCCGTGTACGAAGACACCTTCCAGGAGCTGCGCGGGCTGGTGTCCACCGCGCTCGACCGGCTGGAGCCGGTGCTGGCGCCGTGACCGCTCCCGTCGCCGCGTCCACGCGGGTGCTCGCGCTCCTCGGCGACCCCGTCTCGCACTCCCTCTCCCCCCTCCTCCAGAACGCGGCGATCCGCGCCCTCTACCTCGACGGCGTGTACGTGGCGCTGCGCTGCTCCGGCGACGACCTGCCGGGGCTCCTGCGCGGCCTCGCGCGCGCCGGCGGCGGCGGGAACGTCACCGTCCCCCACAAGGAGGCCGCCTTCCGCGCGGTCGACCGGCGCACCGCCGCGGCCGAGGCCACGGGCGCGGTCAACACCTTCTGGCTTGCCGAGGGCGAGGTGTGGGGCGACAACACCGACGTCGAGGGCTTCACCGCCGCGGTGCGCGTGCTCCTGGGCCGCTCCATCGCCGGCGGCCGTGCCCTGGTGCTCGGCGCGGGGGGCGCCGCGCGCGCCGTCGTCCACGCGCTGACGTCGCATGCGGTGAAGGAGATCGTGATCGTCAACCGCACCGGGGAGCGCGCGCGCGAGCTGGCCCAGCGCTTCGCCCACGGCCGGACGCGCATCGAGGTGGTCGGCTCGGTCGACGCGCTCGGCGCCGGCGCCTTCGACCTCGCGGTGAACGCCACCTCGCTCGGCCTCCACTCCGGCGACCCGCTCCCCCTGGACCCCGCCGCTGCCCCGCCGATCGAGGCCGCGCTCGACCTGGTGTACGCCCGTGGCGGCGAAACGCGGTGGGTGCGGGCGATGAGCGCGCACGGCATCCCCACGGCGGACGGCACGGAGATGCTCCTGCACCAGGGCGCCGCCGCCTTCCGCCGCTGGTGGAGCATCGACCCGCCGCTCGACGTGATGCGCGCCGCGCTGCGGGAGGATGCAGCCCTCGCAGACTGAACCGGAGCAGTCGTCCGGACCAGCTAACCGTCCAGAGATTGAGGTACTCGATGAGGCTTCGCCGTACACTGTCCGACCAAATTAGGCGAGGGGGAGAGGATGACGTCGAGAATGGCACGCCCGGAAGACTATCAAGCAGCTAGAGCGGCCCATGAGTGCGGTCGTCTCACAATCGATTGGGGTCGCGGGGGGAAGTGGCAGGCACGTGAATTCGCTCGAAAGATCGGTTGGTCCGTTCCTCTGCTGGGATTCGAGAAGGCATTTACTGAGATGATGCTGAAGAGCGAAGATTGTTTTTCCACAGCACTTCATAGCAGCATCGACGTGTACTTCTCTAAGCCAAGCGCAACGCTGGGTCACTTTGTAGACCCTAGAGATGACCAATCGTATCGAACACTGAAGTTTGAGGACGGTCGCATCTGGCTGGCTGAGAATCTTCGCTATGTCTGCGGCGACACCTCCCCAACGCCCGCCCCGATTGGCGACTTGCCCGCGCGGAGCGACGGCTCGACAACACGCGGTCTGCTCTACGCTTGGGATTCGGCGGTTCGCGCATGTCCGTCGGGTTGGCGCCTGCCCACCTCAAGAGAATGGCGAAAGCTCATCGATGCGCATGGCGGGCCTGACCGCGCCGCAGCCGCTCTCATCGAGCTCGGCTTCGATCTTGACGCAACTGGTGCGTGGTGGAGCGGTTATCTCTGGCACGAAGAGGCCTGTTTCTGGAGTGAAACGCGCCCAGGATGGCTAGCAAGGCTGTTACACTGGGTTCCACCGAACTCTCGCAGCGCCTACCACATCTACCTGGAGCATGCCAACTCGCCTTCCCACCGCCACCGCCGCTTCGCTGAGGCATCTGAGCAGACAATCGTGCGTTTTGCAGTCCGCTGTGTGCGCGTTTAAGCTGGTCCTTCGGAGGCTCCAAGGTCCTTCCTAAACTCTTGAGTTATGGCCATCGCCACCCTCGCCCGCGACCTCTGGAACGGGGCGCTCGACCTGGTGTTCGCGCCGGTGTGCGTGGCGTGCCGCGAGCCCATCGACACGGCGGACCCGGAGCGGATCGTCTGCCGGCTCTGCTGGCTGAAGTGCCGGCCGCTCCCGGTCACGAAGTGCCCGCGCTGCTGGACGCCGCTCCCATGGGACCGCGAGCCCACGCCCACCTGCGACACGTGCCGCGGGTGGCCGGCGGCCGTGCGCGCCATCCGCTCCGCGTACGCCATCGGCGACGTGCCGCGGCGGCTGGTGCACGCCCTCAAGTACCGCGGATGGGAGGCGGCCGCCGTGCCGATGGCGGCGCGGATGGCCCGGATGGAGTTCCCCGCCGACGTGGAGCGCGAGGCCGGGATCGTGGTTCCCGTGCCCACCAGCACCGCCCGCCGGCGGGAGCGCGGCTACAACCAGGCCGAGCTCCTGGCGCGCGAGCTGGCGGCCCGCACCGGGCGCACGCTCGACGCGCGGCTGCTGGTGCGAACGCGCGCCACTGCTACGCAAACGGCCTTGCATCCGGGGGAGCGGCGGGCTAACGTAGCGCGCGCTTTCGCCGTCCCCCAGGGGCTCGCCGCCGAGCTGCGCGGCGAGCACGTGATGGTGGTCGACGACGTGTGGACCACCGGCGCCACCGCGCTCGCCTGCGTCGCAGCGCTGCTCGAGGCGGGGGCGCGGGTGGCGAGCGTGGCGACCTTCGCGCGCGTGGTGCCGGAGCTGGAGCGGCGTGCCGCCCCGGCTCCGGAATCGCTTTCAAGGGTTTTCTGAACCGTTTCGGACTCGCAAGAGCAACTCTTAAGGGGAGAGCCAATGCCCATCCGCGTCGCCATCAACGGCTTCGGCCGCATCGGACGCAACGTGCTGCGCGCCGCCAAGCAGGCGGGCGCCACCGACATCGACTTCGTGGCCGTCAACGACCTGACCGATACCAGGACGCTGGGGCACCTGCTCCGGCACGACTCCGTGCACCGCCACTACCCCGGCACCGTGGAGGTCCGCGACCAGTCGCTGGTGATCGACGGCGACGAGGTGCGCGTGTTCGCCGAGAAGGACCCGGCCGCGCTCCCCTGGGGCGACCTGGGCGTCGACATCGTGATCGAGTCCACCGGCCGCTTCACCAACCGCGCCGACGCCGCCAAGCACCTGGAGGGCGGCGCGAAGAAGGTGATCATCTCCGCCCCCGCCAAGAACGAGGACATCACCATCGTCCTGGGGGTGAACGAGGAGAAGTACGACCACGCCAGCCACCACGTGGTCTCCAACGCGAGCTGCACCACCAACTGCCTGGCGCCGGTGGTGAAGGTGCTGCTGGACGAGTTCGGCTTCCGCCGCGGGGTGATGACCACGGTGCACGCCTACACCAACGACCAGAACATCCTCGACCTGCCGCACAAGGACCTGCGCCGCGCCCGCGCCGCCGGCATGTCGATCATCCCGACGACGACGGGTGCCGCGAAGGCGACGGCGCTGGTGATCCCCGAGGTGAAGGGGAAGATCGACGGCGTGGCGATGCGCGTCCCCACCCCCGACGTGTCGATCGTGGACCTGGTGGCGGAGCTGGACCGCGAGGTGACGGCGGCGCAGGTGAACGATGCCTTCCGCGCCGCGGCCGAGGGGCGGATGAAGGGGATCCTGGGGTACGAGGAAGAGGAGCTGGTCTCGGTCGACTTCACCGGCAACCCGCACTCCTCCATCGTCGACGCGCCCAGCACCAACATCGTGGGCGGGCTGGTGAAGGTGATGAGCTGGTACGACAACGAGTGGGGCTACTCCTGCCGCTGCGTGGACCTCGCGCGCTTCATCGGCGAGCGCCTGCACAACAGCTGAGCAGGATGAAGGACGGGCATCGGTGGAGGATCGCCGGTGTCCGTCATTCCGCCGCGGTCGGGCGAATGAATTCGCGGCAACAACTGCCCAAAGTCCGCCTTCGCGGACTCGTTGCCGATCATCCCCTGCACGGCGGCGAGCTGTTTTGCGACCGAGGGGATCTGACGGCGGAGTCGTGAGACAGGCTCCGGGCACACCGTAGCAGCCGCGAGCCTCCGTCCCTCCCCCAGGTTGTTTTGGGGGAGGGACCGCCGCGAAGCGGCAGGGAGAGGGCCTGCCGCGGCCGCCGAAGCGCGCTGAGCCCGTCTTCGGCTCCCGAGTCGTTTCATCAACCGAACGAACCTGGATGAACAAGCTCACGCTGAACGACCTGCTTGGGGATTCACTCCGGGGCAAGCGCGTGCTGGTGCGCGTCGACTACAACGTTCCCCTCGACGCCGACGGGAACATCACCGACGACACCCGCATCACCGCCACCCTCCCCACGCTGCGGCAGCTGATCGGCGCGGGCGCGCGGGTGGTGCTCCTCTCCCACTTCGGCCGGCCGAAGGGGAAGGTCGTCCCGGAGATGTCGCTGCGTCCCGCCGCCGCGCGGCTCGGCGAGCTGCTCGGGCGCGAGGTCGCGTTCTCGGACCACGTCGCCGACGCGGAAGCCGTCGCCGCGACCCGCGCGCTCGGCGATGGCGGCGTGCTGCTGCTGGAGAACACCCGCTTCCTCCCCGGCGAGGAGAAGAACGACCCCGAGCTGGCGCGGCAGATGGCGGAGCTCGGCGACCTCTTCGTGAACGACGCCTTCGGCGCCGCGCACCGCGCCCATGCGTCCACCGCCGGCGTGGCCGAGGTGATGAAGGCGCAGGGGAAGCCGGTGGTCGCCGGGCTGCTGATGGCGAAGGAGCTGGAGTACCTGGGCGGCGCGCTGGAGAGCCCGAAGCGCCCCTTCGTCGCCATCCTGGGCGGCTCCAAGATCTCGGGGAAGATCGACGTCATCACGGCGCTGCTGCCGAAGGTCGACCGGCTGCTGATCGGCGGGGCGATGGCCAACACCTTCTTCCGGGCGATGGGGCTGCAGACCGGCACCTCGCTGGTGGAAGACGACCGGGTGGAGATGGCGCGCGGGCTCCTGGAGAGCGCGGGCGGCAAGCTGGTGCTCCCGGTGGACTGCGTCGTCACCGACCGCCTGGAGGCCGGGGCGGAGCGCCGCGAGGTCGCGCGCGAGGCCATCCCCGCCGACCGCAGCGCGGCGGATGTCGGGCCGCGCACCGTCGAGCTCTACCGCAACGAGCTGGAGGGCGCGAAGACGGTGCTCTGGAACGGGCCGATGGGCGTGTTCGAGGTCCCCGAGTTCGCCGCCGGCACCCGCGGCGTGGCCGAGGCGGTGGCGCGCGCGACGGACGGCGGCGCCACCACCATCATCGGCGGGGGCGACTCGGCGGCGGCGGTGAGCGAGCTGGGGCTGGAGGCGCGCATGTCGCACGTCTCCACCGGCGGCGGCGCCTCGCTCGAGTTCCTGGAAGGGAAGGAGCTCCCCGGCGTCGCCGCGCTGGACGAGCGGAGCGCGTCGTGAGCGCGCCGCTCAAGCCGGTGCTGGCCGGCAACTGGAAGATGAACCTGGGCCCCTCCGAGGCCGCGCGCTTCTTCGAGGAGTTCCTGGCCGTCTGGCAGCCGCAGGGCGACCGCAGCGTGGTCTTCTTCCCCCCCGCCATCTCCTTCGCCGCCGCGCGCGAGGCCGTCCGCGGCCGCGCCGACGTGCGGCTGGGCGTGCAGAACGTGCACTGGGAGGCGGGCGGCGCCTTCACCGGCGAGACCTCGGTGGCGATGGCGGCCGACGCGGGCGCGGAGCTGGTGCTGGTCGGCCACAGCGAGCGCCGCTGGGTCTTCGGCGAGACCACCGACGACACGGTGAAGAAGGTGCGCGCGGTGCTCGGCGGCGGCCTGGTCCCCGTGCTCTGCGTGGGCGAGAAGATCGAGGAGCGGCGCGCCGGCCGCGCCGACGCCGTGGTCGCCAGCCAGCTCCAGCCGGTGCTCGAGGCCGTGTCGCTGGACGAGGCGCGCTCGCTGGTGGTGGCCTACGAGCCGGTGTGGGCCATCGGCACCGGCGTGAACGCCACCCCCGACGACGCGGGGGCGATGCACCGCTTCGTGCGCGCCGAGCTCGCCGCGCGCTACGGCCACGAGACGGCGGACGGCATCCCCATCCTCTACGGCGGCAGCGTGAAGCCCGACAACGCCGCCGAGCTCCTCTCGGTCGAGTCGGTCGACGGCGTGCTGGTGGGCGGCGCCAGCCTGGACCCGCACGGCTTCGCGAAGATCTGCGGCGCGGCGTGAGAGTGCGGAAGTGCGGAAGTGCGGAAGTGCGTGAGTGCGTGAGTGCGGAAGTGCGTGGCTTCACGGCGGACCCACGCACTTCCGCACTTCCGCACTTGCTCCACCGGTTGACGAATTTTCGTATCCTGCTAAATTTCAGCGTTTTACGGCCCTGAACTCACCTCCGACGACCGGAAGCCTTCGTGTTCACGCTTCTGCTGGTTCTGCTCATCCTCGACGCCGTGGTGCTGATCCCCGTGGTGCTGCTGCAGTCCGGCAAGGGCGGCGGCCTGGCCGCCATGGGCGGCGGCGCGGGGACCGACACGCTCTTCGGCAGCCGCCAGGCGACCACCATCCTGACCAAGGCCACCTGGTGGAGCGGCGGGCTCTTCGTGGCGATCGCCTTCATGCTGTCGCTGCTCTCCTCGCGCCCGCAGGGAGGGGGGGCGTCGATCCTGCGGCAGGGGCTGCAGCAGAACGCGCCGGCCACCGCGCCCGCGGCGATCCCGGGGGTGACGCAGCCCACCTCGGCGAACCGGCCGGCCGGCGCTCCCGTCCCGGCGGCGGCCCCGGCCCCCGCCGCCACGCAGGGCGGCAACGATCCCGCGACGGCTCCGAAGCAGTAGACCCGATCGATCGCGAACGAGCGGGCCGGCCTCCCCCGGGAGGCCGGCCCGCTTTTCGTTTCTCCCTCTGCCGCCTCTGCGTCTCCACGTGAGGCCGTTTTTGCATGTGTGATACCTTCATCGTAGCACGACCGCCCGCCCCATGCCTCGAATCCGTCCGGGGAATGGAACTTGCGCCGGCCCGGCGGCGGCGGGGGACGTGCGCACTCCGCCCTGAGCGAAGGATTTTTCGGCGCGCACCCCAACACCTGGAGACCGGACCGTGGGCCTGACCCGCAACACGTCGCGCGCAATGCAGCGCCAGATCGACCTTGCCACCGCGATGGCGCAGGAGAAGCTGCTGGATACCCACGTCCGCCACGTGCTCGCCCTGGTGGAGCTGACCACCGGCCAGCTCCCCTTCGACACCGCGCTCGACATCTACGCGCGCATCCTGCAGCTCAACCCGGAGCAGGCCCGCAACGTGGGGAGCCGCGCCTTCGCCGAGCTGGGCCGCCGCACGGGGGTGGAGCGGGGCGACGAGGTCACCCTGCTCGAAGACGACGCCGCCGACCGCGAGGAGGCCGCCGCGCGCCCCGAGCCGGGCGAGGGCGGGCGCTTCGAGCAGGTGTTCTCGCGGGTGCGGCGGCGCATCCGCGGCCGCGTGCACGACGACCTGCGCCACCGCATCAACCTGGCCGCCGCCCGCGCCGAGGACGACCTCTTCGAGCGCCACGTGGCCAACGCGCTCGAGTTCGCCCGCGCGCTGGCGGCCGAGGTCCCGCTGCACGAGGCCGTGGACCTGTACCTGGAGATCATGACGGTGCCCGAGGGCGTCTCGGACGTGGTGTTCAACCGCGCCCTGCGCCGCGTGGCCGACAGCGAGCTTCCGCCGCTCGACTCGGCCGAGCCGCTGGCGGCCGGGACCGCGGCCGCCTGAGGGCCGCGCGGCGTAGCGCCGACACCAGCCGCGTGCAACGAAATACTGGCGTTCGGCACTGAAAGTGCGTATTCCTAACGGGTCTTGGATGGGAGCGCCTGCGTCACGGACACCGGAAGGGCCGGGCCGGCGCGGGGAAGCACCCCGCTCGCACGACAGCCGGGGAGGGGCATGGGGGGGACCTGGGGTGGCATCGTGGTGGCGGGGTTCGTCGCGGGCGTGCTCGCGGCCGGCGTCTTCTGGCTGTTCCGGACCCTCTCGCTCACGCAGCTCAGCGCCACCGGACAGCTCGGCTGCCTCTTCCTGGACGATCCCCGCCTCCCTATGACCGAGACCCTCGGGTTCGGTCTCTTCCTGGCGCTCCACGCCACGCTCGTTGCCGCGGTGTACGCCGCCGTGCTGCACGCGCTGGGCGGAGCGGGGTGGGGAACGGGGGTGGCCGCCGGCGGGGTGCACGGGGTGCTGGTGGCGGCCGCGCTCCCCTGGCTGGCGCGGGCCAGCCGCTGCGTGCGGATGGGCAGGCTTCCGCCGCCCGGACGGCTGGGGCTCGACTGGGGGCAGGCTACGCCGGTGGCGCTCATTGCCGGCTTCGCGGTTTACGGTGGCGTCTTTGGCGCCGTACTGCATGCACTGTCAACCCGCGCCCCTTAGGGCGCAGAACGAGAGGAGGTGCCACGCGAAGGTCGAGACCAGTGGGGGACGCCGTCCCGGCGGGGTCCCGGGAAGCAGGTGTGTGTGATGGGGTCGGGGTAGAGAGTGCTGGCGGGATCCCCGCGCGATGCGGTCACGAGAGGGGGCCCAATCACCTGGTTCGGAGAGGACACATGAGACGAGCGCTCACATCCGCCTTCGCGGCAGCGCTGGTGGCGCTGGGGGCGGCGGGGCACGCGCAGGCGCAAGACATGGTCGTGCGCACGGCGCCCCAGTTCGACATCGGCATCTTCGCCGGCGGGGCCTACACGACGGCGTGGTTCACGATCGGCGGCGACGGGTACAAGCCCGAGTTCTCGCCGGTGTTCGGGGCCGAGGCCACGTACTGGCTGAGCCCGACCTTTGGGGTGCGCCTGGACGGCAAGTACCTGCCGTCGCACCTGCCGAAGGGCCCGAGCTTCGACAGCGACCGCTGGCTGGAGAACGTGTGGACGTACGACCTGGACCTGATGTGGCGGCCGATGTTCTGGTCAGGCACCGGGTTCATGAGCTCGATGTACGTGTTCGTCGGTGGCGGCGGGCTGACCGCGGACCCGCCGGGGACCGGCGAGTGCCTGGGGCTCGCCCCCTTCGCCGCGAACGGCGTGTGCATCTCGGGGACGGCGAAGCACGGCACCGTGGGCCAGGGCGTGGCCGGGCTGGGCTTCGACGTGTTCCCGCTGATGTCGGGGCTGGGCGTGTTCCTGGAGGCCGGGGTGCACGGCTACGACTCGCCGTCGCACGTGTTCGAGGGCAACCAGGGGTCGGCCGAGGACAAGTTCACCTTCACCCCGTACGCGGTGCTGGGGCTGAAGCTCGGGTTCGGCAACATCATTCCGCCGCCGCCCCCGCCGCCGCCGCCGCCGCCGCCGCCGCCTCCCCCGCCGCCGCCCCCGCCGCCGCCGCCTCCGGTCGCGCCGATGGTGCAGCCGCCGCAGGACGTGAGCTACTGCGTGCTGCAGAACGGGCAGCTGACGAGCGTGACCATCCAGGTCACCGCGTCGGGCGACAGCACGTACAACGGGCAGCCGGTGAGCTCGGCCTTCCCGACGACGGGGTACGCGGGGAGCGAGACGTGGTTCATCAACAGCGAGCCGGTGATGTTCAACGGCCGCCGCTACGTGAAGTACGGGCTGCCGCGGATCCTGGGCACGACCGACGTGAACAGCGTCGGCACGGTGAACAACGTGAGCGTGTTCGCGGAGCCGAGCGTCAACGCGCAGCGTCCGGAGGTGATCTACATCCCGACGCGTGCCGGGTGCGAGTTCCAGCCGTACCAGATCGAGGTGAAGGCGGGCGGCGTCCGCGGCTGACGCGAACGACGACCGGACTCACCTGAGCCGGAACGAGGAGGGGCGCCCCCGCTGGTGGGGGCGCCCCTCCCCGCGTCTTCGCGTGAGACCACGTCGCGGAGCCTCGATCAGGATCGGGTCCTCTACCCGAATGTCTCACACGGAGTCAACGGAGTCAGCGGAGTCGTTCTCCGTTGACTCCGCTGACTCCGTGTGAGGTCTGCCGTTGAAGCCGGGGGGAACCGGAAGGGTCCTCGGCAGGGTGCCGGGCTCGAGCGAAGCTGCGGGGACGCGGCGCGGGAGCGAGGGTTGCGGAGATGCGATACGCGGGGGACTTTGCGCCGCTCCGGCTGCTATTGCGGCAGGGACATGGCTGACCCATTCCGGTGCCATTCTGGCGCAGAACGGCGCAGCGGAGCCGCTGGGCCTGCCCCTTGACGGCGGGGGCGCGCCACCCCCGCGCGCGCCTCAATGAATGTCCGTGCGCGAGGGAGGAATCGAACTCGTTTCGCGCGATAAGCTTAGCTTTCTGGCGGGATCGGCGGGCGGCGCGGGGCGCAATCGTGGCGAGACTATGGCATTTTTCTTGTATGGCGCGTATGATGATGTACAGCGGCTCCCCTGCACGAAGGGAGAGCGCGCATTTCCACCCTCCTTGGGAGAGAGCGATGAAGAGATTCGCAACGTCAGCGCTGGCAGCTGCGCTGGTGGTGGCGGGGTCGACGGGGGCAGCGCGTGCACAGGACATGACGGTGCGCACTGCGCCCCAGTTCGACATCGGCATCTTCGCCGGCGGGGCCTACACGACGGCGTGGTTCACGATCGGCGGCGACGGGTACAAGCCCGAGTTCTCGCCGGTGTTCGGGGCCGAGGCCACGTACTGGCTGAGCCCGACCTTTGGGGTGCGCCTGGACGGCAAGTACCTGCCGTCGCACCTGCCGAAGGGCCCGAGCTTCGACAGCGACCGCTGGCTGGAGAACGTGTGGACGTACGACCTGGACCTGATGTGGCGGCCGATGTTCTGGTCAGGCACCGGGTTCATGAGCTCGATGTACGTGTTCGTCGGTGGCGGCGGGCTGACCGCGGACCCGCCGGGGACCGGCGAGTGCCTGGGGCTCGCCCCCTTCGCCGCGAACGGCGTGTGCATCTCGGGGACGGCGAAGCACGGCACCGTGGGCCAGGGCGTGGCCGGGCTGGGCTTCGACGTGTTCCCGCTGATGTCGGGGCTGGGCGTGTTCCTGGAGGCCGGGGTGCACGGCTACGACTCGCCGTCGCACGTGTTCGAGGGCAACCAGGGGTCGGCCGAGGACAAGTTCACCTTCACCCCGTACGCGGTGCTGGGGCTGAAGCTCGGGTTCGGCAACATCATTCCGCCGCCGCCCCCGCCGCCGCCGCCGCCGCCGCCGCCGCCTCCCCCGCCGCCGCCCCCGCCGCCGCCGCCTCCGGTCGCGCCGATGGTGCAGCCGCCGCAGGACGTGAGCTACTGCGTGCTGCAGAACGGGCAGCTGACGAGCGTGACCATCCAGGTCACCGCGTCGGGCGACAGCACGTACAACGGGCAGCCGGTGAGCTCGGCCTTCCCGACGACGGGGTACGCGGGGAGCGAGACGTGGTTCATCAACAGCGAGCCGGTGATGTTCAACGGCCGCCGCTACGTGAAGTACGGGCTGCCGCGGATCCTGGGCACGACCGACGTGAACAGCGTCGGCACGGTGAACAACGTGAGCGTGTTCGCGGAGCCGAGCGTCAACGCGCAGCGTCCGGAGGTGATCTACATCCCGACGCGTGCCGGGTGCGAGTTCCAGCCGTACCAGATCGAGGTGAAGGCGGGCGGCGTCCGCGGCTGACGCGAACGACGACCGGACTCACCTGAGCCGGAACGAGGAGGGGCGCCCCCGCTGGTGGGGGCGCCCCTCCCCGCATTATCATCCCGCGCGGTGACGCGCGGGATTCACGCGTTTGTCTCCGCGCCACCGTGGCTCTGCGTGGTCCATTCTCTTGGGGAGGTCGGCAGGATGAGCGATGCGGAGGCGCTCAAGCGCAGGGCGGCCGAGCGCGCGGCGGAGTGGATCCGCGACGGGATCACGCTGGGGCTCGGCACCGGCTCCACCGTGCGGCACCTGCTCGACGTGATCGCCGAGCGGCGCGCGGGCGGGGAGTGGGGCGGCGTGGTGGGGGTGCCCACCTCGGTCGACACCGAGCGGCGGGCGCGCGCGCTCGGCATTCCGCTCGCCACGCTGGCCGAGCGGCCGCGCATCGACCTCACCATCGACGGGGCCGACGAGGTGGACCCGGCGCTGCGGCTGATCAAGGGGCTGGGGGGCGCGCTGCTGCGCGAGAAGATCGTGGCCGCGGCGAGCGCGGGGCTGGTGATCGTGGCCGACGAGAGCAAGGTGGTGGAGCGGCTGGGAACGAAGGCGCCGCTCCCGGTGGAGGTCGACCCCTTCGGCGAGCCGGTGCAGCCCGCCTTTTTGCGCGCGCTGGGGTGCGAGCCGGTGCAGCGGCGGGGGGCGGAGGGCGCGCCCTTCGTGACCGACGGCGGCAACCACGTTCTCGACTGCCGCTTCGCCGGGGGGATCGACGACCCGGAGGGGGTGGAGCGCGCGCTGGCGCTCCGCCCGGGGATCGTGGAGAGCGGGCTCTTCCTGGGGATGGCCACGGCCGCGGTGATCGCCGGCGCGGACGGGGTGCGGGTGATGCGGCGCGCGGAGGCGGGCGCATGAGCCGGGTGAAGCTCGCGCCCTCCATCCTCTCGGCCGACTTCACCCGGCTGGGGGAGCAGATCCGCGAGGCCGAGGAGGGCGGCGCGGACTGGATCCATGTCGACGTGATGGACGGGCACTTCGTGCCGAACATTACCATCGGGCCGCTGGTGGCGGAGGCGGCGCGCCGCGCGTCGACCCGGGTGATCGACGTGCACCTGATGATCGAGCACCCCGAGCGCTACCTGGAGGCCTTCGCGAAGGCGGGGGCCGACCACCTCACGGTGCACGTGGAGGCCTGCCCCCACCTGCACCGCACCGTGCAGCAGATCCGCGAGCTGGGGGTGAAGCCGGGGGTCACGCTGAACCCCGCCACGCCGGTGGAGAGCCTGTACGAGATCCTGCCGTACGTGGACCTGGTGCTGGTGATGTCGGTGAACCCCGGCTTCGGCGGCCAGTCGTACATCCCCGGGAGCACCGCCAAGATCGCGCGGGTGCGGCGGATGCTCGACGAGCTGGGGCTGGTGGAGGTGGAGCTGGAGGTGGACGGCGGGATCGTTCCCGCCAACGCGCACGCGGTGGTCGCGGCGGGCGCCACGGCGCTGGTGGCGGGGTCGGCCGTGTACAACGCGCACCGCTCCGTCGCCGAGAACCTGCGGCTGCTGCGCGAGGGGGCGGAGGGCGGCCCCGCCTCGTGACGGTGGACCGCTCCGGCCGCGCCGATTATCTTCCCTCCGCCGCCGGGATGGTGAAATCGGTAGACACAAGAGACTTAAAATCTCTCGGGCGCGAGCCCGTGCGGGTTCAAGTCCCGCTCCCGGCACTGACAACGGCAGTCTCACACAGAGACGCAGAGGTACGGAGAGGAACCGCGGGACGTCTCCCGTGGTTCCTCTTTTCATCCTGCCCCATAGGTTTTGGTAGCAGTCAGAACAAATGCTTGACAGGGCCATCGCGCCGCTACATCTTGCCCGTCAATCAACATACGTCCTGAAAGGTGAGACACGCCGTCGGGGGCGGGCGCGGGGGGCGCCGGTGCCCTCGCCGCAGACTTGCCGCGCCCCTCCCTTTTGGCTACCTTCCGACCTCCGAACGGACCCTCCGGGCCACCTTCCCGAGCCGCCCGGCCGCAACCGCCGGCCGGATCGATCCACGCCGCACGGGTCCGTTTTTTCCGCAGAGCTTTCGCGTTCGGCCGCATTTTTCCCGCGCCCTACCCACGGCTCTCCCGCTTTCGCGCGCGGGAGGCTGCGACGGACGGCAGGCGCGGTCCGCGGCGGGCGCCGCAGCGTTTCTTCCGCCCCGACCCAGGGCGACCCCTCACGGGAGGAGTGATGGGCCTACTCGAAAAGTGCAGCCGCTACACCCGCGCGCGCGAGGTCCAGGCGTCGGGGTTCTATCCGTACTTCATTCCGATCGAGGCCAGCTACGACACCGAGGTGGTGATCGACGGCAAGCGCAAGATCATGGTGGGCTCCAACAACTACCTGGGGCTCACGCACCACCCCTACGTGCTGGAGAAGGCGCGCGAGGCGCTGTTCCGCTACGGCACCGGGTGCACCGGGAGCCGCTTCCTGAACGGCACTCTGGACCTGCACGTGGAGCTGGAGGAGCGCCTGGCGGAGCTCATGGGCACCGAGAGCGCGCTGGTGTTCAGCACCGGGTACCAGACCAACCTGGGGGTGATCTCCACCCTGGTGGGGCGCGGCGACCACCTCTTCCTGGACAAGCTGAACCACGCCAGCATCGTGGACGGCGCCTCGCTGGTCTACGGCACCGTGCACCGCTACGCGCACGGCGACCTGCGGGCGCTGGAGCGCCAGCTGCAGGCGGTGCCCGAGAAGGCGCACAAGCTGGTGGTGACCGACGGCGTGTTCAGCATGGAGGGCGACATCGCCGACCTCCCGGCCATCGCGGAGCTGGTGCGGCGCTACGACGCCGAGCTGATGGTGGACGACGCGCACTCCATCGGCGTGCTGGGGGTCGACGGGGCGGGGACGGCCTCGCACTTCGGGATGACGGACCAGGTGCTGCTGACCATGGGCACCTTCTCCAAGAGCTTCGCCTCGATCGGCGGCTTCGTGGCGGGGCCCGAGCCGATCCTGCACTACCTCCGCCACCACGCGCGCGCGCTGATCTTCAGCGCCAGCATGCCGCCGGCCTCGGTGGCCACGGTGCTGGCGGCGCTGGAGGTGATGCGGCGCGAGCCGGAGCGGCGCGAGAACCTCTGGCGGGTCACCCGCCGGATGCAGGAGGGGCTGAAGGGCCTGGGCTTCGACATCGGCGGGAGCGAGACGCCGGTGATCCCGGTGGTGATCGGCGAGATGGACGACACCTTCGCCATGTGGCGGGCGCTCTTCGACGCCGGCGTGTTCACCAACCCGGTGATGCCGCCCGCCGTGCCGGAGAGCCAGTGCCGGCTGCGCATCTCCATGATGGCCACGCACACCGACGAGCACGTGGACGCGGTGCTCGAGGCGTTCGCCACCATCGGGCGGGCGATCGCGGTGATCTGAGGCTCCGCGAGGGGCTGCGGTGCGGAAGAGCCGCCGGCGGATGCGCCGGCGGCTCTTTTACGGATACGCCCCATACCAAGTCCGTCTGAACCGTTTGTGTTTACGCACCCAACTCGACGACGTCATCCTGAGGCCGGCCAGGCTGCAATCTTCGATTGTGAAACAACTTGCAGGCCGAAGGATCGATAACCGCGTCAGCACGTGAGTCGATGAGATGCACCAACGCTCTCACCGGATCTGGTATCATATCATGCGTTGCAGAGCTTCGATCAGGATCACGTCCTCTAGACGGAAGAGCTCACACGGAGTCAACGGAGTCAGCGGAGTCGTTCTCCGTTAACTCCGTGTGAGCTTCGCTGAAGCCCGGGACAGAACGATCCTCGGCAACGTGGTATCAAGCAGAGACGCGAGAGACGCAGTCGTCACCGGGGGGAGCGGGATTGTCACCGGGGGATGGATGAGACGGGAGTGGCGCGCCCAGATTCGGGCGAATGCGGATTTCCTCGGGTGACGGCTGCGCACCACCCGCCGCGTCTCCCCCGCCTCGCGCGGCCCCATTTCCTTCTGCCTCCGCGCGGCGGTATCTTCAGCGTCCCGGCGGGGGTCGCACGCGCCTTGCGAGGGGACTTCGGCCGCCATGGGAAGGACGAGCGAGATGGACGTGAACGACGACGACGTGCTGGAGGACGACGCGCCCGACGAGGCTACGGCGGCGGTGGACGCGCTGGTGGCCGAGGCCGAGTCGCTGGGGGCCGAGGAGCGCTGGGACCAGGCGCAGACGCTGCTGGTGGAGGCGCTCCCCGACCATCCCCACGACGCGCTCCTCCTCTGCTGGCTGGGGATCGCCTCGGAGCGGCTGGGCGAGGAGGGCGAGGCGTACGACTTCTTCCGGCGCTGCCTGGCCGAGGAGCCCACCGACCCGTTCATCCTGGCCGCGGCGGGGAGCGGGGTGGCGATGTACGACGACCCCGAGGCCGAGGGGGCGCTGCGCCTGGCCGCCATCACCGCGCCGCAGTTCCCCTTCGCGCGCTCGGCGTACGGGGCCTACCTGGCGCGCGAGGGGCTCTTCGACGACGCGCTGCGCGAGCTCACCGCCGCGCGCGACCTGGCGCCCGACGACGCGGCGATCCGCGCGGAGCTGGGGGTGGCGATGCTGCTGGCCAAGCGGACGGAGGAGGGGGTGGTGGAGCTGGAGGAGGCGCTCGCGCGCACCGATGACGCGTGGCTGCGCGGGCTCTACGCCCTGGCGCTGATCGAGACCGGGCGCACCGAGGAGGGCGCCGAGCACCTGTACAAGGCGTCGCGCGAGCGCTTCGAGGACGTGGAGATCCACCTCCTCTCCGCCCTCGCCTCGGCGGCGGAGGGGTGGGAGGAGGAGGCGTGGGCCGCCGTCACCCGCGCGCAGGACGTGGCCGACGCGCTGGACCGCGCGCTGGTGCAGGAGGTGGAGGAGGCGGTGGGAGACGGCCCCGACGCGGCGCGCGACTTCCTCCGCGAGCACCTGGGGCCCTCGCTGCTGCGCGAGCGGCTGCACCAGCGGGTCTGACCCTGTCTCCCCTCTTCAACCGGGGTGACCCGCCCCCCGACGACCGCACGCTGGCGTACGGCGAGCCCGCCCCGCCTCCGCCCCCCGAGCGGACGGACCCGGGCCCCGGACGCCCGGAGCCCGAGCCGGAGCGCGGCCGGCCGGCGCGCCGCCGCGCGCCGCTCCTGGTGCGGCTGGTGCGCGGGACGGTCAAGCTGGGGCTCTTCCTGGTGGCGTGCTGGGCGCTGCTGGTGGCGGCGATCGCCCTCTACGGCAAGCGCGACGAGGCCCGCCGCGCCGACGCGATCGTGGTGCTGGGGGCGGCGCAGTACAACGGCCGCCCGTCGCCGGTGCTGGAGGCGCGGCTGGAGCACGCGGTGGACCTCTACCGCCGCGGCCTGGCGCGCACGCTGATCGTGACCGGGGGGCAGGCGCCGGGCGACACCGTGAGCGAGGCGGTGGTGTCGCGGCGGTGGGCGGCGAAGGCCGGGGTGCCGGAGAAGGCGATCCTGGTGACCAGCGGGATGACCACGCGCGAGTCGATGCGCGACGTGTCGCGGCTGATGAAGCAGCGCGGGATGCGCGAGGCGATCCTGGTGAGCGACCCCTTCCACATGCTGCGGCTGAAGCTGCTGGCGCGGGAGATGGGGCTGCGCGGGCTGACCTCGCCCACGCGCACCAGCCCGATCTCGCGCAGCCCGGGGCAGGAGCGGCGCTTCCTCCTGCGCGAGAGCATCGGGCTCCCGCTGGCGCTGCTGGGGCTGGCGTAGGGAGGCACCGGGTTGGAAACCCGGGCTACAACCACACGAAGTCCGCCTGCGCGGACTGCTCGTCGCCGGCTGCGCGCGGCCGAGGGCACGCGGCGTCCGCCATCGTCGACCTGCGCGGAGCCACGGGTGCGCCGCGACGCGTGAGGGATGCGCGCCCGCATGGGCCGAGACGGTATAGACCGGGTTGATCCTTGACAGAATAGACCGGCAGGATGGTTGACACGGTACTGTTGATCTCGCCCATACGAGGGAGGGGACATGCCGTGGCGTCAAACCGATCCGGTTCGTGAGCGTCTGCGGTTCGTGGCGTTGCACCAGGAGGGGCTGTACAGCCTCACCACGCTGTCGGCCCGGT
>Ga0207694_10000227_pt1 | contig 54475 bp, 44 predicted proteins | sample KBSC34metaG_FD_184353 | JGI IMG/M metagenome (GOLD analysis project Ga0207694, IMG submission 184353) | Corn rhizosphere microbial communities from Kellogg Biological Station, Michigan, USA - KBS C3-4 metaG (SPAdes) (version 2) | ecosystem: Host-associated > Plants > Roots > Rhizosphere > Soil... | reverse complement strand
CAAGAGAGGTCCGACATTATCGTGCAGCTGGCGGGAAGCGCTCCTGAGCTTTGTTGCCAGCAGATGGCACAATGCCGCCAACTGCTCTGCATCGTTAGCTAGTGGGCGGGCTACGGGAACCTTCACACCGTCAGCGCTTCCGCTGCACGACTCGGCGGGCGGCTGCGGCCACATCGCGTGCCTGCAGGCCGTACTTGTCCAGAAGTTGTTCCGGGGTTGCCGATTCCGCGTAGGTATTCTGGATCCCGACGAATTCCATTGGCGCGGGGTGCATTTCCGCCACCACTTGGGAGACCCGCACGCCCAACCCGCCGTCCACCAGGTGCTCTTCCGCCACCACGATTGCACCCGTTTCCCGCGCCGCGCGCGCAATGGCTTCGCGATCCAGCGGCTTGACGGTGTGGAAGTCGATCACCCGCGCGGAAATGCCCTCGGCCTCGAGCGTCTCCGCGGCTCGGATCGACTCGGCCACCATAAGCCCGGTAGCTATCAGCGTTACATCGGAGCCTTCCACGAGCTCGATTGCCTCGCCGATCTTGAACTGCTGGCCGGTCTCATAAATTCGCGCCACTTTGGGCCGTCCCGCCCGGATGAAAACCGGTCCAACGTGTGCAGCCGCCAGCTTGACCAGTTCGATCATGGCGATTTCGTCGGCGGGAGAAATCACCGTGAAGCCGGGCAGCGAGCAAGCCAGGCTGAGGTCTTCGACGCTCATCTGCGAGGGACCATCTTCTCCAATCGAAATGCCGCTGTGCGTGCCGACCACTTTAAGGTTCACGTCGGGATACGCCGCGGTCACCCGCAATTGCTCGAATCCTTTGTTCATGGCGAACACGGAAAAGCTGGCAGCGAACGGAATCTTTCCCGCCGACGCCAGGCCCGCGCCGATCGCCATCATGTTGGCCTCGGCGATTCCGCATTCGATGAAACGGGCAGGAAACTCCTTGGCGAATCCAGCCGTGTATGTGGATTTGGACAGATCCGCGTCCAGTGCCACCACATTCGGATTCGTCCGTCCCAGCTCCACCAGCGCTTTCCCAAAGGCTTCGCGCGTGGCTGCGCCCAGCGTCAGGGCATATTTAGTTTTGGCAGGCATCAGGCCAGCTCCTGGAGAGCTTTGGCACACTCCTCGCGCGTCGGCGCGGTGCCGTGGAATTTGGGATTGTTCTCCATGAATGACACGCCTTTACCTTTGACAGTGTGAGCCAGGATGCAGGTGGGCTTGCCTTTCTCCGAGGACGCTTCGCCGAAGGCATTTTGCAGAGCCGCGATGTCATGGCCATAAACCTCGACGACATGCCATCCGAAACTGCGCCACTTATCGCCCAGCGGCTCCAGACTCATGATGTCCTTGACGAAGCCGTCCAGCTGGATCTGGTTGTAGTCTACAATCGCCACCAGGTTATCGACGCGCAGGAAACCCGCCGCCATGGCGGACTCCCAGATCTGGCCTTCCTGGCTCTCACCGTCGCCCAGCACCACATAGGATCTCGACTTGCCGCCATTCAGACGCGCCGCGATCGACATGCCCAGTCCCAGTGAGAGTCCCAGGCCGAGGGAGCCTGTCGAAGCCTCCAGCGCGGGAAGAAATCGCACGTCCGGATGCCCCTGGTACATGGAACCGAGCTTACGCAAGGTCATCAGCTTATCTTTGGGGCAATAGCCGCATTCGGCCATGACGGCGTAGAGGATCGGGCAGCAGTGCCCCTTCGACAGGATAAACCTGTCGCGATCCGGCCACTTTGGATTGTCAGGATCGTGCCGAAGTACATCGAAGAACAGCGTCGTCACAATTTCAGCCGCGGAGAGGGATCCGCCCGGATGGCCCGAGCCTGCCTCGGTGATCATCTCGATCGCCGTTCGCCGCATGCGTTTGGTGATCGCAGCCAGTTCAGCAACGTCACTGGTTTTTTGCATGGCTTCCTCAAATGTAGCATCACGTAGGAGCATTCATCGCTCCCTGCTTGCGGCCGCAATTTGCAACTTCAGGCTTGCTGCCAGTGCAGCCTCTCCAAGTGAAGAATTTCCACACGCCGGCATGTGTTAGCCTGACGTGTTTCATGCCCGACTCCTCGCGCATCTCCAATCCGATCCACATATCCAACCCCATAAAGTGGACGATCTGCGCCATGGCCTCGCTCGGATTCCTGTTCGATATTTACGAAGTCCTGGTGGCTCCGCTCGTATTGCAGCCTGCCGTCATGGAACTCGGCGGATTCTCGCCGGGGACTGCCGATTACCGCTACTGGACCGGTCTGTTATTTTGGATCCCGCCTCTGGTGGGCGGCTTTTGCGGGTTGTGGGGAGGCTACATGGCGGATCGTTTTGGCCGGCGGCGCATCCTGGTCTGGAGCATCCTGCTTTATACGGTGTCGGCCGTGTCCGCGGGAATGTCGACGCGCATGGAAACCCTGCTTCTGTTTCGCGCGCTGAGCTTCGCCGGCTTGTGCGTCGAATTCATCGCGGCCGTGGCATGGCTCGCCGAATTATTCCCCGAGCCGAAAATACGCGAGGCTGTGCTCGGCTACACTCAGTTGTTCTCTTCTATGGGCGGAGCGCTGGTGGCCGGCGCATTCTATCTCGCCAATCGCTACGGCGCGGATCTCCCGGCGATTTACGGCGCACACTCAGCGTGGCGGTACACATTGATCTCGGGCGTCGCACCCGCGATTCCTCTGATGCTCATTCGTCCTTTCTTGCCGGAATCTCCGCTATGGCAGCAGCGGCGGTCCGAGGGGACGCTCAAGCGGCCGAGCGTCGCCGAACTCTTCCGGCCTGAGTTTCGCCGCAGCACCATCGTCACCGCCCTGCTGTTCGCCTGCGCTTATGGAGCGGCCTTTGGGACCATACAGCAATCGCCGCAGATCGCCGCGGGACTGCCGGAAATCCGGCAACTTCCCACATCCCAGCGTGGACAGGCGACCGCGGGCGTTCAGACCACGCAGGAGCTCGGAGGCCTCGCCGGCCGATTCGCTATCGCGAGTTTTGGTCTACTGATCGTCAGTCGCCGTACCCTGCTGCGGCTGTTCCTGATTCCCGGCCTGGTGATTACAGCGATCGTTTTTACCTATACAGGTACGACCAGTCTCGAGCTATTCCGAACAGGCGTGTTTGTGGCCGGGTTTTTCACCGTTGCACAACTCACGTTCCTGGGAAATTACATGCCGCGCATCTATCCACTGCATCTGCGCGGAACGGGAGAAGGCTTCGCCGCGAACGTAGGCGGCCGGATGCTGGGGACGTCCGCCTCTTTCGTCACCACGCATCTCGCCGCAGTCATGCCCGCGGTCTTGCCGGGCGCGCAACTGGCCTACGCTGCCGCCGTGGTCGGGGTCGCGGTGTATCTGCTGGCTCTGGTGCTCACGTTCTGGTTGCCCGAGCCGCCCGAACAATTGCCCGACTAAAAACTCGGGCGCCGCTCGGCAAGTCCGAAGGCATCTTCCAATGCCGCTCCGGTTTGCAGCAACGAGTCTTCCTGCTGCGGAGGACCTACCAGCTGCAATCCGACCGGCATGCCCGCGTTCGAAAAGCCGCAGGGCAGCGCCAGCGCCGGCCATCCCAGCACGTTGAATGGCCGCGTCAGCCGGGTCGCGGCAGTGCGAACGTCCTCCGTGGACCCGCCGCAGGCGACACTCATCTCTCCAATCTTGGGAGCCGTCATTGGCGTCGCCGGCGTCATCAGGCAATCGAGGTGTTTCCAGATCTTCGAAAACTCCCGAGCGAGCAGAGTGCGGACCCGCTGCGCGTTCAAGTAATCGATCGCCGGAATCAGCCGGCCTTGTTCCAGCAGCACTACGATGTCGCGCCCGATTTCACTGCGCCGATCGAGGTAACGTGCCAGCAGCGTTGACACTTCTGAAAGTTGCACCATGCGCCCGATCACGTTGAGCGCCTCACAATCCGGCAGCTTAATTTCAGTAACGTGGGCCCCCAACGCCGCCGCCGTCTGAACGGCCGCGCGGAACGACAACATGACATCCGGCGCAATACGCTCCACAAAGAAGTTCTCGGGCACGCCGATGCGCATGCCGCCCATACTCATACCACGATGATCTGCATGGGAAACAGGGACGTAGCCGCTCGAATGCTTCGCGATCAGCTGGAACGCCAGTGCAACATCGCTTACCGTGCCCGCCAAAAGACCCGCGTGATCCAGAGTCAGTCCGAGCGGCATCACACCCTTGCGGCTTACCCGCTCGTAAGTTGGCTTGAGCCCCACCACGCCACAGAACGACGCCGGGATGCGAATCGACCCTCCCGTGTCCGTACCCGTTGCCAAAGGCACCAGTCGCGCGGCCACCGCGGCAGCCGATCCGCCGCTCGATCCGCCGGGAATGCGCTCCAAATCCCAGGGATTTCGAATCGCCCCGAAGTGCGGATTGTTGGAGGTGATGCCATATGCGAATTCGTGGAGTCCGGTCTTGCCGATCACGTTAGCGCCCGCGTCGTTCAGCTGGCTGGCGATCGCCGCGTCCTGGTCCGGGATAAAGTCCGCGAAGATCTTCGATCCGCCGGTGGTTCGAACGCCCCGGGTGAAGATGTTGTCCTTGTGCGCGATCGGGATGGCGTGCAGCGGACCATGGTCGATGCCGCGCGCGAGTTCGTCGTCTAATACCGCGGCGCGCGACCTTGCCGCCGCTTCGGTAACCGTAATAAAAGCATTCAGACGTGGATTCGCCCCGGCAATACGATGCAGCGTCTCTTCCGTCAGCTCGCGCGCGGAGATTTTACGGCTGCGCAACGCGGCGCCGATCTCCTGGATGGTCACGCTGCGTCCTCAAATCCGCTCCAGAGAAGAGTCTCCGCTGGGATCCCCTGTTCCAACACCCGGAACGCTGCTTCCAGCTTCTCGAGCGCCGGGAGCACGTCCGGTAACAGGTCCTCAGGTACGGGCGGCTCCGCAGCGGCAGCCAATGCTTTCCAGTTAGTCACTCCCTCAATATACAAGTCGTACAATCAAGATGATGCTGGCTGCCGACAAGCACGTCGCCGCCGCGCCGCTGACCCAACTCAGCGAAGAAGAATCCATGTTTCAGGCTTCGGTCCGGCGTTTCGCCGCCGAGCGTCTGGCTCCGCACGTGCGCGCCATGGATGACGCGGGCGTTTTCCGCAAAGAACTGATAGCCGAGTTGTTCGAGCTGGGGCTCATGGCCGTTGACGTCCCGGAAGAATATGGCGGGCAAGGCGGGTCTTTTTTTCATGCCATCATCGCCATCGAAGAGCTGGCCAAGGTGGACCCTTCGGCTTCCGTGATCGTAGATGTGCAAAACACGCTATTCAACAACGCACTTATGCGTTGGGGAAATGATGCCCAGCGGAGGCAGTGGCTGCCTCGTGCCGCCCAGGACGCGGTCGCAAGTTATGCCTTGTCGGAAGCGGGCTCCGGGTCAGATGCGTTTGCATTGGCCACGCGAGCAGTGGCATCCGGAGATGAATATCGCGTCACCGGCCGAAAGCTGTGGATCACCAACGCGGCTGAAGCAAGTTTATTCCTGCTGTTCGCCACAGTTAATCCCGAGGCAGGATATAAAGGCATTACGGCGTTCCTGATCGAGCGCGATTTCCCCGGGTTTGCGGTAGGTAAGAAGGAGGACAAGCTGGGTATCCGCGCCTCCTCCACCTGCGAGCTGATCCTGGACGATTGCCGCGTGCCCAAGGCCAACGTCATCGGCGAGGTCGGGCAAGGCTACAAGATCGCCATCGAAACGCTGAATCAGGGCCGCATCGGAATCGGCGCGCAAATGACCGGCCTGGCCGAAGGCGCGCTGGGCCACGCCATCGACTATGCCCGCGAGCGCAAACAGTTCGGCAAGCCGATCGCGGAATTCCAGGGAGTACAATTCGAATTAGCGGAGATGGCGGTGGAAGTGGAAGCCGCCCGCCTGATGGTTTATAACGCAGCCCGGCTCAAAGATGCAGGACAGCCGTATCTGATGGAAGCTGCCATGTGCAAGTATTACGCGTCACAAGTAGCTGAAAGAGTCGCCTCGAAAGCCGTCGAGGTACTGGGTGGCGTGGGCTTTACCAAGGATTACCCGGTCGAAAAGCTGTATCGCGACGCCAAAATCGGCCGGATCTACGAAGGTACCAGCAACATGCAGCGCTTGACCATCGCCAAGCAATTACTGGGTAACCGCCCGTAGCGATGTTCGTCTAACAAAGAAGGAGACTTCCATGCGCGTATTCGGCCTGATGATTCTTGGAACGGCCGGACTGTTGCTTGCCGCGGATGCGCCGGATCCGTCGCCGGCGCAGATCGACGAGATCATCCAAAAGTTTGCCGCCAAGGAAGCCGAGTTCGCCAAGGCACGCGAGAGCTACACCTATCACCAGACTGCCCGCATCCAGGAACTGGAACCCTCCGGACAAACCAGTGGCAAGTGGGAAACCGTTTCGGATATTGTTTTCGATACGGCCGGCAAGCGCAGCGAGAAAGTAGTGCGCGCGCCGGTTTCGACGCTGCACAATATTTTGCTCACCCCCGAAGATCTGGAGGACTTGCGCAGCGTCCAGCCTTTCGTGCTGACCACCGCCGAGCTGCCGAAATACCTGATCCGCTACCTGGGCAGGGAAAAGCTTGACGAGATCGGATGCTATGCGTTCGCCGTGAAGCCCAAGAAGGTCGACCCGGGCCAGCGCTACTTCGAGGGGATTGTGTGGGTAGACGACCGCGACCTCCAGATCGTCAAGACTTACGGGCGCGGCACCGGCGTCTTCAAGAAAGGGAACGCCTACCCCAAGTTCGAGACCTACCGGGAGCAGATCGACGGCAAGTACTGGTTCCCCACCTACACCATCGCGAATGCTACCCTCCATTTCCCGGAATACGACCAGCGCATCAAGCAAACCGTTCGCTACGAAGATTATAAGAAGTTTGGCGCCACCAGCAGCATCACCTTCGGCGACGAGGTAGATCAACCTAAACCAGAGCCGGCCAAAACCGATAAAAAACCGGCGGCGCCAGGGAAAAAACCTTAACGTTGGCGTCGCAGGTTCTACGATAAACCCCTAAACTTCGCCTAAGGAACTGCCGACGTAACAACTTGGCATGGTTGTTCACGTAGCTCAGCCGGGTGAGACGCAGACCGCGGGGATATCGACGCCCGAATTGCAGCTTGGGCAGCCGGATCGTCCGCAGATCGAGCGTCCTCACCTCGATCAGGTCAAGGGCGCCTTCCTGGCCAGTCTGAACCACGAGATCCGCACTCCCTTGAGCGGCGTCATTGGTATGCTTGACCTGCTCCTTGAAACCGGCATCGACGAAGAGCAGCGCGATTACCTGAATGCAGCCCGGCTATGCGCCGAATCGCTGTCCGAGCTGTTGAACTCCAGTCTGGAATACGCCGCTCTGGAGGCCGGGCAGATCAGCCTGGAGGAAATCGAGTTCAGCGTGAAAGAGATGCTGGAGGCGGCCCTGTCGCCGCAGCGTCCCAAGGCCGAAGTCAAGCAGCTGCGACTGCGGCTGACGCTGGATGCCGCCCTGCCGGAGACGCTGATCGGCGACGCCTCGCGCTTGCGCGAACTGCTGGGACACCTGGTCAACAACGCCATCAAGTTCACGCATACCGGGTCGGTCGACGTGCACGTGTCCATGCGAACGGCACCCGACCTGCTGGTGGCGGAAGTCCGCGATACCGGAGTCGGCATTCCCCCCGAAAAACTTTGCAACATCTTCGAATCCTTTCAGCCTGGCGAGAGCGGCTTGGCCCGCGCCTACCCGGGACTGGGCCTGGGCCTTGCGTTGGCGCACAAGCTGGCCAAGGTGATGCGCGGGCAGATTCTGGTCGAAAGCCAGCCGGGGGTAGGATCCACCTTTGCCCTCAAAGTCCCACTGCGGCGTCCCACAGCAGCCGAAGGCCAGACGTTCCGCGTGGCCGACCTCGGTCCGGCCGTGCTAGCCGTCGAAGACGATCCGATCGGCATCACGGTGCTGCGCCACGTCCTGCAGCGGCGGCTCAAAAATGTGGATTGTGTAGCGTCGGGACGCGAAGCGCTCCAGGCCGTGGCGCGCAAACATTACGACCTGATCCTTATGGATCTCCAAATGCCTGACATCAACGGATTGGAGGCAGCCGCTCAAATCCGCCAGATGGCCGGGTATAAGGAAATTCCGATTCTCGCGCTCACCGCCAGTTGCTCGGATCAGGTGCGCGAGCAATGCCGGGCCATCGGCATGCAGGCATTCCTGTCCAAGCCCATCGACGCCAACGAGCTTTGGTCGGCGGTTTCCCGCTACCTGGGCCGCGAAATTCCCCGCTGATAAAACTCACTCTTGACACAGCCAGCCCCCTCAGGCATACTTCTGTCAGTAACTGAGGTAAGCAGTGTCATGAGTAAACCCACGGACCTCGTGCAAGGAACGCTGGACCTGCTTATCTTGAAAATCGTCGCCCTCGAGCCGATGCATGGGTGGGCCATCGCGTATCGGATCCGGCAGATGTCGAGTGAGATCCTGCAGGTCGGCCAGAGCGCGCTTTACCCGGCGTTGCACAAGCTGGAGCAGCAGGGCTGGATCGAATCCGAGTGGAAGATTTCCGATACCAATCGCCGCGCCAAATACTACTCGCTCACCCGCGCTGGACGCAAAGCCCTCACGGAAGAGGCAGCCAATTGGGAGCGCCTCTCGGGGGCTATTTCCGCAATCGTGCGGACAGGATGACACGCGATGTCGCGCTGGCTCACACAACTTCGACTGATACTGCAGTCCGTGTTCAACAGAGAGCGCGTCGACCTAGAACTCGAAGAAGAACTCCAGGAGCATTTGCAACGTGAGATCGAGGAGGGGCTGAGATCCGGCCTCGATCAGGAAGAAGCGCGCTACGCCGCGCGGCGTGCGATGGGTGCAATCGCGAAGAGCAAGGAAGAAAGCCGTGATGCGCGCCGCGTGAATTTCATCGACGATCTCTCACGCGATCTTCGCTACGCCGGACGGTCCATGCGCCGTAGTCCGGGCTTTACCACCCTCGCCGTGATGATCATGGCGCTCGGCATCGGCGCGAACACGGCGGTCTTTAGCGTCGTCAATGCCGTCCTGCTGAAGCCGCTCGCGTATCGCGACCCGGAGCGAATTGTAACGCTCTCCACGCGTGTAATTGCAGGTTCGGCAAACGCTGCGCAGACCTCGCTCGACGAGCAAATCTCGATCCCGAACTTTCAGGACTGGCACGATCAGAGTTCCTCCTTCGAGGCGATGGCTTACTATAACGGCCGGGAAATACCAGCGACCGCAGGCGCCACAGCGGAGTATGCGCGAGGCACCCAAGTAGGCCCCGAATTCTTTCAGGTGTTCGATGTTGAGCCAGTCCTGGGACGCTTCTTCACAACGGAAGAAGGAAAGCCCGGAAGTGGCGGGGCCGCAATGATTAGCTACGCGTATTGGCAAAGCCATTTTGCAGGCGATCCGCACGCCCTCGGACAGACCATCCGCGTCTATGGCCGGGCCCTACCGGTCGTTGGTGTCCTGCCTCCCGGCTACAGGTTTCCGGACGACACCGATCTGTGGGTCCCTCGAAATATAGGCACCGAAGACATGAAAGACCGCGAAGGGCAAAACTGGCTTGCGGTCGGGCGCCTGAAACCTGGCGTTCCTCTGGAAAGCGCGCAAGCCGAGATGACGATCATCGCCCGGCGGCTGGAACAGCAATATCCTGAAGCCAATAAGGATCGGACCGTCGGAGTCAAGAGGCTGCGCGACAAGATGGTCGGGGATGTTCGCCTCACGCTCTACCTCTTATTGGGAGCGGTGACTATAGTGCTTTTGATCGCCTGCGCCAACACGGCGACCCTGCTGTTGGGCAAAGCAACTGCCCGCACCCGCGAAATCGCTGTTCGCGCGGCGCTCGGAGCGAGCCGGCGGCGGATCATACGGCAACTAATCACTGAGAGCTTGCTACTGGCGATCGTCGCGGGCGCGGCGGGCCTGCTGCTCGCCTATTGGGGATCGGCGGCGCTGGTGGCGGTGGCTCCGCCAGGAATGCCCCGATTGACGGAAGTTGCAGTCGATCGGTGGGTGTTGGCATTCACCATCGGTGTTTCGATTCTCACCAGCTTGTTGTTCGGTTTGGTCCCCGCGATGTACGCCTCCCAAATTGACTTGAACGAGGCCCTGAAACAGTCCGCGGCGAAATCGGCGGTCGGCGGCGGAATCATCCGCATGCGCGGGCTGCTGGTGGTCGGCGAGATCGCAATGGCCGTCGTGCTTCTTTCGGGAGCGGCTTTGCTGATCAAGAGCTTCATCGCTCTGCACAGGGTCGCCCTGGGGTTTCGCCCGGAAAACGTGCTGGTCATGCGGGCCACTATACCGGCAGCGTCGACGCAGGACATCAGCAGATTCTTTCAGGATCTCCTTCCCAAGATTGCGAGGACTCCCGGCGTGCTCTCCGCCGGAGCAACGATGGCCCCCCCTGGACATATCGAGTCATCAGGTGGATATTTCGTGGATCACCTGCCGTCTCAGCCGGATTGGACCAGCGCTCCCAACGCGGTCCTTTCTGTCGTTGCTCCGGGCACCTTGGCCGCGCTGGCGATTCCATTGAAGATGGGCCGCGATTTCAGCGAGGGCGATACCGCCGAAAAACCCTTGGTCGCCCTGGTCAACGAGGCCCTAATGCGAAGATCGTTTCCCGATCAGGACCCGATCGGCCGGACCATTTTCTGTCCCTACGACAAGTTGCAGGGCATGACCATCATCGGCGTGGTCGGCGATGTGCGGCAGTCCGGGCCTGCGGACGAACCGAAGCCGGAATGTTACATGACGTACCGGCAGCATTTATTCAACGGGAATACTTTGAGCGTTGTCGCGCGGACCGTTGGCGATCCCATCGCGCTTGAAGAAACACTGCGGCGCCTGGCGCAGGAGACTTCGCCGGATGTCCCCATGAAGTTCACGACCATGGATGCCACGCTTTCGGAGAACGTGGCTGCACCCCGATTTCGCACTCTGCTGTTCGGCATTTTCGCGGGACTGGCCGTGTGTCTGGCCATGGCGGGTGTCTATGGCGTGATGGCATTTGCCGTGAGCCAGCGGTCGAATGAGATCGGCCTGCGGATGGCCCTGGGCGCCAGCACGGGCTCCGTTCTCCGGCTCATCCTCCGGCAAGCGCTCATCTGTGGGAGTCTCGGCTTAGCCCTCGGTTTGGCGGCCGCGGCCGCCGGCACACGAATGCTGACCAGCATGCTGTTTCAGGTGCAGCCGAACGATCCCTGGGTCTATCTCGCCGTGGCGGCTCTGCTCGGCGTCGTAACACTCGTTGCCAGTTATGTGCCGGCCCGGCGCGCGGCTAAAATCGATCCCCTGACAGCCCTGCGGCAGGAATAGAAGTCTGGGCGCGACAAAAGTTGTTACGCTTGAGACTTGTCCGATCAAAAACTAAAGATCATTCCGCTGGGCGGCCTGGGCGAGTTCGGGATGAACTCCATGGCCATCCGCTACGGCGACGACATCATCGTAGTGGACGCCGGGATGATGTTCCCGGACGACGAACTCCTGGGCGTCGATATCGTCACGCCCGATTTCACATATCTCGAACAGAACGCGTCCCATGTGCGCGCCGTGGTTCTGACACACGGCCACGAAGACCATATCGGGGGCGTACCGTTTCTGCTGAAGAAGATCTCGGTGCCGGTGTACGGGACCGCCTTTACGCTGGCGCTGGTGGAGCGTCGTCTCGAAGAGCATCACATGGCCGACGACGTCAAGCTCAATACGGTCAAGCCCGGCGACCGTCTGGAGCTGGGACCGTTCTCCATCGAATTCGTCCACGTCACTCACTCTCTGGTAAGCTGCGTGGCGCTGGCCATCACCACTCCGCTGGGCGTGATCATCCATACCGGCGATTTCAAAGTGGATCCCACCCCCACCGACAACCTCCTGTTCGATCTGCACACGCTGGCCGCATACGGCAAGCGCGGGGTGCTGCTGCTGCTATCGGACTCGACCAACGTGGATCGTCCCGGATACACCGAAAGCGAGCGCGCCGTGGGCCCGCGCCTGGAGGACCTGTTCGTGCGCTCGCCGCGCCGCCTGGTCATTTCCTGCTTTAGTTCCTCCATTCACCGTCTCCAGCAGATCCTGGATTTCGCGCATCAGTACGGCCGTAAAGTGGCATTTTTCGGCCGCAGCATGACCAACACCACCGAAATCGCGCACGATCTGGGTCTCCTTACGATCCCCGATGGCGTGCTGCTGCGCCCGCAGGACGCCATGTCACTGCCGCCCAACAAGGTGGTGGCCATGGTCAGCGGGACCCAGGGCGAGCCGATGTCCGCCCTCTCACGGGTCGCGGTCGATAACCACAAGCATCTGTCCATCGAGCGCGGCGATACCGTCGCGCTCAGCGCCCGCATCATCCCAGGGAACGAGAAAGCCATCTACCGGATGATCAACCATATCTCGCGGCGTGGAGCCGACGTGGTTTACGGCACCATGAATCCTCCCATTCACGTCTCCGGTCACGGCAGCGCCGAGGAGCTGCGCCTGGTGCTGAATCTGGTTCGCCCCAAGTATTTCGTGCCAGTGCATGGCGAATACCGGCAACTTGCGAAGCACGCTCAGCTGGCCCAGCATTTGAGCCACTCAGGCCTGAAAGATACGTTCATTCTCGAATCCGGCAATACGCTGGAAATCGACGACCATGGAGCGCGTAAAGGCGAGGATGTCCAGGTCGGCCGCGTGTGCATCGATTCCGGCACCTTGGACGAGGTGGTGGAGGAGTTCGTGATCCGCGACCGCCGGCACCTCTCCGAGGATGGATTTGTGCTGCCGGTCATCGCCATCAGCAAGAGCACCGGGCGCTGCGAAGGCCTGCCCGAAATCGTCAGCCGCGGTTTTATGTCTACCGAGGACAGCGCGGAAGTGATGAAGGAAGCCCGCCAGGTGGTCCTGAAGACTCTGGAATCCTCGACCGTCGAGGAGCGCGGCGATTGGGGCGTGATGCAGGAAAAGATCCGCACGGATCTGAAGCGGTTCCTGAACAAGCAAACCCAGCGGCGTCCGCTGATCATGCCAGTAATTCTGGAAGTTTGACCGGCGGTGTTAAGCTTTATTAACTAACAACGCCGGCCGTTCGCCTGTTGAAGCTGAGTTGTTATAATCTGACTATGTCCTCCACCCCTATGTCCGCCGCGGGGAAGAAGATTATCTTGTTGCGTCCGCGAGGCTTCTGCGCCGGGGTGGTACGCGCGATCGACGTGGTAAAGATCGCCCTGAACATGTATGGGGCGCCCATCTACGTCCGCAAGGAAATCGTCCACAACCGCCACGTGGTGGAGGAGCTTCGCGCGCTGGGGGCCATCTTCGTGGAGGAGCTGGTCGAAGTACCGGCGGGAGCGCGCGTCATCTTCAGCGCCCATGGGGTCTCGCCCGAAGTGCGGACCCAGGCCCGCCAGCGGAACCTCAAGGTGATCGACGCGACCTGCCCTTTGGTGACCAAGGTCCACCTGGAAGCGGTGAAGTTCGCGCGCCAGGGCTTCACCATCGTTCTGATCGGGCACAAGGATCACGATGAGGTGATCGGCACGCTGGGCGAAGCGCCGCAATCCACCGCACTGGTATCGACCGTGGAAGATGTGGACCGCCTGGAGGTGGCCGATCCGGAGCGCGTTTCTTTCATCACGCAAACTACCCTGAGCCTGGATGAAACCCGGGACATCGTGGTGCGTCTTAAAGAGAAGTTCCCTAGGATTCAGGGACCGGCGGCGCAGGATATCTGCTATGCCACTGAAAACCGGCAAGTGGCCGTCAAGGCGGTAGTTCCGCTGTGCGAGCTGCTGTTGGTGGTCGGTTCGCAGAACAGCTCCAATTCGCGTCGTCTGGTGGAAGTTTGCGAGAAGATGGGCGTGCCGGCATACTTGGTAGACGATCTGACGGAGGTCCAGCAACCGTGGCTGGACGATATCAAGACGGTGGCAGTGACGGCCGGTGCATCGGCGCCCGAAAATCTGGTCGAGCAACTGGTGGAATTTCTCCAGCAGCGGGGCTTCGCCCAACTGGAAGAGATGGAAGTTAAGGAAGAGGACGTGCGCTTCAACCTGCCTGCCGAGCTGACGCGTACGGTGCAATTACAAACCGTTGCACGGGTATGAGCAGCCCCAGTCTGCAAATTGCGGACACCCTGCTGCCGGCGTCTTCCGGGACGTTGCGCCGCGCAGTCGAATACCTGCTCAGCCGCCGGGCGGGCGAAGGCTACTGGTGCGGGGAACTGACCGCCGACACCACGCTCGAATCCGACTTCATCCTGCTGGAGCTGTGGCGTCATCCGCCTAAGGAAGGCGTTTGGAATCCGCCCACGCGCGGGCTTGTCAATAAAGCCGTGCGGTCCATTCTAGCCCGCCAGCTGCCGGATGGCGGATTTAGTATTTACGAAAAGGGACCGTCTGAAGTCAGCGCCAGCATCAAGGCGTACGTTGCTCTGAAGCTCGCTGGACTAGGCGATGCCAGGCTCGACTCGAACGATTCCAGCCTGGTGCGGCTGAGAGAACGTATCCTGGCCCTCGGCGGTCTGCAAGCGGCCAACAGCTACGTCAAAATCAACCTTAGCCTGTTCAGCCTGTATCCGCGCGAGCACACGCCGTCCATTCCGCCCGAGCTGAACCTGGCCGGCAACCTGATTTACGAAATGTCGTCCTGGACGCGGGCCATCGTCACGCCGCTGTCGATCCTGCACTCCATGAATCCTCGCCGGCCGGTGCCCGCGGGATTTACGGTCGAGGAACTGTTCGTGCCGGGCGTTCCTCTGGCATTTGTGGACCGGGAGAAGATCCTGAGTTGGGGCAATTTTTTCTTCGTCGCGGACCGGCTGCTGAAATTGTGGGAACGGCATGGGTCACGTAGTTTGCGGACCCGCGCCATCCGCCGCGCCGAGCAGTGGATTCTCGCGCGAACGCGCCATTCCGATGGATTAGGCGCCATTTACCCTTCGATGATGTACGTGGTGATGGCGTTGGATCTGCTGGGATATCCTCCCGATCATCCCGACGTTCAGGAAGCCACCCGCCAGTTCATGAACCTGATGATCGACGATCATCGCGGATTCTTCTTTCAGCCCTGCTATTCGCCGGTGTGGGATACGGCCATCGCGGTGCATGTTCTAGGACAATCAGGATGCTTGCCGGCGCATGCTCTGACGCCCGCAGCCGACTGGCTGCTTGCGAAGGAAGTGCGGCACAAGGGAGATTGGAGCATCAAGCGCCCGAACGTCGAGCCGTCCGGCTGGTATTTCGAGTTCGCCAACGAGTGGTATCCCGATATCGATGACACCGCGCAGGTGCTCCTGGCTCTTTCGCAATCCACTGCCACCGACCCGGAAGCGCAGAAGGCCTCCCGCCAGCGGGCCATTAACTGGCTCCTGGCGATGCAAGGCTCGGACGGCGGATGGGCCGCCTTCGATGTCGACAACAACTGGAATTTTCTGAGCACCGTACCCTTTGCGGATCACAATGCGATGCTCGACCCCACCTGTCCGGACATCACCGGACGCGTGCTGGAGGCTCTGGCCGCATGCGGTGTTCCCAATAGCCACGAGGCCGTGCGGCGTGGCGTGGCATTCCTCAAACGGACCCAGGAAACCGACGGAAGCTGGTACGGACGCTGGGGCGTCAATTACATCTATGGCACGTACCTGTCTCTGCGCGGACTGCGGGCCTCGGGCGAAAGTGACCGGGAAGCCTTTATCCTGCGCGCCGGAGAATGGCTGCGCTCCATCCAGAACGCCGATGGCGGCTGGGGAGAGAGCTGCGCCAGCTACAACAACGGTACGTTCACACCTGACGGCAGCACGCCCTCCCAGACGGCCTGGGCTGTGCTGGGACTCATTGCGGGAGGCGACACCACCAGCAGCAGCCTCCACAAGGGCATCGAGTATCTGATCGAAACCCAGCGCAGCGAAGGCGGCTGGGATGAGCACTTATCTACCGGCACCGGATTCCCGGGCGTCTTTTATCTGCAATACCATCTTTACCGGCATTCCTTCCCGATCCTGGCGCTGGCAGCCTACCGGGAAGCCAGAGGAGCAACCCAGTTATGAGATTTCCGATTACCCAGGCGGCCAGCATGGCGACCTACATCGCCAAGAATAAGCTGCGGCCGCGCCCCGAGTGGCAGAAGAACCTGAGCCATACCGAAGATGCGAAGAACCCCTTCCGCATAGTGCATGCGCAGATTCCGGCTGCTCGCGCGGATCGCAAGCCGCATCCGATGTTGAGCAAACGTTTTCCGCTGGTGATGATGCTGGAGCCGCTGCACGCCTGCAACCTTACCTGCACCGGCTGCGGGCGCATTCGCGAATACGAAACGTCCATCAGCTCGCGGCTGACTTTGCAACAGTGCCTCGCCGCGGTGGACGAATGCGGCGCTCCGATGGTCTCCATCTGCGGCGGCGAACCGTTCCTTTATCCGGAACTGCCCCAACTCTGCCAGGAGATTCTCAAGCGCGGCAAGTACATCCAGCTGTGCACCAACGGCATGTTCATCGCCAAGCGGCTTAAGGAATTCACACCGGACCCGGGCCTGGTCTTAAACGTTCACCTGGACGGCATGGAGAAGAATCACGACCTGGCGGTGGAACGTCCGGGCGTGTTCAAAGCCGCTATTGAGGGGATTCGCATCGCCAAGGAAAATGGATTCAAGGTGTTCACCAACACCACGGTGTATCGCGAAACCGATATGAACGAGATCGAGGAGCTGTACACGTTCCTGGCGCAGTTTAAGGTAGATGGGCACACCATTTCGCCGGCCTACGGATATTCCTCGGTGAACGATCAGGAAATCTTCATGACACGCGAGGATATCTACGAGAAGTTCAAGGATATTGACAAGATCGCCAAACGCTTCCCACTGGTCTCGTCGCCGGTGTACATGGACTTCCTTAAGGGCGACCGCGATCTTCCCTGCACCGCCTGGGGTAATCCGACTTACAACGTCAAGGGCTGGAAAGGCCCGTGTTATCTGATTACCGACGCCCATCATGAGACCTTCGAGGATCTCATGACCAAGACGCCGTGGGAGAATTACGGGTCGGGGAACGACCCTCGCTGCGACCAATGCATGGTGCATTGCGGCTACGAGCCATCCTCGGCTTACGGCATCAACGCCAAGCTCAGCGATCCGTTCAAAACGCTAAGCTGGCTGCTGGGCTAAACCTTTCGTGAAACCCACGCTCGTCACCGGAGCCACCGGCTTCGTCGGCTGGCACGTAGCGCGCGCGCTGCTCGATCGCGGCCATACCGTACGTGCTCTGGCGCGCGATCCCGCGAGGCTTCGTGAGCTGTCCGAAGCCCAGGTTGTTCAAGGTGACCTGCGCGATCCCGCATCGCTCCAGCGCGCCGTAGAAGGCTGCAAGGTGGTCTTCCACGTGGCTGCGGACTATCGTTTGTGGACGCGCGAGCCGGAGGAGATGTACCGTTCCAATGTCGATGGCACCCGGGCGATGCTCGAAGCAGCGCGCCGCGCCGGGGTCGAGCGGTTCGTCTACACCAGCACCGTTGGATGCATCGGTATCCCCCCGGAGGGCACCGGCGATGAATATTGCCCGGCCCGTCTTGAAGACATGCAGGGTCCCTACAAGCGTTCGAAATTTCTGGCCGAGCAGGTGGCTCTGGAATATGCAAAAGAAGGATTCCCGGTGGTGATCGTGAACCCTACGGCGCCGCTGGGCGATCACGACTTCAAACCCACGCCTACGGGCAAAATCGTCGTGGACTTCGTGCGCGGGGCGATCCCGGCTTTTGTGGACACAGGCCTCAACGTGGTGGACGTACGGGACGTAGCCTGCGGGCATCTGGCGGCATGCGAGCGCGGCAGGCCGGGGGAGCGCTACATCCTGGGCTCGGAAAACATGACACTCGAGCAGATCCTCCAGGCGCTGGCCGGCATTCTGGAACGGAAAGCACCCACTGTCCAGATCCCCTACGCCATTGCGTACGCAGCGGGCGTCGCGTCCACGGCCTGGGCGGAGGTAACCGGAAAAGAGCCGCGTGCTCCCCTGGACGCCGTGCGGATGTCGCGAAAGAAGATGTGGGTGCGTCACGATAAGGCCGCGCACGCGCTAGGGTATTCCCCAGGGACGGCGGCGGACGCCCTTCGTCGCGCTGTAGTCTGGTTTCAGGAGAACGGTTACTGCTGAGGGGTGATGGTCAACTGGCTTATGGTTGCGGCGGAAGCTCGCGAGTTCGAAGGAATCCTCAAACGAGCCGGTGACGTGCGCGCTCTGCCATGGCCCGAAGCGGCGTTTTCGCGGGAGGCCGCGTGGAAAGACGGCCATTGTTTTTTGGTCGCCAACGGTCCCGGACCGAGACTGGTGACGCGCGCACTGGAGCGCAGAATGGTAGTGGACCGAATCCTTAGTGTCGGTTTTTGCGGGGCGCTTGACCCCGCGCTGCGGATTGGTGATATCGTCGTATCGGGTGAAGTTCCGAAAGGGTTAGGAGCGTCGTTTGTGCAGGGCGGCGTAGTGTCTGTAGACCGGGTTGCGTTCACGGCTCGCGAGAAGCGCGACTTGCGGGCAGCGACGGGTGCGGCAGTGGTCGAGATGGAATCGGCCGCGGTGGCCCAGAAAGCGCGCGAGTGGAAGGTGCCTTTTGGCTGTGTCCGCGTGGTATCGGACCTCGCTGAAGAGGATCTTCCGCTGGATTTCAATCGATATCGTGATGCCGACGGACGTTTCGAGCGAATGCGCATTGCGCGGGCAGCTCTAGGGAGTCCATTCACAGTGTTACCCCGCCTGGTTCGACTGGACCGCAATTGCCGCCGGGCGGCCGAACGGTTAGGAGAGTTTCTTGCCAACTGCGAAAACTAGCATCGCCGGAAGTCCGGTGCTTACGTTGCCGGAAGGCGCCACGCCGCCGGAGGCAGCAGCCACCATGCAGGCAGCCGTGTATCGGGGCTCGGGCCGCGTGGCCGTGGAAGCGATTCCGGTTCCGAAGATCGGGCCTGGTGAAATTCTGATCCGAGTGGAGACCTGCGGCATCTGTCACACGGATCTGAAGAAGATCGCCTACAACCTGCTGGAGCCGCCCCGGGTTTACGGCCATGAAACCGCGGGTGTAGTGGCGGCCGCGGGCTCCGACGTCAAACGTTTTCATCCCGGCGACCGGGTAGTCGTGTTTCATCACATTCCCTGCGGCGCATGTTTTTATTGCCGGCGGAAACTGTTCGCGCAATGCCCGGTGTACAAGAAGGTCGGCGTAACCGCGGGATTCGAACCGGCCGGAGGCGGGTTCGCGCAATATGTGCGCGTGATGGACTGGATCGTGGAGCGCGGCGTGGAAAGAATCCCGGACGGCGTGACTTTCGATCAGGCCTGTTTTGTCGAACCGGTGAATACCTGCCTCAAGGGCTTCAAGCAAATCGATCCTCAGCCCGAAGATGTGATCGCGGTGCTGGGACAGGGCCCCATCGGCCTGATCTTCACCATGATGGCGGTGCGAACCGGCGCGCGCGTGATCGTCACCGATACCATGATCAGCCGTCGCGGGCTGGCGCTGAGCTTCGGCGTGGAGGAGGCCTTCAACCCGCGCGACGAAGACCTGGATGTCCGGGTGAAGAACATGACCGGCGGCCGCGGCGCGGATCTGGTGATTGTCGCCGCTTCGGCGCCCGGGATCGTCCAGCAGGCCGTGGCTTGCTCCCGTCCGGGCGCGCGGATCCTTCTGTTCGCCCAGACTTCGCATCAGGAGCGCATTGAAGTATCGGGCGCCGATGTGTGCGTGGGCGAGCGCGCGATCTTCGGTTCTTATAGCGCTTCGGTGGACCTCCAGAAGGAGTCGGCGGACCTGGTTTTCAGCGGCGCTCTGGCAGTGCAGGAGTTGATTACCCACCGCGTCCCATTAAATGACATTCACCTCGGCATTGAGCGCGCCTTGCACCCGGATGAGGTATCGTTAAAGGTAGTAGTCCAGCCACAAAAATGAGTCCAGATACCCAGCGGATGAGTGCGGCCGTGCTGTATGGCAAGGAGCAGCTGCGCATCGAACGAGTGAAGGTTCCGACACTGGATCGCGGAGACGTGCTGGTGCGGGTGCGCGCGGCACTGACCTGCGGAACCGACGTCAAGGTGTTCCGTCGGGGCTATCATGCGAAGATGATCCGGCCACCGGCATTATTCGGTCATGAACTGGCGGGAGATGTGGCGGCGGTGGGAAGCGATGTCTCGGATTTCCATGTGGGACAGCGCGTGGTCGCCGCGAATTCGGCGCCCTGCGGCGTCTGTTACTACTGCGAGCGCGGCCAGGAAAACCTGTGCGAAGACCTGCTGTTCAACAATGGGGCGTACGCCGAGTACATCCGCATCCCGAATCGGATCGTCGCCAGGAACATGCACGAGATTCCGGCCCACGTCAGCTATCAGGACGCCGCGCTGGTGGAGCCCCTGGCGTGCGTGATGCGCGGCCTGGAGGAGAGCGGTGTCAAGCCCGGCGATACCGTGGCCGTCATCGGATTGGGTCCCATCGGCATGATGTTTGTGCGTCTGGCCAAGGCGGTTTACAACGCACGCGTCATCGCCATCGGACGCCGCCGCTCGCAGCTCGACCGCGCGGCCGGGATGGGCGCCGATGAGGTAGTCCTGAACGAGGAAGGCTCCGACGTGGTCACGCCGGTCCACAAACTGACTGGCGGGCGCGGCGCGGACATCGTCATCGAAGCGGTGGGGCTGCCGGAAGTCTGGCAGCTGGCCATCAAGCTGCTGCGCCGCGGAGGCGTGGTGAATTTCTTCGGCGGCTGCCCGGAAGGGACGGACGTCCCGGTGGACGCCGGCCTGCTGCATTACTCCGAGCTGACGCTCAAGGCCAGCTTCCATCACACGCCCGCGCTGATCCGCCAGGCTCTGGACATTATCAGCCGGGGACGCGTGACCGCGCGTGATTTCGTCAATCGCGTCGAGCCGCTTTCGAACCTGCTCGAAGTCATGCAGCACCTGATGAGCCATAACGGGCATCTGAAGACCGCCATCATCCCGTAGAGGAGGTTCCTCTACGTACCTCTACCCCATTCAATTCCTGGCTTCACCAGAAGCGATGGAGCGCACATGGCTGCCGGACCAGGCGCGGGACTACACCCGCTGGCTGGCGACGCACCACTATGAGAATTTTCATGTGGCGAGCCTGCTGCTCCCGAAGCGCCTGCACCAGGATTTTTACAACGTCTATTCGTTCTGCCGCTGGGCCGACGATCTGGGCGACGAGATCGGCGATACGGCCGAGAGCCTTCGGTTGCTGGCCTGGTGGCGCAGCGGATTGCAGGACATGTGCGCGGGCCACGCCCGGCATCCGGTCTTCGTAGCTCTGGCCGGCACTGTTCGCGAATTTTCCCTGCCGATTCAGCTTTTCGATGATCTGATCCGCGCTTTCGAGCAAGATCAGACCGTCACGCGCTATCAGAATTTCGAGGAGCTGTTCCGTTATTGCCGTTATTCCGCGAATCCGGTGGGACGGCTGGTGCTGGGTCTATGCGGATATCGCGACGCAGAGCGGCTGGCGCTCTCAGACGCCACCTGCACTGCCCTACAACTGGCTAACTTCTGGCAGGACGTCATTGTCGATCTCAAAAAGGATCGCGTGTATTTGCCGCTCGATGTTTTCGAAGCTCACGGATATCCGCTCGATGCGCTATTCGCGCGCCAGTTCGATCCACGCTTTCGCGCCGCTATGCAGGAAGCGGTCAACGTTACCCGCGAACTTTTTCTTCAAGGGCTTCCGCTGGCCGATTCGGTCGACCGGCGCCTGGCCATCGATCTGGAGCTGTTTAGTCGTGGCGGCCTGAAGGTTCTCGAGAAAATCGAGCGTCAGGGCTGCGACGTCCTGCGGTCTCGGCCGGCCATTTCCAAACTGGAGCGCGTGGGATTGCTGCTGGGCGCTCTCAAGCGGCGGACATTCTCGCGAGCCGCGGGCTCCCGGGCAGCTTAACAATGACGCTCGATGAATCCTACGCCTTCTGCGAGCGCGTGGCGCGCACCCAGGCAAAAAATTTCTACTACTCTTTCCTGTTGCTTTCCCGGCCGCGGCGCCAGGCCATGTGCGCGGTCTACGCCTTCATGCGCTACTGCGACGATCTGAGCGACGCGGAAGGCGTCAGCGACCGCGCCGGAGCCATTGCGCGATGGCGGCAGGATCTCGATTCCGCCCTGGCTGGCGGGACTCCCGGTAATCCCGTATGGCCCGCTTTCACCGATGCGGTCGCGCGCTATAGGATTCCGCACGAATACTTTCGTGACATGATTCGCGGCGTCAGCTCGGATCTCGATCCCCGCCAGGTCCAGACATTTCAGGAGCTGTACGATTACTGCTATCACGTCGCAAGCGTAGTGGGGCTGACCATCATTCACATTTTCGGCTTCGATGACCCCCGAGCGCTCCCCTTGGCCGAACGATGCGGCGTAGCGTTCCAGATCACCAATATCCTCCGGGACGTGCGGGAGGACGCCGAACACGGCCGCGTATATCTTCCCCAAGAAGACCTAGTTCGGTTTGGTGTAAAGACTGAGGATCTGTGCGGGGCCGCGCTCTCGCCCGCCCTGCGTGATCTTCTGGCATTCGAAGCAGATCGCGCTCGAGCGTACTACCAGGAAACTGAATCCTTAATAGATCTGGTCGATAGTCGAAGCCGCGCATCGCTCAAAGCCCTGATCGGGATTTACTCGCGTCTGCTGGAGCGCATCTCGAATTCCGGATACCAGGTGCTCGGCGAGCGGGTCCGCGTGCCGGCCTGGGAAAAAATCTGGATCCTCGCGCGCTGCGCGATCTAAAGTGTCCGCTGCGCTATTTAAATACCCACCGCACCCCGCCCTCCGGCCCCCACAGAGTTCCGCTGACGTACGTGTCGCTCTTGGGAGAAGTCTTGAAGTGCAGAAATTTCCCGCCCGCGAAGATTTCGACGCGGCCGATGCGGACCACCGCATCCCCTTCGGCATCCCCCAGCGCCGATTTGTGCGGCAACACCATTCCCGAAGCTCGCGCCTCCAGGCGGAAATGCTTCGATGCCACATATTCGACGCCCAACCCTACTGCCGGCAGCAGGACCCGCTGGCTGCCCGACAGCGGCTGGTCGGGCGCCGTAACCGTCGCCACCACCGTGGGCTTGATCTGGATGTAGTGAAACTCCCACAGCGTTTTGACCCGGAATTTGGCATCGGGCGGATTCGGATAAGTTAAATAGTTCCAAGATACCTTTAGATGTCTGAGGCTGTAATCCATCGCCAGAGGCTCGCCCTGCGCAATGGTTCCGCCGAACAGACCCAGGTCGGTAGGCGCCAGGGTGTTGCCCCGGTCATTGACGGCCAGATAGGAAATCTCCAGGCGCGTATTTCCCTTGGTGGGGAACGTGATCATCGCCCCATACGCGCGTGAGGGCTTTTGGGGAAGCGTCAGGTCGTGAGGAGGCGGCAGGACAGCCAGTGTTCCGGCATGCAGCGCGGGGCCTCCGCTTGGTACCCAATCGAACAGTCCAAGCGAGAACATGTTCTCGATATTCTCTGGCTCCAGCGCCTGAGGGCGCTGCGCCGGGGCCGGCTGCGCGGGGGCTGGCTGGGCTTGCGCCGGCTGCGCGGGGGCGCCTGGCGGCGTTGCAGGCGGCGACTGTTGGGCAGCCAATATCGAACACGTCATTACACACAACGACAGCGGGCAGATTCTGCCAATCAAATTCACGGTCTCCTCATTCCCCTCTGCGCGCGGCTTGTTTAAGAGCCAATCTACAGTGTAGAGGATAGGCTGCCATGGAACCGAAATTCAACAGGCCGAGGTTCAATATTTGCGACCCCGTCGCGGCCTCTCGGCTTACACTATTCGTGTGATACCCCTGTCCCTGGTACGCTTCGGCGTCCGCTGCCTGATCTTAGCCTTGTATCGCGTCCGAGTCCTGGGCGCCGGGCATGTTCCGGCGCAGGGGGGCGCCCTGCTGGTATCCAATCATGTTTCCCTGATGGACGGATTTCTGGTCGGATGGGCCGCGCGCCATCGGCATGTGCGGTTTATGATCTGGCGGCCTTACTACGACCACTGGGCCTTGCGCGGGGTGCTGCGCGCGCTCCGGACCATCCCGGTGAACCTCGGCGGGCCGCGCGCCATGACCGCCGCGATTCAATCCGCCCGGCGGGAGCTGGAGGCCGGGCATGTGGTGTGCATCTTCGCCGAAGGATCGGTCACCCGCACCGGCAATCTGCTGCCCTTCAAGCGCGGGATGGAGAAAATCGCCGAGGGTCTGGACGTTCCCGTGATTCCGGTTCATCTGGACCGCGTGTGGCACAGTATTTTCAGCTTCGCGGGCGGGCACTTTTTCGGAAAAACACCGCGCCGTTGGCCTTACTCTGTCACCGTGTCTATCGGTGCGCCTTTGCCCCGGCCCGCCACCGCCGGAGCGGCCCGCCAGGCCGTGCAGGAGTTGGGAAGCGAGGCTGCGCAGCTCGCTAAAGAACCGGGGGCGACGCTGCCTGCCCGCTTCGTGCGTCTGGCCCGACGCCACTGGGGCAAATTGGCCATGGCGGATTCCACCGGGCGCGAGTTGACCTACGGCCGCGCCCTCACGGCAGCTTTGCTTCTGTCCGGCGAAATTCATCGCCGGACAGGTTCCAACAAGATGATCGGCTTACTGCTGCCCGCCACCGTGGGCGGAGCGTTGGCGAACCTGGGTGTCTCGCTAGCCGGCAAGGTGCCCGTGAACTTCAACTTCACCGGCGGCCAGGAATCGATGGCCTACACCGCGGCCCAGTGCGAGATACGCACCGTCATTACCTCCAAGGTGTTTCTGGCGAAAGCCAAACTCGAAGCTCCCGCGGGCGCGGTCTATCTCGAAGATATTATGGCGGGACTCACCAAAGCCCAAAAGCTGTTGGCGCTGGTGAAAGCGCGATTGGCGCCGGCATCCTGGCTGACGCCCAAGGGCGATCCCGACGGTCTGGCGACGGTGATCTTTTCAAGCGGCAGCACCGGTGTTCCGAAGGGCATCATGCTCTCGCACTTCAACCTGGCGACCAACGTAGACGCGGTGCTGCAGATTTTCTCTCTGGATGAACGCGACCGCATTATCGGGGTTCTTCCGCTGTTTCATTCTTTCGGATTCATGGCTACCATCTGGCTGCCGCTGTTCACGGGAGGAGCGGTGGTCTATCATCCCAATCCCACCGACGCTAAAGTCATCGGCGAGCTGATCCACAAGTACAAAGGCACATTCCTGCTGTCTACGCCCACTTTTTGCGGGACGTATATGCGCAAGTGCACCCGGGAACAGTTCGCGTCGTTGCGGTTCGTGGTGGTCGGCGCGGAAAAGCTTCGCGAACCGCTGCGCCAGGAATTCGAGGAGACCTTCGGCATCGATCTGCTCGAAGGCTACGGCATGACCGAAATGTCTCCGGTGGTGGCCGTGAACACGCCGGGCTTTCGCGAGGGCAAAGAGATTCAAGTCGGAACCAAGCATGGAACCGTGGGGCTGCCGATCCCGGGGGTGGCGGTGCGAATCGTGGACCCCGAAACCATGCAGCCGCTGCTGCCCGGCCAGGATGGCATGCTGCTGGTGAAGGGCCCCAACCGCATGCTGGGCTATCTGAACCAGCCCGAGCGGACGGCGCAAGTCCTTCACGACGGTTGGTACATAACCGGCGACATCGCCAAGATCGACGAAGACGGGTTCCTGTCGATCACCGACCGGCTTTCGCGCTTCAGCAAAGTCGGCGGCGAGATGGTTCCGCACCTGTTGGTGGAGGAGTTGATCCGCAAGGCCTGTGGCGACTCTCCCTGCGCCGTAACCGGCCTCCCGGACGAACGCAAGGGCGAGCGGCTCGCCGTGCTCTATACCGATCCGGATATCACGCCCGAGGAGTTGTGGCGCCGCTTGTCGGAAACCGACCTTCCCAAGCTGTGGCTGCCTAAACTGGAAAACATCCATCAGGTGGATGAGCTGCCTGTGCTGGGCACCGGCAAGCTCGATCTGCGGGGCGTGAGAGCGCGGGCGCTGGAGCTGGCAAGCGCGCCTACCGAGCCGCGCGTGAAATAGCAGGATTTTGTTGGAGGCGCGGGGGGGGAATCGAGCCCCGAATAAGGGTTTTGCAGACCTACACCGTGCGCCAGTAGCTATAACAGAATCAGCTTCGAACATCAGCTGCCTACATTTCCGTCCGGTTTCCGTCCGGTTGGGCAGTCTGAACCTCGCAGGAGGCACAGCGTGAGCTCTCCTACGTCGACTCAATCGACACAGCGGCAGACCCGCGATGATGCCGGGAAAGCATACTGGTGGCGCGTCCCCGATGACCAGGAACTCTTGATGAGCCTGCGACCCGCCGAATTGAAGAGCTATCTTGTGGTGATCGGCGATCCAACGGGACAGGAACGTCGGGGAGCTTAGCATTCGCCAAATCGCCGAGCGCGCGAAGGTTGGGAAGCGACACGCTAAGGATGCAATCCGTTCCATCGTTTCGCGCGGCCTTCTGAACTGCGCAACTCGCCCGGGCGCGACGTCAGCATACTCTCTGCCGTTCAGCTGGAAGGGCGATAACTGTCCACCGGTAGGGGGACAGTTAGCAGATGGGAAGCACGTAGACCCTATCCCTGTAGGGGGACAGTCGGACCAAGACCTCCGGTGTCCAGGGGACAGCCCCTTCGCCCCAAAGGAGGACAGAACTGTCCACCTGTAGGGGGTACAACACTTAGAGTATTCAGAGTCTTCGAAACAGGTTCAATGTTCCAGCGCGGATCAACATCATCAACACGCGTCTGAGGTAGCGCGCCGAACTGACGATAATGCTGCCGCCGTCTACCAAGAGCAAGTGTTCGAGCTGCTCCGACGACGATCAGACACTCCCCGGGCGCTCTCCGCCAACGACCGGACACTTTGCGGTGAATGGTACGCCAAGGCATTTCCGTGATCGCCGTCGGGAGAGCGATCACGCTCGGTTGCTTGCGGAAGCGCCTTTCCGAGGCCAACAACGGTATGGGTCAGATCAAGATCAGCAATTTGCGATATTTTCCGGAGTGCTTGCCGATCCAAGCGACTATCCAGCCGGAAAAACCACCGAGACCCGATGTACGCGCGGTGCAGACTCCGAACGCAGGCCCGCGAACGCTCGAAGTCCGGGTAGGCCACGGAAGCCGGTCGATGTCATGACATACTCTGGCCTGGCTCGCCGGTGAGAGATGGCAACAGTTCGCGCGCAGCACAGGATTGGGCTAGGGTAGACGATGTTCAGCAGTGTCGAGCGCCCTCATGGAAGGGATATCACTAGGTGAGACTAGCGGGGCGTTTAATTCGGACGGTTACAGTCATCAGTTCGAACGACCGAACACTCTGTGCAATCGCGATCAGCAGGAAGCGGATTGCAGAACAACGAGCAGACTCCCTCCGAAAGCACCTTACCTAAGCCGTTCTTGAATTTCCTATCGATAGGGAGTAGACTTGGCGAGTTCCATCCCCATTACCGGTGCAAAATCGATTCCAACACATCGGCGAGATGTTGCGGGTACGTCAGATTGCTCTTGGCCTGGCCGCGGCTGGTTTAGCCGGCGTCCTCCTCCCCACAAATTTGCTCAATGCCCAGACCGATACCGCTCGTGGCGAACTGCGCGGAACCGTTACGGATCCAAGCGGAGCGGTTGTTCCCCTAGCCCGGCTCACTCTGAAGAGCGGCGACACGGGATTTCTCAGGCAGAACACCACCGGCGACAGCGGCGACTACACCTTCCTGGCGGTGCCACCGGGCGACTACGACGTCCAAATCGAGAAGGATCTCTTTCAGCCTGAACTACTGCACGGCGTCCACATCAGCGTGGGGCAAGTCACCACGCTCGACGCACAACTGAAGCTCGGAACGGTGAAAGAGACCCTGGTCATCAATGGTGCTGCCGCTCTGCTCGAAATCGAGCGATCTCAACAGGCCAATATCGTGGCCCAGGAGTCAATCGCAAAACTCCCGATTGACCGGCGCGACTATCTGACCTTCGCGCTGCTATCGCCGGGTGTCGTCGATTCCACTGGCCAAGCTAACGATACCGACCTTCGCCTTAAACAGGTTCCCACCAGCGGTATCTCTTTCTTCGGATCGAACGGCCGAGGGAACTCGGTGACCATCGATGGGGGCGAAGCCAACGACGGTGGCGGCGGCGTGCGGTCCACATTGTCACAGGAAGCCATTGAGGAGTTCCAGATCAATCGCAGCAACTACTCGGCTGAACAAGGCGGGGCCAGCGGAGGGACCATCAATATCGTGTCGAGAGCCGGGTCTAATGACCTGCGGGGATCACTGTTCGGATTCTTCCGCCACGATGCTCTCGACGCCGGCAACCCATTTGCACGAGTTCTGGAAGGCACCCAGCTGGTCCGCACCAAACCGCCATCGAAACGGCAGCAATTTGGAGGAAGCATCGGCGGGCCGATACGTAAAGACCGGACATTCGTGTTCGCCGCCTTCGAAGGTTTGGTGCGTCGGGAATCCTCGGTGGTCTCGATTCTGACCGACACGTCGATCTTCGATCCGACACCCGCTCAGAACGCCGTTCTGAACACTCTGCCGGCGGCGGAGGCAGCGTCTCTGCGGAGTGCGCTCACCGCCTCCCCAGAAACGCGGGCACTGTTCGAAAAAAACTCGGGCGTGTTTCCATTCAGCTCCGACGTGTGGCGTTCCTCCGTGAGACTGGATCATCGGCTGACCGAGCGCGACCAGCTTTTCTTCCGTGGAAGCTTTTCGAAACTGAACGAGACGAATGCAAATCTGGAAGCGCTCATCGGCGCTTCACGCGGCCTGGAAACGCAGCAACTGGATCCCACCTTGGCCGTCGGCTGGACCCGCGTCGGCAGCCCCAGGTTCGTGAATGAAGCGCACATCCAGTGGGGCTACCGGCGTTTCTATGTCGATTCGGTTGACAAATTTGGACCGGAGCTGCGCATTTCCGGATACGGTGTCTTCAATGAGGATTACCTGCTCCCCAGCCGCAACATTGAACGGCGCGCGGAGATCCGCGATGACTTGACTTGGATTCGCGGATCGCACACCGTCAAATTTGGGGTCCAATCCCTCATTCGAGGGACCCATAGCGAGTCTCACATTTTCTTTTCCGGTAGGTTTACGTTCGGCGACCTGCCCGGCTTTCTGCTTGACCCCAACCTTCCGGCGACATTCACCATCAATGCTCTGCAAGCTTTTAATCTCGGACTGGCGCAGACGTATATACAAGGTGCAGGCAACCCGACGGTCGCGTCAACGAATCCTTATTATGGCTTCTATATTCAAGATGGATGGAAGATCCGGCCCGGCCTGCGGCTGGATTTCGGCCTGCGCTACGAACTGGATACGCGCCAGCCGCCGTTGCCGACTGCTAAGAAGAACTTCGCTCCCCGGTTCGCGCTGGCGTGGAATCCCCAGAGAAGTCAGAAAACAGTGGTGCGCGCCGGGTACGGAATCTACTACTCGCCGATCTACTATCAGATCGACTGGTCTGTCAACGCGCTCAATCAGATCAACGGATTTCGGCAGATCGGCCAGGCATTTACCTCCATTCTCACGCCTGGAGCCGCATCGGCAGCGAATATCTTCACTACGCTTCGCCAAGAGGGAGTGATTGGAATTCCCACTCCGACGCGCAGCATCACGCCCGCGGATGTGGCACCCTTCGGAATCACCTTTCCTCAGACCGGCCCGCTCCCTCCGTTTGCGATTCTCTTTCAGAATTCGCCGGACTTCACCAATCCATATTCGCAGCAGGGCAGTATCTCGATCGAACACCAGTTCGCGCAGGACCTTGCAATTTCGGCCGGTTATACCTGGGTTCGGACGCTGAAATTGACGCGCGCGCGCGATGCGAATCTATTGCCGGCGCCCGTGGATCCTCAACTCGGGATCCCGGTGTGGTCCGATCCAAAATACTTCGTGAATCCGCTGGTGGCGCAGCTTAACGTATTCGAATCCACCGCCAACGCTTACTACAACGCGTTCATGGTCCAGCTGACCAAGCGTTTTAGCCGGAAGTTTAGTTTTAACGCGAATTACACGCTCAGCAAGGCAACTGACGATGTGACGGATTTCAATTCGGATTTCGAAGCCGCGGACCAAACCAACCTCCGCGCGGAACGGGCCCGGTCATCCTTCGACCAGCGCCACAAATTCGTGGCCTACGCAGTTTGGTCGGCACCCGGCAAATTGGAGCTTTCTCCGATTGTCCGGGCGAATAGCGGCAGACCCTTCAATCTGCTGGTCGGGGCCGATCTCAACCAGGACCGTCACGATACCACCGATCGCCCCCCGGGAGCTGGCCGCAACACTGGCGTCGGACCCGCCTTCGCGGCGGTGGATCTTCGGATCAGCCGGGAATTTAACTTGGGCGAGCATCGGCGTCTGCAATTGACGGCCGAGGCATTCAATTTACTGAACCACCTCAACATGGCTAGTGTGAACAACGTGGTTGGCCTCATGGCGGGGCCCTTCGACGTCACCGGACGGAATGACCGCCTGCCAACCCAACCGCTCGGGTTCACTTCGGCCTACGATCCGCGGCGTATTCAGCTCGGAGCACGGTTTAGTTTCTGACCATCCCCCAGCCCGGGGGCGCCGGTCTGCGGCCCCGTTGTGAAGCAGTCTGATTGGTGGTTTAATCTAGTAATCTTTTCAGTCTAATTTATGATCGGCCAAACGGTCGGGAATTACGAAGTTCTCGTTAAGCTTGGCGAAGGCGGCATGGGTACGGTGTACAAAGCCCGTGACAAACGCCTTAAGCGGCTGGTCGCCCTAAAGTTCCTGTCCCGCCGCGAAGTCGATTCGACCAGCAAAGCCCGATTTCTGCGCGAAGCGCAGGCCGCGTCGGCATTAAGCCACCCTAACATCATCACTATTTATGACATCGGCGATCAGGATGGCACGAATTACATCGTAATGGAGTATATCGATGGGAAGGCCCTTAACGACGTCATCCCCTCGAATGGGCTGCATGTCGGCAAGGCGCTGGACTACCTGATTCAACTCGGCGAGGCTTTGGCCGCCGCCCACTCCGCGGGTATTGTCCACCGCGACTTGAAGCCCGGGAATGTGATTGTGGACCGGAACGATCGGCTCAAGGTTCTGGATTTTGGTCTAGCCAAATTTAAGATCACCCCGGATTCCGCTCACGATGAAAGCGATACGCAGACGGCTTTATTGACCCAAGCGGGTACCTTTGTTGGAACGATCGCGTACGTTTCGCCGGAACAATCCATGGGAGCGGAGGTGGATCCCCGCTCCGATATTTTTTCATTTGGTGTAGTAACCCAGGAGTTGCTTACCGGGAAGCGTCCATTCTACGGCGCGAGCCAATGGGCGCTGTTACACGAGATCGGCCATGGCAAGCCCCGGCCGTTACGGGCCACACACCCCCATCTTCCGGGAGCACTGGAGGCACTGGTTGAGCGGATGCTTGCGAAGCGGCCCGAGGATCGCGTTTCTAATCTGCGAGAGGTTCTGCTGCACCTGCACAACATACGGCTCGGATTAGCTATCCCGACGGAAACAGCGACGACCACGATTTTCGAAGAGAAACAGATTAACCCCGCAATAGCAAGCCCGCAGCATTCATCTTCCGCGGTTAACGAAAAGGCCTCCATCGGCGTCCTGATGTTCCGGAGTTTGTCTCCGGACCCTCAAGATCGCTATCTGGCGGAGGGTATTGCGTCGGAAATCGTCCAGGCTCTCTCGGGCATTCCGGCCGTCCGCGTTGTATCCCAACTGGCTTCGTTCCGCTTCAAGGATGAAATAACGGATCTCGCGCAGGTGGCGCAATCGCTAAATATTCGCTACGTGTTAACCGGCAGCGTTCGACGCGCCGGCCAAAAGATCCGCGTGATGGCCGAACTCGATGATGCGGTCGCGGGAACCCAGCTGTGGTCACACACTTACGATCGGGGCATGGACGATGCATTCGCCGTCCAAGAGGAAATCGCTAAGGCCATTGTACGCGCAACCGCTGGACAACTGATTCGCGCGCGCGCCGAGTTGGCCAGCCAACTGTCCGCCGAAAATCTAGATGCTCCCGGTCTGGTCCGCAAAGCCTACCATTTCACCAATCAGGCCTATCATGGCGGAGCCATGGATGAGGCTGTGAATCTTCTTCGGAAGGCCACGCAGATCGATCCCGGCTATGCGGCCGCGCACGCATATCTGGGATCATTTATCGCCCAGCGCGTGGTGGCGAACTCTTCCTCCAATGAGGTTGAGGACCGTGCTGAGGCGCTGGCCGCGGCTGAGCGCGCGCTTTTGCTGGCTCCGGGCGATGCTGAAGTGCTCGAAAACTCGGGCCTTGCGCTGCTTCACTGCGGGAGATTTCAGAAGGCCGTCACGTCTCTGCGGCGGGCGGTGGAAATTGCTCCTTTCAATCTGGTTGCCTGGGGCTATCTGGGACTCGCGCTTGGCTGGGGCGGTGAGGCGAACCAGGTTGCGGAAGCGCACACGATTCTCAATCGACTGATCGCGGATGCCCCAGACCACCCATCCATGCCTTATTGGCTGTGCTTCCAGGCCGGCACTTTCTGTCGTGAAGGAAAACATCAGGAGTCCGCCGACAGCGCGCGCCGCAGCATGACTCTCCAGCCGCGCTTCGCGCCCAGCCTGATCGTCTACGCGAACGCGATGGGCCACCTGGGCCGTTTTCAGGAGGCCGGCGAGATGATCGTCCAACTCATCGAAATTAACCCGCGCGGCACGCAGGAGTCTTACATGTCTGCGTTGCTCGCCACCACCGGCTCGCGCGAGCGCGCCGAGCATCACATCAACGGTCTTATAGCAGCAGGCATTTTTAAAGGAGATCTTCCATGGCCAGTCCCCGTGTTTCCAGACCCAGCTTCAAAACGTCCGACTTCCGCGTAGTTGCTTCCGGCCTGAACAGCCCGGAAGGGCCGTGTTACCGGCCTGCCGACGGCACCGTTCTGGTGTGCGAAATCGGCGCGGGGCAACTGACGCGTGTGCACCCTGCTACGGGTGCGAAGGAGGTGGTAGCCAAGTTGGGAGGCGGTCCCAACGGCTGCGCGGTCGGCCCCGACGGCGCCGTTTACGTTTGTAATGACGGCGGATTTTTCTTTATGGATGTTCCGCAAAAGGATGGAGGCACTCTGCACGGCGCCGTGTCGCAGCCGCTTGACTACGTCGGCGGCAGCATCCAACGGGTGACTCCGGATGGAACGTTCAAGACCTTATATAACCAGTTTTCGGCGATCAATCCGGTCACGAAACAACCCCAAGCTTGTCCCTTGCGAAGCCCCGACGATCTGGTCTTCGATTCCTCCGGCGGCTTTTGGTTCACGGACTGGGGCAAGGACCGGTGGCGCGACCGCGACATCACCGGAGTTTACTACGCCCAGCCCGATGGCTCCTCGATTCAGGAGATGATTTTCCCGCTTCGTTCGCCCAACGGCATCCTGCTCTCGCCGGACGAAAAGCGACTGTACGTAGCTCTGACGTGGGACCGTAAGATTCTCTATTGGGAGTTGGACGGGCCCGGAAAGATCAAGCCCAATCCGAATACGGTGGACCATTCCTACTTATTGACCGCTCAAATCCCCTACCAGGCTGGTCTGGATTCGATGAGTATGGACGAACTCGGCAATCTTTATGCGATCAGCATTGTGCCGCAGGGCTGGGACGCCAATACCCGGGGCGGCATCACTGTGGTGTCCCCGAGCGGAGAAATTCTCGAATGGATTGGGATTGACTTGGAGCAACCAGATCCTCTTCCTTCCAATATTTGTTTCGGCGGTCCAGACCGGCGTACCGCCTTTGTCACCATGGGCGGGACCGGCCGCCTAATTTCCTGCCAAATGGCTGTTCCCGGTAAGAAGCCGGCCTTCGAATAAAGAATGGCGCTGGTCAGATGGTTCCTAGACCGGGTCCGCAGCTTGCGGGCTCGTGTGGCGGGATACTGGAAGGCCTCTACAGATTGGATTCGCGGCGGGGACCTCCGGGCGCTACCACGCCGCGTTCTGGATTGGGCAGTGGAGGCTGCGCGATTCTGCTTCATCCAACTTTGGGACCTGTTGGCCTGGCTAGGGAACCTTCGCCTCGTCGCGGTAGCCAAGTTCCTGGCGATTGTCTCCGCTATGGCGACCGTACTCATCATAGCCGGGCTGTTGTTCGCGACATATTACCCGAACACGCAGATCCCCGCCCACGATCCGGTGGACCGCATCGTCTATCTGGACCAGGGTTGGGGACCCACGGCCTCCTCCCACGATCGGCAAGCCTTTTACTACACCCCGCAAGGAACCACTTTGCACGATCTCCGCTATTCCTGGTTGGCGAACCTGGAGATGGCCTGGAGCAACGAGCGATTTGCCAGTCCGGAGAACATGCGCTCGCTGGGATTTATCGTCGATTATACGGCGACACCCGAAAATCCAGGCGGTCTTCCACTGGGGTTCGCAAGGCGCTTCGACACACGGGTCGGGGAGTATGTCCTCGACCTCAGCTGTGCGACATGCCATTCCGGCGAATTGGATCTGAACACGAGGACTAGCGGCCGCGTCGGGATTCGAATCGATGGGGGGCCGGCCATGCACGCGTTCACCGCCATGAAGGTAGGTCACTTCGGGCCGAACCTGCTGGCTGCCATGGCCTCCACTTTCCTGAACCCGGCCAAGTTCAATCGCTTCGCACGCAACGTTCTGGGTGAGCAGAAATCCGGCAAGTGGGCCCTGTACTGGAACTTTCAGAAGGTATTTTGGGCACTGTTGATGGACGGGTGGACAGAGACTACGAAGCACTTATATCCGGTCGAGGAGGGGTTTGGGCGCATTGATGCCATCGGCCGCATTGCGAACCGAGTATTCGGAGAGGATCTCGATCCTGCCAATTATCGCCCCGGAGTCGCGCCTGTCAGCTACCCTGCCGTGTGGGACATCTGGAAGTTTGATTGGGTCCAGTACACGGCCAGCGTCGCACAGCCGCTGGCTCGGAACATGGGTGAATCGCTGGGCGTAGGCGCGGACTTGGGGCTGGCGGATGACTATGGCCGGGCCTTGCCGCTCGAGCAGCGGTTCAGCAGCTCGTCCAATGTGGACAACCTGGTGCAGATCGAGGAGGTCCTGCACAAACTGAAGGCGCCGAAGTGGCCCGATCAGATCCTGGATCCGATCGACATGAAGAAGGCCGCCGCAGGCAAACAACTGTTCGGAATATACTGTGCCCATTGCCATCAACCCTGCAGGATGACTGACGAAGACCGCGCGGTCCTGGTCCCGGACAAAAAGCCGGATGAACCTCACTGGCACGTGAATTACCTCCCGGTGGAGGATATCGGAACCGACCCCGCCGCGGCACTCCAGTTTGTGAACAATCGCGTGGATTTGTCTAAGTCGGGATTGACCGCGGATGAAATTCGGCCCGAGCTACAGAAGATGTACCAAGAACAACAGGATCGTGACAACGCCTATCGCCAGAGTCACAACCTTCCGCTTGTAGACTACAAGTGCCAGATCGCACAGGAGCTGGATACGATCGACACCAAGTCAGTCTCCATCGGCGCCGGACTCAACTACATCGAGATTCTCCTGCGCAAGAAGTATTTTAACGAGCGCGGGTTTTCTGCCCCGATGATTCAACGGTACAACGGCTACGGCGCTATCGATCTGCCGCAGGTGAAGCTGGTATACAAGGCCCGTCCCCTCGCCGGTGTTTGGGCGACGGCGCCGTACCTGCATAACGGGTCTGTGCCGACCTTGTACGAAATGCTTATCCCCGCGGATCAGCGCCGCAAGAAGTTTTTCGTCGGCCGTAAGGAATTCGATCCGGTTCGTGTGGGCCTCTATGCCGAGCCACTGACGAAGAATGGCTTCTGGTTCGACACGTCGATACCAGGCAACCTGAATATCGGGCACGAATTCCGCGCCGGGTATCGGGAATACCACCCGGGCGATCCTCCTTCGCACGGCGTCATCGGCCCGGAACTGACAGAAGACGAACGCTGGGCGATCATCGAATACCTGAAAATTCATACGGACGATGATGCGCCGGCTTGCCAAGTCAGCTACTGGGCGCCGCCGTCTTCCCCGGCTTGTGAACTGCCGAAATCGGGAGTGAAAAAGGCAGGCGCTAAATGAAAAGAGCCCTCAAAATCATGGGTATCGTTGTCGCGGTGGTGGCTTTCTGGGCGCTGTATCGGGCCTATGCCTTGCCACCGATCGGACCCATGGGTGAAGTAATCGATCCAGAAGAAGAGGTATTGACGTCCTTAATCATCGCGAACGGTGTGAGCATCGTGAATTCGAACCGCACCGGCGGCGAGTACCGGCGGGACGGACATCCCAAGAGCCAAGGGTGTGCGCTCGCGACGTTTCGAGTGAATTCCTTGGACTGGCCTTATCGGCAAGGCGTGTTCGCGGAAGCGAAGTCCTACAAAGCCTGGATACGTTTCTCCAACGGTAATCCAACCGTTCAATCCGACTGGTTACCGGATGCGCGAGGGATGGCGATCAAGGTTCTGGGTGTCCTGGGCGAGAAGCTCCTGGACGGCGAGGAAAATGCCCATACACAGGACTTCGTGATGATGAACAGCGATGTATTCTTAATCGACAACGTTCGAGACTACGCGGCCTTTACAAGTCTTCAGGTTCAGGGCTACCAACAGCACAGCCAGTTGACGCAATTCCGGTATTTTTTCCAAGATGCAGCCGGAAGCGTGTGGAACCCTCTGGCATGGCGGCTGCGTGAGCTGCGCGAGACGTTCGGGATCCTGAAGTGGCCGCCCAAGAACCTGCTGGCGACTCAGTATTACAGCATTGCGCCTTATACCCTGGGCGTTCAAAACTACGTCAAATATAGCGCCCGGCCGGTGGCCTGCAGTCCGCAGGAACCGGTTCCCGGCTCTTGGGAATGGTCCCTCAGCAGCGAGGTGCTCTATGAGGACATGGTGCGCCAGATCAACTCAGGAAGGAAGTTCTGTTTCGATCTCATGATCCAGCCACAGATCCAGCAGAAGAACATGCCGGTGGAAGACGCGACCATTGAGTGGAAGGAGAGCGATTCGCCGTTCCTGCCGGTGGCCCGGATCGAGATACCAAAGCAAAATATCCGTGAGGTGGAGAATAGCAATTTCTGTGAGAACTTGTCCTTTTCTCCGTGGCACGCTTTGCCGCAGCACCGGCCTGTCGGAGGGCTCAATCGCATCCGAAAGGCGGTGTATCAGGGAATCTCGCAGTACCGCCACTGTAAAAACGGGGTCGCGACGGGCGAACCCCTGGATGATGGATCCCCGGTATTAGAAAGCAGCGTGTGCAATGCGAACCAGCCGTTTCCAGGATCAGCGAAAAACTGAATCCGGCGCGGCCTGACCAAGTCTATGCCCACCAATGATGCGACCGCCGCTAAGAAGACCGTGCCGACCATCGCGGTGATTGCAGTCCACGGCGTCGGAAATCAGGCGCAGTTTGAAACCGCGCGCGAGATCGGGGATTTACTCCAGGAGCTGAATGTAATCGAAGCCGGGGTGAAGCGTCCCGCCTACTATCCTTTCCGCGAGCAGCAGCTCCGCATTACCGTGCGACCCACTATCGTGCGCGATCGCGACCAGAATGGCGCCCACAAATCCGGCGCCCGCGGACCTTTCGCGGCATACGTCGATCAGATGGTCGCGAAAAAAGGAGAGCGTGCTGAGCCCGATTCTTTGTCCTTTGAGTTCATGCGCGAACAGCTCCGTTATTATCATGGCGAACGACCCGAGGATACCTACGAGACCATCCGGCTGGAAGGCCGCAGGTCGGCGCAGGACAATGTGGGAGATCGGGATGTCCACGTGTATGAGCTGCATTGGACGGATCTGAGCCGGATCAAGAACCGCTTATGGAGCATCTTCGGTGAAATGTACCAATTGATGTTTCACTTCTCGACGCTGGGTAGCCAGACGGTGGCTGCCGCCGCTTCGATGCACCCGAACTCGGCCGCATGGCAACATCTGCGGAGATGGCAGGACTGGGCCGGCCTGATGTTGTCCAATGTTATTCCCTCTCTCAATCTACTGATGTTTGCCGTGGTAGCGGTCCTGTTGGGTTTGGGAGGTTTCAACCTGCTCGGGGTTCGATACTCCGCCGCGGTAACCGGCGGGGTCCTCGCAGGGGTGGGTGTGGTGTTGTGGGGGTGGACGCTGTGGAAGAGGAAGCGACAGCCGTTCCTGCTCTGGGTGGCGCCGGTGATTGCCTGGATCTTCGCGGTCGGTCTGGTGACCCTGCTTGCGTGGAATTGGGATCCGCAGCAGAGCATCACTGCTTTGAGAGGGGTCGAAAGTCTGGTTGCGCTGGGCGCGGCGGGCGCCCTGGTCTACATCGTAGCCAGCCAGTATGACCGGCGTAGGCCGGGAGTTCTCAAGCTGGTCGGGTGGCTCTCAATGCTGTTCGCCATCGGGCCGGTGACGCTCTATTTCACGCCCTCCGGGGGCGATCCGATAGCCGGATTCTGGCTGCGCGAATTTGAAGTCGTCTTCGGAGCATTGTTTCTCTCCTGGTGCGGTTTCTATGCCTGCGGCGCGACGGCCTTCATTTTCGGAATTCCGGCGGTGCGGCAATTAGAGCGTGGAGCCGCGCGGGATTTGGCAGAACGCAGCCGCTGGACGGGCCGGATCATGCTCGCGCTGCCTGCATCCGTTTTGCTCCCCGTCACGGCGCTGTTGTGGGCGCTGATCGCACGCGGAGCGAAAGCTATCGCCGGGGATATATCCTATTCCCCGGCCTTGTCCCTTTTGCATGATCGGAGCATCCATAAGCTTAAAGACTTGTCGGATCTCCTCGTAGGCGGACCCGTCGAACGGACCGTGCCCGTGATCCTGGTCACGCTTCTGATTGCATTCATCCCGGGCATCTGGGGACTTGCGCCTTCGGCCTATCGGGAGCTCTTCCCGCCCAAGGTCGCAGCGGATCCCACCGGCGAGAACTCTGCGCGCCTGGGTCAGTGGCTGACCCAGGCATTTGGCGGACTGAAACTATCGGGCGTTCTAATCTACGCGTGCATGACCCTGGCCGTACCCGGCCTGGTTATCGCCTCTCTGATTTGGGGAGATTTTGGCGCCAAGGCTTTCTGGAGCGCGGGACTGCTGAGCGGAGCCGTAGCCGTTATTGTGATCGCTGCGCCGCGCGAGTTTGAACAAATTGCGCTGGGATTCAGGACAATACTGGATGTCGCCCTGGATGTAGACACATGGCTGCGAGAGTTCCCCAGGGAGGCCAGCCCCAAAGCTCGCATCTGCGGCCGCTACACGTCGCTGCTGCGCTACATCTGCAACTGGAAACATCCGGAAACCGGAGCTCGCTATGATTCGATTGTGATCATCGCGCATAGCCAAGGTACTGTGATTTCCACGGACCTTTTACGATTTTTGCAATGGGAAAGCTGCGGAGATATGCGCGGCTACGATCCGGAACTGGTGCGGATGAGTACTCCGACAGCCGATCTCCCCGACCGGATCCCGACCGCCCTGTTTACGCTGGGCTGTCCCCTTCGCCAACTCTATGCTCTGCGATTCCCCTATCTTTATGGGTGGGTGTGCGGCTCGGCGGGAGCGGATGGAATAGGACCGGATCCGGCCGAACTAGGCGTCGATCTTTGGCTAAACGGCTACCGTAGCGGAGATTACATCGGCCGCTACCTCTGGAAGAGCGACACCGATCCGCTGCTGTATCAGCCCGGGGAGGCCAAGTTCACGGCCGGCCCCGGCGCGAGATCGGAATTCTGCCTAGGGCAAGGCGCGCACACTCATTACTGGGACGAAACGGCTCCAGCGACAGCCACGGCGTTAGACGAGCTAGTGCGGCGTTGGTTGGGGCGAAGTGCTAACGCAGCGCCCGCCGGGGCTTCATCTCCCGCTCTTTAAAGAGCCTAGCTGTCTCACGATTCTCAGCGAGTTCCCTTCACCGCACTTCCCGCACGTGGACGGGACATTGTAGAGCTGGCTGTCATCTAACCGTTCGGTTGCTTCACAAGTGGCTGACGAGGTGCAGCTTGGGAAACTGAGATTGGATTGAATATAGAGAATTTAGCGTCTACGACGTAGATTCGAAGCGATGGCAAGCAACGCAGTTTAAGCAGGTGGCTTCACGGCCTTCTTAATGGAGCCATTTTGGAGCCAGGTGGCCCTGGGGAAACCCCATCACCCGCGGCGGTCCAAATCTCCCGTTGATTGTTTTCGACACGAGTCTTCGCCTCTTGGTAATCAACACCCCAATGGCGGTGGCGACCCTAGCGAGTATTCCTGGCCATGGCGATCTGCGCAGCGTTATGAAATATATCCACGTCCGGCAGGAGCGCAGGACCACGTAATGGACGAGCTTTCGGCCCAGAACATATTGGCTCAAGAACGTTCGTCCCGTTTCCGTCCGGTTGAAGCCGGTGAAAACGGGGATTTCGCGGGATCAGACGGGATAGGAACGTGTAAATGATGGGAAAATCAACTAACTTGTTGGAGGCGCGGGGGGGAATCGAACCCCCGAATAAAGGTTTTGCAGACCTCTGCCTTACCACTTGGCTACCGCGCCTTTATGCCGTATTTATTGGCTTAAACCACTACTACTTAAGAGCTTACCAGATTCACGAACATCCGCAAACATCTTCCGAGATAGGGCCAAAAAAACTTCCATCGAGTAGAATAAGGGCTACATGAAACTGATCCACGCACGACTTGTGAAATCGTCCCGGCGGCCGGCGAGCTGGCTGTTGTGCGGCGTCGCCGCTATCCTCCTTGCCGCTGGCTCGACTCTGGCTATAAGGGCCGCTCCGGCGATTCCGGATCCCTGCAAGCTGGTCACTGCGGCGGAGCTTCAGCAGATCGCTGGTCCCCTCAAGGGAGCGCCTAAGCCGGGCGCATCCGGTGAGGTCGCCTGCGAGTACACGCCCGCGAAGGCTCCGGCCTGGATCCGCATCAGCTTGCATGATGGCGAACTCGGTTATTGGAAAACCAGGAATGGCGGCAAGAATCCTGTGTCCCTGCCGGAATTCGGGACGAATGCCTTCGTCAACCCCGACTTCGAAGGTTCCACGGACCTGTATGCCAAGAAGGGCGATCTGGTTTTGAGCGTCAGTATGCCCAAGGGTCCCACTGCGGTCGATATGGTCAAGGCGATCGCCAGGAAAGCTCTGCCGCGTTTGTAGATCCGGACGTTGAAGCTCCGGATCAGCGCGGGTCGGGACTGCTCAACGCCGGTGGAGGCGTCTGATTCTCGGCACGCGATGAATCTTTCGATGCGTCTTTGGTGGATGCGGCCTTCGCCAAACGACGGCCGCGGCCTCCGCCCCGAAGCGCTCCCGAGCCCCGCCCCGCGTTTTCGATACGCGCTCCCTGCTCCCGCTGGCGACGCTGCAGTTCCTGCCACTGTTGCGTGGTGAGTACGGCGCGCATACGCAGGCTCATCTCCGAAACCGATTTGGTCATGTCCGCCCGGGCTTTGGTCAGACGATCGATGGCTTCCGAACCCCGGCGCTGATCCACTACGTCTTCGTTGAAGACCGCGTCCAGGTCGCCCTCCGCCTTCTGCACCTCGTCGCGGACCTCCCGCATGCGGCCCCGATACTCCCCGACCACCGAATGAATTTCCGTGCGTTGCGCGTCAGTCAGGTCCAGCCCGCTGGCGATGGGGCTATCCCACCATGGAAAGAAACCACTGCGCGGTCCCTGGGCGTTCAGCGCCGCAGGAATCGCCAGAATCAGCGTGGGGAGCACGAATTTCCAGCACCGGGTTGTCATTAGTTGCCTGGCTCCTTCCCGGATACGGGCGGTTCGAATGAAGTTTCCTGAAATAGAGCGCGAATGGGGGCCGCTGCCCTGGGCTCCACGTCCTGCTCCATCGAATACACGTCGGTGAATAGTTCCGCATCCCCCTCGGAATTGGCCGCCGTAGCCGCCGCCGGTGCAAGTGAGGGAACGCTCGAATGCTGGTGGAGGAACGTGGCCACCGCCAGCAGCGCGGCGACCGCGGCCGCCGGGATCCAGTGTGATGCATTTAAGCCAGATGAAGGATTCGGCAGACGCTCCAGAATCTGCTGACGTTGAACGGCCAGCCTGCGACTGCTGAATTGCGGGGAATCCATCATCGCCAGGCGGGCCTTACCCATGGCTCTAAGGCGCGCGCCGCACGCGATACAGGCGGCCAGATGGCCCTGGTCATCAGCAACGTCGCCGAGGCCATACAGACGCGCGATTAAGTCGTCGTCGCTCAGGTGGGGACTTAAATCGGGATTCATCTCAGTCCTCCGTACAATTCGCGCAGCTCATTCCTCAATTTCGCCACCGCGCGATGCATGTGGGCCTTCACCGTGCCGATATCCAGATCCAGAAGGTTGCCGATTTCCTCCAGGCTCAAATCTTCGTAATGCCGCAACGTGAACGCAGCCCGCTGGCGCGGTGAAAGCTTTTCCAGCGCCGCTTCCAGACGCGCCTGAATCTGCACGGCGAAATACCGGTCCTCCGCCTCCGGCCGCGACGAAGAAGCCAGCTGCAGGATCAGCTCTTCATCCTGCTGGGACGGACGACGACGCCAGAACTGCCACTTTTGCGAGCGCAGACGGTCCAGGCAGGTGTTCACCGCGATCCTGGTGAGCCAGCGGGCGGGATCGTCCAGAACCTTGCCATCTTCTTTACGCAAGGCTTCCTTACGCAGGGCATGGTAAGCCTTAAGAAACACGTCCTGGGTGGCCGAATCGGCCTCGTCGGGGTCGCGCAGCAGCCGCTGGCACAACCCGAAGACGCGCCTCTGCTCGGACGCCATCCACACGGTGAAGTCGGCGCTCCGGTCCCGAAGTTGTCCCGCCGCGGTTCGCGCCGCCAATGCAGGCCCAGCCATCTGGCCCATGATACCGTTCAGACGAAGGTTGTGTGGGAAAGGGTTACTTACTGGGCGCCGAACATGGCGTGTGCCGCAATCAGCGAATTGGGCTTGGCTTGAGCCGCGGGCCGCGCCAGGGTTGTCGCCAGGGTTGTATCGTCCAACAGCTTCGAGATCGGCAGCCGCCCGTCACTTGTATGTGACCCGGCTGGTAAAGACGCCCCGCCGAAGACCGACACCTTCTCTTGCAAACGCTTCAGATCGCTGCCTAACTCGACCACCATTTCGTGCTCCACCCAGTCAGATAGCGGAATGTTACGGAAGAACAGGCGTTCCTGCATGATCATGCTGCGTTTGGCTTCTTCGAGTGATTTAGTCTCGCGCACGTAGCTGCGCTCCTCCACCCTGAAATCCTTGAGGAACTCATCCAGTGCGGCGCGCTTCACAGCTTCTTCCGTGGCCCGGATCCGTTCTTCCATCATGACTTTCTGCGAGCTGATGGTGGCCTGCGCTTCGGCCAGCGTTTCGCGCTCCTTCGATACCGCGACCTCCATTTTCGCCTGCATGATGTAGAAAGACAGCAGGGCGCTGCCACCCGCCACGAAAACCGGAAGGAAAAGCCACAACAAAGCATCCAGATGCATAGGCATGATCTACTTCACGGTCTATCGGCGAGGAGTAGGCAAAAGGTTAGGGGCTTAAGGTGAACCCCTCAGAAGTCGTATGGTTACGCGGCTTGCGACCCGTCCAGCTTTTGGCCGCCAGTGAGCTTGCTCACCATGCCTAAGTCAAACCGGGCCAACGCGGATAAGACCGCGCCCAGCCGGAAGCTCAGACCGGCCATGCTGCCCTCATACTTTCCGATAAGTGCGGCCGCTCCGCTGATACGGTCGGCGCGGGCCAGGGAGTCGCGCTCGAGGGGATCGGGCTCGGGGTGAAAGGTGGCCCGGATGCCGGGAAACAGCCGGATCTGCTTGCCCGCTCGCCGGATCTGCATCGCCAGGTCCGCATCCGCCCAGTAGTGGCCAAAACGCTGATCGAAATAGTTCATACTGCGGACGAAATGTTTGCGGATCAGGATGGCATCCAGCTCCGGATAGGCTACGGCGATGCTTTCCTGCGAGAGATCCAAATCGACCGAAGGAAGGTGCCCCCCCTGGGCGGCCGCCTTCAGTTCCGCCCGTGTGGGAATCGGATGGATGCGCGACGCAGGATTTCCCGCCGAATCGACCAGCAGCGGGCACACGGCCGCGACTTCGGTTTCCGGTGCATCCGGGTCCGGCTGCAGACGATCGGCCAGCGCGGTGACGGTTTCAGGCGCCACTTCGACGTTCGGAGAAACGTAGAACAACAGGTCCGCCTTGGCGGTGCGCGTGGCGATGTTCATGGCTCGAGCCGCGCCTAAATGGTGCGGCAGGCGCAGCATGTTGATGGCCGGAAAATCAGTATCGAGCTCGGTGCTCTGGTCCCGGCTGCCGCAATCCACCACCAGGATTTCCAGCCGGTCGCGATCGCGGGAGCGCTCCAAGGCCTCCACTGCGCGTCGCAGAGCCGGAGCCTGGTTGTACCCGACCAGAATGGCCGAGACCCTTGGCCCTTGCGGCTCCGGCTCGACGCGCTCCGGTTTCTGAGCGGGCTCGATGCTTTCGCTGGTCTTGACGCGGGGATTCGCGGGACGTGATAGGGGCAAGGCTCATTTTACCCTGGTTACAATGTATTTCATGCGGTGGATCGCTTTCCTGGTTTGCCTGCTTGCGGCTGCCCAGGATCCTGCTAACCAGACCACGACTAAGGAACTGGACGTTTCCGCCCAGGACGCCTGGGTGGACACCGGACTCGACCTGCGCCCGCGCGACGTACTCGCCATCAGCGCCAGCGGCAAGGTGAGCGTTCGTAACGGCAAATCGACAGCTTCCGTCACCGCCGAGGGTGCACCGCGCGGTTTCCGCGACCTGCTCAAGTCTTACCCCGTGAACGAAGCGGGCCAAGGCGCGCTGATCGGCCGGGTGGGTTCGAGCGACACGGCGACTCCCTTCCTGGTGGGCGTAAAGAAGAGCTGGACGTCTCCCCGCGCCGGACGCTTGTTCCTCGGCATCAACCAGAGCGCCAACGATTCACCCGACGGCACGTTTCACGTGAAGATCGAATTTACTTCTCGCGGAGAGGAGATTTCGAGTGCGCCCAAAGACCCGCTGCCGTCTAAAGTGACCATCGAGATCGTCGACCGGATCCCACGCAGAGTTGTCGATGCGCAGGGGAACGAGGGCGACAACACCAATTTTGTGGTAGTGGGCGACGAGAAGAAGGTGCTCGCCGCGTTCGAGGCCGCCGGATGGGTCCAGGTGGATCGTGCCAAGGAAGATGCGATCGTCCACGGACTCCTGTCGGTGTTGAATAAGGAAGCCTACGTGGAATTGCCGATGAGCGAGCTGACCTTGTTCGGCCGCGTGCAGGATTACGGCCTGGCGCACGCCGAGCCCATCTCCGTGGTCGCGCAAAGACACCATTTGCGGCTGTGGAAAGCGCCGTTCAAAGCGGATGACCAGGAGCTCTGGGTAGGAGCCGCGACGCATGACATCGGCTTCGACCGCGATCAGCGCAACAACGGCGTGACGCACAAGATCGATCCCGACGTGGATTTGGAACGCGAGTTCGTGAAACAGAGCCTCGACGACACGGGCTTGGTGGCCGGCCTGTCGTATGTCGCACCATCGCAGCCTTCCAAGGAAGCTCGAACGGCGACCGGGGCCACGTTCCACTCCGATGGCCGGATGCTGGTGATCCAGCTCGCGAATTGAGCTACAATGAAGGTCCCCGATACGAAGGGGACCAAGAAGTCACAGTTCCAGAGTTAACCACGATCGACGTGACGAAGGGGAGCGGCAACGCTCCCCTTCTCGCATTTAGGCTGGGATGACTGAAATTGACGTGGGAACGACGCGGTACAGCCTAGCGAGGATGCTATTCCGCTAGGACCTTGTGCACCAGTTGCACCGCCATGGATCCCTCGCCTACGGCCGATGCCACGCGCTTGATGCTTCCCGCCCGGATATCGCCCACCGCGAAAACTCCGGGAAGGCTGGATTCGAGGATATAAGGGGAACGCCGCAGAGGCCAGTCGGATCCGACATCGGCGCCGGTCTTGATGAATCCGTTCGCATCGAGTTCGACGCACCCTTGGAGCCATTGCGTGTTCGGATCTGCTCCCGTCATCACAAAGACGTGGCGGATTTCAGAGACGCCTTTTTCTCCCGTCTTCGTGTTGTGCCAACGGAAGCGTTCCAGGGCTTCTCCCCCTTCAAGCGCCTCGATCCTGGTCCAGACCATCAGAGTAATCCGCGGGCTCGCCTCGATCCGCGAAATCAAGTACTGCGACATGGTTTTCGCCAGGCATGGCCCGCGCACCAGCAGGTACACATGTTTGGCGATGTCCGATAGAAAAATCGAGGCCTGGCCCGCCGAGTTTCCGCCGCCCACTACGGCGACCTCTTCCTGGCGGCAGAATTCGGCCTCCACCCGCGTGGCTCCGTAGTAGATGCCGACTCCTTCGAACTGAGCCAAGTTGGGTAGCTCCAGCCGGCGATATCGTCCGCCGGCAGCCACGATGATGGTCCGGCCGCGCGCTAGTTTCCCGTCGTCCAGCTCAACGATGTAGGGCGAGCGGGTGCTTTTTAGCGCGGTAGCCGATCGAGCGATGGCGATACGCGCCCCGAACTTTTCCGCCTGAATGAAGGCGCGACTGGCGAGCTCCTGGCCGGAAATTCCCAGCGGGAATCCCAGATAGTTCTCGATTCTGGAACTCGCTCCGGCTTGCCCGCCCGGCGCATTCTTTTCGAGAACCTGGACGCTCAACCCCTCCGAAGCCCCATACACCGCGGCGGCCAGCCCGCTAGGCCCAGCTCCGACCACGATCAGATCGCACACCTCTCCCTGATCGATTTCGTCGTTCAGCCCGAAGCAGGCAGCCGCTTCGGCGTTGGTCGGGTTACGAAGGGCCTGGTCACCGCGGCAGATCAGAACCGGGATGTCCGTGACGGGAATTCCGAACTGCTCGAGAATCGCATGAACGGTGGGATCGGTCTCGATATCGAGGTAGTGGTGAGGATGTGCGTTGCGGGTGAGGAACTCGCGCAGCCGCATGGTGTCGCTCGAATGGCTGGATCCGATCAGCACGGCATCGCCCACGGAGTTGGCGATCAAGAACACACGGCGCGATATGAAGGCGTTCAGGAATATCTCACCCAGAGCGGCATCCGTCTGCATGATGCGGCGCAGGTTCGCGCGGTTGATTTCCAGCAGCGTGCCGGCCTCATGGGCCTGGATGCGGACCAGGGTTCGGCGGCCCGAAAGCACGTTTACTTCGCCGGTGAACTCGCCGGGGCCCAGAATGCGAAGCGTCGGCCCACCGACTGCGGAAATATTCCGGACTTCAAGACTGCCCTTCAGGACGATAAAGATGCCGTGCTGCGAATCACCCTGATTCACGATCACGGCACCGGCCTCGACATCCCCTTGCTGGCCAAATGGGGCTAAGCGCGCAATTTGCGCGTCGTCCAGCTTGGGAAACATCGAATCAGGGAGCATGGAATCAAGCGGCTGGGGGGACTTCGAATCGGTCTGTTCAAGTGAATCGGGCATTGTTTGTTGCAGAGCTTAAGCAGCAGTCTCGCGGAGCAGCCTTTCAACCTTCGAGTCCAGATCGCGGGCGACCTTCAGGGCCTCCGCACTTCCGTAAGACGCCAGGAAGCCGGCCATCGTGTCATACGATAAATGCACACCGTCCGCGCGCTCGTCGATCAGCACGGTCACGGGCGCATAGGACGCGGCATCGGGAACATACTTTGCCATTTCCTTCATGACCAGCGGATTGCCGATGATAAAGCGCAGGATCTTGGGTGCGCTCCGCCCGCTCTCCTTGCGCAAGACAACCCCAAGGTTGAACCGGATGAACTCTATGAACCCCGACGGCCCCTGGGCTTGGTGAACAATCCCTTCCAACTCCGCGAATGTCTTGGCCGCACCCATTGCGCTTTGGAACGCACCAACGTTAGGATGGCCGAGGGCGGCCTCAAACGCGGCGACCACAGCTTCGAAGGGTTTGGAAGACAGGACGCTCAATCGCTGCACAGTGGTGTTTGCCTTGCTGACCGACCGGGGCCTGGATTAACCAGAGACTAAAAGATTCAATAAACGCCGCGAATCTTCAGGGCTTCGTCAATGATCGCCAGAAGCTGCTCGCGGGTTAGCTCCTGCTTCTCGATCGGTTCCGGCATGTCCTCGGCCGCCAGCGGCCAGCCGGGCTCGAAGCGATTGTGCGACTGAATGCCGTAACGCGGACGCGCGTCGAACAGTTTCTGAATTTCCACGCGCGGCAAAACCTTAGCGCCGCCCAGCAGCTCGGCGACTAGCGCGATGCGGGCGAAGTGCTCCACGGTGTCCATGCGGAAGAAAGCGCGCATTACGTCCGCGCCGTAAGCCACCGCGCCATGATTCGCCAGCAGCATGGCATCGTACTTGGGGATATAAGGCAGCATGCCTTCGGCGAAGGCCGGAGTCCCCGGCAAACCGTACTCCGCCAAGGGAACCGATCCCAGGCAGATGATCACTTCCGGCAGCGTGCCGAGGTTGAGAGCCCGTCCCGCCACTGCAAAACCAGTCGCCGCAGGAGGATGCGCATGCACCACCGCGCTCACATCGGATCGCTCGCGGTAGATGGTCAGGTGCATGCCGATCTCGGTGGTGACCTCGAGTGAGCCGGAAATCTTGTTGCCGTCCATATCGACGACCGCCAGATCCTCGGGCTTCAACATGCCCTTGCTGACTCCGCGAGGAGTCGCCAGTAAGCGTCCGCTATCCAGGCGAACCGTGATATTTCCGTCGTTGGCCGCGATCCAGCCTTTGTCGAACATGAGCCGTCCGACGCGGACGATCTCCTCGCGGTGCTCTTGTTCGCTTCTCGGCATCGAATAAACTCGCGCCATTGATTCTACCAGCTTGGACCGTCCCTCAGCTTGGGCTCGTTGGTCCCGTACAATTGAAAGCGGAGTGCCCCAAATTGGATAAGCGCCGCATGTGCCCGAACTGCCGGGCATTCGTTACTTCCGACGATAAGATCTGCCCCTATTGCCAGGCCCAGCTAGGCGAACGCATCATCGATCGCCGGGCGCCTTCGGACTTGCTCGGCGGGCTGATTCCGCATCAACGCTTCGTGACTACCCTGATCCTGCTGATCAACACCGGCATGTATCTGGCGACCATGTTGCGGACCACCCAGGAAGGCGGCAGCGGGTTCGGGGATCCCAGTCTGCAAACGCTGGTTGATTTTGGCGCCAAGTATCCCCCCTACATCTTTTATCGCGGAGAGTGGTGGCGTCTGATCACGGCGGCCTATCTGCACGGGGGCCTGCTGCACATCGGGATGAACTCCTGGGTGCTGTTCGACCTGGGTCCGCAGGTGAACCAGACCTTCGGGACGTCCCGCTTTCTGACCATTTATACTGTCTCCTCGGTGACCGGGTATTTGGCCAGCCTGTACTGGTCGCCGGCGGTTTCGATCGGTGCGTCGGCGGGGTTGTGCGGATTGATTGGCGCGATGATCGCGTTCGGCACACGCGAGGGTTCCGCGTTGGGGTCGGCAATCCGCCGCCAATACATTCAATGGGTAATCTACCTGCTGATCTTCGGACTGCTTCCGGGCTTCAATGTGGACAACGCGGCGCATCTGGGAGGGCTCGCGGGCGGGTTCGTGCTGGCTTATATTGCCGGGACGCCGAGCTTCTCCGGGGCCGTGGAAAACTTCTGGCGCCTGGCCGCGGGTCTTTCAGTGGCGGCTACCGGGTGGGCCTTTTTCGAAATGTTCATGCACCTGACCTCGGCGGCGAGTTAACTCCGGAATTCACGAGACGAGTAGGTATGACCCGGGATCTGGAAAAGTTTCTCGAAGACGTCTCGGGCGAAGCCTGGAAGACTTTCGCGGGCTACCGCACCGATTCCCCACTATTCGACCCGTCCACCGCGTTCTGAAGATCTGTGGTTGAGGTCTGCAAAAATTTCTCCAAGAGAGCCTTAATTTCCGTTTCGGCGAATGTTTGGCAATCGGCATAGAGCTTCGTCAGCAACGCTGGAAGCGTCTCCATGAGCTTCGGGAGAATCTGCTCGAATTCCGAAAAAGTACTGCGAAAAGACTGAATCCTGACCAGGTTTTCGCCGAGTCGCTGCTTTCGTTCTACCTCATCCGGCCAGATACTCTTCCAGTACTGACAGGTCAGGCATGATGAAATGCAGCGGCTGCCATCGTGGGACAGAAACGATGCCCAGCCGAAGCCAGCAAGCGAAAGCACTTGTAAGGAGTCGTCTCGGCGCTTTTCGCTGTTGCACTTTCTGCACGCAACCAGTACGTTCCCAGGTACATGAAGCCCCGCCCGATAGCGGTTCATGCCGTCAAGATGCTCGATAACTGATTCGGAAGTGACCAAAACACGAAGGCAATAGGGACATCGGTTATCAAACAATTCCCGTACTGACCGCTCGTAGCCTTCGCTACCGACTTTGGTTCGCCAATCTTCGGAAATGATACGGCTCAACTCATGAAGGAACATGCTAATGAGCTTGTTCGCTACATCTGACTTAGCGCGCCTTGTGGCCGAGCGAATCTGAGAGGCGGCGTCTTTCACCGCTTCACCCCGAGCAGCCAATTCACCGGAACGCCCAATGATTCCGCGAGCGCCTTTAGCTCGAAATCAAGCACACGACGATGATTATTTTCGATCTTAGCGATTGCCGCCCGATCAAGCTGAACGCCGAGTCGCGCGAGCCTTCCCGACAGAGCATCCTGCGTAAGCTGTGGCTTATGAGAATTACGCGCTTCGGCAATCTTCCTTCCGACAATGTTCTTTTCCCCGCGACCGTTGGGCACACGAAGAGCCTACCGTTTAGGCTCGACAAAAGTGTTCCATAATAGAACATCTCTATAGTCGACTACGCGCGGGGGTGCTCAAGGTGACCAATCGGCATCGCAAGGCAAAGGGACCGAAAGCGAGATATCGGAACACTGATTCGATCACCGGTCGCCTGCGCGGAGAAGCCCTATACAAAGCTCGTGGCAGGTGCTCTAACTGTGGCCGCAGTATCGAAAAGCACGACGTCGTCCTGGTCGTTGATTACAAGGTTCCTCGCCCATGGGGCGTGCTGCCAGGGCAGGACAACGTGTGGGCGATCTGTGAGGATTGTGCAAAAGGTAAGAAGATCTGCTTCAGATCTGTGGACGCAGCCTGGATGCGCCGGCTGATGGCCCTGAAGAGCGTCCACATGCGACTCGGTGAGACGCTCAAAGCCCTCAAGGGTCAGCTCGTACCAGCCCAAGTGTTAGATTTCGTGGCGAACCAGGACGATTGGAAGAAGCGGGTACGGGAGCTTCGTTACCTCGGTTGGGAAATCGATGTGCTCAATCCGAGCCAACACCATGGTCGATTGTTCTCTTGCTACCGACTCACGAAATTCTGTACTTGGCCGGAAGATCCGACCGGAGTGATTCGCCGATACGAGCAGGAGCGCGCGAAGCGCAACAGACTTAGCTAGAACTTCGGCAGCCGGGCCTAATTGTCCCCGGCCGTTTCGAGCACCATCTGCCACAGGAGCTCCGCCCCGTTCTCAATGTTCTGCATGGAAATTCGTTCATCGTTGCCGTGCTCGCGGCTTTCGCCCGGCTCACGCAGGAAAATCGGGACGCCGTAGACCGCCATGCCGCGGGATCGCAGGAAGCTGCCGTCGGTCGCGCCGCGCGACATGAACGGCACTACCGCCGATTGGCGAGGGTACACCAAGCTAATGGCCCGCTCCATCGAATGATACGCCGCGCTCATGCGGGAACTGGCTTCGTTGGCCGGCAACTGCGGCCCCGGAGCCAGGGAGATATCCACGGCCGGATCGGGTACGAACTGCCGGAGCCGCGCCAGCACCTCTTCGGCGGTCTCGTTGGGCAACCGGCGAACGTCCAGCTGGGCTTCCGCGGTGCTGGGGATGCTGTTGATTTTGATCCCGGCGTTCAGCATGGTGGGAGTTACGGTGGTGCGCAGCGAAGCATCCACCTCCGGATCCCGCGCGCGAATCTGGCCGGCCGCCGCCTGGACGGTAGCTGCGTTTTCCAGGCGCGGCAGGATTTGCGGAAGCCAGTCATACTCGGGGAAAGCCGACAACTCACGCAGGTAGCGGCGCGTGGTCGGAGACAGCCGGACCGGCTGGTCGGCGTCAGCCAGCTTCACCAGCGCGCGTGCCAGCCGCAACACGGCGTTGTCGGACCGCGGCAGCGAGGCATGACCAGCGGGCCCCCGCGCGGTCAAGATCACGCGCGTCGGAATTTTTTCCGCGTTCTGAACCAGGAACACGCGGGTTCCGTTTCTGGATTCCCACACGGATCCGCCCTCGTTAAACGCGAACTCAGCGTCGATTTTAGGCCAGGCGTTCTTGATCACCCACTGGATGCCGGATGATCCGGCCTCTTCATCGGCCTCCGAGAGCAGAATCAGGTCGCGGCTCAGCTTGATATTGCGGCGCTTGATTTCCACCATCACCGCGAGTTCCGCCGCCAGCAGCGATTTTGTATCCAATGAGCCGCGCCCGTACATATAGTCCTCGCGGACTTCGCCTTTAAAGGGATCCACGGTCCAGCGCTTGCGCTCGGCCGGGACCACGTCGCTATGAGCCATCAGCAGTAAAGGCTTGTTCTTCCCGTTCCCCTTGAGCCGGGCTACCAAGCTCAGGCGTTTGGGATCGTCACCCAGCAACTCAGCCGGGATGCCGCTCGAATCGGCCACCTGTTTCAGATAGCTGGCCACTCTGGATTCGTTGCCGGGTGGATTGGAAGTATCCAGGCGGATAAGATCGCCGAGGTATTGGCGCGTCCGCCCGGCCAGCGTCCGGTTGTCGTCGTCCGCGGCGTATGCAACTAACCCAGCCGCAATCGCTGACAGGGCGAGGAATGCGGAAAACATTCGCATTTGTTCATGATGTTAACACGCATGCGGTTTTTAGCCTCAGGTATGCTATTGACTATGGCAAGCCGCAGCGTTAACAAAGTCACTCTCATCGGTCACCTCGGACGGGACGCCGAGACCGCTTATACCGCCTCGCAGACGGCGGTGACCAAATTTTCCGTGGCCACCAACCGCCGCTGGAAGGATCAGGCGAGCGGCGAGTGGAAGGAAGAAACCAACTGGACCAACGTGGTCCTGTGGCGCGGGGAAAACGTCGCGCCGTATCTCACCAAGGGAAAGCAGATTTACGTCGAAGGCCGCTTGCAGACCCGCAGCTACGACGATAAGGACGGCAAGAAGGTGTGGACCACTGAGGTGGTGGCGGAAGACGTCATCCTGCTGGGCGGCCGCGGCGAAGGTGGAGCTCCGGATGAAATGTCGCAGGAGCCGCGCAGCGCCCCCCGTTCACGGCCAGCCTCCGCTCCCGCAGCGTCCGCCCCTCCTGCGCACGAAGGCATCGGCGACGACGACGTTCCGTTCTAGACGGAGACTTCTGATCCCGTGTTGGTTCTTGAGGCCAATGCATGCAACCAACTGTATTGCGAACGACAAGCAGACTCATTGGGCTTCTCCTGGTTCTTTGCGGGTTCTTGCTTACAGTCATCCTGGTATCTGTACTCCTAACCGAAGGTTGGGGTGGAAGTGGCTGGGTAATTCCCGTTTTAGTGGTTATGGCTATCGGCCTGTTCTTCGCCGGCTGGTACTATTTCCGCCTGAATCCAGATGTTTCGGAGCAGCCTACCTCCTCGACACCTTCCACGATATTCCTGATCAATCATCGCCACCAGCTTAAAGTCCTGGCTGTCACCGGCCTCGGTCTCACGCTGGTTGCCGTAGGGGCGGCGTGTCTGGGGAACCAAGCGCTGTGGCCTCTCTGGCCGCTGGGCATGGGCGCTTTGGTCTTGCGATCGTTGGGAAGCAAGATCGCCGATCCTAGGATCTCGGACAACTGCGATTGGCAAAGGGTTCCCGCGTGGTTGCGCGCTATATTCACACCAGCAAAGAAAACCGCCGATATTGCATTCCTCGTCATCATGGCCATATTCGCTTACTGGAGTCTTTGGCGCCCAGGCTCAGCGATGGAGATCCCCGGGTTGCGCTTCGCTTTCCAAATCGTTCTGGATGTGGAAATAGCTTTCCTTTATGGATTGGAATTGCTGTTCTTCGAATATGGGGAATTGTGCATCCACAGGCCCGGCTGACCCGGCTTTTAGTCGCGGGTGGACATCCATTTGCAATCCTGCGGACGTATACTTTTGCAGAGGTGAAACCAAATGTCCGACCATCGCCGGTGGCTCACTTGTTCAAGTTCCGCGACGGTAAGATCGTAGGATTCGTGGATCACATCAATACCGCCGCGTTCCTTGAAGCCGCGCAGTCTAGCGCCGTTGGGCGATAATCACCAGCCGCTGTGAGCCTAGCTGATACGGCTCACCCGTCACGCTCCCGTGAAATGAGAGCGTGTCGAACCCCGCCGTGTCGAACATCCTGCGCAGTTCGGCGGCCGTGAAAACATAACTGGCGGCAGGGCGCGTCTCAACAGTACCGTCGCGGACAAAGGTGTAATCGATCTTGAGGCAGCTTTCCCATGGATCGTAGCGGTTCTCGCTGAGAATTATGAGATCGCCGAAGCGGTGCCAGCGTTTTTGAACCAGCGTCGGCAGGATGGATTCCGCTGTAACGCCGGTTTCGATCACCAGCTTCGCGCCGGGTTTCA